>Ga0209083_1000070_pt1 | contig 159207 bp, 135 predicted proteins | sample AM7aDNAmetaG_FD_184132 | JGI IMG/M metagenome (GOLD analysis project Ga0209083, IMG submission 184132) | Freshwater microbial communities from Finland to study Microbial Dark Matter (Phase II) - AM7a DNA metaG (SPAdes) (version 3) | ecosystem: Environmental > Aquatic > Freshwater > Lake ... | reverse complement strand
GGCCATTTATCTTCTTGATGCGAGTGAACGATTTCATATGCATATTTAGGCACATAATACTATTTATAGATTTCGGTTGTGGATAACGAAAAGTGTCTTAATATGCCTAAATAATGGGGAGCTTAGGATGCATATTGTGTCTAGGACTTTTGTTAACCGGGATTGTTCTAGCCGAGGACAACCAGGATGATCAGACAGGTATCGGACCTGTCGGTGCTTATCCCGAAGCACCCACTCAGGTACCTACCCCTATCCCAACAACAACGCCCGGGCCTGTCACAACCCCGACGACAGTAACCCCGTACCCGACACAGCCCACCATAGTTACTACAACACCTGTTGTGCAACCAGCAGTTACTACAGAGGCAATTGTTACCACTCAGGCACCACCTGTAGCTCAGCAGAATGTTTTGCTGACTTATGATATCCAGACTGCTCCACCTGCGACCGTATATTATAGCGGCTCGTATATGCCCTGGACATCGTTCTATCAGGTATTTCCGGCAAACTCCCCAGCACTCTGGATTGCATCATCAGTCGGATGGTCCTGGTATGCAACCTGTCCCGTAGGTGGCTGGATGCAAGAGCAGATGTACGTTCCTGTTACGGGAACCATGAAAGTATATGATCTGTATCCAGACGGAACAACAAGGTACTATAGCTATGGCTTTGCTGCGCCAGGCTACAAATACAGATGGTTCCAAGTAGATACGCCTGGCAGATACCTAACTATGCTCACGATAGCCGATATCCCAAGTAACTACATTACAATCGATGCGGCATAGCTCAAGGTCAAGCTTGACAATAAAGGGAATTGAAAAAGCAGGAGAGAGAATTATGAGATTCAACTTGCGCAAAGCATTATTGCTCCTAAGTATTTTTTGCCTGGGCATTGTATTAACTGGAATTGTTCTAGCCGAGGACAACCAGAATGATCAGACAGGTATCGGACCTGTCGGTGCTTATCCCGGAGCACCTATTTCAGTTGCAGGTCAGCCAACTCAGACCACACTAGTCACTACTACACCTGGCCCCACAACTACTGTGGTTGAGAAAGCGGTCACTTCAACAGTTCAGACCGGAAAGCCAGTTATTCAATTGGGAAGCGTTGGACGAACAGCAAGTACTGTAAGTAGCAGCACGATAACTGCGACATATACTACCCAAGCTCCGCCCGTCACTCAGCAGAAGGTTCTGTTGAATTACGATGTTCAAACCGCTCCGCCGACTGCGGTGTATTATAGTGGCACTTTCATGCCCTGGACATCGTTCTATCAGGTGTTCTCAGCAAAATCACCGGCGCTCTGGGTTGCATCTTCCGCAGGATGGTCGTGGTATGCAACCTGTCCTGTTGGTGGCTGGATTCAGAACTTAATGTATGTACCTTATACCGGAACGATGAAGCTCTATGAGTTCTATCCTGATGGCAGCATAAAACTCTATAGCTATGGTTTCGCTAACCCGGGCTACAAGTACATATGGTTCTATGCGGATACGCCGGGCAGGCACATCACTCTGTTCACGATATTCGATAAGCCCAGCAACTACATAACAATTGATGTGGTATAGGTTCTGGATATCGAATCCGGAACCAAATTTTTGATATCATGGAGACGTATTCAAGGAGAATTGGTTTCGCAAACTTCATCCGGCATGCATTTATAGTGTGATGCGAAAAAGTGGAATCCTGGATGTCCAATCGTAAACTTCTCCTGCTGGGTATCGTTCTCATTACCGTCGAGATAGGTATCGTTGCGGACTTTTCTTTGATTGGATCCGCGGCAGCCTCGGATATTCCTTTCGTCTTCGGTGAGGGGCCCTCAAACGCAGCTAGCTATACCTCTGCTCAGATAGAACAGGCATCTATTGCTTCACCAGATCTCACGGGAGTGCCTGCTATATCCACCCCACCAGACAGTGCGACCCTGGACTTTCCCGTTGTAGGTGGTGGCAGTACTCCTCAAGGAACAACTGAGAAAAAGGTCGCAGATCTCAAAAAGTTGTTCGACTCTCGGGTGGAGCCAGAGAATTCCAAAGTTCACGAAAAGGCTCTTGTGCTCGTGGCTAAGTACCCAGGTGATCGCACCATCGATCAGATCAGTTCCATTTATGAATACCTGAAAGATGGTTGGCATTACGTGGGCGATCCTCGAGGTGTAAATAACTTTTTTTGGGCCAACGAGACTCTAAATGTGGGCGAAGAAGCAAACTGCGTGGGTGTTGGAGACTGTGGTGATTTTGCCATTCTCATGTCAGCACTGATAGAATCCATCGGGGGAACTACCCGGATTATTCTAGCCAGCAACAATACTACAGGAGGTCATGCTTATGCTGAAGTCTATCTCGGCCTGCTCAATGACCCAAATAGCCAAGTGAATAACAATATCGATTGGCTAAAGCAGAAGTTCGATACAGATAAAATTTATACTCATCTCGATACGGACACCAGAGATGTCTGGCTCAACTTAGATTGGTCGGCAGATCATCCTGGAGGGTCATTCTACCCGGGGGATAAACACATAGTTCTTTCCATCAGAGACACGTATCAGAAAACGCCATTGAAGATACCGACATCCTATCAAGATGTTCCAGCGTCCAGCGTGTCCTCTGAACAAGAGCCTGTTTTACCATCAGGCAATGAACCCGCAGAGTCTGAGGGAGCTTCAGTCGGAACGCCAGGCAGGATGCAAGGCATAGTAGGAACTTGGTCATGGTTCAATGGAGTTACTGTAACCATTAATTCAGATAGAACGGTATCCGAAACCACTGGAACATGGGAACTGACAGATGCTCAGAAACAGTCTTACACCTTAAATTGGAACAACGGTCGATACATCGATAAATTGAATCTATCAGCAGACTGTAATAGTCTAGCTGGATATAACCAGGATGGTACATATGTAACTGGACACAAGATACTCAGTACAGGTGGATCATGCGGGGTGCAAGGCATAGTAGGAACCTGGTCATGGTTCAGTGTGGTAGTTCCTGTAACCATTAATTCAGATAGAACGATATCAGAACCGGGAAATACTGGAACATGGGAACTGACAGATGCTCAGAAACAATCTTACACCTTAAATTGGAACAATGGTCAATATATCGATAAATTGAATCTATCAGCAGACTGTAATAGTCTAGCTGGATATAACCAGGATGGTACATATGTAACTGGACAGAGAAAATAATAAAAAATTGACTATTGGAGCTCTCTTGTTTTCTATGCGCCCTTTTTTTTCTGCAACACCCGGATTTCCTCTATCTCCGTTTCCGGATAGTTCCCGGTCTCGTCCTTCTCCAGGTACTTGACCATATCCCATACATTGAGCAGCGCTACGCCCACCCCTGTTAGAGCCTCCATCTCCACGCCCGTCTTGCCCACGGACGTCACTGTAACGGTAGCTCGCACCCGTCCCTCCTCCAGATCGAAGAACACATCGAGCCCGGTGATGGGGATGGGATGGCAGAGAGGAATCAAACGGGGCGTCTCCTTGACGGCCAGGATGGCGGCCAGCCTGGCTGTTGTCAGAACGTCCCCTTTCTTCACCTGCCCGGCTATTATGGCCTTGATTGTGGACTCTCTGAGCCGGATTGTGCCGGACGCGGTGGCCTGCCTGAAAAGGGGCGGCTTTTCCGTGATGTCCACCATTCCGGCCAGCTTCTCCCCGCAGGTCATAGTTTCACAGCCTCATGGCCGCTGGGATCTTCTCGATCACATCGGTGGCAACCATGCCATAGTCTAACTCTGCATAGACCAGGTCGCCTGCCCTTCCGTTGACGAAAGCTGCCGCCGTCGCGGCTCGCAGAGCTGTGGTCCGGGCATAAAAAGCGGCTGTAACTCCGGCCAAAACATCCCCCGTACCGCCAACGGTCATGCCTGGATTTCCTGTGGTATTGGCCCGCACAACTTCTCCATCCGAGATCAGATCGACCTTCCCCTTGAGCAGGACTACGAGACCCTTCTTTCTGGCATAGCCCTTCAACGGCTCTATGCGCTCCCTGTAGCCCAAATCCACCAGAGGGATGCCGCTGATTCTCTTGAACTCGCCTGCATGAGGAGTCACAATGCCTTTCAGAGGAAGACTCGGTTGCAAGGCATCGGCATCAATGACGATCTTCTTTGTCAGAGGAATTATCTCGGCTAAGGTCGCCATTGTTTCGGGATGTCTTCCCAGTCCCATTCCCACAACCACCACATCATGCCTGGAGATCTGATCCACAAGGACGGACATATCTTCAGGACACAGATGATCGGCCGTCAGCTCCTGAACTATTAAGTTAGGCGAAAAGCTGGAGATGGTCTTTGCCGCGGTCTTGGGCGCGGCCACAGTAACTACATCCGCACCGGCTCGAAGAGCAGCCAAGGCCGATAGCGCCGGAGCACCGGTATACGGCCCGCCGCCGATTACCAGAATCCTGCCGCTATCCCCTTTGTGGCTCTCCGGAGCCCTCTTTCCAACCAGCCATAGATCGCCTGGCCCCACAAAGAACTCCGCAACAGGAGGTATGCCGATATCCGCAACCACGACGTTGCCTGCTATATCGGGCTTGGGCCGGTGAAATGTCACGACAACATCAGATCGCACCACCTTATTAGTACCTAGACCACTCGGAACATCCACGGAGATTACTGGCCTGCCAGAGGAGTTGATGGCGTCTATTGCCATGGCCTCCAGGCCTATAACCCGGCCCTGCACACCCGTTCCGAAAATTGCATCCACGATCAGGTCGCATTCGCTCAACGACATATCAGACGGGTCCTTTATCTCCCGGAGATCGCAATCCAATTTCTCCAGAATTTCCCAGTTCCTCTTGGCCTCATCAGAGGAGATATCCCGGGATCTGCCCAGAAGATACGTCGTTACATCGAAGCCTGCAAGGTGCCGCGCTGCGACGAAAGCATCTCCGCCATTATTGCCCCGTCCGGCAACAATTTTGATCCTCTTTCCCATTCCCCTGGCCATCACCTCTCGAGCCAGGGCCGCACCTGCGTTCTCCATTAGCTGGAGGGGAAGCAGGCCGAGATAGCTGCAATTGGAGTCGATTGCCTGCATCTCAACAGCCGAAATAGTTCTCATAAAGATCGAATAGAAGCCTAAAAGCATAAACGTATTGGCCGAGACGAGCAGAGATTGAAATACATCCGAGAAAGCTTATGCAGAAATCGTCTCGCTGGAAATTGATTCGCTTAAGCAGCTTCGCAACCTTGTCTTTGATTGCTCTACGATTATTCAATCCTTTCTTGGCTCGGGCTAACTTTCTCTGTAGCTTTGCCAACCTATCTTCGGTTCCGCACATCTCCGATGTCAGGAAGGTGTGCAATCCATCCGATCTAACGCGGAACTCCTGGTGAGCTGAGGAATGCAATGGCCGTCATTACAAACACCAGCAAAAAAAGTTAAAGCTAAGCTGCCAAGAGCTTAGCTTCAAGCTAACAGACGAGGTCGCTTTCGAAATCTATGCCTCCGTGGCTGTTGAGGTTCCGGGCTGTAAGCTCTTAGATGACGTATCATCTGCCGTGTCGGGAGATCCGGAGTCTTCAACCTCAAGGGTAAAGCTGTCTATGATGTCTCCGATGAAAGTATCGCTCTCCGAGCTGGTGAGGTTCCAGTTCGGCGGCTCCCAGCCATCATATCTGAATGTCCTGGGTGCATTGCCCGTGCCTGTGACCGCGATGTAGGCCGATGCGTCTGCCGTATCGACGCCAGCGCCATTAATGGCCGTGGCATCAATATGGGCGGTGCTGGTGAAGCCACCATCCCGCGATGCCTTCGTGGTATATTCTATGGTCTTCGACTGACCAGGCCTGATCTCCGGCAGGGCCCAGATCATCTGGCCTGCACTGTCTATGTTGGGGCTGATCGAGGCACCAAGCAAGGTCATGCCGCCTGTCAGCTGATCAGTTACTGTCACAGCTACGCTGTCTGCCGCCTTGTTGGCCACTACGATGGAATAGTGGACCACAGTCGGGTCATCAGCGTCCAGCTTAGCATTCTTGGAGAGCAGGATCTTGGGCTGGCAGCAGGTCAGATAGCCAAACTCGATAGAGGAATAGTTTCCGGCGCACACAGAAGAACCATTGCCTTCTTCTCCGCATGCCTCAACACGGTTGATTATGTTTCCTTGCGCATCCTCAGTGATATTCAGCGTTAGGCCTATGGTTATTGTGTTGCCTATGCCCAGGTTAGGCAGGGTCCACTCGGCTTCAGATGTATCGAGTTTGACAGGCCTTATGGTCGAGCGGATATATTGCGTGCCTGGCGGGAGGAAGTCTCTCACTTGGATGGGCGCAAGGGCGGTGTTACCGTCGTTGGTTATAGTTATGGCGTAGTCTGCCAGTGTAGCCAAGGTGCCGTTGTACCATTCGTTCCTGGTTTGGCCTTCCTTGATTACTGTCAAGTGAGGTATGCCGTACTTAGAAACACCAGTCAAGAGCACATGTCTATTGATGTCGTATTTGCCTACATAACGCTCCTCGCTATCTATGCTATTCGAGTTATTTGTGCCATGTGATAAAACCCTGTAATCAGCCTGACCGCTGAAGCTTGCCTGTGTCTTCATTTCGTTAAGGCCGGATGCAACTGTTTCTTTTTTCAAACTATCCAGATACGAATACTTCTCACTGATCAGGCTTGATGGCGTGGAGCTACCGGCGCCGGTGTCGTTGATATTGCAGCTACCAATTAGGACGCCTCCCGGCAATCCCCCGCTCTTGGACCACATGCCTTCGCTCCATTTGATGTTCTGATTGGTCTGGAAGTTCGGGGAGTAGCTGTAGCTGACAGGCGCGTGAACGAGGCTGATATTCTTAGCCAGATAGCTTGTCGGGGTGTCGATCAGCTCCTCACTCTGGTAAGAGCCCGTGCCCGACTCGTAGGTCCTCTGGCTGTTCGCGATTCGCTTGTCAACCGCCACATAGCCAAAGCCTGTAGTTGATTTGTTGGATACGACGCTAGTGCCATACTCATCCACGTACTCACTTGTTTTGAAGTTGCCTACATAGTCTTCCTGTGATTCCATAACAGGCTTGACATTGGCATTACGGGCAGAGACCGTCGCGGAATTGGGCTGATCCTTCAAGACGCCAATATGCCCCACGCCTTCAAACTCCACGTCGGTCTTCATGGTCGAGCCATTTTTGTCCAGCTCTACGGAGCTATCCTTTGTGATCTTGTTGGCGAAGGTGTACTCCTCGTTCATTGTGGCGTTTGTTACCTCATTTCTGGCCTTAGACTTATCAGTCCATTTGGTGCCATAATTGAGGGAGCGGCCCTTGGGCAAGGAGAAGGTCGTAGGTTTGTAGACCGCGAAGAGACTGGTTGTCGTCTTGATGGACTTGTTCTCAGTACGAATCTTGGTGAGCTCCTCGCTGGCATATGTGCCGCTGCCAAATTGGCGTCTCTTGAGTTCTGTTCCAGGATCATATATGCCGGTAGAGGCGCAATCCGATATAGTAGGAGTGAAATCCGCCGAGGCGTAGGCACAGTTCATTACCGATTTAGGACCAAGTGATGTATCGTAGTCGTTATGCACATTTGCGAATCCCACTCCTTTTACTCCTTGAGACATATCGTAATTGAGGTTTGTTTTTTTGACGATTACCACCAAATCCACTACGAAGTGCTGGCCGACTTCAAGAGTGTCAATATGCCACACGTAATTGGAGACAGGTTCAGGAGAGATGTAAACCAGATCTACCGAGTCTGGCAAGGCATCCCATAGAGTGACATTGTGCAATGGATCAGGTCCATCGTTCCAGACATCGATTGTGAAATAGATACCTTGGTCTCTTGTTACGGTTGCATTCAGAGCGGTCTTTTTCAGCTTCAAGCCACCTCCTATAATGGCACAATCTCTGATTGATACTTCTTTGTCACATGATGCCGAGCATCCATTGGAGTTAGTCACAGTGACACTTATCTTCGCTGACTCCTCTGCTGACCCCGCTGCTCCTGCCGTCCAGGTTATCTCATTTGTATAGGGCTGCGTGGACGTTATAGTGCCGCCCGTGACCGTCCAAACATAGGTCGCGCCGGCTCCGGCATCGGCTACTGAGGCAGTGTTGCCCGTCGAGTCAGAACAGACCCATTCAGGGACATTCAACGTGCACCCACCACAGCAACTCTTCACGGTTACCTTTTGATCGCAATTAGCCGTATTGCCCGCAGCATCTGTAGCAGTCCAGGTTACATTTGTGGTGCCGATTGGATACTGGTTATTGGCTGACGCATTGTTGGTTACCACTGCGGTAGGATCGTCTACAGTTGGCGTCCCAAGATCTGCCAGAAGGATTGTGGCATAAGTCTTTCCTTGATCGTTGCAGACCTCCTTATCTGCAGGACAGGTTATCGCCAATGTGGGAAGGGCACAGTCTCTGATTGAAACATCTTTGTCACATGATGCCGAGCATCCATTGGAGTTAGTCACAGTGACACTTATCTTCGCTAAGTCCTCTGCTGACCCCGAGGCTCCTGCCGTCCAGTAAATGCTTTTTGTGCCATCACCGTCTGCTATAGTGCCGCCCGTGACCGTCCAAACATAGGTCGCACCGGCTCCGGCATCGTCTACTGAGGCAGTGTTGTTCGTCGAGTCAGAACAGACCCATTCAGGGACATCCAACGTGCACCCTACCTGACTGAATGTTATCAATACATCATCCGAGGCCGTGCCTGTGCATGGAGCCATGCCAGTTGCTTTCAGGGTCAAGGTTACTGTGCCTGCTGTTATATCTGCAGCTGATGGCGTATAGATGGCGTTTAGCTTGGTTGCGTCATCGAACGATCCTGTTCCAGACGTAGTCCACTGAACTGATGCACCGTTGCTGGATGAGCCTGCAAGCGTAACTGTGCTGCCAGAGCAGATCTTTTGATCGTCACCCGCGGCGACCGTAGGAGTAGCCTGGATGGTGATCAATACGCCATCTGAGGCCGTGCCTGTGCATGGCGCCATGCCAGTTGCTGTCAGGGTCAAGGTTACTGTGCCTGCTATTTTATCTGCAGCTGATGGCGTATAGATGGCGTTTAGCTTGGTTGCGTCATCGAACGATCCTGTTCCAGACGTAGTCCACTGAACTGATGCACCGTTGGTGGATGAGCCTGCAAGCTGGACTGTGCTGCCAGCGCAGATCTTTTGATCGTCACCCGCGGCGGCCGTAGGAGTAGCATGGATGGTGATCAATACGTCATCCGAGGCCGGGCTTGTGCATGGCGCCATGCCGGTTGCTTTCAGGGTCAAGGTTACTGTGCCTGCTGTTATGTCTGCAGCTGATGGCGTATAGATGGCGTTTAGCGTGGTTGCGTCATCGAACGATCCTGTTCCAGACGTAGTCCACTGAACTGATGCACCGTTGCTGGATGAGCCTGCAAGCGTAACTGTGCTGCCAGAGCAGATCTTTTGATCGTCACCCGCGGCGACCGTAGGAGTAGCCTGGATGGTGATCAATACGCCATCTGAGGCCGTGCCTGTGCATGGCGCCATGCCAGTTGCTGTCAGGTTCAAGGTTACTGTGCCTGCTGTTATATCTGCAGCTGATGGCGTATAGATGGCGTTTAGCGTGGTTGCGTCATCGAACGATCCTGTTCCAGACGTAGTCCACTGAACTGATGCACCGTTGCTGGATGAGCCTGCAAGCGTAACTGTGCTGCCAGCGCAGATCTTTTGATCGTCACCCGCTGCGACCGTAGGAGTAGCCTGGATTTTCACATCCTTGCTGCATGGAGCTGGCGAACATCCCTGGGGGGAGGTTACTGTCACTCCGAGCGTCACCGTTCCGGATGGATCGGCGGTCCAGATGATCTCATTTTTATAGGGCGGGCTAGACGTTATCGAGCCACCGGTTATCGTCCATGCGTAGATCGCTCCAGTGCCGGCATCGGCTACTGAGGCCGGGTTGCCCGTAGAGCTTCCACAGACCGAGTCAGGAGCTGTGATGGTGCAATCTGGCAAGGGATTAACGTGGACTATGATCGGATCCATGACTGCGCACGAAGAAGCTGCAGGAGACGACACGAAAACGGAAATTGTAACATCCTTTGGAAGACCACTTGTGGGAGCCCTCCAAATATATTGGTTTTTATCAGGGCCGGCTAATTGAATCAAGGGGGTACCGTCAGTCGCAGTCCACTCATATAAATAACCTTGAATTAATGTCGTGCTAAATGTAATAGTCTGTCCTGAACAAGCAGTTATGGGATTCGCGGCGTAGCCTGTCGAGCTTAAGAACAAAAGGCACAGCAAAGGCACCAACAAAAGGGCCAAAGAGGCCTTGAGGTCTCGAGGATGATGAACGGCAGCCTTGCCTGAACGTGGTATCCAATGAACATTTAGTTTACCATTTATTTGCATAGATGTATTCCCTCCTTTCAACCTCTTTGGCCTATGTAGGCGAAGTCACAGTGATCGATGCTACTGGAATGAGAACTATTTTTAAGGTCATTTGTTTCATAGAAGTTCCTGAACAGGGGCTAGTCCCAGTCGCCGTCAAGGTGAACATGACTGAACCCGCAGATATGTCGGAGGCACCAATCGAGTATTGCTCGATAAGTAAAGTGGCGGGCGAAGGCGAGAAGGTTCCCGTGCCTGATGCTGTAGTCCATAGATATGTTGCAGGAGCACCATTATTTATGCCTGTTAGAGTAATGGTTCCTGCATTCTCGCAGACCGTCTGGTCAGCCAAATTCGCAAGAACGGGGTTCTTCTTGAAATTCACAGTCATCGTTTTAGTAGAAGTTCCCGAACATGGATTGGTACCGGTGGCGGTTAATGTGAACGTTCTTGATCCCGCGGCTATGTCAGCAGTACTAGGCGTGTATTGCTCGCTAAGTGAAGTGGCGGGCGAAGGCGAGAAGGTTCCCGTGCCTGATGCTGTAGTCCATAGATATGTTGCAGGACCACCATTATTTATGCCTGTTAGAGTAATGGTTCCTACATTCTCGCAGACCGTCTGGTCAGCCAAATTCGCAAGAACGGGGTTCTTCTGGAAATATACTACCATACTATCTGCGGAAGTCCTGCATGAGCCGGAAGTCCCAGTAGCAGTCAAGGTGAACGTTCTTGATCCCGCGGCTATGTCAGCGGTACTAGGCGTGTATTGCTCGCTAAGTGAAGTGGCGGGCGAAGGCGAGAAGGTTCCCGTGCCTGATGTAGTCCAAAGATAAGTTACACCAGTAATTTGGCCGGTATTTGTACCAATCAGCGACACTGCCACATTCTCGCAGACCGTCTGGTCACTGCCAGCATTTACTATTGGTCCATTATTAACTGTCAGTATTGCATTCCCATTCGAGGTCACTCCACAGTAACTGCCAGTAACCACAACCTGGTAATGATAACTGTTCATGCTATAAGTTACGCCAGTAAGAGTCAGGCTGGCTCCGGTTTGGCCCGTTATAACTGACCAGGTCGTGCCGCCATCCGTGCTTTGTTTCCATTGGTAAGTCAGTGTGCCACTTCCAGTTGCAACTACGTTGAAAGTCACGCTACCACCTGCACAAACCGTCTGGGATGATGGTTGAGTGGTTATTGCACTGGCGGGGACTATGGTCAGCAATGCTGATGCCGTCGTCACCACTACACCACATGCGCCAGTTACTTGCACATAATAGCTGCCCGCCGTGGAACTTGCAATTCCAGTTATAGTAAGCGTAGAGGTCGTGGATCCGCTGATCGTAACTCCTGAAAGTGTGCCGTCTGTCAGTTTTACATTCGGAGTTCCAACTTTATACCACTGATAGGATATTCCTGGACCTTCAACCGAGAATATAGCAGTGCTTCCAACACATGTCGTCAGTGGCGAAGGATTCGTGATTACAACATCTGTGCATGCGACAATCTTGCCATATAGGCATGCACTGTTGGCTGCGTTCTCCTGGGAGACAAAATAAGTTATTATGTCCCCGGGAGTAGCGCCACAACCCGTTGAGAAACCTAAAAGATCAAGAGTATATTTTACACCATTAACAGTAAATACGCTAGACCCCAGATTGCCCCACGACGCTTTATCAGGACATGGAAATGAGCAGGGTGAATAAGCGCAAGCTGTACAAGTACCGGTATTGGGTGTTTCGTCCAAATACATAGTGTAGGTGAAGGGTACATTGACACCGTTGATATTCAAGGTGATTAATAAGTCGATTTGAGTTAGTCCAGTATCGGCGCAGACCGGATGATTATAATGCGTGAATTGTCCCAGCTTGAATGCGACATCATTTGAGACAGTTCCAACAGTTGCTGGAACAAAACCAAAACCGCTCTGAGTGTTTAGGTTCAAATTAGAAGGGCAATTTTGGTTGCCACACTGACCATTGCTGTTAGGAGGCCAACCATAGCTCGCGTAGGCGCCACTCACACTGTTCCATGTTGTTGAGGTTTGATAACAGCTGGGTGTGGATGCACCGCCATTAACATTATTCCATGAAGCGCTAACGCCAATGGTAAAGTCCTCGGCAGAGCCAGATGGCATAGCGGCCATCAGAAGCCCCAGGAAGAGAGTTATAAAGAGCACCTTACTCAATCTGATCATATAGCTCTGCATAATTTTATTTATATTCGACGTATATCCTTGAGGAACCATCTTATTGACATTTGAGCAGGTCATAGCTCATTCCGTTCCATCTCTAAAGAAGAGCCAAGTATCCTATCCAATGGGTGCATTCGCTCCTTCTGCACACCAATATCCCTCTCAATGAATCCTTCCATGTTGTTATCTGATTTTGATGAATACTTGCACATTACGTTTTCAGCAGGAATTCCCCGTAAATTCGCGAAATTAGTTAAATCTAATCTTTGGGCCAGCCTACTCGATGCATATCCCTCGTGCGCCATAGTTCCAATCCCTCCAAATTCCACGTGATAAGCTAACATACTATTTGCATTAATAACTATTAATCCCTGATTTCATGTTAATTTATAATCATATTATTATAGATAGATTCACAGCAAGATCTATTCTCCAATGATACTGGTTCGTAGGAAACCTTCCCAATAATGCTAATTCCAAATTCCATCCCAACACCTGTGACCATCAAGACCTACCCGCAATAAATGAAACGCGTAAAGCAATGCGTCAACGCGACGCAAAGCCTTACATGTCCAACTAAGTTCACGGCTGCGGAGAGGTTGTTGTTATCGAGGTCGATCCAGCCGGATTGTAGATCAGATTAAATGTCTTTGTACAATTTATTGGTGTTGTAAATACATGTGTATGCCCGTTTCCTGGCTGCGTAACCTTGACCGCCACGGTTTGTACTTTGCTCGTGGCCGATTCAGTTGGCTGAATCCATTGGCTACCTGTAAGATCGGTCACTGAATAGCACGTTTGATCCGATGTTAACGCACTCCCAGTTGTTTGCAGGACTTTATTCACATACCAGGTCCAGGTCAATGTTCCGTCCCAATGACATGGAGTAATACACCAATTGGCAGAATCGTGTGTGCAATAATTGGCATATGGTTCGAAGCACGTTGTATCACACACATGTACCTTTACGCAAGAAGACGCGGAACATGCTGATGCACCATTTACGGAGCTCGTTACCAGGAGGTTTACTTGATAATCGCCTGAGGTGGTAGGGGCATCAAAAGTTAATGTAGCTAGACTTGTAGTTGCAGGAAGACTATCCTCCGTGAGAGACATCGCAGTTGAACTCCATAAATAGTTATAAGAACCAGTTGGATGTCCCTGGAGAACAATATGCTCTCCTGGAAGTACATAGACATCTGAACATGCGGATGAAAGTGGTGAGATTGCTATGATCACCATTACAGCAAAGGCCAACAGCCCGGATTTAATATTCACGATATATAATCCCTCCGGATTAATTTACATTTGGCTAGTTATTAGTAACGCCAGATAAATATCACGGAATGTTAAGACAGAACGACAGAATCTGAATTTAGGTACGTGGTATGTGCAATGATCTTTTCTGGACTCTACACACCAGGGCTTCTGACTTCGTATGGAAATAATTATTAGGTAGTAAGTAATGCAACGATATTTGGTTTGAAATAATCAGTCATATAAGGTAAGTGGTTGTAGCGTAATAACCTAGGTGGATATTCGTATAGAGATCTCTAGAGATCGATATGCCTAAGCTATGCATCGATCATGCTAACATATTTATATAAAGAGGTTATTGCGTTATAAGCACTAAGAATGAAATATGGAGATGAGTTTATGAGATTTCTAATCTTATTAAGCGCGTTCGTAGTCATTTTGATGACCGCGATGTTGGGATCATCCCAATCAGCCGATAAACCGACAATAATAGGCATATCAATAAATGCTGATATGCCATTATCACCAACTCAAGACCAGGTATATGCCTCCGATTCAAATCTTTCGAAGATGTATGAGCTACTCACAAAGGCAGGCCTGGCAGCTACTGTCTTTTCTCCGACTGATACCGTCAACTCTTATGCCAAATTGCAGTTCACTCGAATTGGATTGGACCCTAAATTTGAGCTTGGGATATCTGGAAATCATTCGAATGAAAAGCTTAGCGCTGCGCCTTTTGCCACGCAGAAGGGTATACTAGAAACATCCCAACGATATGTAGGGCACTGCAACGTATGTGGTACAAATGAAGTAGTCTTGCATGGGTTCATGCCCCAGTCCTTCGATCAGAACCAGGATACCTATAAAGCGCTGGATGATCTGGGAATCCAGTACGATGTAGGCTTCCAGGCTGGTCTTCTATACGCACCAGGACATGAGAATAACGTTTGGCCCTACTTGGTAGAAGGCCACAAGTTCTATGCTGTACCGGTGAGCACCTACACAATATCAGGCAAGAATGTGGTTCTACAAGATGCCTATTTCAAGAATAACGATATGACTGTCACTCAGTGGTACGATGCTCTGGTTGGCAAGTTCGACGAAATCCAGGGCAAGGATGAACCATTGGTTGTCAGCCTGACTACATCTGTATCGGGCTCCGGAGACTACCTGGATGCTCTTAAGAAGTTCATGGATTACACCGCATCTAAAAAAGCCAGCTTTGTCACCATCGCGCAGCTCGTAGCCATGGCCAAAACAGGCGTACGCGATGTATCTGCGTTGCCAGTTTCAAAAACCTCAGCCGAGTGCACGACTTGCGGCAAGAACACAGGCGCCATAGTCACAATATCCACGAACAATACCACCCAGACTGCCAAGGCCTAGAAACGAAACATTTCCAGCTTGGACGGCACCGATTTTCGGGCGGTGCTGCATCTTCAATTTTCCGGAAAATTTGCGCTAATATTGCTCAAATTCTGCCTTTTGATAACCGAGAGCCCAGCGCTTCAGTGCGTCTGGATCATCTTGGCCAAGTTCTCCAGGTCCAAGCCATATTCCTGGCAAGAGACATCTTGCCGATGTGAATTTGTTGGGATCTGCAGGTGCACTTCTTCATTCGGCCAGAGGATCTCGATGATCCAGCAATGTTATCCAAGGAGACTTTTGCTTAGGGTCGCAAGTCAGTGCTTGAGTGCAAGGTTACGTTAGCTTAGGAAGGACGGGGTGCAGGGGCAGAGAATCCCCGCCTCTTCAGAGGTGGGATGAATCGTGCCCCGCGGTTATAACCTGTGGATCAACAACTATATTGAGCAATGAAGCCCATTAACTGATAATGCCTAAAGTGTTTCGTTATAGATTGAAGCCCACAAAGTCGCAGGTTGCAATATTGAACCGGCAAATTGATCTATGCAGGTGGGCCTATAATCAGACACTTGCTTTGCGGAAGAACGCCTGGGAGAGTGAAGATCGATCCAATAGCTACTTTGAATCTAAGAGAATGCTTCCCATCTGGAAAGAATCCAAACCAGAGCTATCGGAAGTCTATTCTCAGGTTCTTCAGGAAGCTGTTCAAAGGGTAGACTTGGCTTTCAAATCGTTCTTCCGAAGGGTCAAGGCAGGAGTAGAACCAGGTTATCCGAGATTTAAAGGCAGAAACTGGTATGACAGCTTAACGTATCCTCAAAGTGGTTTCACGCTCAAGGATAACGTTTTGCATCTTTCCAAAATAGGAGATCTAAAGGTTTGGTTGCATAGGAAAGTTGAAGGAACCATTAAGAGGCTGACCATAAGAAGATCCGCTACCAAAAAATGGTATGTCTCATTCTTGGTAGAAGATGCACCCAAAGATGCCATACCAGATTCCGAGAAAGCAGTAGGCTTTGACGTGGGGATATCCAATTTTGTCGTTCTGTCAGATGGCACTTTTGTAGCAAACCAAAGACATCTAGCAGCTTGTGAAGAGAAACTTTCCACGGAACAAAGCAAAAAAGATAAACTCCCCCATAGATCACCTGAGCGCAGAAAGGCCGCCAAGAAAGTCAGTCATATCTATGAACGACTTGGTAATCTCCGAGACAATTTTGCTCACCAACTCAGCCATCAGATAGTGAACGATTATGGTACAATCTGCCTGGAAGATATAGATATCAAGAACCTCATTGAAAAGAAACCTTACATGGCTAAGAGCGTGCTGGATGCAAGCTGGAATAGATTTCGGACTTACGTTACGTACAAGGCTGAAAGTGCTGGTCGTAAAGTGGTCCTGGTCAATCCTGCCTATACATCTCAGATGTGCTCAGGCTGTGGTTCAATCGTAAAGAAGGGTCTCTCGGAAAGAATCCATAATTGCCTGAAATGTGGCTTGATAATGGACCGAGACCTTAATGCTTCAAAAAATATTCTCAGACTGGGACTACAGTCTGTGGCGAAAGCCTAGATGCCCGCAACTTCAGTCGTGGGAGTAGTCACCAAGGGATAGTTTCATCATCCTACGGGCACTATCTCGGAATCCAGTGATTTTGGCTTTTCTTGAAACATGGCTATCGTTCCCAAGATCCCAAAACCCGCATGTATTGTTTGTCTAGACCTGCAGAAGGATCTTCTATCTGGTACACCGATCTAGAGAAATCACTGGGGTACGTGTTTAGCTCCCACTTATGTCGCTGAAAAATTCCCTCAGAATTCATTTTGACCAGAAAAATTAAGTAATATAATGTCAATATTCTTTAATTGGGATTATGGACGAAGGAGAGATAATTAAGCAGCTTCGAGAACAGAATGAACAATTAAGGCGTGAGAATGAGCTGCTTAAGGCAAAAATAAGAGAGCTTGAAGCCCGACTGGCCCGATATGAGAATGCACATACTCCACCAAGTTTAAGAGGCGGCCGCAATCGTAAAAAGCACAAGGAAGACAAGGGAAAGCCTGGTCAAAAGGAAGGACATAAAGGCTTAACGCGACCCTATGCTGCGCCGGATAGTCAAGTAGAGGTCACAGCAGATCGATGTCCTGATTGAGGAGCAGAGCTTGGCATTCCTTTTCGCATTGAGTCGAAGATCATTGAGGAAATTCCCGATCCTCAGCCGGTCATGGTTACCCCACATTTCGCATTAACACTCCAATCCATAATATTTTTTGCAGTCCTGCCCGAGTAGCTTTAGGACTAATCCCTGAGTCACGCTCAGCTTTATCTGCCGGCTAATCACATGTTGGCCCTCAGTTACTATTATTAAGGTTACTCTCATAAAAATCTGAAATATCCATCTCATGGTCGGTTTTTGAGTCGGTTTTTTGAGTTGATTAGGGACACTCTGCCCCGCCTCCTTTAGTTTTCTTCGAAGCTTCCACTCTGCATACGAATAAATCAATAGGCAAAGGACCATAATCATTGCCAAAGCTTCGATACGTTCTTCTTTCTTTAGAAAAAATTCTGAGGCATGGAAACGTTTGTCTTTCAAGAAGCGGAAGCCTCTCTCTACCACTTGCTGCCCTTTGTAATAGTTCAGCATGGTTTCAGAATCTAGATCCAAGTCATTGCTCGCGAGTACGAACCGGCCCAATTTTTGGCGCTCTCGGATTACAGATTCTTGATCTATTTCGATATCAGCTTCAATCGCATACTGATAAATTCGCGCTTCATCCTTTTTCGGCCTCCCCCTCTTCTTTTCTGCTCGCTCTAAAATAGACGAGGCCCTCAGGTCTTTAAGCTTGAAAAGAGGATGATCCAAAATCCATTTCTTTGCCGCGGCTATGGCATCGGGTTCACAAGCGTACCGTTGACGTTTCAACGAATTGAGATCCTTCTGGGCATCATCAATCTTTTTTTGAAGGTTCTTATCAAAGGTCTTCTCCTTTTGCGCCTGCATCTCCTGAGACCAGAAAACGGCAGCTTTCTGAGGAATGCCTCCATAATTCAGATAAGTAGTATGGAACGCATAGCGTGGGTCCGTTGCATGTGTCATTTCCAGTTCTGCTGAGATCAAAGCCTTTGCTGCCCCTACAGTTTCAGGAACACGAGTGATCCAATGCAGATTTTCTCCCAGTAGCTTTAGATTTTCTTCAGAATAGATAGCGCTATCTGCGACCCAATAATTTGAATTATCTAAGGAAATGGACTCTCTCAGTCTTTGGATCTTCTCTGGCAAACTTTTTTTATCCGATTTGTTTCCGGAAAACGACTGCATAAAAAGAGGAACTCCATGTTGATTCACGACCATTCCCAGAACGAAACGCTTGAGATCCATTCGGTTATCTTTGGCATGGCCAAAAGTAATTTCGATTGAATCTGTTCCATCTGGAGCATCACCTTCGTACTTTCCAAACATCGAAAAGTTTGTCGTATCCACATGTAGTAGATGCATTTCCTCTGTCATTTTGTTCATGGCTTGCAGAGCAAGATCGTTAAACAGCTCAGTTGGACCATAGTCAAAAATTGCATCTAATGTTCGCGATAATGTGTCATCATTCAGGCTAGATGGCGAAATGCCTTCACCCAACAAACTCTCGGTAGGAAGACCCATGAAAAAATTGGAGTAGAAATAGAGACGAGATTCATTGAAACCCAGGCCATTCAGAACCATCGCTTTTATAATTGCAGAATGACTGGCTTTATGATGTCTGGTTTTTGGGAGTGCGTGATCTATGATCTTACCTATACCAAGCTCATCGAAGATTCCTGCTACTATCCCAAAATGCTCGATAGCTTCTGTCGAGATATCCATGCTACTTCCCCTCAAAAAAGCTCATGGTTGAGCTATTAAAAAAACCTATCTATAATAGTCGAGAGAAATCATGAAGTGTTCAAACCGTTAATGCGAAATGTGGGGTTACTGAATACAAAATCGCTCATTACAGATGTCCATGCTGTCAAAAAGAAGTCGTTGCGAACGATGCAAGTTGCCCTCATGAAGGCAAATTCGGAAACAACACAATTGCGCAGGCGACGCTACTGAAATACGAAGATAGGCTTCCTCACAGAAAAATACAAAGTACACTGAACAGAATGCATGGACTGAAAATAAGTCCTGCCACGATATTTGATTTAACCCGTCGTGCTGCCGAGGCAGTTCAATCAGACTACGATGCAATCTTGAACAAGATTCGAAATGCTCCGATCCTGTATGTGGATGAAACGGGAATCCATGTCCAGGGAGAAAAGCATTGGATCTGGACGTTTACCACACCATCTGAGACCTTTTTTGTGATTCGAAAGAGTCGAGGCACGAAAGTCCTGATCGAAGTTTTGACGCGGAGATTCAGAGGAATAATCGTATGCGACGGATGGAAACCTTATGCCAGATTCACAAATCGCATTCAGCGATGCTGGGCACACCTACTTAGAGAGTCGAAAGATCTTTCAGAGAAGTTCGAGGAAGCTATTCCGCTGCATAACGCGCTCAAAGAACTCTATGAGATGCTAACCAAAGCTCTGGAAAACGATCCCTCAACAGAAGTCAGGATGAATCTATGGCAATTAGCGCGAGAAACGCTTCGGCACTTGATTATGAAAGAGTACTCCATTGAGAAGGTTCAGAAACTCATCGGAAAAATCAATAACGGATTTGAGTACTGGTTTACATTTATCATAAATTCAGGCGTGGAGCCCACAAATAATAGGGCTGAGAGGGCATTGCGACCGCAAGTCGTTTTGAGAAAGATCTTGGGCACGCTACGCAATGAGAAAGGAACCTCGATTCATGAGCGCATCATGACGACACTGGCAACATGGGGACAGAATGGACTAAACTGTCTCCAAATGCTAACGGCGAAGCTAGCTAGCTAAACACGTACTCACTGGGAAATGCGATAGTGCCATCCTACGTTAAGTGTCGAATGGAGGTGTAGTTGTGAAGTTCATACAAGGATTAGCGGCAGCTAGATGTATAATCTATAGATCGCATAAAATAAACTAACAGAGAGAGGCCATCTTTGTCCCAACTGTGACTTAGAGGTGGACAGAGACATCAACGCCGGCTTGAACATTCGCATCCTTGGACTGAGGGGAAGAGCCTATAGAGAGATCAGAGTAACCGACTCCAGGAAGCAGGAAGCCCTACCCCTTTCAGGGTAGGAAGGAAGTCACCCAGCTTGCTTGATCATCATTCAAGAATTTCCTCGTGAGATCGATGGATATAGATCTACAGAGGAGCCGCCATTTATCTTCCTGGGCTGATCACAGATTCCATCATTGTTGGTATCATTGCAGCCTTCTTTTGGCTCGTCATAATCGCTGTAATGATTTCCTTTCATCTGTTTTCCAGAAATCAATTCCATAAGACTTTGCAACCCTTCGGCCTTCAGGCTGCCATCCCACCTGTTGCCGCCCTGGTCGTTGGCAGATATCTCGTTATCCAGGAGGTCGTTGGATATAAAGGTGTTATTCTTATATCCTGCCTTGACGTAAATGCCATACTTATTTTTGTAGATGACATTGTCAATGACCGTATCATTGCTGGACTGCACGTAAATCCCCGCATTTCCGCATCCGCAGTGGCCAGAGCCAGTAAAGTTAAAACCCTCGACCGTCGATCCGTTGGCTGCCAGGGTAAGCGCGCTGCCGGATTTTGTTGCGTTTACTATTGGCCGTCCCTTTCCGGTATCGACGCCTATTAAGGTTACGGCTTTGGAGAGATAGAGGTGCTCTGGATAAGTCCCGCTATGCACTTCAATGAGGTTCCCGGAACTCGCGTTATCAATCGCTTTCTGAATCTGCTGGTAGTCTTCGCCAGCCGGGCCCACAGTGATCTTGGCTGCTGAAACGGAGCCGATGATCAGAATCAATATTACAAAGAGGCTTAGCCGCATATTTTCGCTATGGTTGGGTTTTCCTATTAGAACTTTTCCGGCTTGAAGGGAAATATATAGATAATATACAGAATATACATCCATATAGTCTAATGAGACAAGGGGTAACGTGCCAGTTTTGATATAAATTTTGCAGGAATATCCAGAAGCAGGAAACCAACTTGCTGTAACTGATGTCAAACGGCGGCGGCGCACCCCGCTGGAAGCAGGCGGAACTATATTGATCTGATCCATTCTCAAGTTGAACACGTATGCCCTTTATCCCCGATGCAAGCATCGGGGTATTGCCATAAAATAAAACAATTCGTGCCCTGATAACTTTTTGCTGTCCTGTAGTATAACGGCGAACAAGCAATTCCAAACCTTGGCGCTCGACGTCGTTTAAGTTGATTGCTGATGGTTTTGGACCCGGCATTGATACTCCCCTATCACAGAGTATCTGTAGGTGATTATATATAAAGCCTTATCCTTGTGTTTTTATCAGCCCAGATGTACTAGATTTCTAGATAGTGCCATATAGAGGTGGTCAAAATTGAGTCGGCGAATACAATTACGCAATTTTCTCAAAATTGATGCGCGGCTTTAGAGGCGTATAAGGGGGTGCGCCTATCATTTTCCAGTACGATTGGTACGTGACAATTAGGCGTGTTGTTTATCCGTAAAGCATTTAAATGATGGGTTGCCTTTAGACAAAATAGAGGTAGATCTGATAGGATCGCACTTGCCTCCATACGTTGCCTCCTTATGGATCTATCTTCCCCAAATATATTTTATAAATTAATCGCACCGGTGTGTGAGGGATCAAGTAGCTGATTAGCGAAATGCTTTTCTTCAGCGCTCTATTTTATAATTCTGCAGGATTTTATGAAATGGAGTTCGATATCAGTGAGCGATGAAAGAATTGTTTCGAAATTCTTTGGCCATAACTATACGCTTTGCGTATCATGCGATCCTCGTATATGAATTACTATAGGGGTATCAAAGGACCTGCTAGACACTATTATGACCTAATCCAGATGGTGCTTTAGAACCTCATCACAGATCGTTTCTTCCAATTCGCCAAAATGATTGAGCCTTTGTTCAAACTTTTTTAGTAAAATGAATTTCCTTATTGCCAAACCCGAAAGAACCATGCATACCAAAAATATTAACATAATTAATGCAATAGTCATATTATTCAATGATCCCTTTTGGTGCGAGAATATCATGAAGACAAATGTGTTGACCACCAAACCTAGCAATGCTGAGATGGAGAGGGCCATGAGGTTCCGGGCAAGCCGTTTTCTTTGCTGCTCTATTCGCTCAACCGCATCATATACAGCATCTATTGAGGCATTATATTCCATCTTCTCACTCGTTTACCATTCGTTCATTATAAAGAGCTCATCATTGATAGTCTTGAACCATTCATACCTGGCTTTGCCCAAGGGTGTAAGCTCATACTCTATCACTTCTCGTGCCCCCCACGCTACTCTCCTCTCCTCGACATATCCTGCGTCTTTGAGCATTTGAATGTATTTTTCGGCGGATGTTGTCTTGAGATTAGCGCACTGGATTATATGGGTCTTCAAGGCACGCCCGTTTGATTGGCTCTTGTATATGCACTCAAGAAGCTTGAGGACGATCTTGATTGCAGGCCGATACTTTGCCACGCCCATACATAATTCCTTCTTGCAACTCTAAAAAGCTTCCATACCTTTAGTACATCACTTTGATAACTTGAATTTGTTTCACTAAGTATATCAACTTTTATTGCCATATATATGAATCAGATTCAATGGTTCTAATTACGATTCTCTAAAATATATTTTAATAAGCAAAAATTGTTGGTTTAGAGCGGAATTCTTATCATTATTATTAGATTAAAATTAGTAATAAAAAATATAGTTGAGAAAATTAAAAACGAAAGGCTTTAGAGATTTTGAGCATATTCTCATATGATATGACACATTATTGTTGCATGTCAAAGAACTCAAATATCATACTAAGCGGATACGAAATTGGAATCGCGAATTCGTATCCATAACTGCTAACTGAAGACGGTCTTAAGGAAGCCAAGCAAGTAGGTCTTACTATTCGAAAACAAGAATGGGTGGCCACCTAACCAGTAGCATCAATCAAATTCAGGAATTATCTGAGCGATCAGGGAAAAATTTTACCAATATTATGCAACGCTATCCTTATAAATAACCTGTCGCGGCAATGCGACAGATTTATATGTAATTATTGATGCCAGAGCAATACTGCTCGTTGGAGAATCAAAACCTTTTTAGGACAGAGTGAATTCAAGTTGTAAACTGAGTATATGTTGTGAGGAAGGATATGAAGAGAAGTAAAGATGCCATAATTTCTCAAATATTGGACGTCTGCACTGAGGGTGCAAGCAAGACTAGGATCGTTTATCAATCGAACCTAAACTTCAGGACGGTAATCCCATATATTGATTTACTTATAAAAAATGAACTCCTAGAGATCGCGACCACCAGAAATTCCTCGGTCATATTTACAACTACACCAAAAGGAGCTAAGCTGCTCAAGGATTTTAAAAACATACAAAGCGTAATTCCCGAAATATACAATATGGTGGAAAAAGAGAAGGCATAGGTCCATGCACAGAGGCAATAATATGAATATTTGAGAGTTGGCGCGTTGTTTTTCCGGCACCGAGAAAACATATAGATTATATACCAAATATACATCCATATAGTCTAATGAGACAAGGCATATAACGGTCTAATTCAATTCCAATTATTAGTGTCGGGCGCTTTATCCTGTGAGATGGGTGATGATGGATTATCCCAAGCAGTTCGATTGATGGAGTGGTATATGCAGTCGTTAGAGGGTCTTGGATGTTCCTTAAAGGAGTTTGATTCTCAACGTTCTCATCTTTGGAACAGGAATAATTCGAGCACCTTTTTTGCAGTCTACATAAGTGAAAACAAATAGGCCTGTCAATTGTCTTTTCAATTTTATGTGCAAGAGGAGAAAAATGATTAACGCGGTTGGCTGTGAGGATCCTCGATATACTGAGAATCTACTTGGACTTCTTGAATACTACGAAGCAATCATGGAGAGAAGCGGTCTGGTGGCAAGGGCAGGAGAAGTCAGATCACTCAAACTCGGATTTATTTTAGACCTCCTGAAAGCTGTCACTATTCCGGATGACCTTAAGTCAAATTTAGGCTCTGCAGTCTTAAGCGCTTGGGAGATGAAGAGCATTGACAAGACTTTGGCGCAAAGTGAAAAAGAGCTGAAGGCAATGCGTTGCAGCATTGCAGCCGTTCGAAATGAAGTCCTGAGAGCAGGCGATCATCGCAGTCCAATGACCGCAATAAAGCTTGATGTTGCAGTGATGTTTGCTCTACCACTGATGCAGTCAGATCTCAGGGAGGATGAAGTGCCAGGAATTCATGATCTACTCGCCCAGGTGATGGATGGCTTTGCCGCAAGGACGGAGGGTTGAGGATTCTTACATCCTCTGAGATCGCTTCCCACAAAATGGTCTCGAAACATAGATTTGTTCCTCGCATAGCTGAAAAGTGAACCAAACTCTTTTGATTCAAGTATCATTTTTCGTCTGAAGAAAACTCATTTTCCGCCACCCTACCAGGAGATTCTTTTGCGGTAATGATTTCGCACCACTATGGCCAGCATATTAGTCCCCAGCACCAGAGAAATCAGCACCAGAGCGGTGCCCCAGGCCCTGGACTCGACATCCCATGCTCCCAGGAAGTAGATCAGGTTCAAAAGATGATAATCCAGGTTGTTCACCGGCTGAAACACATTAGGTATAACGCCATAGATCATCTGAACAGGGGTGGCAGTGAAGGTTACAGCCGTCCACATGATGGGGGCCGTCTCTCCTGAGGCCTTGGCTACCCCGATGATTACGCCTGTGAGGATGCCTGGCATGGCTGAAGGAATAACAACCTTTCTTATCGTCTGCCACTTCGTTGCTCCCAAGGCCATGCTGCCTTCTCGCAAGGAGTTGGGAACGCTTCTGAGGGCTTCCTGGCTGGTCAGAATTATGGTGGGTATATTTATCAGACCCAGAATTATGGATCCGGATAAGAGCGATACTCCAAAAACCGTTACCAGAAAGGCCAGTCCGAAGAGGCCGAAGACGACGGAAGGAACGCCATTCAAACAGCTTACGGCGATGGTGATCAAACGATTGAGCCTCTGGCTCTTGGAGTACTCATGCAGGTAGATAGCTGCCCCAATGCCCAGGGGTGAAGAGACTATCATGGCCCCAAGAACCATCCAGAGCGACCCCAATATGGCCGTGCTGATTCCGCCAGCCTGACCCAATCTCCTGTGAGGAGTCGTCAAGAACTCCCAGTTTATGGCCCAAATTCCTTTGTAGATTATGATAAAGAGAATTCCACCCAGAAGCAGAAGCGACAAAACTGCCGAGAGCTTTATGGTCAGAAATATCAAGGCCTCTCTCCCCCGGGCACTGTAACCGTAGACGATATTTAGGGCGTCCTTTATGCAAAGCAAGCTGGCAAAAAATACGAGAAGAGGAGAAATGAAGGCATAATTGAATGAAGCACCCACTCCAAAAGGTCTGTGAATGACAAAACCAGGTTGAAGGGCGCCTGAATATGAGAAGAAGAAGATCCCTGCACAAATGAGTAGATCCAGTAACAGGAAGGGAGCCGTCTTTCTGGAAACGCCATTTGTTATCAAATAGGATACGAGAATTAAGAGAGGGCAGATGATGAGGCAGGCATCCCAAATCGGCGTCAGCCTTTCCAGGTCAGGCTGCAGGATGAGACACGTTATCGAAGATACGAATAGAAATGCGGATAGAGCAAATGATGCCGCAAGAATGGGGCTAATTCTCATATTCAATATCCTCCGAATTTCTTTCTTATGCGAGCCCGGGCATAATCTGCAACCAGACTGAGAACTGAAACGACGAATAGAAGAACAAAACCTACCGCAAATAGAACGTGATAATGCATTGAACCCCTGGCTACCTCACCCATTTCACCAGCGATGACCGAGGTGAAAGTCGCGCCCTGACCAAAGATATTGTAGATGGGAGAAGGCAGTCTGGCCACATTGCCTACTACTAGAAGAACCGCCATGGTCTCGCCGATTATGCTTCCAATGTTGAGCAGAACGGCTGCGGTAATTCCCGACGATGCTGCCGGTATCGTCACGTTTCTGAGCGTTTGCCATCGATTTGCTCCCAGTGCCAGGGAACCTTCTTTGAATTCGCTGGGCACAGCCCTCAGAGAATCCTCGCAGATGGTAGTCAGATATGGAATGAACATAATGCCGAGCAGTATGGCCCCGGCCAGAATAGATCTCCCTGTGAGCATGTCAAAGCTATCCTGCAGGTAGGATACGAGAATTATCACCCCCAGGAAACCGTAGACGATGGATGGCACTCCGGCCAGAAGCTCTATGGAAGGTTTTAGTAAGGCCTTGCTCCTGGGACCGGCCAGTTCTGCCAGATAAATGGCCAGAGGAAAACCGATGGCGATATTGATGAAGAGCGCGAGAAGTGTGATGATAAGAGAAGCGGCAATCAGAGGCAGCAAGCCATAGATTTCACCTGCAGGATGCCATTTTGTTCCAAGAAGCAGAGAGCCGAGGCCGAGTTCGGAAAAGGCGGGAAGACTCTCATTTATGAGGAAGTAGAAGATGAGAGCTATAATGAGGATGGAGGCGATAGCAGACATGAATAGAAGTGCCTCAACGAAAAGCTCGCCATACTTACGAGGCATCTTTATTCGTGGCCGATCCATACGGCATGTGAAATCACATCCGCAGTTAAAGCCCTTGTCTATTGTATCTATATAGAGAATTTACCGTGTATACATTTTATAGAGACAACTTTTTAAAATAATCACGAGCCCAGCCGGCTCAGGATCTCTTCCGGCTCATAGCGCACGGTAATGACACGGCTCCGACCACGCTCTCCCGCCCCGGTAAAGTCGGCATTAATTAGCCGGATAGCATCCAGCTTATTGAGGATCTCATGGAAACGGGTGTATCCAGCTCCCGTCTCCTCATGGAAGCGATGAAAGAGGTCGCCTGCGCGCCAGCTCTCCTGGCTTACCGCCAATTGCAGCACCTTTTGTTCATCCGCTTTCAGGGATTTCAGGGCATAGGTGAGATGAACCAGCCGGGAACGATCGTAAGAGCTTGCTACATCCTCTGACGAGATGCTCTTGGAGGCGCGCTTCTCTGCCGTCAGGCCCGACCTTTTAAGCAGGTCTATCCCCACCCGCAGATCCCCGGACTTCTCGGTGTAGTCCACCACAGCGTCCAGGATATCGTCTGCCATCACTCCGGGATAGAAGCCCATCTGCACCCGATGTCCCAGAATATTGCGTATCTCGGAGCGCGAGTAGAGAGGAAAGACCACATCTTCCGCCTGAAAAACGGAGACGACCCGGGGGTCGAAAACATAGTTCAAGGTAAGCTCACTCATGACGCCGATGACACCCATTCTGGCACCGGGGCAGGTCTCATGCGCCCGCAGCAGGGAGTATAAAACATGATCTACTTCCTTTTCAGGGAAGAGATAATTTATGTCATCCAGGGCTACCACAAGTACTTTGTTTTCATCCGCGGAGTGCTGGGCCACCTTCTCGAAGACGCGCTTGAAGGAGATCCCGCTGGACGGAGGAGCATGCTGGAAGATTTTTTTGTAAAGCTGGTAGAAGACCGCATATCTTGTAGAGTTCATCTGACAGTTGACATGCACCGGGACGATCTGGGAAGAATGGGCCTCGATCTCCTCAAAGAGCTTGAGAATCGCCGTGGTCTTTCCCGTGCCGGGAGGGCCCAGGCATAGAGCATTGACGGGCCGGCCGCCCTGCAATGCCGGGCGGATGCAGAACTTGAGGCTGTTCATCTGCGCTTCCCGGTGGAGGAAGTGCTCCGGCAGGTGATCTAACTCGAACCGATCCCTGTCCTTGAATAGCGTCTCCTCCCAGAGGAGCATATCTGGTCTCTTAGTTTTTTCGGGGCTCACTCGTTTAGTATATTTTGTATTTCCTTCTTCAATATGGCGCTCACTATAGCACCATCTGCTTTGCCTCTCAGCTCCAACATCACCAGGCCCATTAGAGGAGCCGCTGCCCTCTCGCCCTTGGAGCGCACCAGATCGGCCTTGCGAGCGACAATTGCCTGCACAGCCTTCTCCACATCCGCCTCATTTACCCCGGCCAGGCCCGCAGCCTTCGCCGCCTCGGAGGCTTCCCAATCAGGATGTTCCGCCAAAGAGCGAAGCAGATCCACCAGTCCCTCCTTGGCGACCTGGCCTGAACTTACAAGGCCAAAGCAGTCCTTATGGTGCTGTTCCGTCAGGTTGGAGATGGGCACACCCTCGCGTGCCAGCTCAATGGGTATTGTCTCCAGTGCCCGAACCACCATGGAGGACGGAACCTGAAACTTCACCACGATCTCCTCAAAGAGCTGGTAATTGGGAGAAGCAGCCATAACGCGAGCCTGCTCGGCATTCAAGCCATACTCGCGTCCGAAACGATTGGAGCGAGCCAGGAAGAGCTCGGGAAGCTGGAGCCGATCCAGCATCTCTTCCGTGATTACGACCGATGGCACATCCGTCTCCGGATACATTCTGGCAGAACCCGGCAACGGCCGCATGTACTCCGAACAGCCGTTAGGAAGCGCTCTGCGCGTCTCTTCCGGCACCACAGCCAGGGCCTCCCGGGCCCGAACCAGAACTGCCTGCAAAGCCTTCTCTGCCCGGTCCCTGCTGCTTGTGACCATGACAACAGCATCCGGCTCCACTGCACCAAGGAGGCCTCGCACAGCTTCAACCTCACTTTCGGTCACCCCGTAAGCGGGGAGCTCATCGGTATGAAAGATTCCGCCCACTCCTGCTCGTTTGGCTCGGTCGGACATCTCCGAGCCGAGTCGTCGACCGGGCTGAGTCTCTCTGCCCACCAGACCGGCAAAGCCTTGCAGGCGGCAGGCCAGGACCACACCACCCATCTTGAGTGACTTTGATATGACCTTCGAGCCCGTCTCGGCAAAGAGCTCTGTGACATCCCACAAGGCACCATCAACTGCAGCCTCGCGACTCCCGAGCTCTGTTCTAATTTCCAGAAGCCTGACCTGACGCAGTGCCTCAAACTCCACTACCTTGTCGACGAGATTCAGGGCCTGAACGCCCTTCACCTCCACGCGTGCTCCGCCCTTGATAGAGACATTCACGTCCTGGCGAATGGTGCCAAGCCCCCTCTTGACGCGGCCGGTGGAGCGGAGAATCATTCCCAGGTACGAAGCAACCTCACGAGCGTGCGCCGGGGAGACGATGTCCGGTGCGGTGCCAATTTCCACTAGCGGAATGCCCAACCGGTCGAGAGAGTAGACCACGCTGTCTCCGCGGTCTTCAATGATGCGCGCCGCCTCCTCTTCCAGGCAGAGGACTCCAATACCGACCGACCCTCGCTCGGTTTCAATCTTGCCTTCAGATCCGATGTAGGCAGTGCGCTGGAAGCCGGAGGTATTGGAGCCGTCTATGACCATCTTGCGCATGGTCTGCACCTCATCCACGACCCGCATGTTGAGCAGCCGCGCGATGATGAGAGATATCTGCAGAGCCTCGGAGTTAATCTCCCGGGGCGGCTCCTCATCCGCTTCCACCAGACAGGTGGTGTCATAGGACTTATAATGAAACTTGCGCGATACAAGAACCTCTTCTAACGCGGCGCGATCAATCTCGCCAAGCTCGCTTCTCGAAGGTCGGAGATACCGGAAAAACTCGAAATTGGACTCCTCGACTTCCCGGTGCTTTGTAGGGCAGCCGCAGAAGAGCTTACACGCGGTGTCGAGCTGTTGATGAATTTCAATGCCGCATAGGAGGCCTAAAGCCCGGTAGTCCAACCCTGGTGAGACGTCTTTTGCCATCGATCACCTTTCAGGGACTACAGGAGGTTTAACTCTTTTGACTGCTTCTCTTATGTCCTCCGCCTTGACCGTCTTCCTCTTGGCGTGATTGGCCCAGCCCACTGCCTCATGAGCTACCTCTAAACCATAGCCCTCGAGAACCTCTGCTAGCGCGTCCCTCGCGCCTTCACTCACTCTCTTTGCCCCTGCCTCGCGGATGAGTCTGCTCACCGGAGCGACGGGAAGTATCGGCATTTGTAATCCACCTCATAAATCCGGATTTTGCAGCCAGACGAGCCAGAATTCAACCCATCTGGAGCTACAAGCCAGAATGGACAGTTATCATCCCGTAATTCCATATATATTTTTTGTTTTGGCAATGATATCTATTAATTGGGACAAGCATCATGATTCGCTTGATTGCAGATTTTTGGCGCAAGAATAAAACCCTATTCCGCATTTTTAAAGAAATCCATCTCATATAGCAAGGCCATTTGAGATATAAAACCGTGCGAAAGTGATAAAACAGGAAAGTGGACGGGAAATGTTATTTAGGTTGGAGGCCCCAATACCGTTAGCAAGAGGAGCGGACAAATGAGCGAGAAGGTAAGTAAGGCTATTATCTATAAAGACTTAGAAGATGTTTTCGGTCCCTGCGGATGCGGCATGAGCTTGGCCACCTTGCCCGTGCTTCTTCCCAGAGACTGGGTTGTACTGGAGCGCCCTGCCGAGGCAGAATGCGATGAGTTCGGCAAAGGCGACGACTTCCGGCGAATATCAGGATTCACCTGCAATAATGTCTTCGAGCATGAGATGGAAGGAGCAGAATACCTGGCCAACTTCTCCTGCTGCAGTGAATGTGCCAAGATGGCTGTAGAGAAGGGATACGCGATGTGGGCCCAGAAATCATACCCCATGGCACTGCGATAGACGCCCGCAAACCGCTTATAGTCTGCAATAAACTCCGATATTTTGTAACACCTAAGACAGCTATGCACAGAGGTATTTCTTTGAAGTACAGAGTCTATTCCACAAAGTCCTGCCCTAAATGCGAACAGCTCAAAGCGGCGCTGGTAGATGCGGGCATCTCGTTCGAGAATCTTGATATGGCCACCCCTGAAGCGCTCACGGAGCTGCGCATAAACGGCGTATTCACCCTTTCAGCGCCTGTGCTCCAGGCAGAGGAGAAGTTCTACACCGTCCAAGAGCTGTTCTCCGGCGAGAAGCTCAAGAATCTGGCCGAAATCATTAACAGCTAGAATTCCCTGCCCCTCACCCGGGTTATATCGAAGACCGCCGTGCTGGCCACGTGCATTACGGCAAATGTGCCGGCCTGGATTGGGTCCGTCACCACCAGATCGGCCTGATCGGGAACCGACCCGGCCATCTTCAAAGCGATGACCGGAATCCCTTCGGCCTGAAGTCTCTTGACCTCCTTGGTGATGCGCCCGCCCATGAGCGCCCCAGCCAGAACCAGGATGGATGCGCGCGGCAGCCTGCTCACGGCGCGGACAGCGTCGGCAATGGCTTCTTCGCCGACCAGTGGAATGGTATCCACGCTGATCCGCTCACCTCGCAAATTGTGCCGGTCGGCCTCGCTCACCGCTCCAACCGCGACCTGGGCCACCTGGGCTCCGCCGCCTATTATTATCACCCTGGAGCCGAATATCTTCTCAAAGGGCTCGTGGATGGATACCTCGAATATGGAATCGAAGTCTTCCAGCTCCACCGCCATCTCACGAACGACCTCTTCGCGGCCATCAATCTCCATGTAGACAGAAGCCTTGCCGCGATTCAAGCCTCGCTCCATTACGAACTGCTGGGTGTAGATGATATTGCCGCCTCTCTTTGCCACCGCGCCCGCAATGTCGCGCAGCATTCCTGGTCGATCCAGGCAGATCACATTTATCGCTGTGCTCATATCTTGCCTCTTCGGCCCCCAAATGGGACTGGCAAACTTTAATATGACGAGTGATTACTCCTTGGCAATGGAGTTTTGTCCTCAATGTAAGAGCATGATGATGCCCAAAGACGGAATGATGGTCTGCCGGAAATGCGGCCAGAAGATGCCGAAGCTTGCTGGCGAATCCATAGTCAGCAAGACCAAGCAGTTCGATCGCGTTGTGCCTGTGTTGGAGCAGGAGTCATCCGGCCTTCCTACCACCAGTGCCAGGTGTCCCGAATGCGGCAATAATGTCGCCTACTGGTGGCTGCGCCAGCTACGTTCTGCTGATGAGAGCGAGGTTCGATTCTTCCGCTGCACCAAGTGCAGCAGAACCTGGCGCGAGTACGACTAAGCATCAACTATATTAAATATTAAATTGTCCTCATTCAGGAGGATCAAGGAATGTTCAAGGCAGTAATCAATGCGGAAACTCTGCGCGATGCAATCGATTCAGTCTCTTCTCTAGTAGATGAGGTTAAGTTCTCTATATCCGAAAAAGGCTTGGAGCTGAAGGCAGTAGACCCTGCGAACGTAGCCATGGTGTCGCTCAAGATCGGCAATGATGCCTTTGAGTACTTCAAGGCCGATCAAGGTGAAATTGGCGTAGACCTGGTTCGGCTGAGCGATGTCTTGAGCATGGCCGATAAGGGCGAAAACGTTCAGTTGGAGCTGGATGAGGAGAGCCATAAACTGAAGATTGGCGTGGGGTCACTCTCCTACACATTAAGTCTGATCGATCCAACGGCTATAAGAAAAGAGCCGCGCATCCCCGAGCTTGATTTGCCGGCACATGTGACTCTACCGGGAGCGGAGCTGCGCCGGGCGGTAAAAGCCGCGGAAAAGGTCAGCGATCACGTAATTTTGGGCGTCTCTGATGAGGGATTCTATATGGAGGCCAAGGGAGATATCGACTCCCTCAAACTCAAGATCCCCAGCACGGAATTACTGAGTATGAAGCCGGGCGAGGCGAGGAGCCTCTTCTCACTGGACTATCTGGAGGACATGTCCAAGTCGATCAGCAAGGCGGGCGAGGTCACTCTGGAGATGGGTATAGACTATCCACTGCGGGTGAAATTCAAGCTCGGCCAGTCCGTGGAGATTAACTACCTCCTCGCTCCGCGCATTGAACAGGAATGAGGGTCTCCGACTACCCTTTTACGCAGGAAGCAACAGAGCATGTTCGAAGCCTGGGATACTCCTTAGAGAGCCTTCTATCCAAATCCTCTTTTAAGACCGTGCGCAGCCGTGCCGCAGAACGGGTGGCTGGAGCTATGGGCGATGCCATTCCTGAAAGCTCGGGAGATACTGTTGCCGAGAATCTCACGGAGCTGCTCAGCTATCCCCTGGCCAGAGTGATGGTCTCGTGCCTGAACGATCCTATTCTATTGCGCCGCTATGCTCTGGCTGAGGCAAAGCTGGCCTTCCGGAGGATGCAAGATGAGAAAGAAGGGTTGACCATGCTGGCGGGTGATCTTGGCCTGAATCTTCGGGGCCCCGGACCCTGGAAGATCTATTTTGCCGAGTATATTCGGGCAGCCCACCGCATGCATAGCCCAAAATGGAAGCTGACGAACCGGGATCTGTTCGAGGGCTATCTCACGGTGACGGAAGTTGAGCTGAAGCGTATCCTGGAGGAGGTAATCAGGGAGAAGGTCTTGAAAGGGCTGCCGACCCCCGTGGACGAGAAGATCTGCCAGACCCTGGAAGAATACCTGAAGCCCCTCAGCCGGCAACTGGAGACATTAAGAGCCCGGCAGAAGGTGGACCTGGGAGCCGTGGAAGAGGGAGCCTTTCCGCCCTGCATCAAGAAGATGCTGACCGAGGTCGCTAAAGGCGTGAACCTGGCCCATAGTGCGCGTTTTGCCCTGGTCAGCTTTCTCTTGCAGATCAACATGTCCCCGGATGAGGTGATCGCCCTCTTCAACACCAGCCCTGACTTCGATCAGGAGAGGACCCGCTATCAAGTAGAGCATATCGCCGGATCCGCCGGAACCCAATACCGGCCGCCTGCATGTGCCACCATGGCCACCTATGGCAACTGTCCGGGCGAAGACGAACTCTGCCGCAAAATTCGCCATCCTCTCGGCTACTACGAGAGACGAGCGAGAATGTTTACTCCTGCGGAAGTGCATCAATAAAGGACTTTAGCCAGGGATTGTTGATCGCGTCGGATCTGGCCAGGAATTGTATCTCGTCTTCTGCCAGAAATTTAAAGCCAAGGCCACTCTCAATTGCGGCCTCTTTCTCTGCAAAACCTAAATCCGCGCGGCCTGAGGCCACGATAGCCGCCGCTGCGGAATGGGTCTTGGCCACGCGCACGCGCCCGGGATTGGTGAGGCCCAGGTCCAACAGAGCTCGCTCAAATGCGGACTTCATAGCCGAGTCCCCGGGCCAGCCCACGATGCGGCTGCCAGGGTCGGATATTGCCCCCACGTCCCTGTAAATCAGGCCCAGCTCTCGCTTGTAGCCCTTTATTACCTCCATTCCTGTGGGAACGGGAACCGCTTCGAGATTTGAAATGGAAGCCAGGTCAGCCACGCCGTCCTCCAGATAGACCCTACCCTGCAAGGAACCTGTATTCAGCAGCATAAGCCGCCAGGGAAGGCTTCCGGCCAGCCTCTCGAGAATCACGGAGTTCTCACCGGCCACGACCAGGCTTGGCCTCTGCAGCTCTCGGAAGAGCTTCACCTCCACATCCAGGCCGGTCTCCAGGTACTCGACGCCGGCCGGAATCTCGATGACACCATCTGCCAGTGCCAGAGTGGTTATGGAGCCGCTGCCCTTGTCCACGGGATAAACCAGCTTCCCCGAAACTCCTACAGCCAGCATCTGCTGGCGGCCTTCCGTTCGCAGCGGCCCGGCCAGCTTCCCCGGAGTCTTGTTTCCCTGATGCCTCTGGCCCAATGCCTTGCGGATGACGGGAGCCGCGAGCTCATAGAAGACCGTTAGAGCGCTGGTGGGATAGCCCGGCAATCCCAGGCAGGGCTTATTATCGATCAAGCCGAAGATGGTGGGCTTGCCCGGCTTCAGGTTCACTCCATGAAATACCAACTCTCCGATCTCGTCCAGAACCTGGTAGACCATGTCTCCGGCTCCGGCAGAGGTGCTGCCGCTCACCAGGACCATTTCGCACTCCTGGGCCATCTTCTGCAGCATTTTTGCCATCTCGTCTCGCTCGTCCGGCAGAATGCCGTAGGGGACAGCAGAGGCTCCGCATTCCTGCACCCCGGCGGCTATGGTATAGGTGTTGATATCATAGATCTGGCCCGGGCCAAGAGAGTGGCCGGGAGATACGAGCTCGCTCCCTGTAGAGGCCAACCCTACCTTGAGGCTCAAAACCTGGACGGTCTCCCGGCCCAGGGCAGCCAGGACGCCCATCTCGCGTGAGGCTATCTTTGTGCCGGGAAAGAGCACCAATTCACCAAAAGAGATGTCGCTTCCGGCTTTCTGCACATTCTCGCCCTCGTAAACTGGCCTGCGAATATAGATCCGGTCCGCGAGGGCCTGGGCATACTCGATCATGACCACGGCATCCGCCCCGTCCGGCATCATGGAGCCGGTGGAGACCTCGGCCGCTTCACCACGCGCGACCCGGACGTCAGGAAGCCTCCCCATGGGAACGCATCCAACCAGTAGAAGGGAGACGGGCCGGTCCTCTCTGGATTCAAGCGTATCCGCGGCCTGGACCGCGTAGCCGTCCATGGAGGCACGATGGAAACCCGGAACATCCACCTCAGAGATGATCTTCTCAGCCAAAATGCGGCCCCTAGAGCCTTCCATGGGGACGGCCTCAACCCCTGGTTGTGGCGCATGGTCGAAGATGATCGATTTGGCTTCCGGCAAAGGGATGAGGCTGCGAAACTCCTTACGCATAAGGCCATTTGGTGGCCCGGAAAAGATATAAAATCAGAGCCTCGCCGCCCTCTGGCGGAGAAGGTGATCTGCCAGAACCAGGGCCACCATGGACTCGGCTACGGGCACAATTCTGGGAGGAATGGCCGGATCATGCCTTCCTTTGATCTCGATCACCGCGGCTTCGCCGGATGCAAGGTCGACCGTTTGCTGCGGCTTGGCAATGGATGGCGTCGGCTTCACGGCAATTCTGCAGACTATGGCCTGGCCTGTGGATATGCCGCCCAGGATGCCCCCGGCGTTGTTGCTGACAAAATCGATCTTGTCCGCGGACATAGAAATGGGATCGTTCATCTGGCTGCCCCGCATGCCAGCGCACTCCCGGCCAGCACCGATCTCCACCGTCTTCACGGCGCCGATGCTCATCAGCGCTTTAGCCAGGTCGGCGTCCAGTTTATCGAAGACCGGCTCGCCCAGGCCCGGAGGCACGCCTTCTGCAGTTATCACAACGATGCCGCCCAGGCTATCACCCTCCGCCCGCACGCTGTCCAGGCGCTCCATCATCCTCTCCGCGGCCGCAGGGTCCGGGCAGCGGACGGGATTGGACTCGGCTCGCGCACGAAGCTCTAATAAATCGGATGAATCGATTTCTGCTCTTATTTCACCCAGCTCCGCCACATAGGCCACTACCTCGATACCAGTCCCGTGCAACAGCTTCTTGGCGATGGCACCAGCGGCAACGCGGCCCACGGTCTCCCGGGCCGAGGCCCTACCCCCGCCCCGGTGATCGCGCAGGCCGTATTTCATCTGGTAAGCATAATCGGCATGTCCCGGTCGCGGTCTATCCCGCAAGAGTTCGTAGGCGGACGAATCCGCATCCTTGTTCCAGACGACGATGGAGATGGGAGTCCCCGTGGTTCTGCCCTCGAAGATGCCGGATATGATCTCCGCGCGGTCCTCTTCCTTGCGCTGCGTTGAGGCTCGACTCTGGCCGGGACGCCTGCGGTCCAGCTCCTTCTGGATATCCTCCGCAGCCAGGGCCATGCCTGCAGGGCAGCCGTCCACTACCACGCCCACAGCTCTGCCGTGCGACTCGCCCCAGGTGGTGATGCGAAATATGGTGCCAAAGGTGTTGCCGGACATATCAGGAAGCCTCCTCAAATTATAATATCATTCGAAATGTAATTCATTTTTTCTGCTAATTTATATTCTCGGATCCATCTGTCCAGAAGTTCTGAAGTGCAAAAGGCTGAGAAGGTCTTAATGGTAGGTACATGACCCACGTACTCTTCAAAAATTATGCCAGATAATTGCATACCCTCATGCACTTGATCCTCAACAAAATAACTCCATATCACATATTTTATCGCCGCCAATCACGGCTTGAAGCTTCATCTCGGAACTAGTAGGCTTTAATCATTAATAACTTCTGCCATGTTTATGTCAAATGACTCTACCAATCCTATTCTCGATGCATCCAAACAAACGAAGCCCTTCGCTATTTGCCTTCCAAGGATTTAGGGAAGGGCTTCATAGATCGTCCCCCGCAGCCGCGGGATTAGGGGGGCAGCACGACCATAAGTCTGGCCCCGTTACCCGAGCAGATAACACCCGCGCGAAATTCGGAAGAAGAGGTGGGATCAATTTTTGGGGGCTAGATGGAAGATACGCCAATGTTATTCAACTGCAGATGGGACAGAGTAGATGCAAACGAGGACGGCTTTCCTCTTTTCTTCCGGGGTGCCGCGAGTCTGCCCTGCGGCCCTCCCGCGCTATGGTCAGGGGTGCGGCTTATGGCCGCGGCCGGCCGAGCGACGGTGGTTAAGCTGCAGACCGGTCGAGAGTTCCATTGTCTGGATGTAGCCACGACTCTTGAATAAGGTCGAGTTAATGATGTCAAGGAATCCCGATTTTCATCAGCCGTATGTAAGTCTCTTTATGATCTGAGCGCCTTCGCGATCAGTGGCGCCACCGACACAGTGCTCACGCCCTTATCCAGCGTATCGGTAGCCAGCACCGCCTCCACTCCAGAGCGGTAGAGCTTGATGACGGCCGATCCGGTTAAGACAGGATGAACCGCTGCCAGGTAGACCCGGTTTGCTCCCTGCTGGCGCAGAAGCGTGATAGCCGTCGCCATGGTGCCGCCCGTGGCAATCATGTCGTCGAATATGACCACATCCCTGCCCTTGACATTCACCTCTTTGGGAGTCATGGAGACCTCCGTGCCGGAGAGACGGGTCTTCTGCAGATAATCGCAATCGCAGCCAAGAGTTGCGGCTGCCGTTTTGGCCATGGCCACCGCGCCCTTGTCGGGAGAGATGACCACTGCATCCTTCAAGCCCATAGTTCCGATCCTCTCGGCCAGAAGGGGCGTTGCATCCAGATTCTCAATAGGGCTCTGGAAATGAGACATAACGGAGGGAGCATGGATATTTACCAGATGGACCCGACCGTTCTTCAAGAAAGGATTCAAGGCCGTGGCCACCGCCCTGGCAGTCATGGGCTCGCCGGGCTTGAAGATCTTGTCCTGGCGGGCATAACCAAAGTATGGTATGACCAGGGAGACCCTGCTTTCCTTGCAAACATCCAGGAGCTGTAGCAGATAAACGAGGTCTTGATCGGTTGGTGTGGACTGGATTATTACAACTTCATCCTCCAATGTCGTCACCACCTGGGTGTAGGACTCGCCATCAGGAAATGTCTTGTAGTCGCAAAGAGCTAGTGTCTCTCCTAAAATGGCCGCCACCCTGCCAGCCAGAAGCTGAGAGGCCGGGCCTCCGATAATCATCAAAATCCTCCTTTTAGCTTCCTACTACATTCATTTTGACTTTTATGGTCGGCGTGACTATGCCGCCAACGGCCCGCACATCCGTACCTATCTCGATATTTTTTAGGAGATCGTAGATATTTCCAGCCAGCATCAAAGAGCGGATGGGTACGGGCATTTCCCCTGGCGAGACGCGGAAGGCATTTCTTGCCTCCACTGAGAAATCGCCTGATATGGGGTTGGCGGTATGAGCCCCGATTAGACCGTTTATCAGATATCCTTTCGTCTCCTCCAGGAGATCGTAAGCGACGGGGGAGCTGACAATCAGATTTCGCATGCCCACCCTGGGAACATCGGAATACCCTTGCCGCACGGCATTGCCTGTGGATTTAACACCGTCCTTTCCTGCCGTATAGCTATCATAGAGAAATCCCTTCAAGATGCCCTTCTCGATCAAAACCGTCCTTCGGGAAGGCGACCCCTCGCCATCAAAGGCAGAAGAGTCTAATCCTCCTGCCAGCAGGCCGTCATCATGGACATTTAATCCTTCGGAAGATATCATCTCTCCCAACCGTCCTTTCAGGGAAGAACGACCCTTTTGCACATTGTCGGCTTCAAAAGCGGAAAGAATTGTGTTCTCCAGCAGCTCTGCCACCGCCAGCGGCTTAAGGAGGACGTCGTATGTCCCGCTCTCGGCCTTGGTTCCGGCCAGTGAAGTCCTGGCCATGACAGCTGCCGCTTTGCCCACGGCTTCCATAGAGGGCTGAAAGCTTCGAGAATTGAAAAACTCACTGCCTGTGGCCACATCCCCGGCTTTGGCAATGGTCTCCATGGAAGCCTGCATGATCGTGGCCGTCTCCATCAACTCGAGTCCTTGGGAATTGATGACAAAACCTGTGCCGCAAACGCATACCACGCCCCCTGAAACAGGCTCTGCCCCATTGACCGTTCTGCAGCCTTCGAGCATGCTCATCGCAGCCTCAAGGCATTCCTCGGGACCGATCTGCTCCAAGCGCGTGTCATAGATGCCCTGCACCGGCACGACCTTCTCAGGGGTGGGAAGAGATATCCAGGACTCGTCCGAGCCCCGTACTTTTGCAGACTTCACAGCGCTTTGGGCGACGTATTCCAGCAGCGACATGTCGCTTGTGCTGGAAAATCCCACGGCACCTTTCACTACAGCCCTCACCCCGAGGCCACGATGAAAGCTCTCGCTGGCCATTTCAACAGATCCCTTGCGCAGATCAGCATCCACGGACCGGCCCACCATTCCATAAACCTCAGCCTCTGCCGCCCCCTCTCGAAGGGCCAGAGCGATGAGCTGATGAGCATATTCGAGGAGACTATCCGATATACCTGAGATCTTCATCCCCGCCAGCCTCGAAAGGAGCCTGAGCTCGTTCCATCTCCTGGAGCTTGCCGATGATCTTCTCCATCTCTTTCGCCCTCTCTTCTAATGCATGCATGCCAACTTCTATACCTAGAATGTGAGAGAGAACGCGCAATACCTCTGAAGCTGCCTTGGGATCAACAAGATAGCCGCTGGTCACGCCCATGAGACAGATGGCATCTATTCCCCGCAAAGCACCCAGTCCCAGCAAGAGCCCGGAGACACCGATAATGCCCCCGCCCGGCTCGTTCTCGTGAAAGACAACGCCCTGCTGTTTCATCTCTTCCACTAATTCAGGACTTGTGGCTGCACCCATGACCGTAGGCTTCTCTACGAACTGGCCTGTCCCATAGCCGCCTAAGGCATAGATCCGCCTCACATTGAAGCTCTCGGCTATGTCCAGGAAGATGCTGGTGAGCTCATAGTGCCCCTCGTTGGTGGCGCTCTGGTAGTCCCCGATGAGAATGAGCAGATCCGGTTCGCCGTTCTTGCCCTGGCGAGCATAGATCTCATTTCGGACTTGCTTGATGGTGCCGTCTTCTTTCACCATAACCTGAGGAGGAAAATGGGGTGAGTAGATCTCAATGATCTTCTCGGCATTCAGCTCCTCCACCAAGTGATCGGCCACCAGCTTTCCTACATGGCCGACACCGGGTAGCCCTTCCACCAGAATAGGATTGTTAAGGGTTACATCTTTTATGCGGTGAACCAGGGTCTCTTTCATTTTGCCTCCGGATTGAGAGCTCTTCTATATTTCCCGTAAGGGTCGTCAGGAGAGAATCTTGCCGGCTTGGTAATAACAGCATGACCCCCGCAAACGGGGCAGATATCCGACAGGGTGTAGCGGCCGCATGCCGTACACCTCAGGATCTTGGATCTCATGCTTCTCTAAGGAAGGTGCCTTCTCCGCCGTGTTGTTCCATGTATTTCACAACAGCTTGAGCAGACTTCTTAAGAACAGACTCCGCGTGCTTGTAGTCCGGCGCGGTTACATGAATGCGGTAGCGCGGCGCACCTATATATGATATGGTGAGCGTGGCATCCTTGTCTTTGCTGCGTTTGGCCTGCTTGAGGGCTTTGCGGATGACTTCGACTCCGTCAGGCGCAGGAGAAGTGATATCCACGTAGCCGCTGATGTCAACGGATGGTATCTTGACGTTATCCTTGGAGAGGCTCTCCAGCATCTTTAGATCTTCTTCCGTTAGAGTGGCATCCTTCAGGGCAACGGCCCCTAAGATAGCCGCCTCTTCCATGGCCAGATAAAGGCTGTCGTAAGCCGCCACCAACGAATCAGCTACCCGCTTTGCATCCTCGGGCCGATCCTTATATGCCATCTCCAGCCACTTCCAGGCTTTTTGATCTGCCTTCCACTCCTGAATCTTCTCCCTTCGCTGATGTTCGTTTACATCTTTTAGAGAGAGATCGATATGGTGCCTGGATGTGTCTACATTCAATACCTTGCAGACGATCTTCTGCCCCTCTCGTACGTGGTCGCGAATGTACTTGATCCATCCGCTGGCCACTTCGGAGATGTGAATCAGGCCCTGCTTACCGGAATACTCGTCAATAGAGACGAAGGCTCCGAAGTCCACCACCTGAGTCACGGTGCAGACCACGAGAGATCCGGGCTCTGGCCAGCCCTCACGTTGCATCAAAGATCACTCTAGCACTTCGACTACCTGGGTTTTGATCTCAGCCTTGCCGCCGGTGGGCTCAGCTAAAGTGCGCCCGCATACCAGGCATTTGACGACTGTGGAAGCATGGGCGAAGATCACCTGCTCGTTCTCGCAGTCATTGCATTTTACCTTAACGAACTTGGATGACATATTTAGCTCTCCACAAGATCGAACTTGCCTGCCCTGAAACCTGCACGGTTATGAGCCTTCTTGCAGGTGCCACAACGGTATCTCAAATTCAGCCTCTTTGTTGGCTTGTCTCCGCCGGGGACCTTGGAAAACTTGCCTTGATTCCCTATTCCATTAGCTCTGAGCTTCTGCCTCGCAATATGGGTCAAGGAGGAAGCCCGGCCTTTTCTCACCCGCTCCACCGTTTGGGGGGTGTGTTTTTTGCAGAACGGACAGTAAGCGTTAAGCTTCTTTGGCATCTTCACAACGTATCATCTCTCAATCTTCACTTCAGACGCTAAATTTTTGTTGCGCAGATTTCTGGCATGGACGACCGGAAGAACGGCCACATCATCCTTCGCGAGAAGGTAATTTTTCCCGTCAACTCCCGCAAACATAGGAACACTATCCAGCAACCGCACAACTTCGTATTCCCGGAATATATCTTTCTTGCCCGTTAAAGGCCTTTCGGTGTGAGCCACATGGGCAAGTATGACCTCGCGACCGCTGGCGATGGCAGACAACATCTGCCGATAGATCTCCGCTTCCTCTTCGGTCATGCCCTGGAAGGCATCCTCCCGGGAAGCGGATCTTGCATTGCGGAGCGCCCGGCGGACAATCTTCTTGACCCTCTGGTCGATGAGCTTGTTTACGCTATTCTTCTCACTCTTGAGGGTGTCCTGGAGAATCTGAGCCTCTACGCTAAAGGTATCATCTACACGGGAGAGCTCCTGCGCCAGGCCTGTCAGATAGACGCCAACCTGCTGGTAAAAGTCCTTATCCAGATGCTGAAGCTCCGCGGATTTGCGCTCTTCCCTGAGCGCATTGGCCAGATCCAATCGTTTCCTCCTCAAATGCATTTAGCGCGGACTTGTCATGATGGATCAAATACTATATAGATTTTTCACTGGTTTAGAGCTTTGTCCGGGCTTCAGCCACACCCCGGGCCATGAGGAAGACAGCCACGCAGGCCGGCAGCTCTGTCGGGCCTTCCACCAGATGGTAGCTCTGCCCGCGCATCTGGGTATTGAAGGGCTTGAGAATCTCCAGGGGTATGCTCTCGTCACCAAAGACCACAGCATCGTGAAGGGGATCGAAATCCTCCAGGTCGCGGATGGACAGAGGCGTCACCCGCAGGCCCGAGCCGCCATGCAGGCTGCCAGGACAGCGAATCAACCGGCGCACGTCTGCAGTGACGGGCTCGTCGGTCTCGCCACCCAGGACTTCTACGAACTGGTCTGCCAGATAATGATTGATAACAAATTTCCAAATATCCTGAACGCCTTTTAAACTATCCAGATTACCCGAACGTATATCATCTAACACCCGATCGCTCTTGATCCGCATATAGAATTCGACTGCCCGAACATCTCCAATGTTTTTTATCTTCGTGAGCTTTTTCACAGCGTTCTTTTCATCTAGATTGCGGATTTCTTCAGCAAATCTAACAACCGCCTCATTAAACCTGCCACCCCATCCAGGCGAATTTTCAGACTGACATCTGAGAGCTCGAACTTTCTCAGCACCAACATCCCCGGATATCGATACCTTAAATCTCAGCCGTTCGATATCAAGGCCTCTGCCGGTTAGGTAATCTACGATTTCTCGCCGCTCATCGCCACCCAGGGCGAATATTCGCGGATCGCGAATGTGGATGTGATAGCCCCTGCCACCGGAAAAAACCACGCTGAGTTTCTCCTCGCGAAATCCGAAATCCGAGAGGAGAAAAGTCAAAAGCTTCTGCGTCTCCTTCTTCACCAGCTCCAGCATCTTGCCGTAGCTCTTGGGAGCATTGCGCAGATGATCCGCGTCCAGGTCGAAGATCAGGTCTGCGCCCTGCCAGATCTTCTCCTTCATGGTGGGGGCGCCCGGCCGCTGGTAATAGGCAGCGGAGTGATAGACATGCCGCGGCACCATGGCTCGCACATAGTCCACCAGTTCCCCTCGACTGAAGAACGACTTATGGCGGCGCATGCCTGAGTCATCGAAGAAGAGAAAGCCCCATTCTCGGGATACGAAGCCTGGCGGAGCTTCCAGGGATGATTCAATATAATACTCCTTGAACTTCGAGACCAGGAAATTCCAGGTAAGTGCGTTCAAGAATTCACCTCAGTAGATCTCCGGCCGCCGGTCGGCAAAACAGGGAATCTCGCGGCGCACGTCGTCCCTCTCGGCCAGGTCAATATCGCCCCATATAATAGTCTCACCGATGCCGGCCTCCGCCTCCGCCGCCACCATTCCCGAGGAATTGATGATCAGAGAGCCGCCGGCATTCGCCCAGTTGCAGGCTAGATGAGGAATCTGATTCTCAATGGCTCGCGCAAGAGCGAGCGCCCTCCACTGCGCTACGCGAGAAGTTGGAAACTGAGCCACGGTCACCAGGAAATCTGCGCCCTGCAGAGCCAAAGAGCGCGCGACCTCCGGGAACCGCAGGTCGTAGCAGATCTCGAGGCCCACCCGCCCCCACGTTGTGGCGGCGGGCGAGATGAAGTTTCCACCATCGAAGTGCCCTTTTTCCTCTCCAAAGGGATGGATCTTGGGTCGAATCTCCAGGCCGTTGACATCCAGGCAGAAGCCGAGGTTTTGGCGACCGGATCGAAGCGAGCCGATAATCAAGCACTCGTGCGCCTCTGCCAGCTCGCGAAAGGGATCGAGCTCGGAGAAAAACGGGCCTTCCTTTGGGGATGATCCATAGCAAAATCCTGTCAAGAAGAGCTCGGGATAGACCAGGATCTCTGCGCCTTCGTCCAGGGCAGAGCCGGCCATCTGCAAAGCATTGGCCAGGTTTTTTTCATTCTTACAGGGCACTATCTGTTGCTGGATGCAGGCCGCACGCATATCTAAAAAGAGGGCAAGTTCGTATATATTAAGATAGACATGACAGAGGGTTGGGATGGCAGAAAGCTACAAGGAACGGGTCTACGAGATTCTGGAGGCAACCGATCCAGAGGACAGGGTAGCAGAAGCCGCAAATCTCATTATGCTGCTCCTGGTGGTCTCTAATGTCGCAGCCGTGGTCCTGGAGACTGTGGAGGGCATCTATCTGGTTTATAAGGATCTGTTCCACTACTTCGCAACCTTCTCCATAGTAATATTCACCATTGAGTACATTCTGCGCGTTTGGTCATGCGATGTGGAGCCCAAATACAGGCAGCCAATTCTTGGAAGGCTCCGCTTCGCTCTGACTCCTCTGGCACTGATAGATCTCATGGTCATACTTCCGGCCTATGTAATTCTGGCGTTTCCATCCGATCACCAGCTCTTGCGCAGCCTTCGCCTGCTCTGGACTTTCCGACTGCTCAAGCTCAGGCGGTACTCCGAATCACTGGAGACTATTGAGAACGTGATCCGGGCCCAGCAGCGCGAGCTGTTCATGAGCTTCTCAGCCATACTATTTTTCATGGTTCTCTCCTCGACGGCGGTCTACTTCCTGGAGCATGACGCCCAGCCCCAGCGTTTTCCCGACATCCCTGCCACGATGTGGTGGGCGGTTCTGACCATGACCACAGTCGGGGACAATTTTTACCCCATAACGCCATGGGGGAAGCTGGTGGGTGGGTTGATAATAATATTGGGTGTGGCCACCTTTGCCCTGCCAACGTCCATTCTAACCTCCGGCTTCGTGGAGGAGCTGGAAAGGAAACGGGAGCAGGAGAAGGCCCAGGAGCGAGAACGCCTGGAAGAAGGCCCCTAAAGACTGATACTATTTCAGGAGTACGTGTGAAAAAGCCTTTAACATCTTCCAAAAGGGACTCACAACCGGCCCAATGCTGGACTATATAAAGAGTGGGTTGGATATATCATATATGTATGAAGTCCCCAATAGATATCGTGAACGTGGTGGCATCCACCAAGCTGGCGGAAGCGTTTGACCTGCCCAAGATTGAGGCTGAGCTGGAGGGCGCGGTGTATAATAAAAAGAAGTTTCCCGGCCTCGTCTACAGAGTCAAGGCCCCTAAAGCTGCTTTTCTCATCTTCACTTCCGGCAAGATAGTATGCACCGGATCCAAGAACATCGAGGATGTTCGCACAGTCATCACCACCCTGGCCAATACGCTCAAGTCCATCGGCTTCGAGAAGATTGATCTTGATCCTGAGATCCACATTCAGAATATTGTGGCCTCCGCAGATCTGAAGACGGACCTGAACCTGAACGCCGTCGCACTGGGCCTGGGCCTGGAGAACATCGAGTACGAGCCGGAGCAATTTCCTGGGCTAGTCTACAGGATCAAGCAGCCCAAAGTAGTAGTGCTCATATTCAGCTCCGGCAAACTGGTGATCACGGGCGGCAAATCGCCTGAGGAGTGCGAAGAAGGCGCACGGATCGTTAAGATGCAGCTTGAGAACATGGGGCTGCTTTAAGCAAGTCCCCTGCCCGCCTTCCACGGCCTTCAAGCAATCTATGGACGTGCCAGAGTAATCCATCCACCGGGAAGGTGCCATGCATAGGGCACCACAGGAAATAATTTTCTTGTCGTTATGAAAATAGTAATTGGTGGTTTCGTATGTAGCTTTGGAGATAGTGACGGCCAAGGATAGCCCGGCCGAGATAGTTAGCAATTATTATATATAGAAAAACGCACAATAATCCCTTATCACAATGATATTGGCAAATAGTTTTAGCAAAAGGGGTGAAGGAATATGCAAATAGGCTTTGGAGAACCATTCAAACTTCTAAAAAGTATATCGACTGCCCAGTTGGCAGGAATGTTAGGTGGCCTATTTACTATCACATCCGTATCAACTTGGTACAAGTCTCTAAAAAAGCCGGACCTTGCGCCATCTGGACACCTAATCTCCAGCATCTGGATAGTACTTTACACCCTGATGGGAACATCCGCCTATCTCGTCTCGCGAAGGGAACTTGACCGTCCCGGTGTAAAAAGCGCTCTCGGTTTGTATAGGATTCAGCTAATTGTCAACGTGCTCTGGTCCTTTGCCTTCTTCTATCTCCGCTCACCATTGGCAGGGATGGCCACGATCTTGCTCCTTGGGGGATCAATTCTTGCTACCATACGGAAGTTCTGGAAGATATCCAGAGGAGCCGCCGTGTTGCTCGTGCCGTACCTTATTTGGGTTAGCGTCGCCGGCTATTTGAATTACTCCATTTGGAAGCTCAATCGCTGAGATGCCCTCCCTCGCAATTAGCCTCAAAGGGAGCTAAATATCTGAAAATGGCAAAATGGGGTCGTGGAGATATTCTCCGAGAGCGGGCTATGTTATTATTGCCCCATTCGGCTTCTTTATGATCGGCTGCTGTGAGCCTGACCCCCGCATCCCCAGATCACTATGAGGTGACTTGCTTGATGTAATACTGTTTAGAGCCAACCAGCAAGATATCATATGCATCCGGTTCAGCTGTTTCCAGCAACCCATAGACTGCAACACGATCTCCTACCGCGATGTTCGGGTCGATGAGTCCTGGTGGGTATTCTTCGGGATTCGCGGAAGTCAGGTAGACTGAGACATTGCCGCCTTCCATTTCTTCAGGTCCTTTTTGAACGCTGCCTACCGAAACAACCCAACCCCACGCCCCTATCCTTTGGAACTGCTCAACAGCATTTCCTTCTATCCTGACCTCTTCCGCCGCGCAATAGCTTATAAAAACAAATAATGAAAGAAATATTAATAATGACTTGAATCTCATCCGGATACCTCAAAGAGGTCTATTCACTTTCGGACATATATACCCTGGGATTTAAAGTCCTGCAAAATACCGGGTCTATCCAGCCTTCACAGCGTATCAAAAGCACGAACCACGAAAAAAAGTTTTAAGATTTTATTTTTTCATTGGATATGGATACCAATTCAGACCGTAGCCAAATGAAACACTTAGTATTCAGTAGCATTCTGCTCAATCGGTACGAAAATAGCATAGAAATTTAATCTAAGATTCTATTTAAACTCATGCGAAAAATATTTTGAAAAAGAAGTGTCGCTTATATTGGCTTGCATCTTTTCCATCATTTTCAATGATTCATCCAAAGGCAATGCTGGATTTACATTAACAACGCCTGGTTCTCTAAATGGATTGGCTATCTTCCGGATCGCTTCTTCATTTGGGGGGTCAAACATTGCCACAGACACATGTCTGCCTATCAGTAGATATCTTCATTCATAGGTCCGTGAGATCATCTATTGCCTTGCATTGCAGGAAGTACTATTCTTTAATTCATAAAAATTATTTAGAGTTATCACATCCAGAACCGCGTCAAGCAGCCTATTGCCAGGATCTCCTGAAACAACTTTATGCTTGGTAATACCACATCAAGAAAACGATTGTATCTACTTTATAACATTTATGTAGATAAAATAGAATATAATTGAAAACATTGAAAACGACAAAAAACCATGGCTGCAAAGCCAAAAATTTCTTTTCTGATCTCCATATAAGTTCCCAAATAATTGACGGCCGTTATTGTATATAATAATTTGCTATCGTCTCTCCTGATTTTTAGTTCTGACCTGAAATCCGAGGATATTGAGGTCTGTCTGTGATAGCGTTGAGCAAAATTTATGGAAATGGTAAATCTGCATTTCAAGTATTTTTACAGGCTGGTCCAGGTATGGTCGAGCGCCACAATAGCGACATACAAAACTGTCACGAGCCGGAACATGGGCTTTAGTGTTTATATTCGGCACTAGATAGCTCCATTTACCTTTTCCCGCCCTTAGCCACAAGATATAAGAAGTTATCACCCTGCAAAAGAATTAGGAGGCTCGCCTGGCTGAACCTCTCTGGCCATCCCCATCCTTTCTAGCCAGCTCCACACTTCCAATCCGGGTTCGATTTTGCTCGACGACTCATTTCCCGTGCATCGCACTCTGATCATACTGGGGAAGGCAGATAGCAGGAAACTGGCCGATTTAATACAGTATCGATCAAAACGTTCCTTGCAGGCATTCCCGAGTAATCCTTTCTCAAGTTCTTGTAGGGATTTGATTCATTCACCGCTACCACATGAGGCGGCTTCGGAGAATAAACCGTTGTTCCATCTATGTTGCCTTGGGGACTGTAATCGCATACCAGGATATTATACCCACCGGCACTGGCAACTCCGCATCCCACCTCGCCGGTATTCTGCCATATAATCTGCGTGTAGTGACTGACGTCACCCGGGGACCCAGTTGCGCTGACGGATGGATACTCACCATTCAGAAAATTGCGCTTTTCATTGCCCCATGCGTCAACCATTTGAGTCAAGGTTAAATGCAGGTTGGAATTTGCCATGGCGATGTTCTGCCCGAACCCCGGTGTTCGGCAGTGCTTCTGTTGTCCTGAAGAGAGAAAGTTAGCAGCATTGTAGTCAGCGCATTTTTGAGCCTGGGCGGATAAATTCAGAGACCATTCAAGAGGTGTGACGTTTACTTCAGCTCGATATCTATTTTGGGCTGCCAACACCTCTTTTTCCTCATTAATGCTAAGTCCTGCTTTTAAATTCGTTGTTGTATTGTTATCGTGAGCCTGCGAGGTAATTGTTAAGGCTATGATCATAGCCAGTATGCATGCAAAATACATGGTGCTTTTGGCCATATTGGTCCTCGTGGCAGGAGATAGCTTGAGAGAATATCAAATTAACTACTGGTTCCTGGATCTTGTCCAGAATCTCCCTGGCAGGAATCTCTTTTAGTTCTGCTTCTGTCTCGGGGTCTTCACGCCTTTACCAAATACCCAAATTTCGACTTTATCCCACAAAAAAGATATCAAGCTAAAGAGCCAAATAATCATACCTTTAAAAATTAAAATGGTTCCTCGCTGTTTCGAGTGGGTAATAGAATAATCGAGTCCTTTGTGAGTCCTCCGTGCGCTCTGCGTCTCTGTGGTAGTAGTATCGTCAGCCACATGGTTATAACTCAGCGGCTAACGACGTTTCCACCACAAAGACACAGAGTTCACAGAGTACGCACAGAGCGACTAACTTACAAACTGAAAAACCATAGTAACCTGAGGTTAGCAACTTGAAATAGCGAAGAGCCAAAACTTGGTATCCAATCAGTCTGCAAATCAAAAAAGGTTTGGATTATGGGCCAACCTAAAGAACATCAATCGTTACGTAGTTGCTGGGCCTATTGATGATCGGGAACAGAGTCACGTGCCTGCCCGGCGTATCGGCATAGGACCATATGTACTTGTAGCCCGGTGTGGCAAAGCCATAGCTATAGAGTTTTATGCTGTCGTCAGGATAGAACTCATAGTGCTTCATCGTTCCGGTATAGGGCACATACAACGACATGCATATCTTTGCCTATGTGGTCACAAGATTTCCTCACCTCGGATGAGTTCGTTTGCCTGAAAGTCGCTTAAAAGGATGACGGGGAAATCCATAGTCCTAACCATGGCAGGCACAGGCACAAGGTGAATGCACTATGCAATCTCCAGATCCCATCCATACTGCTTCTAACCTGAAATTCTCTATTGGATCAGCCTTTACGACATGCACTGACCATTTGTGCAATGTGGCCTGGATGGATCACACTGCACATCCTGTACGCAAGAAGCTGCGCAACCTCCTGTATAACAGAATGGTGTTTCCGGAGGACAATCGCTATCATTTGAGCAAAGGCTAGCACAATGCCACGATTTGCACCACCCGGAACAGCACTGGCTATCAAGCGAGCAGGACGCCCCTAAATCCGTACACACCACACATTGATGGCCAATGTCGCACACTTCGTCGCTAGGACAATCGCTGGTAGAGCAGCACTCTTCGCAATTTCCGTCCTCATTGCAATCGTGTTGGCAGCCACTACCACTATCTGCGCTAAGTTGTATCATAAAACTAGCAACCTTGCTGCTATCGAAGGCATCAGCTTCTGCATGCTTCGTGTCTCGCACTTGAACCTCTATTTGGTTTTTACCAATATCGTTATCCGTGGTACTCCAGACCCATGTGTTATCCGTTATCCATTTGGTTACGGGATTGTCGTGCAGGAAGAACTTGTAAAATATCTGATCGTTATCCGGATCTTTGGCCTCGGCGGTCCACGTTATAGATGTTCCAGCATCCTGCATATTTGGTTTGTCCGAAGTCAGACTAATCAGCTTGGGCGGATCGTTAGATTTTACAGGTAGCTTTAGCGGTGTTTTTTCAAACTTGTCTCTGATACAGAGCACTATGTGCTTATCCCCTTGGAAGAAAGGCCCCCCAGGATGTGTGTTCCCTTTTTCGTCTGCTCCCCAGTCAAGATTCAGCCAGACATCTTTGGTATCGGTGTCAATATGAGTGTAGATCTTATTGGTATCAAATTCCTGCTTCAGCCAGATTATAATATCCTCCACCTGGCTGTTTGGGACATTAAGTCGACCAAGATAGACTTCCGCATAAGCATGGCCGCCGGTGGTATTATTGCGAGCCAAGATGATTCGTGTGGTTCCCCCAATGGACTCCACCAGTGCTGACATGAGGATGGCGAAATCATCACAATCGCCGCCACCCACGCAGTTGGCCCTGTCACCCAGTTTCAAAGAAGCATTGGCATAATTAAAATAATCAATGCCTCTTGGGTCTCGCACATAGCCCCACCCTTTCTTTGAGCCGTCACCAGTTTTTAAGTAACTGTAAATGGAGGCGATCTGATCGATAGTGAGGTCTCCAGGATACTTGAGAGCAAGCACAACTGCCTCTTCATGGACACGTGAATTATCCGGTTCCACTGCGGCATCAAATGCCTTCTTGAGTTCTCCAACCTGCTTGTCGGTTGCACCCTCGGGAGCACTGCCACCACCAGTTACAGGGAATGCTATAATCTCGTTGTCTGCAACCTGGGTTACCGTTGGTACACCTGCAAGGTCAGGAGATGAAGTACGAGTCTGTTCAAACTGAGCAGTTGTATAGCCAGCTACACCTGCGGAGGTCCCATCAAAGACGAACGGTATATCTACTGCCATCCCGGTGCCGATTAAAAGAAAAATGCCAAGCCATATAACCCAAGGAGCCATAGGGATCAGAGATACCTCATTTTAGCAAAGGGGAAAGCGTTCTTGTTGTGGTTGATTTTAGCTTTCCTGCTCGATTTCCCTAGCATTTGCAAATGCTTCCTTAGCTTTGGTCTTCAAGATCCTGCCTTTGGTATACCAGGCTTTTGCAGACCAGAGATCTATTTGTATGGCCTTATCACAAGCCTGAAGAGCTTCATCGTATCTGCCCATGGCATAGAAGGCTTCAGCTTTGTTGTTCCAGGCGGTCGCGAATGATGGCTCGAGTGCAGTTGCCACATCAAAACACATGATTGCTTCTCGATCATGGTGCGTGACCAGCAGCACAACGCCTTTGTATCTCCAGCTTTCTGCAATTTTGGGATTCATCTGTATCGATTGGTCGAATGCTTGAAGAGCTTCATCGTATCTGCCCTGATTAAAGAGAATCATGCCTTTTTTTTGCCAGACCCTGTAATCAAACTCATTCTTGATCTCACCTACAGTCTTGTAGGTTTTGTTCTCTGGGAACAGCAGGACCTCGCTATCTCTGGAGGCAGATACCGGGGGCACTCCGGCTAGCTCAGGGGACGAAGCGCTGATGTTCACAAGCTGATCAGAGTTGTAGCTGCCCACATCATATGAACTATTGTTGAAAACGTATGGAATATCTGCCGTTAGTGCAGGTTCCAGCAGAAAGATTAGCCCAATCCAGAGAAGGAAGCTTAATTTCATCTATTTATCCCTCTATTGTCAGAACTCATTGACGTCCATGATGAAAAGGTTTGTGTTTATAAATACCGTTGGATTAGTATGGGACGAGTTATTTCTAATGTATTATCAAGCCTTGTCTAAAATTGATACAAGCTTCCTCTCAGAGATTTGTTTATATTGTAGAATGTCTTTACTGCAATTAAATTGCTAAAAATTGCTAAAATAAGGATGTAGGAGGTTAAAAAATGAGAAACCGACAGCTCAAACCATTGCTGGTCCTATGCATATTGTGTCTAGGACTCTTGTTAACCGGGATGGTTGTAGCCATAGATGACGGAACTTATGGCGCTTATCCGAATGGACCCACTCAGTTACCTACCCAAACTCCAACTCCTGTCACAACCCCTACGACAGTAACGGCGTACCCGACACAACCCACCACAGTTATTACAACACCTGTTGTGCAGCCAGCCGCTAATACAGGGGCAATTGTTACCAATCCAGTTACGACACCTAACCCAAGTACCGTAACTGCAGTATATTATACTCAGGCACCACCTGTAGTGCAGCAGAATGTTTTGCTGACTTATGATATCCAGACTGCTCCACCTGCGACCGTATATTATAGCGGCTCGTATATGCCCTGGACATCGTTCTATCAGGTATTTCCGGCAAACTCCCCTGCACTCTGGATTGCATCATCAGTCGGTTGGTCCTGGTATGCAACCTGTCCCGTAGGTGGCTGGATGCAAGAGCAGATGTACGTTCCTGTTACAGGAACCATGAAAGTATATGATCTGTATCCAGACGGAACAACAAGGTACTATAGCTATGGCTTTGCTGCGCCGGGCTACAAATACAGATGGTTCCAAGTAGATACGCCTGGCAGATACCTAACTATGCTCACGATAGCCGATATTCCGAGTAACTACATTACAATCGATGCGGCATAGATCAAGGTCAAGCTTGACAATAAAGGGAATTGAAAAAGCAGGAGGGAATTATGATGTTCAACTTGCGCAAAGCATTATTGCTCCTAAGTATTTTTTGCCTGGGCATTGCATTGACTGGGATTGTTCTAGCCGAGGACACCCAGAGTGGCGAAACCTATGGCGCTTATCCCGGAGCACCTATCTCCGTTGCAGGTCAGCCAACTCAGACCACACTAGTCACTACTACACCTGGCCCCACAACTACTGTGGTTGAAAAAGCGGTTACTTCAACAGTTCAGACCGGAAAGCCAGTTATTCAATTGGGAAGCGTTGGACGAACAGCAAGTACTGTAAGTAGCAGCACGATAACTGCGACATATACTACCCAAGCTCCGCCCGTCACTCAACAGAAGGTTCTGTTGAATTACGATGTTCAAACCGCTCCGCCGACTGCGGTGTATTACAGTGGCACTTTCATGCCCTGGACATCGTTCTATCAGGTGTTCTCAGCAAAATCACCGGCGCTCTGGGTTGCATCTTCCGCAGGATGGTCGTGGTATGCAACCTGTCCTGTTGGTGGCTGGATTCAGAACTTAATGTATGTGCCCTATACCGGAACGATGAAGCTCTATGAGTTCTATCCTGATGGCAGCATAAAACTCTACAGCTATGGATTTGCTACACCCGGTTACAAGTATATCTGGTTCTATGCCGATACGCCGGGCAGACACGTGACTCTGTTCACGATCTTCGATAAGCCCAGCAACTACGTAACAATTGATGTTGTATAGGTTCTGGATATCGAATCCGGAACCAAATTTTTGATTATCCGATGCGTTCATGTTGCTAAGATGAACTGAGTCGCAAAGTATTTCATTGGGCCTGAATAATTAATCTGATACTGAAGAGTGAATCTCAAATGCCAAAGCATAACCTTATGCTGCTAGTTATTGTGTTTAGTGTTATTGGCGTAGGAGCAGCTCTCAGCATTCCTTTCGTGTTTAATGAGAGCTATTCAGTCGCCAGCAGCTATACTACAGATCAACTTGAGAGCATGGTCAGTTCATCTTACGATCTCGCAGGTGTGCCATTGGTATCAGCGCCGTCTGATAATGAGATGATCGATTATTCCATTACAGGCGGCGGCAGCGCTCCCGGTGGCACAACAGAGACGAAGGTAGCAAATCTCAAGAGGACCCTTAACTGTCGAGTGGAGCCAGAAAATCCCATCGTCCATAAAGAGGCTCTTTTACTTGAGGCCAAGCATCCGGGAGACTATACAATAGAACAAGTCAGCGCAATTTACAGCTATCTAAAAGAGAACTGGCGTTATGTAAGAGATCCAAGAGGTCTGGATTACTTAAACTACGCCAATGAGTCCCTGACGGTGGGCAAGGATGCTGGATGCGCGGGCGCAGGTGATTGCGATGATTTTGCTATCCTCATGTCTGCACTTGTTGAATCCATCGGAGGAACTTCGCGAATTATTCTGGCTCAGAATAATAGTACCGGTGGACATGCATATACTGAGGTTTATCTCGGGCAGCTCAACGCCACAAATAATCGGATAAATGATACAATCAATTGGCTCAAGCAGACGTTTGATACCGATAAAATCTACACACATATCGATACCGATACCAAAGATATATGGTTGAACCTGGACTGGTCTGCCGACCAACCTGGAGGGCCTTTCTTTAAGGGAAGCCGCCATACATTAATCAGTGTTCGCGATCAATATGAGAAGACTTCATTGCGTCCGCCAGAAGGTTTTGAGACGAATAAACATGCTGCTGAGACTGTCAAGCTCAGCAAACCTGCAGAGACATCCACTTCAAGTCAAGATGAAGTAAGTTATCAAAATAGTACAGCACCGAGCCGGGCATCTTACTCCACTGCAGGAGGAGCAGACGCCCTGATCGATCAGGGTATCGCCCAAAATAACGGAGGAAATTACGAAGTAGCTGCAGGTTTATACGATCAAGCATTAGGCTTAGATCCTGAAAACTATTTGGCTTGGGATCTGAAAGGATTGGCGCTACGCGGCCTCGGGAAGTATGATGAGGCTTTAAGCTGTTTCGACAAGGCGATAGCCATAGAATCCAACCGAGACAATGCTTGGAAGGACAAAGGGGATACCTTTTACATTATGGGTCAATACCAGGAGGCAGAAAACTGTTTTGATAGGGCAATCCAGATAAAACCTTGCTCTGACTACTGGAAACAGAAAGGAGAAGCTCTGATGGGTATGGGAATGGATAAAGAAGCTTCGGATTCCTTTGTTATGGCACAGAGGGGAGTTAGCTGTACGAATTAATCTTCGAGTGTGCGGCTTATCTTATTGACTCATTCTTGTGCTGCTATCGCTTTTTGCATAGAAGGGGAAACATATCCGAGAATGGGAAATCCACTTTCCCAGGCGGGTCTTCCCGTAATGTGTGGGATTTCTATGCAGGAATTTGTATCTCAACTGGGACGCCTCGAAGATAGATCTCATATAGAGACCTTTCAGACTCTGATGCAAAAAATTTATAAGGCCCATTCAGACTATCGGAAGCTGAAAGCCCAAAACTTGAATGTGCATAGTAATGAGAATGGCTGTGTTTTTTTTCCTACACCAATCTCTTGTTGAGTTACTTCTAAGAAATCTATTTAATCCAAGAAAATACATTCTTCATTCAGGCTCTATGGAGGGACTATGAAACCGAGTTTGATATTAGGTTTTATTGTTTGCATCTTGTTTTCATGTTTGTTTGCTAGCGCACAACATCAGAGTGCGGGAGTTCTTGGCGAATTTCCAGACACCCCAAATAATGGCGGATTTACACAAACACAGCAAATACCCTCAGATAACAATGGTGGATTCACAAGCGATATTGTTTCACAGCAAGAGATTGTCCCCAACCAGCCCGTATCCGGCAATGCAGGGAGTAATTCCTGGGGCACGCCGGGAAGCAGCTATTTGACTCAGAAGCCTACGGATTACGGCCAGCTCTCTGATACTGGCACTGCGCCGGGATTTGGTGCGCAAACGCCTGCTGGAGGGCAATCCGGTCCAAATGGCCTGTGGATAGTCGATTCAACCGGTTTGAACCGCTATCCTGAAATGAGCGTTCCCTTAAATGGATACGCCAGGGAGGAGATTACGCCCAGTGTAGAAGGTCAAATAACCATCGAGGAGATGTATCCTGATGGGAAGGTGCGTACCTTCGGCATGGGCTACGTCCGATCTTATCACGTATATAAGATGTGGTTCTTTGGAGATGTTCCCGGAACACACATGATAAGGTACAATATAAATGGTTATTATAGCAACATCGTAAGGTTCTACGTGCAGGGAAGTGCAAGCCAAGGCCAGACGAATCCGGTAGCTGGCGTGGGCTCAACCGTATCAAGGACCGGAAGCACAATCATTCGGAGTGGTGGTAGCTACGGCTCGAGCAGCTCAGGTTATTCATCTATGAGCAGCAGCGAAGGATCGATGAGCATCTCTTCGAGCTTTGGTTAGACGGAAATTAACAAATCTCAGGTGAGTGAAAATGAAGAACAAATCGATAATGACTGCAGTGGCATTTACTGCATTTATTTTATTTGTAGCAGCCGCCACCGCTCAGCCGGTCCCACAGGGACCATACGGACCTGGAGATCAAGGACCTGACTATCCTTCAATCCCCGACTATCCTGGGCCGAATTATCCTTCGACTCCGGACTATCAGGGACCGAATTACCCGAATGGGCCTGACTATCCAGGACCTCAACTAGGACCCACGCCTGCATTGGAACCCGTTGAGGGGAGCCATCCGTCTGATGGACCGAGTGCTTCACAGCCTCTTTCTGCACCATCTGGATCGAGTACCGAGGCGCTGAATTATGCAGAGGGTCAATCTTTGAGCCAGCAAGAGGTTTCAAGCGGCGGATTGATGGCATCGGGACGTGGAATGGGGTCTACAGGCAGCGGAACGATGGCTTATATGCTTGTGGGCGGGCTGCAGGTCTGGACACGGTACAATGGAATGTGGACGACCGATCCCGCGGCGGTCTTCTACTGGAGAAGCACAAGCCTGCTATCTTATAACGACCAAGCACAAACCATTTGGTCCTGGGAGATGTATCCCAATGGGCAGCGTAGCTGGCGCAACTTGGGTTACAGAATGCCAGGATACTTCCACGGAAGATTCATAGGCGACGCTCGCGGCTGGCATGAACTGGCAATGTGGGGCAGCAGATCGGGTTGGAGCAACGTGGTTTGGATCTATGTATGGTAAATATCGAACGCAAAGAGCTCAGCAACGGTGAGGGTGCTATTCACCCTCATCCAATGGCTTGAGATATTCTTGTGTGCGCTATCTACGTCGCCTTACTCCTCAAAATGCCAACATCTCTTTACGGTATCGGATTTTAGCCCGCCCAGCAAAAGCCGATTAAAAGAAAAAATGCCTGGCCATGTAATCCAAGAAGACATAGGGATAAAGACAATAGGGGATTCCAATTACCACATTTCAAGGGGTATTTTTGAGAAATGCATTCTGCAATCATCCTATTGATATCCATTTCTCTTTTGATCGCTCTTATTTTTTTGATCATTCTTCTATGGCTTCAACTAAGCTAAATAGTTCCGGACTTTTTCAGTGTACGTAGCTGATATGGGCTAAAAGCAAAGGCAGTTACCATCATCTTGACATGAACACGCCTCACTTTATTAACCAATTCTCTTCTCGCTCCAAGTACTCTATTCTGTTGGCGGCGACGGCTGGCTCGTATGAACCGGAGCATGCCGGGTCTTCAGGGGACGTATGTAGCTCTTCTCGCTCTTTTCGTGTGTCATCTCCAAGCCGGTCTCCTCCGGCATCAATGTCACCGAATGTGCATCACCGAAAAGTTGCACCGCATTTTCGGCATAGCATTTCGCCCTGGCAACTCCGGAAAATCCGCAGATAACTGATACCCATCAAGAGCCGGGAGGCATTGACGCGGCAAAGACATCCTTTCTCTGAGCTATCCTGTATCCGGTTACTACTTGCCTCTTTCCGCTCAGGCTTCTGTCAATTTCAGGGTCTCCCGTGTCCACCAGGAGATAGGATAGCTCCGCCAGCTTATGGGGCGTGGAGACTATTATCAGGTTCTCCGTGCCTACTCTCCTTATTACTGCTGCGCTTATCTGCTGGCTGCCTCGACCCAGGATGAAGCCCTGCGCTCCGATGGGGGAGATGATGATCTTGGCGCTCTTAACCCTATCTAGCAGGTCCAGCAGGTCTTTCTCAGCGGCGTCTTTCAGGATCAGCAACCCATTTTGAACCACATCTACGCCCAGCAGTGTCTTCTCGACTCCCAAATGCTCGGCTATCCTGCCGGTAGTTGTTCCCGCTCCTATGATATAGGCTGAGCCGTCCCTCATGAACTCGCCGGCGAAAAGAGCTATCTGGTCCTTGAACTCCTCCTCGCTTGAGGAGCTATAGATTCTCTTTCTATCCTGCACCAGCACGGGAAGGTATGGCGTCTTAGCTACGGCATAAAGCCTGGTCTGCAAAACTCCAGAGCGGTAGAGATCTTCGTCTACATCCACGATCTCTGTATCTCTGACTTTGAGTTCGCCCCGGACAAAGCCGAGCGTCAGCTCTGCTGCGGCTTCAGGGCTGACGGCAAAGACACCGGAATGCATCTTCACGCCTGCCGGAATGCCAAGGATAGGCACCTGATCTGTCTTTGACGCCACATCCCGCGCCGTACCATCGCCTCCGCAAAATAGGATCAGATCCGCTCCTTTTTCCAGGAAGGCCTGGCAGGCGGCTTTTGTATCAATTGAGCTGGACTCTTCTGAGGCTTCATAGACTCCCTCATAATGCAGGTCGCATTCGTGCAAAGCCCTTTCGCCCATCTCGCCGCTGGCGGTAAAAAAGAGAAGGCTTTTCGATTCCCGGGCGAGTTTAGAGAGGCATGTCCGGGCCCGCTCGGCCGCCTGGGGTTTGGCCCCCCTGGCCCTTGCCTCTTCGGCCAGGCCATCCGTGCCCTTCAGGCCTACAGCTCCGCCCATGCCTGCAACGGGGTTGATCAGGAAGCCGATCTTCCCGGCCCTTCCTGCCATCAAAACCGAGCCCTCAAACCTGGGGCAGCTTGGCGAGAGACTGCTTCACCAGATCGGCGGGATACTCGTAGTCTATCAGCTTGCCGTCGTTATAGGCATCGTAGGCCGCCAGATCGAAGTGGCCGTGTCCTGTCAGGGAGATGAAGATGATCTTCTCTTCGCCCGTCTTACTGCACCTTCGTGCCTCTTCAATGGCGGGCTTTATGGCGTGAGCCGCCTCCGGGGCGGGAATTATGCCTTCCGTGCGGGCGAAGAGTGTGGCCGCTTCAAAGACCTCGTTTTGCTGCAGGGCTACGGCCTCGATCAGGCCATCGTGAACCAGGTTGCAGAGCAGTGGAGCGTCTCCATGGTAGCGCAGGCCGCCGGCATGAATTCCAGGCGGTATGAAGTCGTGGCCCAGGGTGTACATCTTTATCACAGGTGCCATGCCCGCGGTGTCGCCAAAGTCGTAGGCATAAAGCCCTTTCGTCAGGCTGGGACAGGCAGAAGGCTCGCATGCGACCATGCGCAGATCCTTCTTATCCTTCATCTTATCGGGAATGAAGGGGAAAACCATTCCCGGGAAGTTGCTCCCGCCGCCGCAGCAGCCGAACATGATATCTGGATAGTCGTCTGTCATTTTGAACTGTTTTTTCAATTCCAAGCCCTCAACGGTTTGATGGAGAAGGACATGATTGAGCACTGACCCCAGTGCATAATTGGTATTATCGTGGCTCGCAGCGTCCTCAACCGCCTCAGAGATGGCAATGCCCAGGCTTCCAGGTGTGTCTGGCATCTTGGCCAGGACTTGTCGGCCATAATTTGTCCGGTCGGACGGGCTGGCCAGGCACTCTGCCCCCCAGACGCGCATGGCGCTCTTGCGGTAGGGTTTGCTGTCAAAGCTTGATCTCACCATGTAGACTGTGCACTTCATGTCGAAGAGACAGGTGGCCAAGCTCAGGGCCGAGCCCCACTGGCCCGCGCCGGTCTCCGTGGCCAGTCTCTCCATGCCCTCTTTCATATTGTAGTAGGCCTGAGGAACTGCCGTATTGGGCTTATGGCTTCCTGCCGGGCTGACACCCTCATATTTGTAGTAGATCTTGGCCGGTGTCTTGAGTGCCTTCTCCAGTGCTGCGGCCCGAAACAGTGGCGTTGGCCTCCAGAGCCTGTAGATGTCGCGTACCTCTTCTGGGATGTCTATCCAGCGGTCCGTGCTCATCTCTTGCCGGATGAGCGCTTTGGGGAAGATCATCTCCATATCCTCGGCAGTGAGTGGCTTTAGCGTCCCGGGATGCAGAGGTGCGTCCAGGGGCGTAGGCATGTCTGCAGCAACGTTATACCACTTCTTGGGGATCTCTTCCTCGTCGAGCAAGTACTTGATCTTCATCTGGACACTCCATTTTCCAACTATGATGTAATCTCTTGTACATCGTTGATTCATCTGTTTTATTTAAAGGCTTTGAAATAGTCTGAAGACTTTTTAATTGATTTTCCGTCCCGGCAAGGTTAAGATTTATTTATCATGGATGAGATGACAATGCTCATGAGTGGCCAAACCCTGTCGGAGAAGATATTTTCCAGAGCGGCAAGTAAAGAGGTGCATTCTGGCGAGTTCGTCATGGCGAAGATAGACGGAGCCATGATTCACGATATCACCGGTCCCCTGGCGGTCAAGGGATTCTATGAGATCGCGGGCAAAGACGCCAAGGTCTGGGATCCCTCCAAGATCGTGCTGCTCTTTGATCATCAGGTGCCTGCGGACAGCCTGAAGGCGGCGGAAAATCATATCATGCTGCGCAAGTTCGCAACAGAGCAGGGCATTCTCAACTACGATATTTTCTGCGGCGTATGCCACCAGGTCATGCCCGAGAAGGGCCACGTACTTCCCGGTAGCATAATCGTGGGAACTGACTCGCATACCTGCACCTACGGGGCCTTTGGATCCTTTGCCACAGGGGTCGGATCTACGGACATGGCATCCGTCTTTGCCACGGGGTCGCTCTGGTTCATGGTGCCCAAGACCCTGCAGCTCATGATAGAGGGAAGGCTGCCTTCTCGCGTCACCTCAAAGGATGCGGTGCTTCGCATTATAGGCGACATTGGGGCGGATGGCGCCAACTACCTGGCCTGCGAGTTCAAGGGCGAGGCTGCGGCCAGGATGAGCATTCCCGAGAGGATGACGGTATCCAATATGGCCATTGAGATGGGAGCCAAGGCCGGCATCTTCGAGACGGATGAGACCACAATAAATTACCTGGAGAGTCGGGTGAAGGACAGGGCAGCCGTGAAAGCGGGCATCGTCCGGGGGGACGAGGATGCCGTGGTCTCCAGGAAGAGCTGGAATGTGGACGATCTCGAGCCTCAGATCGCTATGCCCCATAATGTCGATAATGTCTTGCCCATAAGCCGGGTTCCCAAGACAAAGATCGATCAGGTGTTCCTGGGCTCATGCACCAACGGCCGGTTCGAGGACTTGCAGCTCGCCTCGGAGCTGATGAAAGGGGAACCAGTGGCCAGAGGGGTGCGCATGATTGTGGTTCCAGCCAGCCGGGAGGAGTACATGAAGTGCTTGCATGCTGGGCTCATAGAGAAGTTCATGGAGGCGGGGGCGATGTTCGAGTCGGCCTGCTGCGGACCCTGCATGGGCGGAAGCTTCGGCCTCCTTGGTGCGGGGGAGCACGGCCTCTCCACCTCGAACCGAAACTTCGTGGGACGGCAGGGCAGCCCGCAAGCCTTCGTCTACCTCTGCTCGCCAGCGACAGCCGGAGCCAGCGCCATCACCGGGTACATCACCGACCCCAGGGAGATTTGAAGCCGGGCAGGATGCCCCAACTCTGAAAGGAGCGCTTTGTGCGTTCCCGGGTGAGCTTTGTGCTCTTTGTGGTAGAGAAATAACAGCATTTGGTTTCAACAAAGAGACCAACTAGACCAAACACAAAGCTCACAAAGAGCACAAAGGATGCACGAAGACGGCTGACCAGAACGTTTTTGGATTTCGATAGAGATGAAAATCGCACTCAAGCTCGCCTACCTGGGCGATAACTACTACGGCTTCCAGCGCCAGCCGGATCTGGTTACCGTGGACTCAGAAGTAAAAAAAGCGCTGGCACAGATTGGCGTCATCCACGGCGACTTCTGCTATGCCGGACGAACAGACAGGGGCGTCTCGGCGCTGGGCCAGGTCATCGACTTTTGGATAGATGAGGACAAAGAGAAATTGACCCGGCCCAGGTGCGTCAACGGGCGGCTGCCCCGTGATATCTGGACCTGGGCCTGGGCACGGGCGCCCATAGGCTTCTCCGCCCGCTGGAATGCCCTATGGCGGGAGTACCGCTACCTCCTCTGGCATCCAGGACTGGATATGGAGAAGATGCACGCGGCAGCAGAGCTGCTTTTAGGCGAGCACGATTTTCGGAACTTCTCCTCCGCAAAAGTCGGCACCATAAAGACGGTGCAGAAGCTCGCGATCTATGAGCAGAATGGCCTCGTCATCTTCGACATTCGGGCGGACGGCTTTCTCTGGAATATGGTGCGCAAGATCGTGGGCGCTCTGGAGAAGGTGGGGGCTGGCCAGAAGGACGTGAGCTGGTTCGTGGAGCTCCTGCGGCCGGAGCTGAACTGCGGTGCTCCGACGGCCCCAGCCGAAGGCCTCATTCTCATGGAAGTGGGCTACGAGGGGCTGGAGTGGCAGCTGGATGAGTACTCCCGGGCGCGAGCGGCCAGGGGGCTGGCGGCCACGGTGCAGAGCAGGATGGCAGGGGCGAATGTGGCGAGAGAGATGGAGAGGGGGATGAGACCATGTTCGGTGGATTAGGAAAACGGCCACAGAACTTCTTTGAGGGCTCAGGCCAAAACCTGCAAGTTATACATAGCGCCCTATGCAACCCATCCAAGTGGCCCTAAATCCTATTCTGTCGAAGTCCCTATTCCAGCCACTATAAGATAAAGATCGAGCAAAACTGTGTGGTTGCTGATATCGATCAATTGATCTTAGTGCTATCGATTTCGACGATGCGGAACATGGAGCGCAACATATGGGGAGATTGAGCCCCCGCACGTAATCGCATATTTGGAATCCGCATCTATAAGGCGTGTACAGGATTGTATAAACTGGCAATTACCAGTAATCTAGCCAAGTACAGTACATGCTTCAATTCGAGATTATTATCCATTACATTCAAATATGAATGTATATAACCCGATTGCTATCCTAAGCTAGGAGGGAATAGAAAACGAAGAGACTACTAATTTTGGCGGTACTAGCTATTGCGCTAATTGGCACGGCGGGAGCTGCCAACTATATGTACGAAAAGGCATCCGTCAAGGGTGTCGGCTACAAAAATGTAGAGATGATCATTTCCACCCAGACTGGCTTTAGCGGCCAGAAGCTGGTAGAGAAGGAGTCCGGGTCCGGCAACGTCATCACCGAGAAGACTGAGCTAGAGGCCGAAAGGCAGCTCAACAGGGACTACACCACACTTGGTGCTGTTTTGGATCCAGTGCATTATGTGGTTACTTCAGAAGATCCGGTAAAGATCAGAGACCATGGCAACCTGATCGGTACCTTTTATAAGGGTGACTCAATCTATCAAGAGGCCCTTGGGGTTAACGATAAGAAGTGGGCCAATATTTTAGAGAATCAGGAAGGAAATTTGGACGTAATCGCAGCACGCTATGATCCGACTTGCAATTGGCCAACGGGCACTGCATGCCCCATGGACTACATCAACTTCACCAAGGAAGCTGAGTTCGAGTACATGCCTGTCTCTTACCAGACCGGCACCTACGACCAGAAGTGGGTTGAGAAGCTGTGCGTGCAGAACTACAGAATCGGCGCTGTGCTGACTGAGATGTACACCCACGCTGAGCACCTGCAGAAGACCACCGAGGTCAAGACCAGAGGCTATGGTATTCAATCATCCGTGGTTGGTGGACAAAACGGAGATGGTACTATTGGCTGCCCAGCCTGCTGCACCGGTGTTCTGGAGGCTAACCTGAACAGCAACGTCATCGGCGTTGCCCATATCGGATGGATCTCCCGCGATCCCAGTGCTGATCCACAGCTTAAGGGCCGCCATGCTGAGTACGGCCGTAGCGTTGAAGACCTAACTGGTGTCTTCTCCATCGAGAAGTTCATACAGCTTTGGGGCAACTCCACATGCGGTGCCATCAGCGTTGACTGGCTGCCCTGCGTGTAATCGTAGATAAATCCCATCTCTTTTTTTTTGTCAACTCAGACAGTCTTCAATAGTTGCACGCACTTAAATATAGTCCTCATCCCGGACAGAATCAGTGCCCATCATATTTTTATTAATATGCTTTCGACCTCGTTAGGTCCTGATGTTGCGCGATGGATTGTGGGCCTCAATTGATTCTAGCGGATGCTGCTTTTTCGATAGCCCGCAATTGTCGACAAATCATTCCATAGTGTCTGGAATGTTCAGGTAGGCAGAAGCGATTTTAGACCAATTGAGACTAGAATGAAAAAGAGTTTAAGATTTTTGCGAGTTATATGTACTCAGGGCTTCTTGATTAGCCGCTGTGCCACAACAGGCCGCACAGTTAGCTCCGCAGCAAGCCTGGCAGCCACTCGCGCCTCCGCATCTCCCTACGGGGCAATGAGTTCCACATGAGGATGTCACAGAGGCATCTTGGGTGCACGAACCTCCACAGCTTGCCCCGCATACCGATTGAGAACACGCTGTACCGCTAGGGCAGTTGCAGTTTCCTGCACAGTGTCCTGCTTCTCCAAAAGCCAATCCGATTCCTGCAAGCAACAGAACTATTGACACGATTGCTAATTTCTTCATTCAATTACACCTCATTCGTCTTATCTGAACTGGCTCGCAGTTCACAGCCTAAGCTAGACTTATTAGCATATGACGATTGAGGATTAGGCAAATAGCGATGGCAATTTCAGGCGAATTATGGCTTAATTTGTAAAATGCAGACACACCAGGTAGACACGTGACTTTGTCCACAATATTCGATAAGCCCAGCAACTACCTAACCATCGATGTGTTTTAGGGGCTGGATTCTAAAATCTATTTTTTTATTAATATTATAATTAAAATTGGCTAAGCGATTTCTGGCTAGTCATAGTTCGTAGAGATGCTCATCGATGAAGAGCCTGAGCTACTCGAACTGTAGCTTCCACCACTCCCAACGGCTGTGCTTCCAGTTCTTGATACAGTTGAGCCTACACCTCGTTTACCTGCTAAAATGCAGTCTCCTCTATAGAAATCCAATACGTCACATGATGACCCACCCGGTAATGTGCATATGCCGTTTTCGTATATATTACCACGTTTGATGCAAAAAGCGATAGCTGGATCATTCTGTCCATCGTTTTTTGAGTTTGTTATCCCCGTATCTGTTGAGAATTTATCTGCAGTCGGTTCTGATATATCCTCAAACTTGTCGTCTTTCAAAGATGCCTCACTAGGGCTTAATGCGGCCTTCTTATAGTGATCCCTAATGCAGAGAACTATGTGCCGGTCTCCCTGGTAAAAAGGACCGCCCGGATGTGTGTTCCCTTTTTCGTCTGGACCCCAGTCGAGATTGAGCCATACATCTTTGGTATCTGTATCGATATGAGTATAGATCTTATCCGTATCAAACTTTTCTTTTAGCCTGTTGATGATATCTTCGATCCGGCTGCTCGCATCAAGATTCCCAAGATAGACTTCAGTATAAGCATGGCCGCCTGTAGTATTATTGCGAGCCAGAATAATTCTGGTGGTCCCACCTATGGATTCCACCAGCGCAGCCATGAGGATGGCAAAATCGTCACAGTCACCTCCACCCACGCAATTGGCCCGGTCACCCAGTTTTAATGAGGCATTGGCGTATCTTATGTAATCAATGCCTCTTGGATCCCGCACATAGCCCCAACCTTTCTTGGAACCATCACCATTTTTTAGGTAACTGTAAATTGAGGCTATCTGATCGATGGTGAGATCGCCAGGGTATTTGAGCGCAAGCACGACTGCTTCATCATTTACTCGCGGGTTTTCAGGCTCCACACGTGCATCGAATTCGATCTTGAGGTCGTCTACTTTCTTTTCTGTAGTACCTTCGGGTGTGTTGCCTCCGCCAGTAACGGGAAAATCTAAGGTCTCGTTATCCGCAGGTTGTATTACGATAGGCACACCTATGAGGTCTGTTGATGAGGCATGAGCCTGCTCAAATTGAGCAGCGGTATAGCTAGATACACCAGAGACATTAGTGTCAAAGATGAAAGGCACATCTTCTGCTGCTCCTGATCCAATATAGAGAACTATGCAGAGCCAGAGTGCCCAAGGAGACATGGAGATCAGAATGACTTATATCGACTACTATATCTATTTTGCATTGAAGACTTAAGCAATTGGTAATGCTCGGACTTAGCCTTGTACCTGTCCGCTGGCAACGGTCTTGATCTGCCATGCATCAGATCTGCCCTTGCCTGATCCAGAAGATCCGATCTGGCCGGCGATTATATTGGCGTCTCTATCTGCATGTTACACGCACTGATCTTGCACAACATTCAAGGGAGCTATATGCGGTCGGCACAATTTTATAAACATGCTTTCGTCCTCGTAATGTCGGGATGTTGCGCTCTGGATTGTGGGCCACAATTTGATTCTAGTTGATGCTGCTTTTTCGATAGCTTGCAATTGTCGATAATTAATTCCATAGTCTATGGAATAGGGAATTTTGCCAGAAGCGAAAATAGGGCCAGTTAAGAGAATGCTAAAAAGAGGAACGGATTCGTGCAGGTTATATGTACTACAAGCTTAAAAAAGGAGATGGGCCTAACCACGATTACACGCAAGGCAGCCAATCCACGCTGATGGCACCGCATGTGGAGTTACCCCAGAGCTGAATGAATTTCTCGATGGAGAAGACACCAGTGAGGTCCTCGACAGATCTGCCATACTCAGCATGGCGACCTTTGAGCTGATCGTCTGCCTTGGGATCACGGGAGATCCATCCGATGTGGGCGACGCCGATGACGTTGCTGTTCAGGTTTGCCTCTAGAACACCGGTACAGCAAGCTGGGCATCCACCTGGACCGAAATCTCTAGTGATGCCATAGCCCCTGGTTTTAACTTCGGTTGTCTTTTGGAGATGCTCGGCATGGGTGTACATCTCGGTCAGCACAGCGCCGATCCTGTAGTTCTGTACGCACAATTTTTCTACCCACTTCTGGTCATAGGTACCGGTCTGGTAAGACACGGGCATGTACTCGAACTCAGCTTCTTTAGTGAAGTTGATGTAATCCATGATGCAGGTTCGACCGGTTGGGAAGGCACAAGTCGACAGCAATTCATTACCGAATTCACCTATTCCGCCGATTGGCATTCCATCTCTCACCAGTTGCCTCTCGGCCTCAAGCTCGCTCTTCTCGGTGATGACATTACCGGAACCAGATTCCTTTTCTACCAGCTTCTGGCCCATAAAACCATACTGAGTGGAAACGATCATTTCTACGTTCTTGTAGCCGACACCCTTGACGGACGCCTTTTCGTACATGTAGTTGGCTGCGCTTGCCATGCCAATTAGCGTAACCGCCAATACCGCTAAAATCAGTAGTCTTTTCGTTCGATTCCCTCCTTACTTTGTTCAGCATCGAAGGATCTAACTAAAAACTTTGCAAAATTCCTGCATGATTGGAAGATACAAGGGTGGATGATATGATATCTACAGATACGCTTTGTGAAGCGTGGCTATTTTTACCCGTACTTAATCGCCGTCAAAGGATAATGAAGTTTTCACCCATAATAACCGCATCTAAAGCCGTCGCCGTCCACCGTGGGAGGCCGATGATGAATCGGAGTCTTGTGGAGGTTAAGCGTGGTCGTTTCGGGGCACTTTTTCCCGTCAGTCAGCCAGGCTTATGCTTAAAACCAAATCGTCATACTGGCCTTCTCTCCAGGCCGCGTAAGAATCGTTTGTCGTGATCGGATCGATTTTTTGGCCAGAAAATTCAGCATCTCCTCTGTGGTGAACGTCCGTAACCGCTGAGAGCCGGCGAGCTCGCGATGTTTTCAACCACAGATGAATAGTGTCACAGAGCCAGGCTCCACTTGAGAAGCACGCCCTCGTCCAGCCGCTCCACTGAGTCCAACCTCAGGCGGGGAAAAGACTCTCGAAATCCCTGGCCATCCACGAGGGTGGGTGCATTCTCTCCACCGATGATCATCCCTCCGATGTAGACATAAAGCTCATCCACCAGCCCCTGCTCGATGAGCGACCAGTTGAGCCGTGCTCCGCCTTCCACCATCAGACGCTTTATGCCGCGATCATAAAGCAGAGCCATCAACTCCGCCGCATCCACGCTCTCGACGCCGCATTTTATGATCTCACACTTCGACGAGAGACTTTCCAGTCTATCCTCTGGCGCAGAACGGGAGACGGCGATCAGGCACCCTGGACCCAAGATCTTTGCATCAGGCGGGGTGCGAGCCCGGCTGTCAGCCACAATGCGCAGCGGGTTTTCCGGCAATCCCAACGCCTGTCTCTCCTCGCGAAAGTTTTTCGACTTCACCCTCAAGCCGGGATCGTCTGCCAGCACGGTTCCAATTCCCACCATGATAGCGTCGGATCCAGCGCGAAGCGCGTCAACTCTGGCCAAGTCCGCCTGACCGGAGATCCGTACCTGCTTACGATTCACTGAGCTGATCTTGCCGTCCGCGCTCATGGCGCTGTTGATGAATATGAAGGGCCTGGCCAATAGTCTGCACCGCCAATAATATGCCCAAGAGAAGCTAAATAGCTTACCTGCCCTAGATGGAGAGATGCCTCAATCGCGTGAGATCCTGCTCCAGGGAACCATAATCTACGGGGATGATTTCCAGTCCCTGGATGGCTACGTAAGCCTTCAGGACGGATTCATAAAGGAGTTTGGCACGGGGCATATAGATGCTGATTTTGAGGGCATAGTCTGCCCTCGTTTCGTCAATGCTCATGTTCATGTGGGCGACTCTGCCTTCAAGGATCCGCCCTTCCTGCCGCTCTCCGACCTTGTGGGCCCAAACGGATTAAAAGCACGTCTGCTGGCTGAAACGCCTCGAGAGCTCATCATCGAGGGCATGAGGCGAAGCCTGATGGAGATGGTAAATACAGGCACCTGTGCCTTTGCCGACTTTCGAGAAGGTGGTGAGGAAGGCTTGTTGAGGCTTACGGAGGCTGCCCGTGATTTGCCGCTTCTCATGCGCATCTTTGGCCGGCCCTGTGAGGGTGAATTGAATACTCCGGAAAGCTGCTGGGGCCTGGGAATAAGCAGCACCAGAGATCACGATCTTGATTACCTGAAGACAGTGACGGCCTCGGCTCGCAAAGCCCGCCAGGCTCTGGCCATCCATGCCGGAGAGGCCGCTCGTGATGATATATGCGACTCCATCACCCTGGAGCCCGACTTCCTGGTGCATATGAACCGGGCAGACGAGTCGGACTTGAGATCTGTGGCCCGAGCCAACATCCCGGTCGTGGTCTGTCCCAGATCCAATCTGGTAACCGGAGTGGGTCTGCCCAATGTGAAAAAGATGGTTGAGCAGGGCATAATGCTCGGAATTGGAACAGACAACGTCATGCTCAACTCGCCGGATATATTCGAGGAGATGCATCTCCTGGTTAAGGCCCTGCTGCATGACGATAGACAGGTATTTAAGATGTGCACGCTAAATAGCGCCAAGATAATTGGACTTGATCAGAGGCTTGGGTCCATCCGGGAAGGAAAAGAGGCAAGAGTGATGGTCATAAACAGGAACTCGGACAACCTGTGGGGATCAAGGGATCCGTTGGCCAGCATTGTGCGCAGAGCCGGGCCATCTGACATATTAGCTATATTTTAGAGGTAAATCATGTTTGAGAAGATTCTGGTTGCAACCGACGGATCCGAGCACGGATTGAGGGCTGCCAAGGTGGCCCTGGAGCTGGGCAAGATATCAGGTGGAAAGGTAACTGCCCTCTATGTGGCAGACACGGAACGAACTGCTCATCTGCCGGATGACATGCTTCTATTCAGCATCCGTGAGCTCCTCCTCAAAGAAGGAAAGGAAGCCGTGAAAGAGGTGGAGAAGCTGGCCAAGGAAGTGGGCGTCTCCTTCGAGAGTGCTGTTGTGGAGGGCCATCCCAGCAGCGAGATCATAAGCTATGCGAAAAAGGCAGGCATGAGCGTAATCATCATCGGCGCTGTGGGACGCACCGGTCTTGATAAGTTCCTTCTGGGGAGCGTGGCCGAAAAAGTGGTTCGCAACTCCGGTATTCCTGTCTTAACGATTCCGAGGGAATAATCTTGAGCTTTCTCGTCAGGGACGTGATGGTCAAGAGTGTGGCCTATGTAGCCATCCCCGGCAACAGGGACGATGTATTAAAGACGCTGCAAGACCGGAAGGTGTCCGGACTTCCCGTGGTAAAGAAGGGCGAGGTAGTGGGAATGATCACCAGGACCGACCTGCTCCGCAATCGCGAGGAAGATCAGACAGCTCTGCTCATGACTCGTGATCCGGTTGTGATAGGCCCGGAGAAGAGCATCGTTGAGGCCTCTGAACTGCTTATCCGGCACGGCATAAAACGGCTTCCGGTAGTGGAAGGCAAAGAGCTGGTGGGGATACTTACCGTTGCCGATATCATCCGCGTTGCAGAGGAAATGAAAATAACCGAAAGCATTGAGTCGTACCTGGAAAAGGAGACCGTGGTGCTCTGGAGCGAGATGCCCTTGACTATTGCCGGATCGATCATGGAATATGCTGCCGTGGAAGCATGCCCTGTCATAGATAGCGACCTTAAGCTGGTGGGAATAATCTCAGACAGGGACCTCATCAAAGCCAGCGTGATCGAGGAATTCGTGGAGAAGACGGATATGTCTGCTGACGCTGGAGAGGACACCTGGATGTGGGATCGGGTAATGCAGACCATCAGCAAGTACTATTCCGTTTCTCGTATCAGGCTCCGCAATATTCCCGTTCGCGAGGCTATGGTGCCGCCCAAAACTGCGTTTAAAAACGATGAGGTGAGCGAATGCGCGGCCGTTATGCGCAAGAACCGGATAGATCAGATGCCCGTGGTCACATCCAGCCAGAAGCTGATGGGAATGCTGAAGGATACCGACATCTTGAGGGCCCTTGTGGATCACTGCAAGAAGACAGTGGCCTAAAATTTTTTGTTTCGCTTTTACTGCCAGTCAATTGCATCCTGCATCACATAACGAAATTGTCTGGCAAAGGCTTAAAGATCAATTCCGCCTAATTTCATGGGACCATGTCTCTTATCAAGTTCTTCAGCACCAACGGCCACTTCGAGCGTGTGGACTTTCGGCAGGCGCTCCTGATGGGCCAGGCCCCGGATAAGGGGCTCTTTATGCCTGAGCAGATTCCCCGGATCCCCGAGAGCATTATCGAGGAATTTCCCAAGATGAGCTATCCACAGATCGCTTATGAAGTCGTCAAGCCTTACTTGGGCGATCTGATCACAGACTCCGCTCTGAGAAATATGTTGCAGGACGCCTACAATTATGAGGTTCCAATGGAGCGCGTCTATGACGAAAAATACGTACTGCGACTGGATCAAGGCCCTACATGCTCCTTCAAGGACTTCGCTGCCCGGCTCATGGGCAGGATGATACAATACTTCCTGAAGGAGGACGGCAAGAGCATCATTATACTCACCGCCACCTCTGGAGATACCGGTTCTGCCGTAGCTCACGCTTTTTTTGGCCTGGACAACATAAAAGTAGTTGTATTATTTCCTGAGAAAGAGGTGACGGTCAGGCAGCGCCGCCAGATGACCACCTTAGGCAAGAATGTCTTCCCGCTGGCAATAAATGGCAAGTTCGATGACTGCCAGGCCCTGGTCAAACAGGCGTTTGTCGATCCCGAACTGCGCGGGCTCAATCTCTCCTCAGCCAATTCTATAAATATAGGCAGACTACTGCCCCAGGCAGTTTATTACTTCTACGCCCGCTCGCGCGCGGCACTTCACGGAGAAGAGATCGTCTTCTCAGTGCCCAGCGGCAATTTCGGCGACCTCATGGGAGGGCTCATCGCCATGAAGATGGGCCTTCCCGTGCATAAGTTTGTGGTAGCGACGAACGAGAACGATGAATTTCCAGGCTTTATGCAGACGGGCGTCTACGAGCCCATCCGGCCCAGCAAGAACTGCATATCCAATGCCATGAACGTCGGCCACCCCAGCAACCTGGCAAGGCTCTTCTGCCTTTACGGCGGTCAGATGGACGAGACGGGACGGGTTTCCAGGCAGCCGGACCTTATTGCTATGCATAAGGACCTTTATGCCGTTTCTATCACGGACGACGTTACCCGGCAGACCATCAAAGAGGCTTATAGCCAATATGGAGTCCTTCTGGAACCCCATGGGGCAGTCGCATGGGCAGGCCTCGTGAAGTATCTGAACGAGTGCGGGGACTGGAGTCCATGCATCTCGTTGGAGACGGCGGACCCAGCCAAATTCCCGGAGGAGATCGTTAGACTCACTGGCATAAATCCGGCTTTGCCGCAGGTCATGGCCCGGCTGGATGAGCTGGAGGAGCACTTTGAGAAGATGAACGGAAATTACGCTTCTCTAAGGAATTACCTCGGGCGCTTCCTTACGGAGGTTTGATTGTCAAGTCAATTGAAAGGCATTTTCTTCGATGACATCGGAAGCTATCCCTTGCCGAAAGGCGTCCGGCTGGGGAGTTTATCTCGCGATCAGTATCTACAACTGGTGCGGGATGTTCTGGCTCAAAAGCGAAATGCAGGCGTAGAGGTCCCCACCTATCCTCAGTTCCGGAACATGATTCGCATGTTCATGGACCTCCTCGAAGACCCGGAGCTTACGGAAAGCCCTTACCTGATAAAGAGAGAGCACGCTAAGATCATGGAGCTAGAGGCGGTGCCTCCGGGCCAAAGTGTGCGCGTCTGTGTCAGTGGACCCATCGAACTTTACATATCCGCCTTTGGGGCCACGAATTATACCGATATTCTTTACACTCTGGCGGAGAGCGTAGCCAGGTTCCTCGCCGAGGCTAAGGGCGAAGGAAGAATGGTTGTGGCTTCAATTGATGAGCCGAGCCTTGGCATGAGCTCCAACATAGTATTCTCTGAAGATGAGATTTGCCGGGCCCTGGAGATTGCGAGCTCTCCCTGCCTGGATATGGACTGCGAGGTGCATTTGCATTCGCCCCTTTATGCCGAGTGCTGTGCCCGCGTTCCCGGTATCAACATCCTGGGTGTCGAGTCTGCGGCGCATCCGGACTACTTGAAATTGATCGACAAGAAGGTTCTGGATGAAACGGACACTTACATTCGGGCAGGCATCGCCCGCACTGATATTCTCTCCATGTCCGCTGGCCTAAATGAGCAATATGGCATCAATCTCTGGGATGACATGATTCGGCTGGAGAGAGAGGTCCTCAACATGGAGTCTCCCCTGGTTATGGAGAAACGTCTGGAGAAAGCCTATACCCAATTCGGTGGACGGCTTCGTGCGACAGGTCCAGATTGCGGCCTTGGTTCCTGGCCAAGCCAGGATATGGCCGGCAAAATCCTGGCAAACTGCGCTGATGCTGTAAGATCCTTCTTGAAGAAGAACCGTATTTGACTGTACTAACGCTAACCAAGCAAAGGGTAGCTTTATAAATATAAAATTTCATGTATCATAAAAACATTTTGAACTCTTTAACATAATTTGGACAATATTTCTACCAGTTAGCTCCGATACATAAATATTTCATTGAATCAGTTTCTAATCTCAGTATATCTAAATAAGGAGTACTATGATTACCATTATCTATAAATATTTTAAGAGCATTGGTAAGTGTCATGAAGCTGAGGGTAGTTAGTTCCAAGAAAGAAATTACTGATCTAAATCGGAATGAGCAGCTAGTTCATCTGGCATTCAGAGCCTCCAATATGGATGTGATGAACCTGGTACAATCATGTCCTCGTCTGCGGGCCGTGCAGATCCCGCCCTCGTATCATGAGACCATGTCGAAGGCGGCCCAACAATTCCTTGAAATTCAAGGTGTACAGCTCCTGAGAGGAGATGTCTGGGGCCACCGCAAGGACATTGATGAGTACTATTCCATTGGCGAAAAGATTGTGAACCGCATATCAAGCCTCATGTCTGAAGGTAACAGCATCGAGGAGACTGTGAAGCGATTACAGAGAGAGACCAAACTCTCAGAAGACCTGATCCGATACATTCTGAAGGAGCAGGTGATGGCATAGATTGTAGGCACCAGCCCTCAGTCATTTTTGGAATAAGAACTCGGGCAGGGAACGGAAAGAATTCTTTGCCGATCATCCTTTCCGATCCGGAAGCTTATTAATCAGCGGCCGGCTGGAACGTGTAGATCCCGGGTTAATTTTATAATCCCGAAAAAGCATGAACCGCAGAAATGGGTCGAGATCCTCTAATTTTTCTTCTATTCGAGAACTTTGACAAAATATCAGGCAGAAATCGAGATAAAAACTGGCTTCAATTCTCGATATTGCATAGACCAGGAGCGTCGCCGTTGGGAACGAGCTTGTAAACTCTTCCGTTCAGGAACAGATCCACATGATCGCCCCTCGGGACTGCGTCATAGTTGTGAGTGGCAAGGAAGAATGCCAGGTCTGAGGAATTTATTAGGCTGTCTTCAAAGGATGTGACGAGATTCTTCAGGCTAAAGATGTCATCGCTTTCGGCTGACGCTGTGATTGTACTCAATATCGCCGTCATAGCGCATGCCATTACGATTACTGTCAGATACTTCGTCATTGATCTCATGATAACCCCTTATTAACTTTCAGTAATCATATAGACGATTATGTCCAGATCTGGTCTATTGTACATTCTTGCGGGTCTTTGTCGTCCCTGGTGCGCAAGAATACCGGCGCTCTGAGGTGGCCGTCATGTGTGACCTCCAGGGCGGTTACCTGCACCACCAGATTCGGCTCGACCCATTTTACATCCGTCGTTGGTGGCGGATTGGAGAAAGGAGACTGGATTCTGGGCAAAAAGTGACTTGTGATCTCCTGCAACTCCTCCAGAGCAAAGCCGGATCCTACCCGTCCTACATAGACCAGTTGACCGTGGTCGTATGCTCCCATAAGCAAGCCGCCGAAGTACTGCTCGCGATCTCCATTTCCAGGGATGTAGCCTCCCACGACCAGGTCAATCGTGAGGCTTTTCTTCATCTTTATCCAGTCCGGGCTTCTGATGCCCGGCAAATACCGGGAGTCCAGTCGCTTGGCAACGACTCCTTCTATGCCCATCTTAAGAGCCGCCTGAAAGTAATCCTCGCCCTTTTCAGGAAATGAATCCACAATGCTTACGATCTCGCTCTCCTGAAGCACTTCATGCAAAATCGCCTTTCTTTCGCGAAGAGGCCAGTCCATAACGTTTTCTCCATTGGCGTACAGGATATCAAAGACAACGTAGCTTACCGGCATTGCACGGGAGAGGTACTCGATCTTCATTCTCTCTACCTGGTGGTCGCGCCCGGCTAGAGCTCGAAAGCTTGGCCGTCCTTTCACAAAGACAGTGATCTCTCCATCCAGAACGCATTCACGGGCAGCGTGGGCCAGGGCACCGGCCACCTCAGGATAGCGGTAGGTGATATCCACCAGCCTGCGGTTCTGCAGCCGGACATCCTTTGCGACTGCTGTAATGCAGCGCGTTCCGTCGATCTTGGGCTCGAAGATCCAGCCGGCTCTATTGAAAGGCTGACCGGAGACTGCCAGCATGGGCTTTACGGGATCCATTTCCATTGACCTTTCCAAATTGCCGCAATTATGGGACTATTTCAATGACTCCGCCGTCATCCGCAGGGCCTCCATGAGGCTCTTGGCGGCGGGCTTGGCCTTTTTCGTATCCGGGACTGCAACCACTCCTTCCATCTTGGACCTGACCAGAACCTCGATTCTCTCGCGGTATTCGTCCTTGTAGGCATCAAAATCAAGGTCTCCGCTCAGATCTTTCACGATCTCCATGGCCAGTTGCAGCTCCTTTTCCAATGGCACAGGAAGCTCTTTTAGAACTGCATAGCCTTCCGAATCCAGGACCTCATCAGGATACTTCATGATGGTGGCGACGATTGCCCGACGGTAGTAGTGGACCATGACAGGGCTCTCGCGCGAGTGCATGGTGATCTTGCCGATGCCGGCTTTTCCCGTCTTCTCCATTACGCTTCTTAGAAGGGAATATGCGTCCTCTGATCTATCCGGCAGCAAGAGATAGGTCTTCTCGAAGTAATGGGGATCGACTTCAAAGAAGTTCACAAAGCGATCAAGGGCTATTGTGTTCTTCGATTCGGGCAACATGCCCTCGATCTCTTTTTTTTCCAGGATTACGTACTTGCCCTTGCCCAGAGGATAGCCGTAAACGGTATCCGCGAGGGGGACTTCATCTCCCTCCTGGCAGATGCGCTTGAAGGAGATGGGCGTCTTGCAGCTCCGGTGAATCATGCGAAAGCTGATTCGCGTATTTCTGATCATGGACAATGCCTTCACAGGGATGTTCACGAGACCGATGCGCAGGTTGCCGGACCAGATAGTTCTGGGAGGAACGGATGGCATCGAATCCTCACCAGACGCGCCTTCTTCCTTCCGTTCTGCTCTCTCTTCCGTTAGATGCACGACATCGGGCATGAACAATAATAGGTGCGGATTCTACTAATGCTTTTGCACAAATTGCTCAACGGCTATTTGTCCGGATTCACGGTCCCTTCTATCGATTAATACCATGCCGAAAGATGTTGTCCGTCAGGATCACATGGTCGCTCCTGGTCAGTCCATGCTCAATAATTCCTGGTGGTTACGAATAAAACCGCAGAGTCGCAGAGCGCACGGAGGACGAACGAACGGAGACGACTATTTACTCTGAAGCAAATATGTGGTTTTTTTCCCCAATTTCAAGTCTGAAGAGGAGATCGCGATTGTTGAGGGGAAGTGATACAGACCGAATGCAGCAAGAGTCAGGGAAAGCGTTTAATCCATTGAGAGCTTATTTTTTTCGGGAGATGTGAAAACGGAGACAAAAATCATCCAGAAGCCCGCTACAAGAGAAAAAACTATTGAAAACGATAGGCGAATCGTCTCCAATATTCGGAAGGGCGAGGCCGAGCATATGGCGGATCTTGGAATGCACTTCAAGAATGCGGATGATTTCATAGAACATCTTGTTAATCTCTGAGTAATCATGACGAATCTTGAAATGATGCCACCATTGGCAGGATGGGACGGCCCCGATTGCATCACAGAGGGAGTTTACCGCTACTCTAAGTGCATCTCCTGGATAAGGCTTTACATGGATGTTGTGGACGGCGAATTTTACGGCGGCACATGTGGAGCCTGCACGAACTTCGAGGTGGGGCGGAAAAGCGACCGTTGGATGCGTTTCGAGACCGATCTGGCGACAACGACTGCAGGCGAGCTGGTTATGCGGCTGCGGAGATACAGCACCTGGGAAGTGGTATACGAGCGCATTTCCGAAGGCATGCCCATCGATGAGAAGATCGAGACCTTAGAGGATCTGGCGGCATACCTGGAGAGATGTTTCCAGTAAATTCCTTTCGACCTTGCGATCCAAATGGATGGATCTGACCCGGGCGGAGATCCAGGGCTGAGAAAAAGTTAACAATATCGTCATCCATCTCAACTTTAGAATATGGATCGTTACGATGTGGCCGTTATCGGCGCGGGCCCGGCAGGCTCCATGGCCGCCAAGTATGCGGCCATTGCCGGTGCGCGAACTGTTTTGCTGGAGGAGCATGCGGCGGTTGGTTGGCCGGTGGAGTGTGCCGGCCTCCTGGGTGCAGGTGCCTTGGCCGAGTCGGAGCTGGCAGGAGGCTCTTTCATCCTGCGAGGCATGTTCGGTGCCGCGATCTTTTCTCCGGGCGGCTCTCGCCTCCATTTCAAGGCCCGATCCTGCAAAGCCTATGTCGTGGACAGGAGACTCTTCGACAGAGCGGTGGCCCTGGATGCTTTGCGGGAGGGCGCAGAACTTCGACTCCGCTCATTTGTCCGCAAGATAAGGTCAGAAGATGGCAAATGCACTCTGATCCTTGCTGGCGGTGAGGAGATCAAGGCCAAGATTGTGATATCGGCGGAGGGAGTCAGGGGAAGACTGGCCCGCCAGGCGGGCATTCTGCCTCCAGAGATTATCCTCTCCGGAGCGCAGGTGGAGGTCCCTTTTGCCGTGGAGGATCCTGAATCGGTGGAGCTGCACCTGGGACAGGCACCAGGGCTCTTCGCCTGGGTCATTCCGACAAACGAGGAGACAGCCCGCATCGGCCTATGTACGCGCGAGCGGGGATGCGAGCACCTGCGGGCTTTCTTGAAGACGGAGAAGATTAGAAAAAGAGTCCGTGGATCAGCAACGACCATGAACGTGGGCGGTCTGCCGCTAGGCTCGCCTGCAGCGACGGCTGTAGAAGGACTGCTGGCAGTGGGCGATGCTGCAGGCCAGGTCAAGCCCACCTCGGGAGGCGGCATCTATCCGGGTCTTGTCGCGGCCAAGATCGCAGGGGGCGTGGCGGCGGCTGCTGCCTCTGAGGGCGATGGCTCCGCCGAGCGCCTCGGAGAGTACGACAGGCTCTGGAGGGCCAAACTGGGCAGGGAGCTGGATATCGGCATGAGAGTCAACCGCATGCTGAATAAAATGAGTGCTGCCGAGCTGGACGGGGTTATCGGCTATCTGGCAGGAAAACCCCGGCTCATAAGAGCGATTGAGGAGCACGGGGATATCGACCGGCCCAGCCGTCTCATGGTAAAAATGCTTCGCCACCTGGACTGGGATGCCATAAAGCTGGCAGGGTTGCTGCGCTATGCTCTGGGCTAAAAGGCTTCCACCCGGCTATTTCCCATCTCGTCCTCCACCACCAGCAGTGTGTTGTCAAACTGTCCCTGCACATCGCTGATATGGCTGATGGCGATAACTTGAGGAAACCGCTCTTCCAGGCTGCGGAGCATCTGAATCATCTTCTCCCGGTGCTCCAGATCCTGGCTGCCGAAGACCTCGTCCAGTATGAGGAAGGAGTAGCTCTCCCCATCCGGCCCAAAGCGCATTAGATACTCGCTGATGGCCACGCGCACGGATACGGCGATCATGTCGATCTCGCCTGCCGTCTAGGCGATGTCTTTCTTTACGCGGATGAGCATCTGATCCATGAAGACGTTGATGTGGCCTCTCACCGCCTCCATAACCTCCTACTGCCGCTCTACACCGGCGAGGGACGCATCCAGTTCCTTCTTGCGGCGGGCCTTAGAATCCAGAATGCAGCAGTCGGTTCCATTATGAGTTGTTGGCCGATCAGATCTTTGAGACGAAAGCTTGAATATAAGTGGTCTCCCATTCGCTTTCAATGAACCTGCATTTACAAATTTTGGGAACGTGGATCATATTTGGCCAGTCTCTGAAGCTGGCAAAGCTAATTCTTGATCGCGAGGGACTATTATGAAGATAGTTCACATGTCGGATTCTCACCTTGGTTTCCAGGATCTTAATAAGGTTGATGACAAGGGAAGAAATATTATAGAAGAGATGATATATTCTGGTTTCTTTACTACTATAGAAAAGATAATTGACCTCAAGCCCGATGCAGTCGTTCATGCTGGAGACGTTTTTCATCGGGAAAAGCCAGGGATTAGGCCCTTGTATATCTTCAAGAAAGGCCTAGAACGGCTTAATGACGCCGGAATTCCAGTTATCATCATAAGTGGAAATCATGATGCACCAAAGAGCCTAGTGAAGACCAGTCCATTCTGCATTTATGAAGGAATGAAGGATCTAAATTTGGCTCATCGAGGTGAATATAAATATTTTGATATAGATGATCACAGATTCCATTGTATCCCATATTGCCTGGAAGCTGAGAAATACAAATCAGAGTTCTTGAAAATTAAGTATTCAAAAAGAAATGTACTCATCATGCATGGCATGGTCAAATCCATGTGGAGCGAGCGACGGAATGACGTAGGTGAATATGAGCTCGACGATAGCTTCTTAAGAAGCGATTTCGACTATATCGCTCTAGGGCATAGTCATGGACGTAGAAAAGTCAATGATAATACCTGGTATAGCGGATCAGTGGAATACTTCAGCTTTGATGAAGCCAACCAGAAAAAGGGGATCCTTCTGGTGGATCTGAGCACGGGCAGAATAGAGCCACTTAATATCTATGAGTCTAAATATCGCATTGACTATCCACCTATCGATTGCACAGGATTATCTGCAGAGGATATCGTTTCGGAAATATTCAAACAATGCAGCCTAAATGATAATGTAAATAAAATAATAAGATGCAATTTGACAAATGTAGATAGAAATCAATATAAAAAAATAAACTCATCTATGTTAAGTGAACTAAGAAAGTTATGCATTGATTTAAAAATTATTTATAAATTTAAGGATGAGGAGAAGAAGATGGATACGCAAATAAATATTTCGAACCTTTCGGAAGAATTTGCCAAATATATTAGCAGCGAAATATCAAAAATATCATATAGCAAAGAGATGAACGATAAAATAATAATTTATGGATCTAATTTAATGAACAAAGTGGAAAAGGCCAGAAATGCAGAGGACCTAAATAGATGAAACTAAATAAACTTGAAATGGTCAATTTTAAGAAATTTCGCAATGCAGAGATAGAGTTTCAAGATGGTCTTACTGGCATAATTGGAAACAACGGGGCAGGAAAAAGTACGATAGTTGAGGCAATCCTATGGTCTCTTTATGGAAATAGGGCACTTAGCATAAAAAAGGATTTTTTAAAGAACATTAATGCAGCGGAGTTAGATCAGATGAGCGTAAAGCTCGTCTTGACGACAGGAAATCAGGTATGGAGCATATATCGGGGGATGAAAGCAAACGGCCAGACAGAAGCATCGCTAGAAATAGATAATAAAAAGATAGCCTGGAGCGTAAAAGATATGGATGATTACCTCTCGAAGAAACTCCATACTAATGCTCAGGATTTTAAGAAGACCTTTTATGCCAGACAAAAGGATCTTGATAATCTGCTGAAGGAGGGAGGCGCTGATAAAAAGGAATACCTTCTGAAGCTGCTAAATCTCTCTGACATAAAGCCAAGGTCGATAGAGCTGATAAGGGCTGATATAAAAGAAAATGAAGGGAAAAAGAACTGGATTGACGGAGCATTGAAAGAGATCGGCGATGTAGGGCCAAAGCTGGAAGAGACCATGATGAAGATCTCGAATGCAACGGTAGAGCTGGACGAGCTTAAGAAAAAGGAAAGAGAGTTGGATGGTGCTGTCCAGAAAAGCGAAATGGACAATGAATTGCATTCAAGAAAAGAGCAATCAAACAAGCGCCTGGCAGAGAAGATTTCAGAGCAGGAGGCATCCCTATCAAAGAAAAGGGACGACCTCAAGTCTGAAGACCGCAAGCTTGTCGAAATAGATGATCATAAAAAGCACCTCGAGGATCTTCAACCCAAGCTCGAAAGGCATTCTCAGGTCAAATCGAGACTCGTGGCTCTTGAGCCCGTTAAGAGGGATTATGAATCCCTCCTCAAGAAAAAGGAACTCAGCGATAAGCAGATAGAAGGCATTGAAAGGCTATTGAAGGAGAACCAAGAAAGGCTATCGGCTCTCCAGAAGGACAAAGCCCTTCTGGTGAGTTTAAAGCCAAATGAGAATAATTATAATAAGCTGAAAAATGAGATTCCTGAAATGGAGATTCTCAGGGATAATTATAATAAGATTTCAAGTCAATTAGATGAAGAAAAAAGAAATTTAGCCTCAATAGAATCGAGGATTTCAAAGCTGGAAAAGAACCTCGATGAATTAAAGAAATCTCATGCCAGGCTTTGCAGTATTAAGCCGATAAAAAGCGATTATGATGCCTTCCAAAAGGAGCTTTCAGCCCTCAAGATTCAAAAGGATACAAAAGATAAGAGAAACGCCCTTAGTGAGAGAAGGGACGTCCTTGCAGGACAAATCAGCAGGTTGTCGTCAGATGAAAATGATGTCTTGCAGGAATTATCTAAGCTGTCGGATCTTGATTTACGAAAATCTAAACTGATCACACAGGAGAAGGATCTGCAGGCGCAGGGCGAAGAACTGAACGGAAATTTAATCAAGTTGAACAGAGTGAGCAGTGTCTTTCAATCGAAAAAAGGCGAGGCAAAAGCGAATCTGGAACGTGTAAGACTGCTTGGGGCAGATGGAACCTGCCCGACCTGCGAAAGGACACTTGGCGAGCAGCACGAGGTGCTTTGTGGCAAATATCTGCGTGAGATATCTGAGTCCGAACGACAGAGCGCGGAGATTGATGCTGAAATTCAGTCCCTGAAGGAAGGAATCAAAACAAATTCCTGCGCGAAGGCCGATCTGAAAAAGTCCTTGGAAGCCCTGCATCAAGACAAAACCCTCCATGCCCGTCTTGAAGCGCGCCTGAATGCGACACGGGACCAGAAGACTGGGATTCAGGCTGAGTTGGAGGGCATCAACGGTAGCCTCGATGAGCTCGGGGCAGTGGAATTCGATCTAGCGTATTTCGATGATATATTTCAAAAGATTCAGGAGATGGGACCGCAAATCGCTGATTATGACCGCCTTATGATACGGCTCGAAGCGTTTCCCATAACGGAAAGTGAATTGAAAGAGCTGAAGGATGAGCAGCAGAAGTCTATTCAGAGATCGCGGGATCTGAAAGAGAGATTGTACGGATTGGGATATGAGGAACCAAAATACTTATCATTAAAGAAGAGAAAATCTGAGTTGGAGAATGATCATGAAAAAATTATCTTATTGAACCAGAGAATAACGGATATTCCCGGTATAATGGAAAATTTGTCTTCACAAAATATGGAAGTTGAGGAAGCTCGCAAATCTCATCAGGAGCTTGATCAATCCCTGAAAAACTTGGGCTTTAATTTGCTTGAATATGAAGCCCTCCTCAAAGAATCAACAGATCTATCCAGATTACAAGATGAGGCTCAAGAAATCAGGATCAAACTGGCACCCGAGGCAGAGATCAGAGGCAGAAGAGATGATATTGCTCAGGCAATATCAAGTCTTGAAAAGGACATTGCCAAGGAAAAAGACGAGGTCGGCAGCATAGGATATGGCGGGGATGCTCATCAAAAGTCCAAAAACGCTTTGATCGTATGCAAGAAAAATTTGGAGGATTTCAGGCCGCGATTGTCCGGAAAGAATATCGAACTTGGTGTTCTCAATGATAATCTGGATAGGTTGAAAGGCGACGAGAGGAAGAAAAAGGAATATGAACGCGAACAATCAGAGGCCATAAAGAGTCTTCAGATGCTGGATATCGTCAAGAAATTGCTTGATGGATTCTTAGATCAACTTCTTATTAAAATTAAGATAGATATTCAGCAGTCAGCCGGACAAATATTGGGGGAGATAAGCGGAAAATATAATAGAATAGAGATAGATGATGAGTTCAACATTTTCGTCGAAGATGGGGGAGAAACTTACCCTATAACCCGTTATTCCGGCGGAGAAATCGACATGATTGCAGTATCAGTGCGCATCGCGATAAGTGAATATCTGATGCGCCAGGAAAGAGGGGGCTCTGGTGGATATTCGTTTCTGATACTCGATGAGATCTTTGGCAGCCAGGATCTGATGCACAGAGATAATATGATCAATACGCTCCGCAGGCTTGATACACGATTTCCCCAAGTCATAGTTATAAGTCATATTGGGGATGTTCAGGGTCAGTTTGATAATATAATTAATGTAACTGAAAATGAATTCGGCGATAGCATAGTAGAATAGGCCTGAAGATCTTCGTTATTGATTCAATGTATTATGTCTATTTCATTTTTTAATGCAGGACACAGTCCGTCTAATTTGCCTATGTTATTGCGTTCGCAACGATTGCAGGTTTCAAAGGCGAATTCTTTCGAGTTAATTTTTTGAACTATTTTTTTTATATTGGATATGACCCTTGTATCATCCAATTTGACTGGGAAAAATCTTTCAATTGATGTAAAATATGTGAAGATGCAAATCTCTCCGCCCAAGAGCTGCTGCATAACATTGCGATATATGGCGAACTGATCGCTGTATTCCTTGGATTTCACCACCATTTGCTCTTCAGACACATCCATTGTCTTATAATCGATGATGTTCCAGGATCCATCACCTTTTTTGGTTATCCTATCGATTTTCCCAGAAAAGAGGATGCCATCAATTCTTGCTAAAAAAGGCAGCTCTCTATGATCTTCCTTGACATCCTTCATAAAGTCAGATGACAAAAAATTATCATAACATTCTCTATATAATCCCTCCTTATTTGAATCGGAAATACTATATTTTCTGAAGACCATGGAGGGATCTTTTCCCTGGAATATTTCATGGATAATAAGACCCTGTATTCTAGCATTCTCACCAGTGGCTGGAAGGATGATGTCTCTATCGGGATCACCTATTACATACTTACTGTTGTATTTTTTTGGACATAATTTATATTCCTCGACTTCGCTTGCAGAAAAAATATGTTCAGGTTCTGGTAATTGAACCGGGCGAAGAAATTCTGGCATTTCTGCTTTCGAGAGATCCTGCTCAGGAGCTTCAAGAAGCTCGGGCTTTCGTTCTCTTATCTCTGCAGGGATGTCTTCTGGATCATCGATGATTGGAATTGAAATAATGGTTGAGGAGCCTTTTGGCCATTCGAAGGTGACTGCACCATCCTGGATATTCTTCCCATTTATGCCAAGGCATGCATATGTCCAGTCCAGCCATGTTGCACCTTCTTCCAGGGATTCAATCTCCTCGATAATAGAACCGCATAAGATGAGATGATCCTTTGCCCTTGTGACAGCTACATAAAATAGCCTCTTTCTTTCAGCCTCTGATTTTTCATCTCGGCGCATCTTTAGAAGCTGAAGCTGGAATGTATCTCGCAATTTGTATTCATTGGATGGATCAGGCACACGCAATCCAATTCCAAGGATTTCGTCCACCATGAGCGGAGGGCGGTCTTTCTCACCCTTGCCTGCCATATCAGGGATGACCACAATGGGAAATTCCAGCCCCTTGGAGGCATGAACGGTCATTATCTTGACGACATTTGCATTTTCACTATCTATTTGGCCTTCGCCTTCCATCGGTGCTTCGTCAATAAGAAGCTCTAATTCAGCAGCAAAATCTGAAATTAACGTTATCCCATGCATTTGGGCATCGCGCGCAATTTGGAGGAACTTTTCCAGGTTGGCAATGATTCGGCTACCATCCACCAGTCCGCCATAAACCGCATAAATCCCAGAGCTTTCTATGATGACGCGCAAGAGGTCTGCGATCGGCTCAACATGGGCACGTGACGACCAATCCTCAAGTAATCGAACGGCATTGCTCACTGCAGAGCTCTCATGTTGCTGGGAGCACTGCTGAACTCTCGACCATAAGGATCCGCTCCCCGATTTTGCAATTTTATGAAGCTGGACGTCTGAAATTCCAAAGTACGGAGATCTCAAGATTCCGTATAAGGCGACGTCGTCAAGTATATTATCTAGGAATTTTAGTAAATTAAACAGATCGACGATTTCCTGTCGTTCATAAAAACCCAGTCCAGAGCTGACATGGTAGGGTATGCCGTATTTTTGAAGTGCTCGCTCAAGGTAGCGCAGATTTGTCCTCCTCTGTAGCAGAATCGCAACATCGCTATATTGAGCCGGCCTTGGGGATGATAATTTACGTTTGCATTCATCCCAATATATTTTTTTATTCTCGGTTTCTATCAGATTCTGAATTCTTCTTGCTATCATTTCTGCTTCACTATTAGATCTTTCCTGGCCATCCATCGTTGACGGTGCAAGCAGAAGCTCTACAGATCCCGAATCATTTATCCTTTCATGGGATACATCGAGCGGCTCATATCCGAACTCCCAGGGCTTTGAAGAAGATGAGAGAATTTTTGAGAATAGATAATTTACAAAATATACTATTTGCGGAGTGCTTCTGAAGTTGATATTGAGAGGCACGATCTTGCCTTTGAGACCATCTTGAATGATCTCTTGCATCTCCTTAAATAGGGTAACATCGGCATCTCGGAACAGGTAAATGGATTGCTTGGGATCTCCAACGACGAATAGCCTATCTGATTTTTCCCTGAGATTGCCCAAAATCGTCCAGATGATTTTGCATTGGATCGGATCTGTATCCTGGAATTCATCTATAAGTATATAGCTATATCTATTAAGAAAATGGGCTCGAACCAAATCCTTATGATCTCTGAACAGGCGATATGCAGCAAAGATCATATCATTAAAATCGATGCCACCACTTTGCCTCTTCAATTCATCTACATTCTTCCGATATTCCTTGAATACGTTTTTCAGATCTCGCAGAAAACCCAAGGCGTACTTTGAGAAGTTCTCGTCGCCTTCCCGGATTTCTAGCAGCGGCCCATTTGCAACAAAAAATGACTGCAGTCTCCCATATGAATCCCGCAACGATTTAAGATCTTCTGGCTTCCAGTTGGCAGAAGATCCCATATTCGTTCTCCCCCTTATCCCGGAAAGCTCAGTCATAGCAGAAAGGGCGATCTCTGGAGATCTTTGCTCCATCAGATCAACGAGATGCGACTCGATACTTCTCAGATACTTCATCGCGCCGTCCTTGTCCTTCCTGCAGGCTGATGCAAGTCTATGCAATTCTGCTATAGTACCCCATAATTCATTATTCGATTGAAAAACGGACAGAATCTCTTTTTGCAAATCGCGAAACTGTGATTTCCATCTTTCAATGATGGCTTCATCATCTCCTTCCAGTTCCTTGAAGAATTCCTCTACAAAGATTCTATTCTTATAGAGCTCTCGCAGGTATGCCTTTACATGCCATTCGTCTGTGTCACCCAATAGCCTGCATATGCTCTCCCTTGATATGCCGCTCGGCGAATGAAGGCATACTTCGAGAGCTTCCTCCTGCAGACGTTTGGCCTGCAATTCGTCAATAATAATAAATTCCGGAGCAATATTTGCTTCAATAGGAAACTCATGTAATACTTTCGAACAAAATGAGTGAAATGTCGAAATGTCAGCCCAAATGAATTCATCTCTGATATGCCTCCATCTCGATGGATATTCAGATACTTGCAAGTCCAAGGCGGCCTCTATTCGTTCCTTCATTTCCGAGGCGGCCTTTCTTGTGAAGGTGAGGGCAAGGATGTCGCTTGAATTGTATCCTCTTTCAAGCAGATCGATGTACTTTGAGATGAGAATATGGGTTTTGCCAGTCCCCGCGCCAGCGACAACGCAGACGCTTCTTGATGGATCAATTGCTTCTTTCTGGCGTCCTCGAAGTCCCATTCAGCTCACCGCCTCAGACTCCAATAGCCGGAGATCATTGAACCGGCAGACTGTTTTGTAGTTACAATACCTGGGACATTTTCCAATCAAAACAGTGGGATGAAAAATGCCAGCTTGCATATTTTTAATATATTTCTTGACAGTACTCAGCGACGAAGAGATGATCGCTTGATAGTCATCTTTGATTCCATGACTTCTGCCAAGGGATTCAAAAAGATCCATATATTTTTTATCCCCAAGAACGATCTTCTTTGATATATCTCCATCGCCTTTTATTACATAGTATGCCCCTGCGATTCCCTGAATCCCTGGGAAGCATGTCTCAACGCAGCGGATATAAAGGGGGAGCTGAAATGAGATTCCTGATACGATATCCTTATGGCTCGGATTTAAGGTCCCTGTCTTATAATCGATGACCATGAATTGACCGTCATCTGTGGTATCCAACCTATCAATCCGTCCTTGCATTAGCACACTAGAGGGGGCTCCTGGGCCCAGATCTAGTGAAACAGGATCCTCTCTAGAGCATGCATCCGAAAGATCCATCGATGTGGTGCTGCCAATTGATAGCTCGAAATTCGTTGGTGAAAAGCACGACGTCAGGCCTTTTGCCTCATATCTTACAAATGTCTCCAATATGCCTTTTCTGCCTTCGGAAATCCCTATAAAACGCCGCTTTAATGAGAACCAGACGGGATCGTCACCGAAGGAATACATCTGGAACTCTTCTTGGGCGATCTTTTTTATATCCACTATAGCATTTGCCAGGTTTCCGGTGGTGACCTTTGGGCTGCCATCTTTCCTCCTATTTTCAAAAAATCTGAATGCAATGCGATGGAACAGACCACCTAATTCTCTTGACGAGATTTTAATCTCTATATCTGGCATCGCATCTAAATAAAGGACATATTTTAAATAAAATTGAAAGGGGCATAGACCATATGATTCAAACATCGTTGGGGAGTAGATCTTTGATTCGTTGAATCTTTTTAATAGATCAGATGCAATAGCTGGATCGTTTTGAAGGATACCATCATATTCTGATCTATAATTACTTTTCCGATAATAATTCTCCATATTTATTTTTTTGGCAATCAGACTTGCATCCAATGGAGGGACTCTGATAGATCCGATGTTCCTGTAATCTCCAATGGATATTCTTCTTCCATCGTCGAACTGCTGCTTTACGGTCGAATAATTTATTTCGCCATCTCCCCAGGACCCCATACTATAGCATTCCGAAATGTCCCTTATGAAGGTAGAAGGAATGAGTGGCAGACCTTGCTCCGATGATGGACAGCTCAGAAATAGCTTCCGCTTAGATGCTAATATTGCAGCCAGGAAATAATATCTTTCCTGCCTCAAAAGATCTCTCTTTGTCAGCAGGTCCGTTCTTTCCTTAAACCCTGTAAAAAATGGCTGAGAGAGATTGGTCCTGGGTATTTCTCCATCAACAAGGTCAGGAATAAATACAAAATCATATGATAAATGAGCAATTTCTCTCAATCCAGTTAACTGAACTGCGTTTGTGTTCGCATCCCCAGCATCGTATCTCTTCTCGAATAAGCCTGTAGACATTATTGATAAAAATTCTTTCAAATCTATTTTCTCATCTGGAATGGTTAAATATGCTTTTTCAATCCTGTCTAAAACCTCAAAAAATGATTTAAGCGCTCTCGTCTCCCTCTGGCGCAGCTCTTGGTTGGAATATTTTGCATATTGTCCAAAATCCAGATCATAGAGAATCTGACGAAGGACCTTGACGTGTTCCCTGACAGGCTTCGCCCCTTCTAATTTTTGCAGAAAATTGAAGAGACTATTGATTCCAGTATCGATGTTTTTTATGCGACAGATCCTCTCGTTGAGGATTTTTAAATTCCCGTTCTTATGAAGTTCACTCGACCTGAGCTCTTCATTTAAATTCACCAATACTGACTGAAATTTTTTCCAATCCTCTTTTCCTTTGATGATATTTGCAGCTCGCGATTCAAAATCCACTTCATAGCCCAGCAACTTTTTCTTTCCTTCGCTTTCCGATGGGACACAAATATATGGTGATTTGAGCAATCTAACGACGGTGTCCCTCTTGTAATTATAAGCTGGAATTTCTATAATGTCAATTATTGCTTGAGCGATTGCGGAGTGTGATAATATACTGATTCCACGTATATCATATGGAATTTTAAAATCTGGAAATATATCTGATATGAGCCTTGCTGCACGGTCTCGATCGGGAAGAACCACAGCAATATTGGCTGGATCAACCCCATTTGCGATAAGACTGCGTATTTCCTGAGCGATGGCTCTGATCTCTGAAATTCTATCATTAAATTTGGAAAAAAATATTTTTTTTGAAAAATCAAATGCTTGAGTCTCAGTAAATAACCTGGACAGTTTTGCATCGTCTGCATTTGATTCAACTAGAACTCTTTCAGCTGTTGGCAGCCAGTCTCCTCGATCGGCAAAGATCTTAGAATTGCCTGCAAACGGCATCACATAGTGAAACGTAGTTGAAAAGTTTCCCAATGCTACTATGAACTCCTTTTCAAGCGGATTCGGCTCAAAGAATCCATACATGAATACCCTTTTTATTCTTTTCCCATCATTTTTATTTAAGCTTTCCGCAACTTTATTCAGGAGAATATCATCGTCGACAAGGTGATTATCCGACAAAAATTTTAAATATTTAAAGTAGATAAAAGACAATTGTCGAATATTTTCGCCCTGCTGATCTGTCAAGCATCCGGGATAATCTATTTTTCTCTGAATCAATGTCGAAATGAATCGCTTCAATTCTTGCACAAATTTGATTGAAATGCGTCTGTCATCTATAAAGAGAGAGAGACTCTGCGGATTTGCAGATATGATATGCGAAATGATGATCTTCGACTCTTCATCGCTTATGCGACTGTGGTTAGGCAGATGCACAGAAAGGATGAATTCTGCAAGCTCCCTAAGGGTGCATATCCTATCTTTCAAAATCGGGTTACCTTTTTCTTGAATTCCTCTAACGACTTCTGCCTTCAGGCGCGAGGTAGGAACGACACAAAAAGTTTCAAATGGATAATTGCTGGATTCTTCTGCAAATCTATCAACCAAATCCGATAGACCAGTTCCAGGGAGGGAGCAGAATTGAACCTTATTATCCATCGAGCATCAATTGACGAGATAATGTAATAAATATTGCGCCATAATACTTATCCGCCAGTTCAAATTTGACCTCTAGGTTGAAAACAGCTTAATCCTATCTCTGCCAGCCGGGCGAAAAGCCGCAAGCTCATGACTGCTCACTCTTGCTCGGTAATCTTAATGTCCTGGTGCGCCCGGAAAAGAGAATGAGGATATCCCGGGCACTCGGAGGTGCAGGAGTAGGCAGCCAGCTTACCTAATGTAGGTCCGACTTCACTGCCGAGATATTTGAGTGCATCCACTCGAAAGGCACGTTCACTGCGGCCGCCAAAATTTGCATCTCCCCCGGATGACGCAATTGACGAATATTATGTAATAGGAGGGAGGCAAAAGTCGTGATGTAGGAGGGAAAAGAGGATTTGACTTTTGCCAGGTCTTACCAGGCAATAAACGAATATAAAGGTTTCGGTATTCGTCTTTCGACGAAGTAAACCCGCAAGATGGATGTTTGCGAATTCCAAAGATTAAAGCCAAATGATATAGAGACTATCCTGGATAGAGGCGTCCCGAATCCGCAGCCTCTGGCCCGCACTTGCTCTTTCTTTCCTCCTGCACTTCACGCATCACCTGAAAGACGCCTGTTACTACTCCAACCATGGCCGGAGCCAGGAAGAAGCCGGAGATCCCGGCCACTACTCCTCCGCCCAGAAAAGCAAGCAGAACCAGGAGCGGATGGATCGAGGATTTGGTATAGACGATATAAGGCCGGATGACAAGCTCCGCAACGTGAACCAGTATGGAGGCCGTTATGAAAAAGAGAAGCGCGTCCATCGGCCCGATTTCAATATATCGGCTGATGGCGGTAGGTATAAACACGAGCCATGTCAGAAAAGGCACCATACCCGCCAGGAAGACAATGCTGGCCATAGCAAAGGGCCGGGGTACTCCGAAGATATAAAATATGGCAATCGAGGTTATTCCGCCTACGATTGCGGTATAGATGCTGCCCATGTAAACCCCGCAAAGGATGGTATCAATTCTTGTCAGGCAGCGCAGCTCAAAGTCACTGTTTTCCAGATTTGAGACTACTAACATTGCCTGCACCAGCCGCTTTCCATCCAGCAGGAGGAAGTAGCAAACACAAAAGGCTATCAATACGTTAAGGAACCCGAGTGTGACAGTTGTGCCGAGGCCAAAGACCGGCAGATTGGTCAGAAGGTTCAAACTTATTCCCATCAAATTGGCCATACCGCGGGAGAGTTCGTCGAATATAACTTGCGGAATATGGACCCTGGAAACGAATTCAGAGCTGGTGGCTATGATCTGGCTCTGGTGATTCTCCAGCCACCATATCTGCCTTATAACCTCGAAGACTCCTGTAGCAAAGATCGCAGAAAGCGGAGCGACAATGCAGATTATGGCCGCAAGAGAGCCGATCTTTCGTCTCTTTTTTCCGAATAGATCTCGCACTGGCCGGCCGACATACGCGAAGACAAATCCAAGGACCAGGCCGTCGAGAAGCGGCCAGATGAAGTAAGAAATAAGGATAATAAGGGCGAGCGTGACGACTATCAACCCATCTCTTTTGCCCCGGTCCGGCAGATTAAGTTCCATGGATAAAACAGCTACATGTCGGGCAGGATATCAAACTTTGGGATGCTTTTGAGGGACTCTACTTCACGAAAAGAGAAGAGAGGCAAATTCTACGGGTCTTCAGGAATTGCCGCCTCTCTTGCATGCCTTATCTTCTACACACCCGGCAGAGCGTCTCCGTGATTTTGAGGCCTGGTTCCTGGAACCGCACCGGTCCAGGTATAATAAGCAGCGGCAGGATAGCCAAAAATTCTGCCGCTTGCATCCGGCATCGCTGCTCCGGACTTTGAGTATCCGGAAGCGACGGCGATGGTTGAGAGTGTGAACTCATTAAGTAGAGTCTGATTGCTGCCAAAAGATGCCCCCAGAAATTGATTGTAGGTATCCAGATAAGTGTTAAACTGCCCCGCATAGTTTACTACGTACTGGCCTCTTCCATAATATTCGCCCATAAATAGCCCTACTTTCAGTCCGTTAGCTACTCCTCTCTGATAATCCGTCATCTCACCGTAAGCAGGAGCAACTACTAGAATTAGCATAATTAAGAAGGCAACAAACCAAGTCATTTTCATCATAATCATCTCTGTATTCTGAACATCTGGCATAAGCTTTTATCTTTTTCTGTTCATAATCTTCTGGACCGCCGCCCAGGAGACCTCAACTCTCTCCAAGGCCATTTATCAGCAAATACTTTCAGAGTCCACTCCCGATTAAAATATTTTTCAAGATTAAAAAATTTTATGCACTTTCCTTCTCGCTCCAAATCCTTTAGATACTTTGCCCATCCTACATCCCTCCGCAAATGCCCGCCGATCCTGTCGCCAAGTGGGAGGAATTCCTCCGTTCACGTTACTGGGATGATCTCCTGGAGCTGGCCGACTCCTATCCTGATGAGCGCAGCTTGAAGATTCGCTTCTCAGATATTGACAAGTTCGATCCTGACTTCGCAGAAGAGCTGATGGAGAACCCGGAACAATCTCTGGAAGCAGCGCGCGCCGCCATGCTGGAGCTCGACCTGCCTATGGATGTTTACATGGACCGGGCCCACGTGCGCATCGCGGAGCTGCCCCGCCACTTCAAGACTCGCGAGCTGCGCTCGGATCATATCGGCAAGCTGCTGGCCATCGACGGCCTGGTCAGGACGGCCACTGAGGTCCGGCCCAAGATCGTCTCCGCCGCCTTCCAGTGCCAGAGGTGCGGCTTCACCTTCTTCAAGGAGCAGACGGGCAACAAGTTCGAGGACCAGAACCTGAAGTGCATGAACCAGGCCTGCGACCGGGGTGGACCTTTCAAGCTCATGCTCGCTCAATCCAAGTTCGTCGATGCCCAGAAGATCAGAGTGCAGGAGTCGCCCGAAGAATTGCGAGGCGGTCAGCAGCCCCAAACCCTCGATGTCGAGCTGGAGGACGACCTGGCCGGCAAGATCTTCCCGGGCGACCGGGTCATCGTCAATGGCATCCTCAAATCCTACCAGCGAAATAACCCCCAGCAGGGCAAAAGCACCTACTTTGACCTCGTCCATAAGGGCATTTCAGTGGAGATGAAGGATCAGGAGTTCGAAGAGATCGACATCACCAAGGAAGATGAGGAGATGATCCAGGAGATGTCCCGTGACCCGGAGATCTATGAAAATATAAGGAAGTCTATAGCGCCTTCCATTTACGGCTACGAGGATGTAAAAGAGGCTCTGGCCCTGCAATTGGTCTCCGGCTTCGAGAAGAATCTGCCCGATGGGGCGCGCATCCGTGGAGATATTCACATCCTGCTGGTGGGCGATCCCGGCATCGCCAAATCTCAGCTTTTGCGGTATATGATCAAGATCTCGCCCCGCGGCATCTACACATCGGGCAAGAGTTCCACCTCTGCCGGCCTCACTGCCACTGCGGTCAAGGACGAGCTGGGCGACGGCCGCTGGACCATCGAGGCAGGCGCCCTGGTCTTGGCGGATAAGGGCATAGCTGCCATAGACGAGATGGACAAGATGAACAATGAGGACAAAAGCGCCCTGCACGAGGCCATGGAGCAACAAACGATAAGCGTCGCCAAGGCAGGAGTCATGGCCACTCTGAAGTCCCGCTGCTCGCTCCTGGCGGCAGCCAACCCGAAATTGGGAAGGTTCGACAAATACGAGCCCATCGCCCCCCAGATCAACCTCACACCGGCGCTCATGTCGCGGTTCGACCTGATCTTCGTTTTGACTGACGACCCGGACACCAAAAGGGATACGGCTATCGCAAACCATATCCTGAAGAGCAACTATGCCGGGGAGCTCGTCACCCAAAAAGCTTGGAACACGGATATATCTCAGGATGATATTGACAATGCCCTTACAGTAATAATGCCCGCCATCGAGCCCGAGCTGCTCAGGAAATATGTGGCCTATTCTCGCAAGAATATATTCCCCACATTGACGGATGAGGCCAAAGAATATTTCCTGAAGTACTACGTCGGCCTGAGGACCCAGGGCCAGGATTCGAATAAGCCCGTGCCCGTCACAGCCCGGCAACTAGAAGCGTTGATACGTTTGGGCGAGGCCAGCGCCCGCCTGCGTCTGAGCGATAAAGTGACTCTTGCCGATGCCCAGAGAGTGGTCAAGATCCTGGAGGCGTGCCTGCGAAAAGTCGGCGTAGACCCGGAGACAGGTTTCCTGGATGCCGACATCATCGCCTCGGGCACCACCAAGAGCACCCGGGATAGAACCAAATCGGTGATCGATATCATCAGAGACGTGAGCCGCGAGAGCCAGGGCCCGGCTTCGAGAGATGCCGTCCTGGATAGGGCAGAGGAGCTGGGCATAGAAAGAGCTAAAGCGGAAGAGATCATCGACCGCATGAGAAGAGACGGCGACGTCTTCGAGCCGCGGCCGGGAATGCTGAAGCTCCCTTAAATACCAGGATGACCTAATTTAGGGGCGGGTCTTCGTTGTAAAAGCCTGACAGAAACAGCAAGAGAAATGATTTAACGCGATTACCATGTCCGAGATGTCAGAAGAGATCGAAAGGAAAGAGATGTGTCTTAGAACTCACCAGCAAGGAAGAAATACCCTGATAGCCGTCTGCGACAGCGATATTCTGGGAGAGAAATTCAAAGAAGGTCATCTGTGCATAGAAGTCAGCCAGGACTTCTTTGGAGATGATTTGGCCACCTGTTCGGAGGTCGAGACGGCCCTTAAAGGGGCAACCATGGCCAATTTTGTCGGCTGCAAAACCGTTGAGCATGCCATCCGATTGGGCTACGTGGAAAGAGAGAATGTCCTCTCCATTGATGGGATTCTATATGCCCAGATGGTGCGAATGTGATGCAAGCCTCTTGCCCCAAATGCGGCATGCCCGTTGAAGAAGGGCTGTGCCGGCAATGCACCCTGGATTCGACAACGCTCATCACCACTCCCGATATGGTCGAGGTGGTCATCTGCTCAGTCTGCGGCTCTCGACAGTCAAAAGGAAAGTGGCATTTACCGGAAAGTCGCCCTATCGAGGAACTGGCGTCTTCTGCAGCCGTCGATGCACTCTGTTTTCATAAGGAATTTGCCGGACCCGAGATCGGGATTAGCCTCCGAAAAGTCGGAGCTACCAGGTATTTGGCCAAAATGGATATCAAAGGCAGTTTCAAAGGCCAGAGCATAAGCGAGCAGCATGAAATTCCGGTCTGGATCAAGCTCGTAGCCTGCGACCGCTGCAGCCGCATGGCCGGCAAATATTTCCAGTCTACTGTTCAACTGCGGGGAAACAATATCCGCTCAATGTCCTTGAAGGAAATCGAAGAGTGTAAAAAAGTCGCCCATTCCATGGCCGATTCAGGCTACCATGGAGGCGACCAGTTGTCCTTTATCCAGGAGATGAAGGAAGTCAAAGGCGGATTGGACATCATACTGGGCTCGACGCAGCTGGGGAGACGTATGGCCAGAGCCTTCCAGGAGCGCTTCGGCGGCAGACTCCTGGAAACATGCAAACTCGTGGGGAAGAAGGACGGCCGCGACGTTTTCCGTTCGACCTTGCTGGTCAGGTTCCCGAGGTTGAAGCGAGGAGATATTGTATCCTTCCGTGGGTCGCTCTCCTTTGTGTCAGGATTCGATGGAAAGACAACGCAAATAACCTCACTTCAAGAGGGGCGCAGGTCCAGCATGAGCGAAGAAAACTCAGAGATCGTGGAGATCCTGGGAAATAGAGCAGATGCCCTAAAAGCGATGGTCATCACCACAGATAATGATGTCCTGGAGATTATGGACCCGGAGACTTTCAAGTCCGCTCTCGCGTCTCGACCCAGGGATCTGCAAGTCGAGCCCGGTGAAGAAGTGGACGTAGTAAGAACAGCAAACGGATTTATAGTATTGTAGGAACTTTTATGCATCAGGAATAAGCTTGTGGTTCCAATCCCCACCACAAAGTTCTTAAACTAGTTTCGTGCAATTTTAACTGGTAGAAGTATGCATTTGAGCTTCGAATCACATAATAATTAAGCCCCGAGTAAAACTTGGGGCGATGAAATGCCAGCAAAATGGAGAAAAGAACGCTCATGTGTAGGCATTTCTATCAGATAATCCATGATATTGGCAAATGGACACTGAAATAGTTGGATAAAACTCATATTCACCATCATTCACTGCTCACTGCCTGCCTTAAAGAGGCATGGTCGAAATAGCGACAATATGTCGCGAATAAGCTCCTGTTGATCTAAGGGATAGCTTTGGCTTTTGAGTGTGGGTTTGACTTTTATCTAACTATTTTAATAGAAGAGGTGTCATACATGCAAAATGTTGATACAACTAAATATGTTATTTATGCGGATATAACAGCGGAGGGGATAGTGGAGCGGCCGGATGTGGTCGGCGCCATCTTCGGCCAGACCGAAGGCCTTCTGGGAAGTGACCTCGATTTAAGAGACCTTCAAAAAACTGGGAGGTTAGGCAGGATCGATGTCCAGATTGCATCCAGCGGCGGAAAGTCCAGCGGCACCATCTCCATTCCATCCAGCTTCGATAAGGTAGAGACTGCCATTTTGGCCGCAGCTCTGGAGACCATAGATCGCGTAGGGCCTTGCATAGCTCGCATCGCCGTCAACCGCATCGAAGATGTGCGTGCCGCCAAGAGGAAGTATGTCATCGAACGGGCCAAGCGCATACTGGTGGAGATGTTCGACGAGAACATCCTGGAGACGGAAGAGATAACAGAAGAGATAAAACAGTCCGTGCGCGTGGAGGAGATAACGCATCTGGGCAAGGACAACCTGCCTGCAGGACCAAATGTGCTGGACTCAGACGCCATCCTGGTGGTTGAGGGCCGGGCGGATGTGCTCAATCTGCTCAAGTATGGCATCAAGAACGCGGTGGCTGTAGGTGGAACCAACGTCCCTCCGACGATCGCGGATCTCTGTGCCAAGAAAGTAGTTACCGCTTTCACAGATGGCGATCGGGGTGGAGAGCTGATCGTAAAAGAGCTTCTACAGGTCGCAGACATAGATTATGTGGCCAGGGCTCCGGAGGGCAAAAACGTAGAGGACATGACCCAGAAGGAGATTGTTCGGGCTTTGCGCCAAAAGATCCCTGTCGAGCAGGTACTTGACCAGTACAAAATCAAGAACCAACCCAAGAGAAGGCGCGAGATTACCACCAAGAGGAAGAGCCTCATTCGTGAGAAACCGTTATGCATGCGAAACACTGCCGAGAGGGCGGAAGCCATCGCACCGCGTCGGATCGTGCCTCGCGAAGTCGTGCCGAAAGCAGCACCTGTTCCTGTAGTGGAAGAGATAGTAGTCACTCCTCCTGAGCCGGTTCCCCAGCCAGAGCCGGTGAGAGAATGGTTCAGAAAGCATATGGATGAACTGGATGGCACACTTTGCGCCAGGCTCTTGGACAGGAACGAGAACGTCATCAAAGAGGTAGCAGTAAGGGATCTGGCCAGAGAACTCAAGGATTCGAATGGAGACGTCAACGGCGTGATCTTCGATGGCGTGGTGACGCAACGCGTCCTGGACATCGCTGCCGATAAGGGCCTGGAGTACCTCATCGGTGCGAAGATGGGCAATATAGTCAAGAAGCCGTCTTGTGTCAAGGTGCTGACCAAAGAGGCGTAAACACTCTCGCCTCTTTTTCTGATTCAAGCGAGGTCGCCAATTTTATGGAGTTCAAACAATGCATAGTGATTAGAGAGGACCTGAAGCTCTCGGCAGGAAAGCTGGCTGTGCAGGTGGCTCATGCTGCTGTCATGAGCGTAGAAAGAGCGGAAAAAATGGATAAGTCCGCTGTCTCAGGCTGGAAGGCAGAGGGCCAAAAAAAAGTGATCCTGAAAGTGCCCGGGGTCCCTGACCTGTTCCGGCTGCGAGAGGAGGCCGAACGGGCCGGTATTCCCTGCGCCATTGTTGCTGATGCCGGCTTGACTGAGATTCCTGCCGGCACAGTAACCGCTTTGGGCTTGGGCCCCGCCCATAACAAGTTGATGGATAAAGTGACGGGCAAGCTCAAGCTCGTCTGAAAGCCTCTTTTGGATATTCGAGGACTGCATGATATCGGCGACAGATCAGGATAGAGTCCTGGGTATGGATTATTACATAACAGACAGCCCTGGCTGCAGTGGCGTCATCAGAAGCAGTCCTCATGACTTCCTGGTGGATGAAGTCTTCGAGGAGTTGAGCTACGAAGGTGGTAGGTACCTGGTCCTGGAAGTGGAGAAGACCGACTGGGATACGCATCACCTCATCAGGGAGATGGCAAGGAAGCTACGCATCAGCCAGAAGAGATTCGGTTGGGCCGGCACCAAGGACAAGCGGGCGGTAACGGTTCAGAGGATCAGCATCATGAACCTGGACGAATTGGAGTTGAAGCGAATCACCTTGCCTGGACTGAAAATAAAGGTACTGGGCAGGACGAACCGCTCCGTGGGCCTGGGCGATCTGCTGGGCAATCGGTTTCGCATCACTATTCGTGACCTCGCCTGTCCCGAGCCAGGCGCAACTCTGGCTCGCATCACAGAAGAGACCATGCAGCAAAAGGGCGTTCCCAATTATTTCGGCGTGCAGAGGTTTGGGGAGACGAGGCCGGTCACTCACAAAGTGGGCGAGTCCCTGGCGAGAGGCAAGATTGAGGAAGCGGTCTATGTCTATCTGGCCTTGCCCTTTTCCGGTGAGCCGGAGAGGACGAGAGAGGCTCGCGAAAGGCTGTGGGTGAGTCGAGATATACCATCGGCCCTGAAAGATTTTCCCGAGTATCTGCATCATGAATTAGCCATGCTCAACTATCTGGCGGAGCACCCCGGCGATTATGCTCATTCCTTTGATGTTCTTTCCGTCAATCTTAAGCGCCTCTTCGTGCATGCTTACCAGTCGTATCTCTTCAACAAGATCCTGAGCCACCGGCTGGATGCAAAACTGTCGTTGGACAGAGCCGTTGAGGGCGATGTGGTCTGCTTTGCCAAAGAAGGCTTGCCGGATATGGATAAGCAACAGGCGGTGACTATGGAGAACATAGAAGCGGTGAGACGGCTGGCAGAACGGGGCAGAGCATTTGTAACCCTGCCGCTTATCGGCTTTGAGACGAAGCTGGCAGAAGGCATACAGGGTGAAATCGAGAGAGCCGTGCTAAACGATGAGAATGTCTCCCAGGGGAACTTCAGGGTGGAGGAAAATCCAGAGCTTGGCTCGCGAGGCACAAGGCGGGCGGCTCTCTGTCCGGTCAAACCTCAAATCAGGGTTGAGGGAAATATCGCAGAGCTTGAGTTCGTACTGCCCAAAGGCAGCTATGCCACAGTGGTATTGAGAGAATATATGAAGGGCTCCGCCGGTACATAATAAAATCATAGATAGGTCGGTTGAGAGAGGAATGAATGGTGCAACTAGAATTAGAAGATCCATATGTGGTGATTTACAAGCAGATCCACGCCGTGGTTGACCAGGAGGGGAAACAGGTTGAGCTCATGGAGCGCTCCAGATGCTACGGCGGCTCGGCCTGGGCCAGATACCATTACTCTCGAGGACCCCTGGTTTTGAGCTCTCGCAATCTGGGTGAATGGTTCCGCTACATGATCTCGCCGGGCTCGGCTGACCTGGATCTGGTCTCCTCCAAGAGATCTGCCGGCATTGAATCGGTCCAGGTGCAGGGACAGGAAGTAGAGGTGACTTATGCGGGCCTGGGCGGCGGCGGCGTGGGAGCTACGCTTTCCCGGGCAAAAGCGGATGATGTCCTGCGCTACAACGTTACGGAATGCGGTGGCGGTCGCGTCGCCCGAGGTACGATAGTCCTGCCGAGAAGAGATAGAGTGATCATCGGAGTGGATGATACGGACTCCAAGACCCTGGGAGCAACATGGTCCTTGATTCATAATATCGCGAGCAAGGTAGACCGGCCCGAAGCGCGCTATATCTCACATTCTCTGGTACAGCTCTTTCCTGTGCCCACCAAGACCCAAAACTGCGTCTCCACGGTTGTGGAGTTCGCCTGCCTACCCGGAAAGGCGGAGGGCATGCTCTCCGACTTCAAAGCGTTGCTCCGCAAATACACGGTCTCGGAGCAAACTGGCATGGCCGTTTTTCGAGATTTTGATCCGTCCGAGCTATTGCCTTTTGGCCAGAGATGCAAGATGGAGAGGGTTCAGTACGAGGATGCTCTGGAGGCCGCAGGAAACGCTGGCGTACAGATTTTCTTGAACGGTCAGGGATTGATCGGGGCCGTGGCTGCATTGCCTTTCTGTGCCCGGCCGGATGAGTCCATTGTGCCCGGGATACAATGAATGGCCGGGATGCAGCACAAATAGCAGTAGACGATGCCGGGGCGAAGGTCCGAATATATGTTCCCGGCTATCCCATAACCGACCTTGCCGCCGCGCTTAAAGCACAGAATTCAGTAAATGAGAAGGTGGCCCTGGAGATTGCTCTGGGAGCCTCGGCTACGGGCCTGCGTTCCCTGGTTCTGGTCAAGCAGGTGGGCATGAACATTCTGGCCGATCCGCTGGTGATCTCGGCCACGCAGACCATTGGCTCGGGTCTGGTGATAATTGCCGGCGATGATCTGGGGCCCAGGCTCTCCCAGATAGAGATGGATAGCAGATTCTATGGACCGCTCTCTGAATTACCAGTGCTCGATCCCAGGAGCCCGGAACACCTTTATTCCTGCATATTGGAGGCTTACACCCTCTCTGAGAAGCTCAGAATCCCGGCAATCGTTCGAGTGACGGCACGCCTTCTTGCGGCACCGAGCTTTGCAATCTCGCGCCGGACGTTCCCGGAAACGGGTCAGGAGTTCGAGAGGACTGCCCCGGATCTGACCATGCGGGGCCGCCACCAGAGGCATCACCACCTGGTTTTAGCACTCGCAGAATTGGCTTCCCAGTCCACTAACCTGAACCGGCTACAGGTCTGCGGAGACGGCGAAGCAGGGATCATCGCCAGTGGCTTTCCTGCCTCGTTGGCTGAGGATCTGGGAGTCTCACTATTCTCGGTAGCCTACGCCAATCCGCTTCCAAGAAAGCTTCTCAGCCGCTTCATCGATGCGCATCGCTTGATCCTGGTTGCGGAGGAGCCGGAGCCTTACATCGAGTCGCAGCTTGGCATGGACGCCAGAGTGTTGGGCAAGCTCTCCGGCCACCTGCCCAGAGGACTTCTGGAGAAGGCGGATATCATGCGGGCTCTGAAGACTCTCGATAAGGAGCAGAAAAGAGTTCCCGAGGTTTATGAGACCGTGGCGGGGCGAGGCTACGCCGGGGTTTGCCCGGAATGTCCATTCATCCCCCTCTTCCGAGCGCTGGGAAAGTTGGATGTGCCCGTGGCCGGAGATGCGGGATGTGCCATTCGCGCTGCCCGCGAGCCCTACGAATCGGTGGACGTGGTCTATGGCCTGGGCTCATCAGTGGGCGTGGCCTCGGGTTTCCGGACGAAGGGGGTTGCGGTTATAGGCGACTATGCTCTGGCGCATTCGGGTATGCAGGCCTTGATCAATGCCGTCTGGCAGAAGCGGGATGTTCTGGTTGTCATCCTAAAGAATGATGTGGCTGCCATGACCGGTGGCCAGGAAGCGCCCGATCTCACGGCTCTTCTGGAGGCGCTGGTGCCGACAACCATTCTGGAGTGTCCGTGTTCTGAGAAGGAGTTGGAGAAGCTGCTCAAAGAGGAGTTGGCGGCGTCCGGTGTATCGGCGGTGGTGGTATCGGGAAAGTGCGTCAGGAACGATGCCGGTACAAAGTAGAACAAACATAGAATAGCATAGAACTGAATACAAAAAAAATTGGCGAGCGGGATTACGCCTGCCCGCTCCGGCAAATCGAATTCAATAATCCAATTCTCAGGGCTTCAGAGCTCTACCATCTTGGCGCTGGTCACTCCCGGCACTTCCAGGAGCTTTTTCATGATGTCATCCGATACCATATGGTCCACGCTCAGCACCATGAGCTGCGGCTTGCCTGCATCTATGCGGCCTACGTGCATCGAGCCGATGTTGATCTCGCCCTCGCCAAGGACCACGCAGCACGGGCCGATTATATTGGGCTTATCCTCGATGACGGCGATCACCATATCTCCCTCGGTGGGGATGTGAGTCTTGTAGTCGTCGAGCTGCACAATGCGCGTCTCTTTATTTCCGGATACCGTGCCCTGCAGCATAGACGTCGCCCCATTTTTAGTCAGCTTCATAGTGATGACGTTGCTGTATCCGTTGGCGGACTCTGTTTTGCCCTCAAGAAGCTTGACGCCCATCTCTTTGAGCGTTCTTTGGGCATTGACGAAGTTCACGCTGCCAACACCCATGAGGCTTCCCAGTAGTCCCTTGATGGCGGATATGGTCACGGGTCTTATATCCTTCTCAGCCACACTTCCGCTGTAAATGAGCTCCATGCTCTCGAAACCGGTGCCCACGAGCTGGCCCAGGAGAGCGCCCATCCTTTCGGCCAATATCATGTAGGGCTCCATGACTGCCAGAGTTTCCGGAGAAATGGCCGGCATGTTGATGGCATTGGTGGGGAGGCCCCCTTTGGCGATGGTGAGGATCTGGTCAGCCACAGCCAGAGCCACATTGACCTGCGCCTCTGCAGTGGAGGCACCCAGGTGCGGCGTGGTTATTATCTTATCCTGCTCCAGCAGGGGGTTTCCGGTGGGCGGCTCTTTGGTGAAGACGTCTACCGCAGCTCCGGCAATTGTTCCGTCTGCTACGGCTTTGGCCAGAGCGGCTTCATTTATTATACCGCCCCGGGCGCAGTTCACAATGCGGCAGCCCTTCTTCATGATCTTGAACTCGTCTTCATCGATCAGGTTGCGGGTCTCGTTGGTCAGGGGAGTGTGCACTGTGATGAAGTCGCCTTCCCGCAGAACAGTCTCCAGCGGCGCGAGGGTCAGGCCCATCTGCTGGGCACGCTCTTCGGAAACAAAGGGATCGAAAGCGATGATCTGCATGCCGAAGGACTTCATGCGGGTAGCAACCTCGGCCCCAACGCGGCCCAGGCCCACGATGCCCAGAGTCTTGTTGAAGAACTCGACTCCGGTGTACTTCTTGCGGTTCCATTCGCCCTTATGCAGCGCGGCATTGGCCTGGGGGATGTTCCTGGCCAGGGCCAGCATCATGGCGATGGTGTGCTCGGCAGCAGAGATGGTGTTTCCGCCGGGTGTATTGAGCACGATGATGCCTTTCTTGGTGGCGGCCTCCACGTCCACATTGTCGATGCCGACACCTGCTCTGCCTATGACTTTGAGCCGGTCCGCGGCTTTGATGACGTCGGCGGTTACCTTAGTCCCGCTGCGAATGACCAGGGCATCGTATTCTCCAATCTTCTGGATTAGCTCTTCAGGAGAGAGGTTGGTGATAACATCAACGTCGGCACCCGACTCCAGCCTCTTTACTCCCTCTTCTGCTAAAGAATCACTGACAAGAACCTTCATGAGCATTCCTTCTTCTCCGACGCTTAAAGATGTACAAGCATTTGATCCTTTCGAGAGAGAAGCGGAAAGGGAGAGAGATCAAAGGGTAAGCTCAATTCCATACACCGAATACAAATTAGTGGCAAACGACCCATTAAATCCTCTTATTGTCAGCGCTGAATTTGCCATTGTCATTCATCAAACGACCTAAGATTAAAAAATCAGACTTATATAGTGAAATGTTACAGACATATTTTAAGGAGGGTTTTGTCAAAGAAACGAGCAAAATGTAAGTCATTTTTCCTACCAGTAAAACATGGTTGAAAATTATTACATATAAATCAGAGAATTTTTAGAGTCCAAAGCAGAAAAAAAAGGAGTGGAAAAAGATGAAAATATGCTTAAAGGAACTCCTTATCGCTGCCATCATATTGATAGCAGTAACACCGGGAGTATATGGTACCGAAATTTCAGTCGCAGGTGTGGCATCCAGTAACTCTATCAGGAACGATGCAACCAATTACACCATTGCTGCCAACCTGAGGGCAAACAATACTCCCGCATGGAGTAATAATATTGAAGACTTCCGTTTTGCCGATCAGGGATTTATCGCAACCGATGATCCGCTGATTATTCCCTCTGATTACCCGAATTATACCTCCTGGAATATGGAAGCATTTTCATTCCTGGATAATGGGACCTGCCCTGACACGATAAATCCCCTTCTATACAGGCATGCGCGATTGAATAACATTAACGGGTTATTCGAAGTCGTCCCGGGAATTTACCAGGTCAGAGGATATGATATAACAGCAATGAGCCTCATAAAAGGTGATACTGGCTGGATAGTAATTGATCCCATGAATTCAGTTGAGACCGCACGAGCTGCAATGAGCCTGGTAAACAGGACATTGGGGTATTATCCAGTAAAGGCAGTCATTTATTCGCACCCTCATGTAGACCATTATCAGGGAGTGAAAGGAGTAGTTACTGATGAGGAAGTTGCCGCCGGCAATGTTGAGATCATCGCGCCTGAGGGCTTCATGGAGCATGCAGTCAGCGAGAATGTATATGCCGGAACTGCAATGCAACGGCGGGCTAAATACATGTACGGATTACCCCTTCCCCGTGATGAAAAAGGTCTCGTCGATAACGGTCTTGGCAAGTATCCAGCAATTGGACGGGCATCTCTCATTGCACCCACGATTGATGTTAACAGGACCGGTCAGATACTTACTATTGACGGAGTCAAAATGGAGTTCCAGTATAACACCAATACAGAAGCCCCGGTTGAGATTAACATCTGGTTCCCGGATTTTAAGGCACTTTTTATGGCTGAAAACTGCGTGGGAACGCTCCATAATATCCTGACCCTTCGCGGAGCGCAGGTCAGAGACCCGCTTTCCTGGGCTAAATTCCTTGACGAAGCCCGAAGATTGTACGGCGATAAAGCCGACGTTGTGTTTACCGCCCATAACTGGCCCAGGTTCGGAAATGATAAGGTTATAGAACTGCTCGAAAACCAGCGAGACATGTACAAGTATATCAATGACCAGACGCTAAATTTCATGAATAAGGGCTATACAATGGATGAGATCTCGAATATGATCGTTCTCCCCAAGTCCTTACAGAAATACTGGTATACTCATGGGTTTTACGGCCAGATCTACATGGCTGTGAAAGCAACATACCAGAAATATCTTGGATTTTACGATGCAGATCCCATTAACCTTAAGCGTCTTCCTCCGGAGGAGTTTGCCCGGAACATGACCGAGTACATGGGAGGAGCAGATGCTGTCATGCAGAAACTGGCCATTGATTATGGTGCCGGACATTATGAACTGGTAGCATCCATCGCCCATTATCTCGTCTTTGCAGATCCTGCCAATATGAAGGCAAGGAAGATGGAAGCGGCATCTCTTGAACAGCTTGGATATCAGGCAGAATCAGGTCCGGCACGGAATGCCTACCTGGTTGGAGCCCAGGAACTTCGCAGTACCAAGCCGGTACAGGGAAACACGATGATATCTGCAGATGTAATGTCTGCGATGTCTTTAAGCGAACTCCTTGATTATCTCGCAGTCAGGCTCAATGGCACGAAAGCGGATGGAGAAAATTTCAAGATGGACCTGGTAATTAACGATACCGCTGACAGAGCACTGATTCAGGTAAAGAATAGTGTGCTTGAGTTCTGGTTGAATGAATCCTCGACAGACGCAAATGTTACCGTCTATATGCCCCATAAGACTCTTGAACAACTGGCACTTGACCCATCGGTTCCTCCGGCAAACGTGACTATAACAGGAGAAGATGCCTCCGTATTTAAGCGGTTTATCGGGATGCTTGATGTGTTCAATTCTGGGTTTAATATTGTCCTTCCCTAACCCTCTTTTTTGCGATGAAGTTGTAAGAGAATTCAGGAGGATAACAAAAGCCGAGAAAGCACATAACGACAGTTATTGTCGCTAAACGCGGGAGGATATTTCCAAGATAGATGTAGTGACAATGGCACGAGGGCGACAGAGTCACGAATTGTTCCGTGAAGGCCGAGCAAAGGCCCACGGCCCTATTTTTTCTGTACAGCAATCCTTTAATCTCTTGCAAGCATTCATTACTGCCAGATGGCAGATACTTCCAAATAATGCCAACTGTTTAAAGAGTTGACCTATCATGAAACAAGACTGGCGTTTTAGATCGCTAATGATGGTGGTTATCCTGATATTTATAACGAATTCGTGCTTTGCTTCAAATATAGACTCCGGCATAAATTCGACCAAGGATAATAATGATTCGTCCAAAGTTTCCTTGGGAGATGCGAAAGATTTTCTTATGCCAAAAGCTATCTGGGAAAATTTTTATAATTTGACTAAAGTTCCGCGTCCTTCCCACGGAGAAGAGCAGATAAGCGCCTATCTGGCAAATTTTGGCAAAGAATTGGCTCTAGAGACTACTGTCGATGAAGTCGGCAACGTCCTTATTCGCAAGCCTGCCACTCCAGGAATGGAGAACAGAAAAGGGTTGATTCTTCAGGCTCACATGGACATGGTAGCTCAGAAAGACGCGGACAAGGACTTTGACTTTCAGACGGATCCCATTCAGGCTTATATAGAGGATCGATGGGTAAAGGCCAATGGTACAACCCTAGGTGCTGATGACGGTATAGGGGTTGCGATCATCATGGCCATTTTGGAAGATAAAAAACTAGTCCACGGCCCTCTGGAGGCACTCTTCACCGTCAACGAGGAAGATGGTTTTACAGGTATTAATGGGCTTAAGCCAGATCTTCTTAAGGGTGACATTTACATAAACGTGGACTCGGAGACGGAAGGAGAGTTTACTATCGGCAGCGCTGGCGGTCTGTACGTTGACGCTAAGAAGAATTATTCCGAGGAAGGAACACCTGCCCAGATGGTTGGATATAAAATCGCCATCAAAGGGCTAAAGGGAGGCCACTCCGGAGTGGATATAAACCTGGGCAGAGGAAATGCAGCAAAGATCCTATCCCGTCTGCTGTGGACTTCCCAGAGATCCTTCGGCCTGAGGATTGCCTCCGTCAATGGAGGAGATAGTTACAACGCCATACCCAGAGAAGCAGATGCAATTATAGTAGTGCCAAAGTCAAAGGCCGACTCCTTTGCCAAGTACGTCCAGGAGTTCGAAGACGCCATCCAAAAGGAGCTTTCAACCACAGAACCAAGCTTGGTTATAACGGCAGAGAATGCTGACCTTCCAGCTAAGCTAATGGTGGCACAATCCGCTGTCGACCTGATAAGCGCCGTATATAGCTGTCCAAACGGCGTCTTGAGGATGAGCGATGCGGTTCCTGGGCTAGTAGAAACCTCTACCAGCATGGGCATCCTGAAGGCGGAAAAGGGTGAGTTTTGGGCGGGATTCTATGTCCGCAGCTCCCTTGATTCGGCTAGAGACGACGTAGGCAACATGATTCGAAGTGTCTTCGAGCTGGCTGGTGCAAAAGTATCATTCCCGGATAGTTATTCTGGCTGGGCACCTAATCCAGAGTCTCCGATACTGGGCTTGATGAAGCAGATCTATCAGGATAAATTCGGCCAAGAGCCGAAGGTCGTAGCCATTCACGCCGGGCTGGAGACTAGCGTGGTTGGAGAAAAGTACCCTGGAATGGATATGATCTCTTTGGGCCCCACATTGCAACATGTCCACTCACCGGATGAGCGCTTAGAGGTGTCGACCGTATCCAAGGTGTACGACCTGTTGACTGAAACGCTGATGCGAGTTCCAGTTAACTAATAGACGCATCCTTTTTTTGCCTCCCAAAAATGAGCTTTTCCTAACACTGGTGAACTTATGCCACGGCAAGGCCGGATAAAATAGAAGGAAAAGCAGCTCCGCCTGGCTGCTCGTGTTTCAGGTTCTCTTCAAAATAGCCGAAGAGGCGGTGCAGATAGTAAGTATCGTAGCTTAGATCATGGTTCCTGTTGCTCATGATCAGCAGATCAAAGGGCCTGTCAGCGTTTATGAAAGCATCGACAAGCTGCATGGTCATGCAGGGATTGACATTATCATCTACATCTCCAGCAATAAGCAGCAACTTGCCTGTAAGGTTTTCTGCTTTCAGGGAAGTTATTTGCTCCTTATAGTCAGAAGAATTCAGCCCTTCATACTTCTCGCCCCAGAATGCCCCGTAAAACCTGCTATCATAGTCTCCTGATGAGGCTACACCCACCTTAAAGAATTCAGGATAGGTGAGCAGAGCCTGGGCGGTCATAAATCCGCCTGCAGAGTGGCCGAACATTCCCACTCGATTCAAGTCCATGTAAGGCCGGTCTTTCGCCAACAGCTTCAAGACATTGATGTGATCCGGCAGTCCTCCGGCATCACCCAAATGGCCATAGGAAGCATCATGGAAATCCTTAGATCGGAAGGGAGTTCCTGGCCCGTCCAGGGTGACAACTATGAATCCTAGCTCAGCGACTGCCTGTGCCCTCCAGAATATCTTGTTGACCCAAGCCAGGTCTGCGGGGAAGGATTTAGCTGTGACTATAATCCAAGGTCCCGGATAAACGGTCTCCACTACAGGATACTTTTGGGAGGCATTGAAGTTGGTTGGTTTTATCAGCAGGCCACATAGATCGGTCTTGCCATCCAATGCCCTAACGATGAACCTCTCGGGTGGTTTCCAGCTCATATATGTGATGTTTTTTATGTCTCCATTTTCTAAATTCAGGGTTATGTTGCCATTCATATCTCTAACCACAGTTGCAGGAGGCTCATCCACTCTTGAGTAGGTGTCTATGAAGGCTGTCCCATTGGGATCAACCTGAATATTGTGGTCTGCATCTTCAGGCGTGAGGAGTCGTAAATCGCTGCCGTTCAAATTCACTTTGTATAAATGGCGATAGTATGGATCACGACCCGGCTCTTTGCCTCCGGCAGTGAAGTAGACCTGTGAGTTGATTTCATCCACATACAAGAGTTTCCTAACAACCCATTTGCCGGAGGTTATGGCATTCTTCTGCGTTCCATCCTTGTCGTAAAGATACAGGTGACCATATCCATCCTTCTCGGAGAACCAGACCACGTCTCCGTTCTTCAAGATCTTGGCGTTAGGGAGGCTGGCATAATCCAGGTTGGCCTCGACGTAAGTGCTGCCTCTCTCCGCAAGGATTTCCTCGGTTCGGCCGTTGTCTGGATTGGTCTTCAGGAGTTGCAGACCCTTCTCCCCTCGTTCCGCATATAGCATGTAGAGCACCTGGCCATCATCCCGCCACCATTGCAGGACATCGTCTTCTGTGTCCATCAGGGATACCTCGGGTTGGGCTCTGGAAGATACAGGAATGACCTTCTTCAGAAGAACGTCCAGCAAGATTGGTTCATACATCGGCACGTACTCATCATTGGGCATGGCGAACCTATACGTCCAGAGATTTGGCCTGGAATTGTTGTCAGGCACGTATTGGAGAAGATGCAGCTCTGTAACATTCCTCTGGTCCACCCTGAAGGTTGCAATCCTACTAGAATCGGGAGACCAGACCGCATAGGGTTTTGGAGTCCCATTGAGACGGGCTTGGCTTACCGGGTGAGATACTGTCTCTGAGCGTTCAGCATAGGCATAGTCCCTTGATCCATTGGTAGTCAGCGGGTACTTCTTTCCGGTCTTCGTTTCTCTGATCCAAAGGTTGTGGTCCCGGACAAATGCCGCGAACCTGCCATTGGGAGAAAGAGACTCACCAGGTCCTGCCTCAAGACCTGCAGGCACTTCATTTATTAGGCCACTACTGAGGTCGAACTGCATTGTTCGGTTAAATGAACTAAATCCGATCCCATCTCTTCCTTGATGAACTATGATCTCAGAGAATGGAAGATGAGCGGGATCGATTTGCTTGTCTACTGCAGAAGATAGCGATCTTGCAAGCAATGTATGATTGAATGCAGGCATCTTGGTCCTATTCTGGACATCAACAAGCATGAACTCCTCGCCATTTCTGCCCATCTTCAGATACCAGAAAGATTGCGTGCCCGGTATCCAGTGGGGATCAACGCTGACATTGAACATGGATGCAACTGCATTTACAGGTATGAATTGTTCCGCTCTGGCATAATCGGCATTGTCTGACGATGAATTGATGAGTTCAGCTCCAGTGCCCACAAAGCTCGAACATATTTCAATGCCAACCACCAAAAAGATAATGCCCATCCAGAAAAATCTAATATTCATTTATGAACCCTCTAGCTCTTTGTTTTATATTTTCATTTGGTTTTATATCACATTGGCATCTTAATGCTTATAATTTTTACGGAGGTTTTCTTATGAGCCCCCTCAATCTGATGGCAATTTCTTCTTTTGGTTAATACGAAAAGTTGAAGCAAGATCCTCACCCCGAAATTTGGTTATGGTCTCTCCAATGCATTGCCAGGAGAACAGTTCCACATACCGCAAAGGATTTTAACGATTGATGATTAAACTAACGTTGAGGAGGCGCATATGAAAACATATATAATAATTGCAGTTTTGCTAACCATGTTGATGGGAACTGCCCTTGCACAGAATGTGAACATAAGCAATGTAACGGCTTTTAAACAAGCCTTAGAAAAGGATGGATTTACTGTACAACAAGGCGAGGTGGGGGTTTTTGATTTAATTAAATTATATAATTTGGGAATTTTACCATCCGCGTATGCAAACAATCCCACTACCCGATACCTGGCATATTTTGTGCCGCCAGCACCTGGTCGTAAGGTAAATGAATTAGGGCATAAAATTGCGAAATTGCTAGGGAAGAGCGGGAACGCGACTGCATACTACGCTCTCCGTCCTGATGAAGCAGTTATCTTCGTAGGAAGAACACCGCCTGAGTGTAGATTCTTCAATTTCGATGCGGACTTAATGTTTAGGACGTATGGTAATGAGACCCGGTGGATCTTTTCCAACATAGGCGATCCACTGAACTTGGATGTTATCAAGACAGCAGGAACGTCAAATGGATCCACAGGAAGTCCATTCAATCAAACTACAATGATAGTCACTACCGCCGATAAAGGCATTGATCAGCGGATACGCGCTGCTGCACAATCATCGGGATATTCGGACGGCATAATTAATACAATAGTGCTTCCTTCATCCATGTTGCATATGGGCTTGCAGAATAACTCTGATACATTTAGCATGTATATTCGCCCGGCTTTATTTGAAGATAAGCAAGCTGGCAACGATTACCTCAACAATACCCCCGCGACCATTCTCAGAGTTACTCCCAATGAATCAAAGAAACTAGATCCGTACAATGTGCCAGAGCGAAGAGTCCGAGGGACGGGCAAAACAGAATTTGACCTTATGGATGATCTTGCCGAGCTACAAGAGGCGATTCTCAAAAAATATAGCAATTCTAATCCCAGTGAACTGCCGACTAGTTTGTGGATACTGGATGGTATTGATGGCCTACAGAAAGGTATCAATTCATTAGGTCCTAATAACGATGCAATTTATCTATGGACAGCAAACCAAACGGTCAATTCGCCGACACCTCCTTTCCCTAATATCTCGTTGTACTATCCTTTCGTGAGACATCCAGCAATTACTCTGGGTAACGATACCAATGAGTTCATAATCGTCTATGGTGTTAACCATGTAGCCACGGGAAAGGCAACATACTCGAACTTCGCACTCTATGGAGCAGATGGGTGGAATGGTGTTGGATCGGTCAATGATCCTGATCTCAATGGAACTGCTGATGAATACCTTCCCGATAATCCTAATGCAAAATACCTCTATGTCTATAAGATAGCTAGGCACGCCAATGGCGATACACACTGCTTTGAGGTTCCCACAGGTCCGGGAGGCTACGGCATCGGATTGAATCAGACGCTCTTCATTGGATGGAGGCTTTACCATGAGAAGGCGACAAAAACCGGGCCATCCTTCTCAGAGATCATATACGATAGGGCAATAAAGTTCGATCCGAAGAAGTAGCGTAAAGTAAAGAAACTGGGAGATACTGGTTGATCCACATCTATAGGTGCGTATAACCTTTAATCAAATCTTTCTTTTTTTTGATACGCTTTAACCTACAAGATATTATTATAATGGCTCTTCTCAGCTCAAGCCCTTGTGGTCCATCAAAACTGGGTCGCGTACGTGATATACTGAAAAGCGCAAACGAGTGATGTAATGGGCACTTGAGGTCAAAATGAACCCCTTATATCCTATTTTAGCGAGAATTTTCAGTAATCTCCACCCGCGACCCAAAACTGGAATGCTACCGCAAGATTGAGAGCCCAGCATATTCATGCGTTAATGCAATCTACGCAAACTTTTTTTTACTAATTAAATAGACTCTTCGACGAGATTGAACTCTAGGTGCCCGTCTTCTCCATGGCCCTCTCCTCGTTCACTTCCTGCCGGATCATGTAGTTCAATAGCAAGAGGACGCAAATGTTCCCTGCTAATCCCAGAAGGGCCAGAAACTGAGCTTTGTAGAAGAGGAAGACCTGCACCATGAATATCTGCACCAGAACCGCATTCTTGAAGAGTCGGTATGCTTCTAGCCTATGGCCTCGCATCTTTATGACGGCATAGATCACAAATGCCGCTGCCAATGTGGCCGACGCCAGGCCCGCCAGATCGAAGAATGAGAGCGTGGGAAAGATGGTATGCAGATCCACTCTCCAGCGCAGCCTGGCATAGAGCAAAAAGAAGTCCAGCCCCAGGGCAAAGGCGCACTGCAGGATGAAGAAGGATATCACCGCCTTCACGAACCAATCCTTTTTCATCAGCTTCCGATAAAACCTTTGGAAGCGATCTTTGGTGGCGGTAAAGACATCAGCTTTGGGAACAGACACAGCGTCCTCGGCATAAAGCAGCTCACGGAGAGCCCTTGCCACGGGATTGGTGGGAGAGCACTCTTTAAGCAGGTCCAGCGCCCTTCTTCTCTCCCGGTGATCCAGATCCTCCAAAACCACCTCTTTGGCCAGCTCCAGGACATTTATCAGTCTCTCCTGCTCCGAAAACCTGGGCTTAAGGACCAGAGCCTCAATCCCGAGATACAGCAAGACGAATATTATGTAGATCAGGGCCACTGTGGGCCGGTAGAAGTAGTTGTTATCGCCGGTAATGAACTTGCCCAGTTCGTCTATGAACGCTCCAAAGCCGAGGCCCCCCAGGGTTGCGGCCAGATAATAGGCCGACTTGTTGATGTAGCTCAGATTGATGACGAGAGCTATCATCATGAGCACCCCTCCTAAAAGCACATGGGCGATATGCAGGTTGCCGGGGGATAGGCTGGGGTAACCGGTTAAGGCCAGGAAGAAACGTATGCCCAAAACGGAAGCTACGGCTGTGACGAAGAAGATCTCCAGCAGACTTCTTCCTTCCAGGCTGCGAACGAAGTAGCGGTTGAAGTGCTTCATCAAAGATCTCCAAGTGTTATATTCCAATCTCTACGCATACTTCTATTATCTCCCAAGACATGAAGGATATCCTTGGGAGTGGATAATATAGATTGTTATAAGATATCAGAATATAAGGGTCGACTATTGATTAGTGAGTGTAATAATAATTGGAGTGCCACTCCCTCGAGTGGTCCTAAAATATAATTGCCCTAAAAAACGTACGGCACCCTATTGAGAACGACTACTGCAAGAAAAAGTTGCAGTCGATAACCGGCTACAAGCCTACAGGATCAGTTCGTAATGAGATTGAATTCGTATTGTTTTAAATACTTGCTGCCAACTATTTGTCTAATAACAGGAGTTCTGTCCAAATGCATCTACCGATGAAGGCGCAAGTCGCAGCAATAATCTTCACTGTTATCCTGATTGGATCTGCAACCTTTTTAAGATCTGCATCGGATCCAAATCAGCTCAATAGCCCTCTGGAATTGACTGACAACAGCGTCGCATCAGTCTTAGACAACAGCTCTCTCTTTATTCTTGACTTCTACTATCCTGGATGCGGTCCCTGCAAGGTCATGAACAATACCACCTCAGAGCTGGCAAGTGAGCTCAAGGGCCAGGCGAGATTTGGCAGGATAAATGTCCGGGATAAGGAGAACAGCCAAACGGTCAAGAAATACAAGATTTCTGCATATCCTACGCTTCTCCTTTTCGATGAGGGGATTCTGGTCAACAGGATAAAAGGCGGCGTTAGCAAATCCGATCTTCTGGCAGCGATCAAGGATCTCAAGCCAGGCCTGGATGTAAGCAAAGTGAAGATCGTTCAGGAAGCCGCGTCACCAAAAGCGTTGCAAGCCTGCATGAACATGACCAAATCCGGCAAACCTCTCCTGGAGGCTTTCATTGTATCCCGATGTCCCTATGGCTTGCAGATGCAAAGGATCATGGCTGAAACGATCAGCAAGCTACCCCAAGCTAAGGATTATCTTAAAGTCCGATACCTGGGCTCCGTCGCCAATAACACCATAACCTCCATGCATGGCGACGAAGAAGCCCGGGAGAACCTACGCCAGATGTGCATCAGGGAAGAGCAAGACAGCAAATACTGGGATTATGTGAGCTGCTATATGAAAGAGGGCAAATCAGCCGAATGCCTGAAATCCTCATCCATTGATGAGGGAAGTCTCAGCGCCTGCGTAAACGATCGCAGCCGCGGCCTGGCTTATGCCCAGAAAGACTTCGATCTGGCCAATAAATTCAATATATCAGGCTCTCCCACGCTAACTCTGAACAGCAAGATAGCCAGCGAATTCGACTTCGCCACGAACACAATCAACGGCCGCAGCCCTGAGGCCCTGAAAGAGCTATTGTGCTGCGGTTTCAATGAAAAACCATCTTTCTGCTACGTGCAACTCAATGAGACCCAGGCCATAACCATGTTTCAGGTCAATGCGCCGATCACGACCACAACAGCCGCAGCAGAGCAGAATGCGGGAAAGATCATATCCCTGATCCAGCCGGGCCTGAAGAATCCCGCTCAGGCTATGCTGATCACTGACGCTACCATAGATTCAGCCATCTCAGAGTACCGTCCTTTGCTGGTTTTGGTAGGGTTTACGGATTCATGTGGCTATTGCAGATTGTTCAATGTCACAATCTCCGAGCTGGCCCGAGAGCTTCAGGGCCAGATATTCTTCGGGATGATAAACACGCACAAGAACAATGACACCAAAGCCAAATACAATATCACTGGCGTACCAACCGCTCTTATCTTCAAGGACGGCAAGCTGGCCGACAAGATAATTGGCGACACAGACAAATCAAATGTCGTGGCAAAACTGAAGGGGATCGAGCCCAAGCTGAATACCAGCAAAGTGAAGACCGTGAAGGCTGCCTCAACAAAAAAAGCTCCGGCTAAACCCAAGCTGACACCGGAACAGGTCTGCGTCAACATGACCAAATCCGATCAGCCTCTCCTGCAGGCCTTCGTTGTATCCAAATGCCCATTCGGCTTGCAGATGCAAAGGATCATGGCCGATATGATCAGTGAATCCCGAGATACGGAAAAGTACCTGAGGGTAAGGTACATCGGATCCTTGGACCCGGTCAATAACACTATAAAATCCATGCACGGCGAATTGGAAGCCCAGGAGAACCTGCGCCAGATCTGCATCCGGGAGGAGCAGCCTGATAAATACTGGGATTATGTGCGCTGCTATATGAGGGAAGGCAAATCGGCCGATTGCCAGAAATCAGTCTCTTTGGACGTGGATAAGATGAACTCTTGCACCAACGACTCTGCCCGGGGCCTGGTCTATGCCCAAAAGGACTTTGAATTGGCCAACAAATCCAAGATAACAGGCTCGCCCACCATGCTCATGAACGACAAGATAGTCAAGGAATCCGACTTTGCCACCAACACGACCGCTTCACGTAGCCCAGAAGCCGTGAAGGAACTGCTATGCTGCGGATTCAGCAAGGAACCCTCATTCTGTTCCATGGAAATGAATCAGAGCCGGTTGGCCACTATGTTCTCAACCAAGTAGTCCCATTATTCACGCCAATCAAAACGGGGGCCATCTTCGGGCAGCGGGAGGAATGCGATAGGTCCTCCTTTTCTAGCCTTTTTCGCCAGAAGATCTTTCATAATTTTAGGATCCATAGCTTGATCGAAGAGCTTGCTGTCTGCAAACCATCTGGAAAGATACTATGATATAAAAAATCCTAATAAAAATAAATTAAAGATTTAAATAAAAGAATCCAATGATTCACGCAGCCAAATCCGATATCTGTGGATCGGCCTCTAGGCTTCCTCAAAAGGATAATAGTATTCGCCCTGATCTTTTTGCATTCTGTCCAGCCTCGACTCCGGTTTATTCACCCTGGGCCTGCGGGTCTCCTCATCTCTCCGGAAGGTTATGCCGATCCCCTTGAGGAAGGCATTCATGCCCTCCCGCATCTCCAGTGGGGTGTGGGCTATTCCCAAGCTACCTGGAACGCCGTCAAAGACCATCAAACGCTCACTGAGAAGGTCGATTAGATAGATGTCATGGTCTACGACAAGAACCGTCTTCTCAGTGGACTCGGCGAAGCGTCTCATGACCTTGGCGGACAGCATCCTCTGCTCCACATCCAGATGGGCGGACGGCTCATCCAGCAGATAGAGGTCTGCCTCGCGGCTTAGGCATGCGGTTATGGCCACACGCTGCAGCTCGCCTCCGGAGAGCTCTGTCAGAATCTGATCCATAAAGGGCTCCAGGCCCATGGGATTCAGGATCTCTGTCTGATAGTAGCTGCTGTCAAAGTTGCTGGCCACGCTGCGAAGAAGACTGCGAACTGTCATATCGGAATCTGCCTTGAGATACTGAGGCTTGTAGGATATCTTGAGCTGGCTCTCAAAACTTCCCGAAGTCGGCTTCTCCACGCCTGCCAGGATCTTGATATAGGTACTCTTTCCGATACCGTTTGGTCCCAATATGCCGACGACTTCTCCTCGCCGGATGATGCCGGGCTCTGCCTCCAGCCGGAAGGATGAGTACTGCATGGCAAATGCGTTGTAGGCAATTAGCGTTGGGATCTCCTTTTCGATTCGTGGAGCATGCACCTCGAAGCCGATGGCGGTATCACGGAACCGCACATTCTCTTCCGGAAGGTTGCCGCGCAGGTACTGGTTGATGCCCACCCGAACTCCTTTGGGCCTGGTTATGACACCGTAGGCACCGGGCACCCCGTAAATGAGGTGGACATTATCCGCCAGAAGATCAAGCAGAGCCAGGTCGTGCTCCACCACCATGACCGCCTTTTCTTTGGCCAGGCTCTGCAGGATACGAGCAGAGTTGATGCGCTGATAAATATCAAGATACGGGCTGATCTCATCAAAGAAATAGAAATCCGCGTCCCGCGCGGCTGTGGCCGCTATGGCGACTCTCTGCAGCTCGCCGCCGCTGAGGCTTGATATCTCTCGGTCCATCAACTTAGATATGCCAAGCCTTGAAGTCAGATCCGATAAGGCACCCCGCTCATCGGTTTTTTCCAGGAGACCGGAAACCATTCCGGAATAGCTTTTAGGGATACGATCCACATACTGAGGCTTGTAGGAGGTCTTGACGCCCTTATCCGCTACTCGTTTCAGGTAATCTCCCAGGATAGAGCCGGCGAAACGCTGCAATATATCATCCCAGGAGGCATCTTTTCCCAGGTTTGGCCTGAGAATGCCGGAGAGTATGGATATAGCCGTGCTCTTTCCTATGCCGTTGGGGCCTAAGATCCCTGTGACCCTGCCGTTCACCGGCACCGGCAAACCATACAGTGCGAAGCCGTTCTGCCCATATCTATGGACCGGATCCTCCATCTCTTCGGGCAGGTTGGTAATAGTGATAGCCCCGAAGGGACATTTGCGCACACAAATACCACAGCCGACACAGAGATTTTCGGTTATAAGGGGCTTGCTGTCCTCAAAAACTATGGTCTCGTCGCCCGTACGAACAGGCGGACAGAAGTACTCGCATTCCTTCGAGCACTTTCTGGGCTGGCAACGATCGCGATTGATGATGGCTATCCTCATGTTCACCTCAGTTGAGAAGGAGCGTCCATGTAACCAACCAGAGGTCTACGACAATGAACTCTACATAGAGCCAGTCTTTGGTTTGAAAGCTCGCCGCGTCTATCTTCAGGTAAGAATAGGTGAACCTCTGGATGATGGAAGTGATAAGGATTACCGACATCATTACAAAGTGCCAGGGTAGCACGCCTATTTGCCAGTTGTTGGTGCCGAGTGCACCTGCTAGATAATAACTGGCAAATCCCGCAATAACCCCCAGGGCGGCGGCGTATACGGTCTTCGTTATTCCGTCTATGCGGTCTTTTCTGCGGTCGGCTGCACTCTTGGGCTTGGCCTTTGGCGGCGCTTTGGCGATACGTTCATTCTGATTTTCCTGGGGTCCTGCCTCAACCCCCTGGACTTCCTTGTTACCAGCCTTCTTTTCTTTCTTGGCCATCGAATCTTTGCATTGCATTATATGATAATAGCGTTTTGGTCCGGGAAAAGTCCAAGTACTATAACTTGCAAGAGCCAATCATGTGTATGTCGTAGCGGATGCTTCGGTATTCATCTGGGGCAAAAGGCCTGAGGGGGAGCTGATCACAGTCCCTGCAGTTGAGGCGGAGCTAAAGGATATAAGGGCAAAATCCAGGCTTTTCATCTTCGAGGCACGGGTGGAGAGCCCTACATCCCAGGCGCTGAAGGCAGCGCGGAGTGCAGCAGCAGAGACGGGCGACCTCAGAGTTCTGTCCCATGCCGATTTGGAGGTCCTGGCCAAGGCCCTGGAGTATAGAGCCGTTCTTGCTACCGACGATTACGCTCTGCAAAACGTCGCCCTTCACCTCGGCTTGAAGATCGAGCCAGTAGGACAGCCCAGGATAAAAAGAAAGCTAAAACATGTACAGAGGTGCCAGGGCTGCGGTCATAGCTTCGAGGGAGAAGCATGTCCTGATTGCGGAACTCCTGCCCGAAAAAAAAAGAGGTGCATAAGATGAAGAATATTGAGACTTTGATGAAGAAAGCAACGGAACTGAAGGCGGAAGGACTGGTAGAAGGCCAGATCTCAGAAGAGCTGAATGTCTCAAGCGAGACCGTGACCTGGCTTCTTACACATGCTGAGACGAGCAGCACCCCGGGGCCCAAGGATATTTCCGTGAACTGGTCTATGATCGGCAAGAGCGCCTTTCGGCTGAACCATATCTCTGAAGCCCTATCCGATGCCATTTATGAAACACTGGACTCCAACGATTGCGGTGTGGATGTAGTGGTGGGCATCGCTCTGAGCGGCTTGCCATTGGCGAGCATAGTGGCCACTGATATGGGTGCAGATCTGGCGGTTTATACTCCCAGCAAGCAGATGCTAAAGATGGAGAGCAAGAAAGCTCGCGGGAACCTGAGCTCTAACTTCTCGGATGTCAAGGACAAGGAATGCATCATCATCGATGACGTAGTGACATCCGGCCAGACTTTGGAAGAGACGGTCGAGTATCTGGACGAGCGCGGCGCCAAGATCAACGCCATCGCCGTCCTAATTGATAAGAAGGGCGCGGATGAGATCGCAGGTGTGCCGTTGGTCTCGCTCATGAAGGTTATGAGGGTAAACTAGAAACCGAAACTGTGTGCATGGCCGAAGCTGGCGGCCATTCGCACCTATTTTTTAATGTTTGCTTTCTATTATCCATCCCAATAGGGCCGCAAAGCGTTTGGCCTTTAGAAAGCCTTTTAGTATTCCTGTATCATCTTCCGCTCACAAGCTGATTCACATGTTCTCCGAGGACGAATATCGATTGGACTTCTTCGTGGATGAGGGATTCCTGCGCAAGAAGTGCGAGAAATGCGGCAAATTCTTCTGGACCAGGGACATTGCTAGAAAGACCTGCGGGGACCCGCCCTGCGATCCCTACACATTTATCGGCTCGCCCATATTCAAGCGCGAGCACAGTCTGGAGGAGATGCGCGAGCACTACCTCAGTTTCTTCGAAGGAAGAGGCCACACGCGCATCAAGAGGTATCCTGTGGTGGCCCGCTGGCGTGACGACATATATCTGACAATCGCCTCCATCGCCGACTTTCAGCCCTTTGTGACCTCCGGGCAGGTGCCGCCGCCAGCGAACCCCCTGACCATCAGCCAGCCCTGTATTCGCCTGGACGACCTCGATTCCGTAGGGCGCAGCGGACGCCATCTCACGACCTTTGAGATGATGGCTCACCATGTATTCAACACACGGGAAAAAGAGCATTACTGGAAGGACCGGACTGTACAGTTATGCGATGAGCTACTGGTAGGCCTGGGAATGGATCCCCTGGCCGTGACCTATAAGGAGAATCCATGGGCTGGTGGAGGCAATGCCGGCCCCAGCGTGGAGGTCATGATCGGAGGCCTGGAGCTGGCAACACTTGTCTTCATGGATCTGAAGGTCGTGTCAGGAGGGCGCATAGGGGACATCAAGATCAAGGATGAGTTCTATAAAAAGATGGATAACTATATCGTGGACACCGGCTACGGCCTGGAGAGATTCGTCTGGGCCTCCAAGGGGTCGCCCACGATCTACGATGCCATCTTCCCGGATCTGGTCAGGAAGGTGGCAGACCTGGCAGGTGTCGAGCACAATCTCAGGGACCCGGAGTACGCGGAGATCTTCGCCCAGAATGCCAGGCTGGCGGGCATGGTAGATCTGGATGAGTACTCCATGAAGGATCTGCGAGCGAAAATTGCAGGCAGCATCGGCATATCTCCTGAGAAGCTGGAGAAGACCATCGAGCCCATGGAAAGGATCTATGCCGTTGTCGATCACACCCGGTGCCTCGCCTACATGCTGGGCGACGGAATAATTCCCTCCAATGTCAAGGCCGGCTACCTGGCCCGCCTGGTTATCCGCCGCACTCTGAGGCTGATGAAGGAGCTGGGACTGTCTCTGCCGCTGGCAGAACTGGTCGAGATGCAGATCGCGCGGCTGGATTACCAGGATTGGAGAGAACGTTTTGTCACCATCAAAGAGATCCTGGACCAGGAGGAGCAAAAATACGCCGAGACCCTGGAGAAGGGCAAGCGTATGGTGAAGAAGATGGCGGAGGGCTATGCCAGGAAGAAGCAGCCCATACCGCTCTTGGAGATGATCTCCCTTTACGACACGCACGGCATTCCTCCTGAGATCGCCCGCGAGTCGGCAGAGGCGGTGGGGGCAAGGGTGGAGCTGCCTGATAACTTCTACTCGCTGGTAGCCAAGAAGCATATTCGGGCTGAGAAAGAGGATGTCATCAAACTCACTATCCCCGGCAAGACGGAGCTGATGTTCTACGAGCATCCTTTCGAGGAGGTCTTTGAGGCACGGGTCTTGGATGTGGTGGAGGGCTCGATCATCCTGGACAGGACGCTCCTCTATCCCGAGGGAGGCGGCCAGCCTGCCGATCACGGCACTCTGGAGAAAGCGGGAACGGTCTTCCGGGTAGTCGACGTGCAGAAGTCGGGAGATGTTGTATTGCATAAGCTGGAGAAGCCGGGCGGCCTGGAGAAAGGAGACCGCGTCACGGGAAGGGTGGACATGCACCGCCGCCTGGCGCATGCGCGTCACCACACAGCAACGCATCTCGTCCACGACTCAGCGAAACGCGTTTTGGGCAAGCACATCTGGCAGGCCGGAGCGCAAAAGAGCGAGGACCGGGCGCGTCTGGACATATCCCATTACAAGCGGATCACGGATCTGGAGCTGAAGGCCATTGAGATGGAGGCCAACCGGCGGGTTATGGAGGTCGCGCCCATCGAGACCCAGTTCCTGCCCCGCACTGAGGCCGAGAAGCTCTTCGGCTTTGAGCTGTATCAGGGAGGTGTGCCGCCAGGCACGCAGATTCGGGTGGTCAAGGTGGGCAGCGATATCGAGGCCTGTGCAGGAACGCATGTCACCAACACCGGCATGATCGGGTCCATCAAGATCCTGCGGGCGGAACGCATTCAGGATGGCGTGGAGAGAATAGAGTTTGCCGCAGGCGAGGCGGCGGTGCGAGCCAGCCAGGAGCGCGATGATCTGCTTTCTGGGGCTGCAGATGTTTTGCGTGTGCCGAACGAACAGCTCCCCAGGACTGCGACGCGTTTCTTCGAGGAGTGGAAGAGCCAGCAAAAGGAGATCGAGAGGCTGAAGGAGGACCTGGCAGAGGCACGGCTCAAGACGATGACCGCGGATGCCGAGACCATCAACGGTCTCAAGATCGTGGTGCAGAAGATGGGCAGTGCCGACATCGAGGCGCTGCTGAAAGCCGCGGCGTTGCTGGCAGAACAGGATTATGTGGCCCTGTTGGGCTCGGAAACAGGCTCGCTCGTGGCTGCTGTGGGGCGGTCAGGTTTGGACAAGGGCGTCAAGGCCGGGAGCATAATCAAGGCCGCTGCCAAAGCCTTGGGCGGAGGGGGCGGAGGCAAGCCGGACCTGGCCCAGGGCGGAGGGCCGAACGTGGAGAAGCTGGACGAAGCCCTGCAGGCGGGAAGAGAGGCTATGAGGGCGGGGGCGTAAGACCTCTGTCTTCAATTTCTGGCTTCAAAGGGTTTTAATTTTTTTAGGTTTTTCGCTGTATCGAGCGGGTAAAGGGATGCGTGGCTCCACATTATGTTTCTCTGCGAACTCTGCGCCTCTGCGGTTAATATTCGTAGCTTAATAATCAAACCTGGGTTTACGGAATAAAACCACAGAGTCGCAGAGCGCACAGAGGACGAACGAACTGAGACGACTATTTGCTCAGAAGAAAATATGCGATTCTTTTCAAGTGCTCATCAAAAAGAATACGAGTGCAAAGTCACAGTCCGTATGATGATTTACAACTTCGCCTGGCAAGGGGATCAAAATGATGTTGAAAGCAATTTTATTCAAATAAGATTTTCAGCGTGGGCGGGAATCTTCTCTTTCCAAGGTATAAGTCCTGACCTATTCGTTTAAGGTCACTTTTGTCCCATGATATTTTCAAAGTACTTAATGGATTCAATCGAACAGCCAAGTAGCGAAAATTATAAATGGATTTGTTAACGACTTAGTCTTTCATGGGAGAAAAGGCAAACCGGAATCTATTCTCAAGACTAATTTTGGTTTTTATAATATTTTATTTCTTACAAACGGAATTAGCATTTTCAATACAAAGTAGTGCCACATATAAGTTTAATCCTGCAAGCAATACTTACGAAATAGGATCAACCATGAATCACAAAAATAATGATATAATCAATCAGCAATTCAGTCTAAAGAATACAACGTCGGTTATAGATATAAAGCAAGAAACAGATAAACATGCTGCATTCAATGGAGAAAACATAACATATATCTATACAATTATAAACAGAGATGTTTCGATAATAAGGGACATACACCTCGTAGATGATCTCTTTGGAAATATAAATTTAGCAAAAAATTTTTTAATGCCAAGGGAATCGATGGTCATCAGAAAGACCTACAAGATTTCTGGATGGTATCTATCAAACCGTATGAATAACACGGCGATAGTTATGGGATTAGATATAACGGGGAATACGAATATTGATCGGGATCAAATATCAATAATAATATTGCAGAATGCCACTGAAAATGTAACTATTAATGCTACTGAAAATGCAACTATTAAAAATGTGACGGGACCTGTTCTAGCCGAGGGCGACCAGGATAGCGAAACCTATGGCGCTTATCCCGGAACACCTATTCAAACTACGTTAAATGTTGTCTCCGAATCTATTAACGTTGATGAATCTTCTGGACATATGGGTATCCCTGTCCATTCTGATGTGACTGTAGACTCGGAACCAGATGGTGCCTGGATATATCTAAATGGAATTAATGAATCGGAAACCACTCCAGCAAATTTAGAGATACCAAAACCAGGAATTTACACAATATCGCTAATAAAGAAAGGCTATAGACCTTGCGAGAAGAATTGTGAGATTAGATATAATACAGGTTATCTATCTTTTGATTTAGAAAGGATGTAGGGATGCCAATATGATCAAACGAAATTTGATCTGGATTGAGAATATATATGATAAGTTTTCCTTGCCATATTATTTTGTTTCGGTAATAGTTTCAATTATATTGCTACTTATTTTTATTATTTTCTATTTTATAGTTCCGATGTTAAAGTCAGAATTTTGGTACGATTTAGTAATTGTCACAATGTGCTCACTCATTGCATTACAGCAAATTGCTATCATCTATATTTTGAAGTGTTGTAGGGATACTATTCGTAATCTTGATTTTGTAACTGATAAATATTTCCTGTGCAATTCTTATTATAATTTTATCAGTATTTATAAGATGAAATGGATAATTCCAGTAAACCTTCTTGTCATTATTCCATTCTTTATTATAGATATTCTTCAGTTTAGCAAAGGAGATTTGCCACTATTTTTTACATGGATGGGCACGATTGGGAGTCTATCTTTAGATTTATATAATTATTTTTTGTCATACTTAATCAATTATTTCTTATCTATTCAATTATTTGTTAATTTGAGCATTGTTTATTTAATCAGGGGCCTAGATATTGGAGGTTATAAAAATTATATCAATTTGGACGATTTAGAGACAAAAAACGTTAAAATTGCTAAATTACTATCTGTATCATCCGCAGTGTATTTTCTAAGTTTGAGTTTGGCTATAATTACATATATGGGGCCTTTTGGCATATTTACAATACAATCAGTAATTTACATGGCACTAATTTTCTTAGGATTGCTTCTTTTCCTGATCGGTAGAAGGTATTTAGGAAAGATATTTACAGATCGGCTCCAGGACGAGAAAGATAAATTATTAAACATCGATAAGCCATACTATGAAAAATTTGTGAAAATGTCGCCTGATGAATTTAGCACTCGAAAAGATGAGTTGTTATTGATATCTATAATAATGAATGTGACTAATATCCAGATAGAGAAATTAAATGATATAAAAATACAACTATTCAGTTTTAAAAATTTATCAGGATTAATTATTCCATTTTTTTCCTCTGTGGTTGCGATATTGATTAGAATGACACTAGCGTCAGAATTAGTAAACTATTTCCTATCTCTATTTTCTCCAAAATGATGGTCATGGTCGAGTATGAGATGAACGAGTTATAGTGGTCTATATGAAGAGAATCATTCCAGGCTAATTGATGGAAAAACCTACTGGAACGGATCACCATCAATCCAAAAGTAATGGTAGGCAAACCCGTCACCCAGGGCACAAGACTTACTGTGGAATACATCCTGGGACTCCTGGCTCACGGCACCACAATGGAGGAGATCGTGGAGGAGTATCCTGGTCTGGCAAAGGATGACATCTATGCCTGCCTTCTCTTTGCCTCCAAGACCCTTCAAGATGCATCCTTTGTTCCTATCAAGGCTGAGGCCCTTTGGATGCGATTTCTGACTCACCAGTGTGTAGACCTTCCGAGGCGCTGGCCTCGTGCTTGATTCTTCAGTATTCATCTGGCGTTTTTGATCTTTCCACGATATAATTCATAAATTTTTTGAAGGAAAAGATCTATCTACTTCCAATCCTTACAATACTACCATGCTTGCTACCAAACGCATTCCAGTGACTGAGGCCGTATGGGTTGAACTATCAGACCTCAAAGCGGCAGGACAGACCTATTCCCAGCTCCTGGAAGAGATGATCGAAGACCGGAAAAAGGCCCGATTCTTCCGGGATATGGAACGGATCGAGAAAGAAGGCGAGTTTGTGGAGTTTCCGTGGTAGCATACCAATTGGTTATCAAGAAGAAAGCTTTGGAGTTCGTCCGCGAGTTGCCTCCCAAAAGTCAGAGGCTGGTCGTCGAAAAATGTAAAACACTGGCAATCGATCCATTTCCTGGGAAGGGCGACAAAGAGATAATCCAGCGAAAGAACCACGAAGACATTTATCGTTTGCACATTTCAAGATCTTATACCGCCTTTTATAAGATAAATAGGGACAAGAAGAGGGTTTTGATCCTGGAGATCGCAACCATCGAGCAGGCGCATAAGATATACGGTCGATTCTGAGAAAACATCCCCTCACGAACTCAAGTCCTCTGCTGATTCATATACCGTATGACATCTTCATCGCTGAGTTGAGGAAACTGCTCGTAGTGCTCTCCCACTGCCATGAAGTATTGCGGCACATCCAGAGCGACTAACTCGTCGGCCTCAGTTCGAATCCTCGCGGCAGCGTCTGGAGAGGAGACGGGAACCGCTACAACTATCTTCTTGGGGTGGCGGTTCTTCAGTACCATAATGGCCAGCAGGATGGTAAGGCCCGTAGCCACGCCGTCGTCAACAATTATGGCCACCTTATTTTCTACAGGGGCGGAGCCTCGCCCCGCCAGATAGACCTGCCTCCTCCTTTTGGCCTCCAGCATCTCCTTTTCCGCCTGAGCCCTGAGCCACTCCTGATCCAGGCGAGAAGCGCTGCTGTCGCATATCATATCGCCTTCCTCGGCAACAGCGCAGACGGCACACTCCTCGTTTCCTGGGTAGCCGATCTTTCTGGTAATAAGTAGATCCAAAGGAGCATGGAGATAATTGGCGACAACGTTTCCCAAAACCACGCCGCCCCTGGGCAGAGCGAAAACAACCACATCCTCAGACTCATACTTTCCAAGGGCTTCTGCGAGCAGTCTTCCGGCTTCGGCTCGATCCTTAAAGCGCATAGCTGTATTATGGCGGCTGAGGGCATAAATTTTTGGTTCCTTGCTGTTTTGCATGGGTCCGTGCGCCGGTCTCAGGAATTCGACATCTTTTCGTGATCCTCTGTGCGTTCTGTGACTCTGTGTTTTTATTCCGTATCCTCATGTTTGATTATTCAGCGACGAATATTAACCGCAGAGACGCAGAGTTCGCAGAGACGTGTATTTACATTATTACGAGCACTTGAAACGAAAAGCGTTTTTTTCTTGATTAAATAGTCGTCTCCGTTCGTTCGTCCTCTGTGCGCTCTGCGCCTCTGCGGTTTTATTCCGTAAACCCGGGGTTTAATTATCACGCCCAAGTATTAACCACATAGCCCACGGAGCTCGCAGAGAAACGCATAGAGGAGCCCAGCATGCCTTTACCCACTCGATATAGCGAAGAGCCAAATTTTTGGTTCTCTTTTTGGACAACCTATATCAATTCTCAAAACCCCAACTGTTTCATGCGCATTAGCGAGTCCGAGTTTGGCGCCTATATCGGCAAATATAACAACGTCCTCTACCTCTGCCACCGCAACGCCGATCCCGACGCCATAGGCAGTGCTTTTGCTCTTTCCCGGGCTTTCGGCGGAACAGTAGCTGCCGTGGACGACCTGAGCCGCACGGGAGGAGCTGCCGCCAAGATTATCGGAGTCGAGGTTCTGATAAGTCCGAGCGCGGATGCCTACGACCTCGCTGTTGTGGTGGATACATCAGTGCGGCAGCAGCTGGGTGAAATCCTGCCGGAGAACTATGCCTTGGTCGACCACCACCTGGATCCGGGATTGCTGGACGGAGCGGAGTTCTACATTCAGAAGCCCTCCAAATCCACGGCTGAGATTGTCTGGACGATTTTAAAAGAGAACGGGAAGACCATAAGCCGAGAGATGGCGCTGGGCCTTCTGGTGGGCATGATCTCCGACACAGGCCGTTTCAAGAGGGCAGCGCCTGAGTCATTCCGGACGGCTGCCGAGCTGCTGGAAGCTGGCGGATTTGATTATGATGAGGCGCTGCAAGTCCTATCCGTTCCCCAGGACATCTCCCAGAGGATAGCCGTCCTCAAAGCCACCTCCCGTTCCAAGATCGAACGCCAGGGAGAATGGCTGGTCGCCAGCACTGAGATTAACTCCTTCGAGGGCTCCGCGGCTATGGCGTTGGTGGACATCGGTGCAGACGTGGCCTTTGCCGCCGGCAGGCACGGTGACCGGATTCGCATCAGCGCCAGGTCCAGTCGAGCCGCAGTCAGAATGGGGTTGAACCTTAACGAACTTATGGGAGAGGTCGGCCGGGCCCATAACGGCGATGGTGGCGGCCATAAGGCTGCAGCCGCCCTGGAGGCCAGAGGCGAGCCGCAGACCCTCTTGCTGGAGTGCAGAAAAAAAGTGGCAGAAAGGCTGCCCTGAAGCCAGCCTCTCTCAAGCCGGTATTCGTGTATTCGAGCCTTTTCAAGCCTTGCGCATTCGCAGTGCCGCCTTCTTCAGAGCTTCGATGCCAGGCAACGGCTCGCCTGAGAGATAGGTGATGCTCGCGCCTCCGCCCATGCTTACGTGGGAGAATTTAGACTCGAGGCCGAGCTGGTCGATGGCAGCTATGCTGTGCCCTCCTCCGACAATGGAGTAGCCTGATTGCGTTGCCGCTTTCAAGAGCTCTGCTGTGCCCAGCCGGAACTTTTCCTGCTCGAATATGCCAGTTGGCCCGTTCGTGACGGTGACCCTGGCGTCCTTCAAGTCCTTGGAATAATTGACGATGGTCTCGAGACCAATGTCGGCTATAGGCAGATCGGTGGGAAGCGTATCCACTGCGACCTCGACACGCTCTCCATTCTTGTTTAGAGCTACATCGACAGGCATGGCGATCTTTCCGGGATAGTCTTTGAGCAGCTTTGCAGCGATTGGAATCTGCTCCAGGTACTCCTGATCCTCTACAAACTTGCGGTTGGCGTCCCCTACATCAATGCCTGCCGCCATCATGAAGACTGTCGCAACGACACCGGAGGTTAGAATCTTATCGGCTCCGCCGCGACCAAGAACGTTTTTAGTGACTTTGATGGAATCGTCCGCCTTCGTGCCGCCTAAAGAGAAGACCGTTGGATGCTCATTCCCCTTCATACCCTTATCCAGCGCCGTGATCTCCTTATCCATGAGAATTCCGGCAAAGCTTGGTAGCACCTCTGTGAAGCCGACTACGGAACAGTGGGAGCGATGTGAAACGGCAAAGGCATCGTTTATGAAGAGATCGAATAATGGCGCCAGCTTCTTCACCATATGGCTCTTGGCGTGATCAGCGGGTGTGCGGTTCATATTCTCTTCTGCATAAAAGCGGGTGTTCTCCAGAAGAATGACCTCTCCCGGTATCAGGGACTTTATGGCCTCTCGGGCATGAGATCCGAATATGTCATCAATATAGACGACATCGCGGCGCAAGAGTCGCGTCGCCTGGCGGGCATGAGCCTCTAATGTGGTGTAGTCCTTCTTTCCGGCCCGGCTTTGATGCGCCATGAGGACCACCCGGCAGTCCTCCAGAGCGCGCAAAGTATCTAAATGGCTCTTGATGCGCTTATCATCCAGGATATTTCCGCTGGGGTCCATGGGAGAGTTGAAGTCCACTCTTACCAGGACCCGTTTATTATCAAGTATGACATCATCCATTGTGAGATAATCCTTCAACCAGAGTTCCTCCCGGTGTGTGTGGTTAGGGTTTGTGGTTAGGGTTGATAGAAGGAATATATAGTCATTGCTTATAGTTATTGCTAATCATGCGGCCCGGGTTGGCGGCCGTCGATGGTCAATAGATCCCTATCTTCCGTTTATCTATGGATGTTGTCCACAAATTAGGATTAAGACTCTCAACCAAATTATGCCGCCTTTCTGGGGAATCGTATTTCTGAAAGTGTCGCATCTTCCTGTAATTGAAGCCCGCGAGATTCCGGGCAGGATCGAGAGCGGTGATCCGGTCCTTCTTGATCATGCAGACTGAGATAAGAGTCTGTATGGACTGAACACTTCAATATAAAAGGGGCGAGAGCAAAACAGGCACCCCTATGATTCGATGCAAAATTTTGGCATCAATTCACTATTTTTTCTCGTCACCAATTCGTTGGAGCTCCTGCAAGGCCTCTATCACGCCCTGCGCGTGCCCTTCGACCTTGACCTTCCTCCAGATGCGGGCAATCCGCCCTTTCGGATCGATGAGAAATGTGGACCTGACAACGCCAAAGCTCTCTTTGCCGTACATCTTCTTCAGGGCCCAGGCACCATAAGCTTCTGTGACCTTGTGGTCCTGGTCGCTGAGCAGCAATACCTTCAGACCGTGCTTTTCGGCAAACTTCCCGTGGCTGGCAGGCGAGTCGCGGCTGATTCCCACCACTTCTGCTCCCAATTCATGCAGCTCAGGCAGGGCGGCAGTGAAGTCCACCGCCTCCCTGGTGCAGCCGCTGGTGTTGTCCTTGGGATAAAAGTAGAGCACCAGCCATTTGCCCTGATAGCTTTCCAGGCAGATCTCCTGATTGCTCGCACCGGGCAGGCAGAACACCGGTGCCGCATCTCCAACTTCAACCATAATTGACTCCTCTCTTTTTCGATTGCTTCTGCTTCTCTTCTGCTTCTTCAGGATATGTTATTTCCGGAAAAATACTGGATTACTGGAGCATGACAGCCTCGTCATGCTCCATTGGGCAAGGCGCCCGGACTTCCGGACTTCTAGACCCCGCCCTCCATCGCCATAACTCCCTCTCCTTCGGCCATGTTGTGCTTGGCGCTGTTGTCGGTGGTGTCGGCCATGGCCCAGATTATGGGTACCTGCTGGCCGGGAACGAAGGCCTTATCGAATTTATCGCCGGTATTCATCTTCCTCTTGAGCTCGATCACTGTATTGCCGCCTTTTTCGCTTCCGCCGGACTCCAGGATATCGTAAGTTCCACCCAGGAGAGTGTCGTTCTCATGCGGGCCGTAGTTGCCGGTGCAGTTCTCATCGAGAACGGTCACTCTTCCATTCTCAACTGAGCCAATGATGATATCGGCATCCTTCATCCAGACTGTCGGCTCAAAGCCTAAGGAAACCCAGCCCCGGGTCGTGCCGTTGAGTGCCAGGTAGAGGTACTCGGCATCGTTCTTCCAGGAGAGCGTCATGGTTCCGCCGGAGTAGCCGTTGCTGGCGGGTGCCTGCAAGGTCATGGTTCTGGCATATTCGTTTGCTCCTACAATGCCATCCGGCTTCCATTCTTCCGACGCCGCGGTCGTCTTCACTTGAGGTCCCGCTTGCGGCTGGATACACCCGCAAAATAGGACCATAATTCCCAGAAACAAAATTATTAAAATTGGCTTCATTTGGAACACCATTCTTATCATCCTGCAAATGCCGGAGATATTTAGACGGTCTGAAGATATCAGGTTGTCGAAATGAGACTCAAAACACGACAAAGAATCGGTTACCTATATATCGACCTCTGTACATATGAGATCTTGAATGGTAATAGTTGGAATCGCGTTGGCTGTCGCTGGTGTTGCTCTGCTGAATAAGGTGCTGAAGGGAGGCATCTGGCCGTCCACGAACTCAATGAGGGGTGGTGATGGGTCTAAGACGCAGATCATCGAACTCGATGAGTATGAAATCCTGGAAGAAACTCAGGATCAAGCATCTGAAGGCTACAAAGTAAAGATCTTCGATGGTGATAATTAATACGAAATAGCGTTGACTCGGAAGTCCAAAATCATCCATATCATCAGACACATCTATTCGGAAATGTCGAGCTGTGAATGTTTAGATTTCAGTCTCCAAAATTTTGTTTTACGGGCGGATACCGGAAACTGAGGCTCAAGATAGTTCTGTGACATTATCATAACGTTCCGCTCCTTCTTCTTCTGCAGGTGAGGATTCTATCGCCTGGCGAGTAGAGCATGGGGTCGTGTTCCACGATCAGGTAGCTGTGGTGGTTCTCCTCCAGGATGGTTATTAGCTAGAAGACTGTGAAGGCGCGGCGCACTTCCAGCTCCGTGAAGTTGCGGTTCTAGCCGGCTGAGGATGCGAGAGTAGTTGCCGCAGATGAAGAGGATCTTTTGGCGCTGAAGGCTCTGGTGACTGTTGAGGGTATTGGTCGCGTCTCCACTTGGGCGATCAATAAGTCGAGATATCCGGGTTTTGATAGAGACAACCTTGAAGGGATACGATTCTTTTTTCGTTCTTTGCCTGAATTTAATTATGTGTCAAACCAGTTACGCATGGTTAGCTGCAAGATGTCTAACTTTGATACGGAAAGATGGATTAAACACTTGGGAGAGGAAAGGAGGTTCAATGGAAAATCACGTTGAAGATCTGAATTTGGAACTGGAATCGGGTAGCAAGAATCGCTATATAGTTTTGCTGCTTGTTCTCACTGGTGTCTTGATGGCAGTGGTTGATGGATCTGTAGTCAGCATTGCCCTTCCAACTATTACAAAATATTTTAATGTCAGCATAGCTCAATCACAAATGATCATGACCTCTTATCTTGTCACACTCACCAGCTTGCTTATGATCTTCGGAAAGGTCGCAGAATACGTCGGCAAGGCCAAGCTCTTCTTTCTCGGAATTGCCCTCTTTTCTCTCAGTTCTTTAGCCTGTGGCATGTCCACAAGCTTGAACATCCTTGTGCTTTGCAGGATAATCCAGGCTACAGGAGCGGCCATGATGTTTTCCATAAGTTCTGCCATAATCTTCCAGGCATTCCCTCGGGGTGAGCAAGGCAGGGCCATGGGTTACATCGGCGCCACAGTAGCTATCGGTAGTATATTAGGGCCCACATTGGGCGGCTTTATAGTGGACCTATTGGGCTGGAAGTATATTTTTCTGATAAACGTGCCAATAGGCATCATCCAGCTGTTGCTATCTTCCAGGTACATGAGAATCGAGGATAAAAGATCCAGTACCTTAAAGGTAGATTGGGTTGGGGCAATAACCCTGATAACCTTCATAGTCTCTATGATGTCCTTATTAGGCCAACTTGCCATTAGCTTCGCATTTCAGCCTGCCATTCTTGCCTTAGCCCTGATCTTTTTGGTCTCCCTGACAGCTTTCGTGATCAATGAGTCCAGGCATAAGGCCCCACTACTGGACCCCTCTATCTTCCGCTACAGGATGTTTGTGCTTCCTTGTATCAGTATGATACTATTCTTTGTAGCCAACCTGATGATATCAATTCTGGGGCCGTTCTATTTTGAGGGTGTAATGGGTTATACGGCATCACAAGTAGGTTTAATCTACCTTATCGTCCCGGCCATAATGGTTATTGGTTCGCCTGTAACAGGCTGGATCTATGATAAACATCAGTTCAGGTACTTAGCTGCCCTAGGAATGATGATTATGGCAATTTCCATGATGCTCTTGGGTTACCTGGCTGGGAGCTTAGGTCATGATCCCCGGCTGTTGCTACTCACCTTTGTGTCTACAGGCATAGGCGCCGTTTTTTTCCAGGGCCCCAATAATACCGAGATAATGAGGGCCCTGCCCAGGGCAAAGATAAACATCGCCTCCAGCTTCACAGCCACTATTAGAAACCTGGGAATGGCGTTAGGTATATCCTTTTCAGGGATTCTCGTGTCGCTACAGCTCGCCCAGGCGGGATACTATGGGACTCTTGTTGAGGCCGGGCCAGAGCTACTCTCCGCGACCATAGGCCGTGTGATGATGTTGGCGGGGATATTATGCATAATAGGTGCCCTGGTATCCGTATTCAGAGGAATGAATTCCGCCTAATTCTAACTGTTAATGCGAGGAGATTGAGGCTTTCCTCTCCCCAAGACTATTGGAGATCCAAGAGATCAACGTTGTTTTGAGGTCTACTTCAGGGCTTGGGTCACGTAACTCTACGCATGTTACGGCATCCTCGTAGAGCACGGGCTCATTCTCCACGATCAGGATGCTGTAGAGTTTCTCCTCCAGGATGGTCATGAGCAGAAAGACGGTAAAGGCGCGGCGTACTTCCAGTTCCGTGATGTTTCGGTTCAATCGGCTGAGGATGCGGGAGTAGTTGCCGCTGATAAAGAGGATCTTGTAGCGCTGCAATTCCAGGTGGTTGTTGAGGGCGCCGGTAAGCATCTCCACGGGGGCGATCAGGACGTTGAAGGTCTCGGGGAGCAGGGATACGGTGGGGAGGAGTTCGATATCCATGATATGAGAAGGGTGGCTGCGGGGATATGAGGGCAAGGCAAAAGGGCGGAGCGAACCTGAACGGGGGCTATGGTATTCGCTTTAGGAATGTGGTTGATATCATCGATCAATCTTTGGATCATCTGACGACGCCCATTTTTGGTCGTACATTCTGATGCAAGCCCTCTGAAATACAAAGACAGACGATGACGAGAACGCGCTCCAATTATTAGGTTTTATCCATTACTCTTTAACATCTTCCTCGCCTGCTCTCTATATTGCTCTTTTTCGATATCATTTAATGCGGTCCATGGTACATCCTCTATCCGGCCAAGACTTAAATGAAATGCATCTTTGTGCAAATCCCTAGCCACCATTTCGACTGATAGATCGATCCCGTCTATTAATTTCAATTGTGCGGCTTTTAGTTCTCGAAATAAACTTGCTTTCCATTCCTCTTTTTGGTCCAGCGGTATGTACATTATACCATCAATGTCAGAGGGTCGTTCAACTTCAGGAGATAGCAGTGCGCATACTCTCCCTCTCCTAAGACTTCCAAAGAAGTAGCCCATTTCAAAAACAACATTCTGACGGGCGCGTGGAGACAGCTCATTTGGCTTAGATCTCAGTCCACCTAGATCGTCGGGTGTGAGCAGAACAACTGCATACTTGACGCTTGATGAATGATCTTCAAATTTCTCGATTATGGTGCGGCTTTTGTTGGGTTCTTCATGCAGAATAATAGGATGGACACCTAGTTCTCTGAGAAAATTAACCACATTCTCCTTAAGATTGGTGTCTCTCCCGTGGACGACAAAAACATTATCTTCTTGCGAGGACATATGATTACCTGTTACTATTTCCTTACTCGTCTCTTTTGAGTTTTCATCATCCAATTCTATTATTACCGAATCAATTTCTTCAAGTAATATTTCTCGTTGAACCGCCGAATATTTGGTGGCATTGCCAATAGTCTCATAATGACCATTTTCGGTTCCGAACAGATCTCTTACGATCTCCATCGCATCCTTTTGGCAGCTTTCCATCAATGACACTGTTGACGATTCGTCTTCTAGAAGTTGCTTAATCTGCTTTAGTCCTCTAAGTGCTGCTTTTTTCTCCATTAAAATCACGGGTTAATAGATTATTGATTATGAAAATCTTTCGCTACCTCAGTCTGCAAATGGCCAGCTCGATAAAGGGCGAGAACTCCTGCACCGCTGCATCCAGCTCGCTCCCGGCCACTCGCACGCCTGCGTGGCCCTGGCGCTCGGTTACCAGCGAGCGGGCGACCTGCTGCGGGCCAAGGAGTACACCATGCAGGCTCTTGCCGCCGATCCCGGCAATCCCGTGGCCCTCAAGAACCTGGGCGCCATCCTCGGCAAGGAGGGGGACAGCCTAAAGGCGCTCTACTATCGGCGCCAGTCCTTTGAGATCGATCCATTCTGCATCTTTGCGAGAAGGTCTGCTCCTCCAATCCCAGCCCGCCCGGATCTCTACCGTGCTCCGCCCGCGCTCGGCTTCCACAACCGGATGCACTTGCCGGTGGGGTGTATTTGGTGAAGGCTAATGTCTTAATGCAGAGATAATGCTATATACTTATTTCACCTTTTATTAAGACAAATGCATATCAGCGAGAACGAAGTCCACGCCCTGATCCTCATCACCCGCTCCCAGGAGCCAGTGCATCCCAGCGGCCTCCAGAAGGAGATGGGCCTCTTGAAAGGCTCCATCTCACGCATCATTACCAGCCTGCAAGATATTGGCCTGGTGGAGCGGGCGGGAGGCGAGATCCTGCTGGCCGGAACGCCTCCAGCTGAGGCCTTCAAGCGCCTCTACTACTCTCACCGTGCCTCTCCCTTATCGGAGATCCTGTCCGGCCGGAGAGTGGAGCTCCTCTCCCGGCTGGACAGCCAGCCTAAGAGCCTGGAAACTCTGGCCGAGGAGACGGGCATCTCCAGCGACACCGTCTACTACTATCTGCAGGGCCTTCGTCCCCTGGGAATTGTCAGCCGCTCCATGCAGGGCAAAGCCTACCTCTACTCCTTCAACTACGTCATCTGGCCGGAGCTGAAGGATTTCGTAACCGCTCTGCAGGAATTCCAGGTGGTGCGCCTCGTCCCCAGGGATGCGCTGCTCATCAAGAGCTATGAAGATAGCGTACTCTTCAAGAGCCTGAAGCAGCAGGACGCCACGCTTACATCCTTCAGCGCCTACAACGAGTACGGGATCAAGCTGGGCCTGCGGGACAACTACTATACCCTGCCCAAAAGGGAGCTATCCATCCAAGAGGTCTTCATCCACTCCCTCGACTCCGCGGAAGACTACCGCCAGAGGCTCTTTTGCATATTGTTTTACCTGAAGAACAGAGATGAATTGAAAGATGCCCGGCATCCCATGATTAAGAGCATCCGGGAGGTCCTGAGGGGAGAGCATATCAAGGGCTATCCCACTAAAGACGATATTGAAGAGCAGGCGGAACTTTATGGAATCACAAATATCGAGCCGTGAAGAGGTCGAGGAGATACTGAAGGGTCTGGGCGAGCAATTGAAAGAGCCCGTTGCATTTCTGGTCATAGGCGGGGCGGCCATGCTGGAATACGGCCTGAAGGACGCAACCAAGGATATCGACTTGGTTTGCAGGGATGCTACAGGCAAGGCCAGGCTGCTTGAAGCGGCCAAAAGCCTGGGCTTCGAGGTGTTTGGGCCGGAGAAGAGGCATGCTCGCCTGGGCCTGGACCGGGTGGCCATCAAAGGTGAACACACCCTGGACATCTTTGCCGGCCGGATCTCCTACGACTTCGGGCTTTCCGAGGGCATGTGGCAAAGGGGCAAGAAGACCCGTCTCCTCGGTAAGGCGGAGATGAGGTATGCGGCAGTGGAGGACATTTTCAGTCTCAAGCTGATCGCCAACCGGCCAAGGGATCTCGAGGATTGCGTCTCTCTGGCGTCAACGAAAATGGATTTTGAAGCGATCTACTCTGAGATTCTGGCTCAATATTTCAAGGCCGGAACTGTCGAGGAAAAGATCTGGATCACCTACCTGGAAGAGGGCATCGGGAAGCTGGAGGAGGACTACCAGCTACAAGTGACCATTGCGGACAGGATCTCGGAGCTGGCGAATGAGTACAGAGAGAGGCTTTATCAGAAATTGAGCCCATCTCGACCTGGTTGAATGGAGCTTCGGGTACCCTTCATTATCCGTACTGCCCATTGGCCCAGCTCGGTCTTCCAGTAGGCGTTATACCAGGATCGCTGTCCTTCTTCTCTCTGCCTGCGCTCCAGAGCCACTAGGCCCATCTGGTTCTATCAAAGCTCCAGTGTGAGTGCAAGCCTCATCTCAGTGCCTTCATTGGGAATCGTTGTCCAATAGCAGCCTTTCTTTATCGTCTCCCCGTGAGATTGGTCTAAGAACTCATAAGTTCCGTAACCTGTTCTCTCAATGCTCATCCTATTAAATAGTTTCAAAAGTTCGGGATAATCCAGATACATGGAAGAGCTTTTATTGAGCAATACCTGGGTAGGATCTGTATCGTACAGGATCGTACCATCATCCGCCTTGCTCACCCATATCTTGGAGTTTCCCGAGGAAGGCTGGAACGGAGCCAGGACCCTTCCGAAAAACTGGCTGTTATTAAACATCAGGCTTACTGTTCCCACAAATGTTCCATTCTTGTCGAAGATGGGCATCTCTGAATCGATTGCATACAATCCTTCGACTGCCTTTATGAGATGGAAACCCGAATACAGCCTGGTATTGATTGTGTCATTCACATGCTTCTGTCGTTTCAAGTTTGTTCCCTTCACACTTTCAAACGACATGGGCTCGACCTCACTCACGGTGCCGTTGGCGTCAATCGTGATGCAATCGATTACAGCAGTATCCGCCATCGTGAGGTTTGACAGAACTCCCCGGGCAGCAGGCCCATCGATGCCTGTTTCTGATAGGACGAGGCTGGTATCGGCAAGATCAGTTTCGATTTTGGAGAGATTGGAGTTCACAGCATCAGAGGCAGAGAGCAGCCTCCATAAAGGCTCTCCGCTTGTCGTCTGCGGCCCAAAGTTAGCCCCCTCCGATGCATATGCTGTGCAGGTCGTCCCCAATATGATCATGAGGATTAATAAGAATCCCATTTGTTTCATAGATATTTGTCAGTCCATGCATCGATTATAAATTTTTTCATAAGGCATATGGCGCTCCGGTCCTTCGCTTATCCGGATGTCCGCCCGGCTCCACTCCCCGCCAGCAGAATTCGGAATCAAGCTGGGCCTGCGAGACAACTAGAGCATCCGGGCGGCCCCGAGGGGAGAGAATATCAAGGGCTATCCCACGAGAGAAGATATTGTAGAGCAGGCGGAGCTTATGGAATCAATGATATCGAGCTGAAGAGGTCGAGGAGATACTGAATGGCCTGGGGGAACGCCGTCCTCGCCTCGGCTTCCTGCTCCCTTCCCTTGAGCTGCATTACGACATATTATCTTGAATCAGGATCACATTTATATATGCATTTGATCTAATTCAAAGAGAATGTCCTTTAGCCAGAACGACGTCCGGGCGCTTGTCCTCATCATCGGATCCAAAGAGCCGGTGAACCCCTCCACCCTCCAGGCGGAGCTGGGGCTCCGGAGAGAGACCGTCTCCCGGCTCATAACTCACCTGGTGGAAATGGGGCTGGCAGAACGGAGTGGGCGCGAAGTCGTCCTGGCCGGCACGCCTCCGGCAGAGGCCTTCAAGAAGCTCTACTTCAGTCACCGGGCTTCACCTCTGCATAAGATCCTCTCCCTGCGGCGAGTGGAGCTGCTCGCCAGACTGGACCGGACCCCCAGGAGCCTGGAAGAACTGGCCGTGGAGACCGGCATCCCCAGTGATACCCTGTACGGCTATCTGAAGGGCTTCCTCTGGGTGGGCATCGTCAGCCGCTCCAAGCAAGGCAAAGCCTATCATTTCTCCTTCAACTACATCATCTGGCCGGAGCTGAAGGATTTCGTGACTTCGCTCCTGGAATACCAGGTTCTGCGCCTCGTGCCCCGTGAAGCCCTGCTCATCAAGAGCTACGGGACCAGCGTGCTCTTCAAGAGCCTGAGGCCGCAGGACGCCACCTTCACCTCCTTTTCCGCCTACGAGGATTACGGGATCGAGCTGGGGCTGAGGGATTACTACTACACACTTCCCAAGAGAGAGATGTCCATCCAGGAGGTCTTCATACACTCCCTGGACTCGGCATGGGAGTTCTCCCAGAAGCTTTTTTGCGTGTTGTTCTATCTGAAGAACAGGGATAAATTGGAGGCAATCGATCATCCCATGATGAAAGATCTGAAAGCCGTGCTGCAGGGCGAGAGGATCAAAGGCTATCCAACCCTGGACGATATCGAGGACAGGACGGATCTCTATGATATCAAACTCTGACAAGATCTCCCGGAAAGAGGAGATTAACGAGCTGTTCGAGCAGCTCGGCCAGGTTCTGGAACAGAGGGTAGAGGCCCTGCTCATAGGCGGTGCCGTGATGCTGGAGCTGGGGCTCAAGGACGCCACCAAGGATATCGATGTGGTCTGCAGGAACGAGGAGGACAAAGATAGGCTGCTTGCAGCCGCCAAGGCCCTGGGCTTTGAGATCGTCGGCCCGGAAAAGAGGCATGAGCGGCTCGGAGTTTCGCGGCTGGCTGTGAAGGGCGGGCGCAATCTGGACATCTTTGCCGGGCGGATCTCCTACGACTTTGACCTCTCCGAGGCTATGTGGCAGAGGGCTAAAAGAGTCAGGTCCTTCGGCAGCCTGGTGGTCAGAGATGCCTCCATGGAGGACATCTTCATCATGAAGCTGATCGCCAACCGGCCGGGAGACGCTCCGGACTGCTCCAATCTGGTCATTGCAGGCCTGGACTTTGATGCGGTCTACCGGGAGATAGAGGCGCAGTACCGCAAGGCTGGCGAGGCGAAAGAGAAGATCTGGATCAACTACATTGAGGAAGGCATAGCTCGGCTGCAGGATAACGATTTGACCATTCCCATAGGCGACAAAATATCCCTTTTGGCGTTTGAGTATCACGAAAAAGGTAAAATGCGAGGGCGATTTTAGGGGATGGCACTGAAAGACATGGCGGAGCTGCAAGACCCATGACTGAGCAAAATCGCAAGTATGTAACCAAGGAAATCGGCAAGCTTCTGTCCGAGATCTGGCGAATCAAGGGTCTGGCGGAGCAGGAATACGGTCCAATTCATCCGATCACAAAGAAGCTCGCCGGCATGCATATGGATGCTCAAGAATTGCTGCAGGAAAAGTCAGGAGCTCGTAATCGATAGATCCGCGAAGTTGGCGATCGTGGCAACATCACATCCGTCTGCGGCAAGATCTGGCAGAATCTTCTATCGCTCATCAGCCCATTCCACGCTGCCGGGCATCTCCCACAGGGCGCATCTGCTGCCGTCTGCTCGCCTGCAGAACGTCGATCTGAAGCAATGACTTCCGCCGGAGCCCAGACTTCAACCGCAAACTACAAATATCTATAACGATTATATGAGTAGTTTGCCGCTTCATGCAAAGGGTGGCGGGTGTGTCGTGGGCAAAACCGATTCCGATAATGCTCTGTTTGGCAAGGATGATTCAATCGCTGTCCCTCCGTGGGGCAGCTTGCGGTCGCTTATGTATCAGATCGCTTTCCTTGTTCCAGGAGATGCTAGGCCGTCGTGGCACTGCATTCGGGCTTGGGCGCCTGTGAGGTTTGAATTTCGGCAGCAAAAAAAGTTGCGCACTGTAACTGGTGCAGTAATCTGTCGAAAGGATCTCGCGCTAATACACGACCGGGACATGTTGCGGCACAAAGCCAGAGGCGAGAGGCGAGCATGAGGCCCAGTGAGTTCGGGTTCCCGTAAAAGGACGCTGTGTCGAATTCCAGTGCAAATGCCGCCTTGAGCAGGCTTAATTTTAGTCGAGCTTCGGGCAGGGTCAGGCGGTCGCTCAGGTGACTGGCTCCTCCTAAAAGGGCGCTGTGGATTTCGGCGCTGGCCTGCCTGGGAATCGATTATGCTGTTCTTTTTGTTTCTTCCCTTCGATGGCGGTCCATGCTCGCGATCTGTCCGGATCGGAATCCTTAAATATAGCAATTGACGTATAGTACATCGGCGAAAGTCGATGGCATATTTTCTCCCTCCTACACTCCTGATGACTTTTGCCTCCCTCCTTCTTATTTCTTCAATTCAGCTATTTTGCTGCTCGACATAACTATTAAAAATAAATTAATATATAATTATTTATGATACTGTTTGGTGGAAGGATAAGCTTTATATGACAATATTGGCAATTTACCAATATTATGAGAAAATATTGAGGAGAATACAAGATAAATATGGGCAACAGCTTGGACCTCGACGAAATGGATCGCACCATCCTTCGCAGCCTGCGGCAGAACGCGCGCATGAGCCTGCAAGAGATGTCGCGAATATCCGGCATCTCCGACGCAACGCTTCAATTCAGGCTGAAGCGCATGAAGGCCAATGGGGTCATTGAGCAATTTACCATTACCGCCAATCCGGCGGCGACAGGCTACACAGTGACCGCCATCATGCTCGTGCAGACGGACGCAGAGAGGCACGATAACGCAGTCATGTCTCTGGCAAAGATCCCTGAGATAACGGAGGTCTATGGGGTGCTGGGCGAGTACGATCTCTTCCTCAAGGTCTGGTCTAGAAGCCTGGAAGAGCTAAACACCATCATCAACGATCGCATTCGGTCAATAGACGGCATCGAGGATCTCCTCGAGATCGTAGTCGTGGAGCGAGTAAAGGAAGAAACCCCACCTGTTTAGAGGTTATAGATGCGCACATTCAAGAGCATCACTGAGAAGATCACAGCGTCGGGCCCGTTATGGGTCAAAGATAATGCCGCAAACGGCACTAATAGAGTTAGCTTTTTCAGCCAGTTGCAGGGCAAGAAGATCGTTGACAGGGAAGGCAATTCAGTGGGCAAGCTCACAGACCTTTCCTTGCGGCCCGGCGAGACGCTGCTGGAGATCTCTCGCATAGTCTATACCTCCAACATCCTGGGTGAGAAAGTCATCTTGCCCATGTCCAGCGTCAGCTCCATCAATGGCGACATCCGGCTGGATGTGGCCAGGGATGAGATACCGCCGGGAAAGCTCTCCGACCAGGATCTCTTGATAACTGAAACAATTCTAGACCGGCAGATCGTGGACATAGATGGTCTGAAAGTCGTGCGGGTTAATGACGTTCTTCTGGGACAGGTAAAGAGGTCTTTAAGCCTCGTGGCCGTGGACGTCGGCTTCAAGGGGATACTGAGAAGGCTTGGTTTCTCCGGACTCTCCAAACGTCTGCTGGATAGGCTGCCCAATCACATCATACCCTGGTCGTACATCGACCCGCTCGATCCCAATCTCAGAAGCCTTCATCTCAAGATCTCAAGAAAGACCATCAAGGATCTGCATCCTGCCGATATTGCCGATATCCTCGAAGACCTGAACAATAAAGATCGTCTGCTCATCCTCGACTCTCTGGGCGACGAGACTGCAGCCGAGACGATGGAAGAGATTGAGCCTGAGGTGCAGGCCACCATGGTAAAGCAGATGGAAAACGATGACGTGGCCGATATCCTGGAGAATATGAACCCGGATGATGCCGCAGACTTGCTGGGAATGATGCCCGAAAAGAAAGCCTCGGAGGTACTCGATCTCATGGATGAGGAGGAGGCCGAGGAGGTCATGGAGCTGATGCGGTACAGCGATCGTTCTGCGGGAAGCCTCATGACCACGGAATACATATCCGTTCCTTCCGGGTGCAGCGTATCGAACATCTTTTCCCTGCTGCGAAGGTCCGGGCAGGAGGTGGACATGATCTACTACATCTATGTCCAAAACGACCAGGGTCTGCTCCTGGGAGTTATGTCTCTGCGGGACCTACTTCTGGCCGATCCCGCCCAGACGGCATGCGACGTCATGAAGAAGGAGGTCTTGAGCGTCCTTCCTACCGCGACCATAGAAGAGGTCACAAACCTTCTGTCCAAGTATGACTTCCTCTGCGTGCCGGTGGTAGATCGAGACGGCAAGGTCCTGGGGATCGTGACCTTCGACGATGCTCTGGACGACATAATTCCGGAGGATCTTCGCAAGCGCATGCCCTGGAATTATCATAAGCTGCGCCGGGTTAGAGGGATGGCCTGATGGATTTCCATCCCCTGCCGAGACTTAATTTGAGGGGCCGAATTCCCAGGATCACACTGGCGGAACTGGCGATATTCCTGGGAGTTCTTGGGCCCGGGATAATCACCGCCAACGTGGATAACGATGCAGGCGGCATTACAACCTACAGCATCGCCGGGGCTCATTTCGGATACTCTCTTTTATGGACCCTCATACCCATCACCATAGCCCTCTTTGTGGTCCAGGAGATGTGCGCGCGCATGGGTGTGGTCACGGGCAAGGGTCTGGCGGATCTCATCCGGGAGTACTTCGGGGTCAAGCCCACAGTGGTACTGCTCCTGGGAATCATCATCGCCAATCTCTGTACAACGGCGGCGGAGTTTGCCGGAGTGGCCGCAAGCATGGAGATCTTCGGCGTGAGCAAATACATCTCGGTTCCCGTAGCCGCTGCCTTGGTCTGGTTGATCGTCGTCAAAGGCAACCGCCGCTCCCTGGAGAAGATATTTCTTCTCGCCAGTTCCGTTTATATTACCTATATCATCTCAGGAGTAATGCTGCACCCTGACTGGAAGGTTCTTTTCACTCAGACGGTAACTCCCAGTGTGAGCCTTGAATCCGGATATCTTTATATGGTGATCGGAGTTGTGGGAACGACTATCACTCCCTGGATGCAGTTCTATCTGCAGTCCACCATTGTAGAGAAGGGCGTGAAGATATCTGAATATAAATATACCAAATGGGATGTCTATGTCGGATGCATGATCACGGATGTGGTCTCATATTTTATAATATTCGCCTGTGCCGCCACCATCTTTGCCCACGGCATAAGGATTGAGACTGCGAAGGACGCGGCTCTTGCGCTCTTTCCCCTGGCGGGCAGCTACTCGGCCTGGCTCTTCGCCTTCGGCCTTCTCAATGCCTCCCTCTTTGCCGCCTCTATACTGCCCTTATCAACCGCATATTTCCTTTGCGAGGGAATGGGATGGGATTCCGGCTTGAATAAGAGGTTCTGGGATGCACCACAGTTCTACCTCCTGTACACTCTGCTAATATTCGTTGCAGCTATCTTCATACTGATACCGGATGCGCCACTGCTTACGATAATGGTACTCTCTCAGGTGATAAACGGATCTCTGCTGCCAGTGGTGCTGCTATTTATGCTCATTCTCATCAATAACAAGAAGCTGATGGGAAAGTATACCAACAGCAAATTCTTTAACGTCATCGCCTGGTCTACCACTATCATCATGAGCATCCTCACGGTGTTGCTGGTGATAACGGCCCTGTTTCCGGGACTAGGAAAATGACGGCATAGACTTGAATAGACATCCATAAATTCGAAAATAGGGAGGCAAAGTTTGCAGCGATCCGGCAAAGAGGCCAGCGCATCCGATCATCCTGGCACAGATGGCACAGATAATACTGCCGCTGATCAGAACGCATCTGATAATCCTGGGAAAGATCATCCTGCATCTGATTGTCATATTTCCGACCATCCTAGTACTGATCATCATCTTGCATCTGACCATCCAGGCACTATCTTGCAGGCCCCAGGCCTCCCTCCGGGAACTCGAATGCCGTCTTTGAAGCCCAGGATTACAGTCATTGACTATGATGAGGGCCATTTTCAAGAGACCGAGGTGAAATCGGTCGAAGAATGCTTCTTATTTAAAGGCAGGCCCTATGTAACCTGGATAAACATCGACTGTCTCGGGCAGATGGATATTCTAGAAAAGCTTGGAGCATGTTATGGATTTCATCCTCTGGTACTGGAAGACATACTGACCGATCAGCGTCCCAAGATCGAGGACTATGATGACTATATTTTCATAGTGCTCAAGATGCTTTACTACGATGAAGAAGGAGATGTGGTTCCTGGGGAGGCCTCGCTTGACATGGACCAGGTCAGTATAATTCTCGGCAAGAATTTCATAATATCCTTCAAGGAGAAGGAGGTTGATGTATTCAATCCCCTCCGGGAAAGGCTCCGGACTGCTAAAGGCAAGATCAGAAAGCAGGGTGCCGACTATCTCGCTTACTCCATGATGGACGCAATAGTGGACCACTATTTCGTGATCATGGAGAGGCTGGGTGACAGGTTCGAGGAGCTGGAGGATGCTGTGGTGACAAATCCCGAGCCTGGAATTCTTCCCACCATCTATAATTTGAAAAGAGATATGCTGTTCCTGCGAAAATCGGTCTGGCCGCTGCGTGAAGCTATAAGCCGGCTGCAAAGAACCGACTCACCTCTGGTCACAGAGACCACAAAGATCTACCTGAGAGATGTCTACGACCATACCATCCAGGTGATCGAGAACATTGAGACCTTCCGGGATATGTCTTCCTCATTGCTGGAGACCTATCTCTCCAGCCTGAGCAACAAGCTCAACGAGGTTATCAAGCTTCTGACCATCATCTCCACCATATTCATTCCCCTCACATTTCTCGCGGGGCTATACGGAATGAACTTCAAGTATATGCCGGAGCTGGAGTCTGCGTGGGGCTACCCTGCGATCCTGGCGCTGATGCTGCTAGTGATGGTCGTCATGTTGGCATATTTTCGGCGGAAGAGATGGATATAAGCCGATTGATCGTGACAATTTTTCTAATTTTGTCTTATGATCCGTCTTTCTTTTCATTTTTTTGTTGTGCCTTTCCAACGCCAACAACCTCCAGGATCTTTTCGTAGCGCTGCACAATCCTCTCCACGATGTCCATATCATACGGCTGGTGGACCGGCACCTGGATCTCCGCCTCCATTTGCGCCGAATCCGGTGCGGCGGTGAGGCCGTCTTCCTTCACAGCCAGTCGAAGGTCGCGGGCGATCTCCTCGATCATGGGAGTCAGCGGCTTGATTGCCCTGGCCGTCTTTGCCCTTTTCCGGAACTTCTTCAGCAAGGAGTCCACCTCTGCCGCCAGGGGCTCGACATCCCCGCATCCGGCAGCCTGGACGATCATCTCTGCACTCTCTTTAAGTTGAGAAAGAGTGCGAACGCCAGCCTCCAGCATCTCTCCCGAATAGTTTTCCTTAACCCGGCCGGCATAGCCTGGAGCGAGCACCAGTAGATCGATCTCTTTCAGCCGGCCCTGGTCTTCTGCCTCGGGTTTGTAAGGATTTACTACTATGAAGTCCAGGCCTAAACGTAAGGCAAGGCTCTCAAACATTGGCGAGACGCCCACCAGCTTCTTTTCCCGGAGGAGGGCTCGCCTGACTGCCTCCGGATTGCAGGAGGTGATGCCGAAGTAATCGGCAAAGCCGCGGGTGGTGGTGAGGAGCTTGGTACGGCTCTGCCGGACGGCATTTATGAGGCCCCTGCTCTCCAGTTCTTTCACGTGGTCGTAGCTCTTGTTGCCCCTGATCTCGACCAGATCGCTCTGCTTGATAGGCTGCTTGTAGGCGATGATGGCCAGAGTCCTGATGAGTGGAGCTTCAATCTCTTTGGGGGCGAAGGATAGAACCCGGCCGGCCAGACCGAAGCGAACCTGCATGGAATAACCCTCGCCGATGCTCTTGATTTCAATGCCGGATCCACGATTGGCATACTCGCTGGCCAGGTCATCTGCGGCGGCGCGCGCCCGTTCCTCAGTGAGGTCGGAGAGATCGGCCAGTTCTTTGGGGGTGAGCGTCCTGCCCGCAGCGAAAAGGGCGGCTTCGATAATGGCTTTGGCGTTGGAATCCATAGTCAAGATAACCCTGGCAGTTTATCATCCATAGAAGGGATTTAAGCTTGCGCCAGGGATGCCTTTGGGACAACCAAAGCTCGCGTCGCTTGCCTCAGCGTTGCCTCGCATAAATGCCTAAAGTTTGTTCGCTTACCCTCATCCATCAGAACCGACCTGCATCTCAACCGCAAACTACAAATATCTATAACGATTATATAGTTAATTTGTCGCGCCAATGAAACGGGTTGGTGGGCGTGCCGTGGGCTTAACGTATCCGATAATGCTCTGTTTGGCAAGGAAATCTTAGTGGCTTGCCCCTACCGAGGGGCAGCATGCGGTCGCTCCTAGGGCGAAAATCGTATCCCTTGTTCCAGGAGATGTATGCCTTCGCGGCAATGCATTCGGCTACGAGCCTGTGAGGCTAAAAAATCTCGGCTGCGGAAAGTTGCATGTCTTAATTGACGTAGCAAACGGCTGAGGTCCTCTCGCGCTAATACACGGTCGGGATGCAGGCGCGGCAGCTAACCATTGGCTGAAGGCGGGCTTAAGGCCCCATGATAACGGGTTCCCGTAAAAAGGACGCTGTGTTCTATTCCAGCGCTGTGCCGCCTTCGAGCCCAGATCGATTGTCGAGCTTCGGGCAGGGCCAGGCTGTCGCTCAGGTGACTGGCTCCTCCTACACGGGCGCTGTGAATTTCGGCGCTGGCCTGCCCGGGGATTTCGATTTTGCTGTTTTCTGTTTATTCCTTCAAATAAGGATTTTTGTTTCGATTTCCAACGTCGAAAGCCTTAAATATCGGCAATAGACTTATAGTACATAGGCAAAAGTCGATAGCCTATTTTCCCTCCCGCATGCTGATGACTTTTGCCTCCCTCCTTGTTCATTATCCCGTTCAAAGCAGGGTATAGAAATCGCAAATTTCTTGTACTATGCAAGGTCTATTATCATAGGATGACGGATTATTGGCGGATCTATCCTAAGAAAATAGACAAACAATAATTTGGGTAAAATGAATCTCAAGAGAACGTCTGTCCAATATCATATCGAATATCCATCTGCATCGGAGTTTTGAAAGTTGTTCCGGAGCGGAAAATTGCAGATCGATGCAGAATTCATCAAGAAATAAATTATGGTGTGATTGATCAATGGCCGAAGAAAGCAAATTCATCCTCTGGTTTGACCAGATCCGAATAGAAGATATACCCCTGGTAGGCGGCAAGAATGCGTCTCTGGGTGAGATGTATCAGGAGCTTACAGCAGGCGGAGTAAAGATACCCAACGGTTTTGCCACCACCTCAGAAGCCTACTGGCACCTATTGGCGTCTGCAGGAATTTTGGAGCCGCTCAGAGATACTCTGGCAGGGCTCGATAAGAAGAGCCCGGTAAAAGAACTGGCCGAGAAGGGCAAGAAGGCTCGAGAGCTGATACTCGAAGCCCGTATTCCGGAAGACCTCTGGAGCCAGATAGAGGCCGCTTATGACAGATTGAGCGAGCAGTATGGAAAAGATACAGACGTGGCCGTACGCAGCAGTGCCACTGCAGAGGACCTGCCCACGGCCTCCTTCGCAGGGCAGCAGGAGACCTTTCTCAATGTGCGTGGACGCGAGGAGCTTATGGGTGCCTGCATCAAGTGCTACGCATCTCTATTTACCGACCGGGCCATCTCCTACCGCATAGACAACGGATTCGACCACTTCAAGGTCGCTCTCTCCATCGGCATCATGAAGATGGTGAGGTCGGACCTGGCCTCCAGCGGCGTCATCTTCACCCTGGACACCGAATCCGGCTTCAGGGATGTAGTCTTCATCACAGGGGCCTATGGTCTGGGTGAGAACATTGTGCAGGGTGCTGTGAACCCCGATGAGTTTTATGTCTTCAAGACCACACTTAAAAAAGGTTTCAAGCCTCTCGTCAGGAAGACCCTGGGTGACAAAAAGATCAAGATGATCTACGGCACGGGTGAGGAGAAGGCTCTGACCTACAATGTTGATGTGCCCGAAAAGGAATCCAGGACGTTCTGCATATCCGACGAGGAAGTCCTGACGCTGGCCAAATATGCAATAGTAATTGAGGATTACTACTCCAAGAAGGCCGGAAAGGAACGGCCCATGGATATAGAGTGGGCCAAAGACGGCAAGACGGGAGAGCTCTTCATAGTTCAGGCCAGGCCGGAGACTGTGCAGTCCCAGAGGTCCATGGACGTTCTGGAGACCTATCGCCTGGAGAAGAAGGGGCCGATAATTGTCACCGGCCGGAGTATTGGGGAGAAGATCGCCAGCGGTAAGGCGAGAATCTTGCACGACCCGACTGAACTTTCCTCCTTCCAGGCAGGAGAGGTGCTGATCTCCAATACTACAACCCCTGACTGGGAGCCGGTCATGAAGAAGGCGGCTGCCGTCGTGACCAACCTGGGGGGGAGAACCAGCCATGCCGCCATAGTCAGCCGGGAGTTCGGGATTCCTGCCGTGGTGGGTGCAACCGGAGCCATGGAGAAGATCAAGACCGGCCAGGAGGTAACAGTCAGCTGCGCAGAGGGCGATGCGGGCGTGGTCTACGAAGGAATACTGCCTTTTAGTGTCGAGAAGATGGGCCTGAAGAACCTGTCCCGGCCCAAGACTGAGATCATGATAAACCTGGGCAACCCGGAGGAGGCTTTCTCCACATCCATGATCCCCAATGACGGTGTGGGCCTGGCCCGTCTGGAGTTCATAATAACCAGCTACATTAAGATTCATCCCATGGCCCTGATCCATCCTGAGATGGTCACGGACGAGAAGGCAAGAAAGCAGATTGAAGACCTGACCTACGGCTTTGGTGACTATAAAGAGTACTTCGTAGAGAAGCTCGCCATGGGAGTCGGGACAATAGCTGCCGCCTTTTACCCTCGACCGGTTGTAGTTCGGCTGAGCGATTTCAAGTCCAACGAATACGCCAACCTCATCGGCGGGAAATTCTTCGAGCTGGAGGAGAATAATCCCATGCTGGGGTTCCGGGGAGCATCTCGATACTACAGTGATCGGTATAGAGAGGGCTTTGCCCTGGAGTGTGCCGCCCTCAAGAGAGTCAGGGAGGTCATGGGTCTCAATAATGTAATAGTGATGATACCCTTCTGCCGCCGGGTGGACGAAGCTCGAAGGGTACTGGCCGAGATGGAGAAAAACGGCCTGAAGCGAGGAGAAGGCGGACTGCAAGTCTATCTCATGTGCGAGGTGCCGAGCAATGTGATTTTGGTGGACGAATTCTGCCAGCTCGTGGACGGCATGTCAATAGGCTCCAATGATCTGACTCAGCTTACTCTTGGAATTGACCGGGACTCGGAGATCCTGGCCAAGGATTTCGATGAAAGAGATCCTGCTGTCAAAATAATGGTCGCGCTCGCCATCCTGGGAAACAGGAGGAATAAAAAGCATAGCGGCCTATGCGGCCAGGCGCCAAGCGACTATCCGGAATTTGCCCAATTCCTGGTGGAAGAAGGAATAGATTCCATATCCATCAATCCGGACACGGTGATGAAGATCACTTTGAAGGTGCTGGAGACGGAGAAGACGATTGGCAGATGACCAAATCGTCTTCCGCTTTTTTTTGAGGTGCGGGCAGGACGTTCATAATTATCCTGTTCTTGATCGTCCAATTCCCTTATCGCCTATTTCTTCGTCGCCTTTTGCGCCTGCTCCATCATCATCTGAGCAGCTTTATAATAGGCATCTCTGGGCATCAGCTCTCGGCTTACCTCCTTTTGGAGTTCCTCGGAGATCTTGCCCTCTTTCGCGAGCTGGCGGCCGGCTTCTTTTGCCGCCCGGAAGACGCCTTCCACTAACCTCGTCTCCCCTGCCTTTATCATCTCTTTCATGCCATCTGCCATGGGGCGGAGCAGTGCTCCAGCAAAATCGCTGCTTCCCTCCGGCCTGCTGTAAAGAGCATTCATTTGAAGCAGGAGCGGATCGAACATGGATAGCTCCCAGGCGCCGCATGTGGAGACGAGAACGATCTTTTGCCTCTTGGGCCCCATCTCTCCTTGCATATGCAGCGGCAACTGCCTATCCATCAGGTTCTTGAGTGGGCCCGTCACGCCTGAATAATAGACAGGACTTGCCCAGACGATGACATCCGCCTCTTTGAACTTGGGAAGAAGCATCTGCATATCATCCTTCTGGCCGCAGGTTCCCGGATTTACAAACCAGCAGCTCATATCTCCGTTGCAGGGCCCTATCTTCAACTTTCTCGTGTAAAAGAGATCCACATCAGCCCTTGCTTCCTTCATGCCTTCCAGAAAGGGGTTCAGGATCATGGCCGTATTTCCCTCACCCATATGAGGGCTACCGTTTATGGCGAGAACTTTCATGGGTTGTATTCTCGGGCTTTATCGATAAATACTGATCGCATACTGATTGTATGATGGAGGTCGCGCCGGGAGACGGTCTGGGCTAACGGATCTCACATCCAGATCTTCTTATTGCTGCCCAGCAGGCGGCAGATTTCATGCACCGTAAAGATCCTGATGGATGCCGACTCTCTGCAGGACATATCCCAGTTGAGCATGCCGCAGGCCAGAAATCCGGCGATATTGTCGAACCCAGGTGTACATGAATGCGTTTGGCTTTTCATGATCGCAGAACCAGACACCGTTGATGCTCAGGGCGAGGTGTGCGTGTCCCATGAGTTCGATTTGGCAGGAACTGAGCATTCTACAATTCTCCAGCCAGCTTCAGCACGGCATCTCGCGTCTGTTGAGCTAGGCGGAAGCCCAGCTCCTGGAGCCTATCAAGAGACGGCCTCACTGTAGCAAGGTGGCCCGAGCGTTTTGCATCCAGAAGCAATCCCAGCGTGCCCTTAACAGGTATTCCATTGGAGATGGCCAGACGGCGTGCCAGAGCATCATCCAGAAGGGCGATGCTTCCAGGCATTTCAAGGGCCAGCATCAGCACCTGGGACTCGCCAGGACCAAGATCTGTTATCAAGGAAGCGGCCTTGGCGCTGATAGGTGCTTGTACCCGAACCCATTTGAGACTCCTTGGTTGTGGCAGGTCCAATCCTTTTGCAGTTCCAGCATCTAATTCGGCCAAAACGGCTGGCGGAACGATAACAGAGCCGACAAGATTGGGAATAATGCTCAATTGACCTATCTGATGCAGATACTGCAAAGGTGATGTATTGCAGATGACTTCAGGCAAGATGCGCCTCCGCCTTGAGGTCCTCCTCTGTCAGGCGAAAAGTATCAACACCATAGTTAGCCAGCTTGGTAAGGAAAAGCGTTCTCGGCATCCCTGCCAGCCTAGCTGCCGCTCCAGATGACAATCTGCCCAATTCAAAGAGCTTCACTGCCGCAGCTAACCTCAGCTCCTTTCCCAATTCGTCAGGGGACATCTTGAGGGCAAGCAGAGCATCATCCGGCACTTGCAAGACAATCTCACTCATATGCTATAATGTCAGGGGGAGAGTTATGTATAACTTTGCATTGGTTTATTCGTCTTCGAGAGAAGCGATGTGCAGAGATCAGATCCCTGCACAATTTAATAGCCTTGATAGCTAGCACCTCTAAAGCCTCAAGATTTGCTTTCCTCAATCGGCATGACTGGGGGGTAGTTGATGCCTCGCCTGTTGAGTCCTGGATGGAGGCGAGAGTCTAGAAGAAGCCGATCCTGCCCATGCGCTCTCCAAAGAGGCTATCGCCAAGATGGATCCGGCGGCCAAGCCGTTGTCAAGCAGCTCATGGAGGAGAACACCCCACCAAGGCCGAGGCGAAAGTTGCCAGGCAGATTGCCAAAGAGCTGAAGGATCAGCAGGTCCTGAAAGGAGTTCGTGGCCAAAGCCGAAGAGCTGCTTACCCTTCCGATTCATTCTCCCGGATTATTCCAGACGATAAGTTTTATTGTCCGGGAGTTTGATTAAAATGCATTATTGCCAAGAAAGATTCAACGCACATCTAATTGCTTAAAGCATCACCAAGGAAAAGAGATTGTCGGAAGGCCTGAAAATTGTCATCATATTCTGCATACAGCGGCACCGGTCTGGATCAGATCGACCCCTTTGACATCAACGACACCAACCTCTGGCGAAAGGCTGAGTACCTGGGTCGCTACCTCTTTGCGGCAGACTTTCTCCGGACACAAAATCCGGAGGTTGTAGCCGATATCTCCTGCGGCATGGGATACGGTGCGCTGGAGCTATGCAATGTTGCCGGGACGGTTTTCGGAGTTGATGGCAGCACGGATCTGATGGAGCTGGCCAAACAGAAGTGCAATCGACCCAACATCCAATTTCTCCATAACGACCTGGAAGAAGGGAATTTGTCTTTGCATATAAGCGAGGGATCGGTCGATGCTGTGGTCAGCTTTGAGACCCTTGAGCATCTTGTTGACCCCAATCGAGCTGTAGACCAGTTTCAGAGACTTCTGCGGCCGGGCGGCTTTTTCATATGCTCGGTTCCGAACGTCCTTTCTGAGTCGGGTGATAGCGCCGGCCTTCCCAGGAACAAATCCCATAAGCAGTGGTTCAATTTTGCATCCCTCACCCGGCTGGTGCAGGGGAATGGTATGCAGGTGATCTATAGACTGGGCCAGTCCTGGTCTAAAACGCTCTTTCGAAGAGAGCAGCAGCTAACAAACGCCAAGCGCATCCAGCGGAAGCTTTCCGATGAGCCGGGAATGCATTCGGCTGAGATGATTCGGTGGCTCTCTTACGTTGCTGCTTATCCCAGTGTCGAAGACGTCGATGGCTCCTACTCCATCATCATTGTGGCCCAGAAAAATGATGCTGAATAATATCAAGAAGTATGACGGCCTTCCAGAAGATCTCGGACAAATCCATCAAATCCAATGGACTCTTATATCCTCTCCGAGATCGATGAGGGCCGCAAATCCTCTTCGCAGTTCTCCCACATTTACGACCTTGGTGGAACCGATGCTGCACTCTCCTCGATCCTCATGAATATGCCCGCACAGTAAGAGATTGGGCTGGTACTCTTCTATGAAGCGACGCAGGCAGACTGATCCTGAGCTTTCGCCGTTGTAGAGCCTGTCCTGCGCTCCCAGGGGCGGTTGATGCACGACGATTATCTTGTACTTTGTCCCTGATATCTTCGGATATGCAGCAGCCAGGATCCGATAGACCTCTTCATCACGATGGTAATACCTGGCGGGGTCTCCCAGTCGCCGAGGATCTCTCGCCACCATTCCGCCCAGCCCCAGGAAGCCATAGTCTTCATGCCGAAAGATGGTTTGATGCAGCATTATGAAACCCGCTTCAGTCCATAGGTCGGGTACGACATCTTTATGGTCCATGTTTCCGGGAACTATCAGCACGGGTGGCCCGAGGCGAGCCAGGGCAGAGGCGACTGGCATCGCCTCCTTTTTGTGGCTGCCGTTATGGAGATCGCCGCAAAAGACGATGAGATCGGCATTAAGATCCTTCAGCCCGTCAAGACTCTCGATATGGTCATGCAGATCGGCAAGACCCAGAATTCGCAAAGATTTCATGATTTTACCATTTTCTCCTTTCCTACTATAAATTGGACTGCATTTTAGTTGTTATCGTTACATGGCGTCTAGAAATAGTCGGATCAGGCCAGCAAAACTCCTACATCTCAAGCGTCAGGATCAAATAAATAGAGCACGAACGGCCTCTTGAAATAGTTAATTCGCAATCACTCGGTTCAGTAAGTTGTCAATGAGGATAAGGTATGAAAAAATCAACATTAATTCTGGTCTGCATCGCCTTCTTGATGGCGATGACGGCATTGGCTTTTAGCGCATCCGCCTTGTGTTCAAGCTGCATGCAAGAAGGGGATTGGAATTATAGTGCAAGCAGTTTTCTTGAAGGCAAGCCCATAAGCGAAGTGCCCCAGGCATTTGGACCAAGGGCAGTGCGCGAGACCACTTCACAGTTCGAAAAAACGTCCAAGGCAACCCCTGGGGCCACCGGCAATGATGCGAATGTAGCTGTCACTCCTGCTGCGGCCGCAAGTGTTCCGGAGGCTGCCATCAATCTTATGAGCGTCAATGCCAGCCCGGATTCTGTGAACTCAGGAAGTCCTGTTAAGATCACTGCCATCTTTTCCGTGAGCAGCTCGACACAGTCGGAGAACCAAACAGGGATTGCAAATAACGCCTCAACAACTCCAGTAGGCGAGACCTTGCTGACAGCAGGTGCTGTCATTAAAAACTCGGCAGGCAACGATGTTGGAACGGTGAATCTGGTTAAATCCTCCGGGAATGAGTATTCCGGATCCTGGAACGCCCGGGTCCCGGCAGGCGTCTATAATGCAAATATATTTGCCTCGTCCCTGCAAGGATCAGGAAACTTCAATGACGTCTTGAGAATAAATGTCGTAGCATCCGGGAGTGCATCCACCAACGCTCCTGCTGTCAAGAACCTGGGATGAAATACGATCTATAGGAACTCGGAGAGCAACCGCCTTCTCGGCCCCTCCATCTCTTTGAGGAGGAACTTGGGACGGAGCCTTCCCCTTATTTTTGTGCGGGTGTAAACCAGTGTCTCATTCTCTTTCTTCTCCTTTTGCAGGCCCTCCAGCTCATCCTTTTCGGCGAGATACAGCTCGATCTCGCCGAATTTTCCCGTCGCCCAGTCAAAGACTTGCGCCTGATAGATTGTTCGGATGTGCTTATGACAGCCTCTGGACCAATCCTTTTCCGCTACCAGATCTGCGGCGTGCTCCACGGGGCCGACAAATTCCCGGCACTTTTCATCAGGCTGGCAGAGCCCCAGGTCTGCAATGCCGAGGTCCGGGTAGCCTCTGCTCTGCCGCTGCATGGTTTCACATTTGGGGCAATGCATCTTCCCAAACCATTCTGCAAAGATCCGTTCTTCTACGACGACGGCATCCGACCACAGCGACTTTGCCTCGGCGTTATCCCAGCCCGATTGGCCCAGGAATGAGGCCAGGATCGCGGCTATCCTGTGTCTGCCCTTATCGGCTGCAACTTTTTGGATCATGTTTTTGATGCAGGGCGGAAAGGCAGAGGGTTTGATCGGACCTATTGCGATCCACAGCCTCTCTTCTCGCTGCTTGATCTCCAGGAGTGATATAGGAATCTCCACTCCAACGTGCGGCAACAGGCGACAATCTCTGGTGGGCATCTACGCTCTCTTATGGCCTCCCACAAAATAGGCCTGCGTGTCTTTCTCAGGATGTGCTTGTTGAGGCACTGCGGCTCCTCCTTTCTGGGTCTCGAAATCCATTCTGCTCTTGAGGATGCACCGGCCTTTGCGTAATCCGCCTAAGGGGTTCTTGGGCGTGCCCATGGAGTTCATGCAGCGTGCCATCACTGCAGCACCTCTGGCCAGTCCATCGTCCACGAAGACCACATTCTTCTCCGGCAGGTCATAGAGCCCGAGCTTCTCAATCTCTTCCAGGATCAGTCGGGGCTTACTGCCGCTGATTCCCGCCCGGCCTGTGACACCTATGGCCGTATTTCCGGTGACTATGCCTTCATCAATTCCTACCTTCACCAGCCGCCGAGCCACACGGGCCATGACCAGGTCCAGAGTGCCAAAAAGGGTCTTCAAATTCCTGGATTCATGGATATCGGCACCAATTTTGGAGAGCTTTTCCAGGTCGCTGCCGTTCACTCCAACATCGCAACCTATGAGGACGACGTTGTTAAGGGCAGCAGCCTGCGGGCAGACGGGCACCAGTCCGTATTTATTGCGACTCTGGGGGACCTTCTCTATTATTACCAGTTCGTCAATCTGATCCGCGTAGGATTGAGCCTCTATACCGTATTCGGGCTTAATTTTGGCATCAAATATGTCCAGTGTTGCCCCATTTTTTTTGTCTACCAGCCCTGTCCCCTGCACCACGGCATCGGGGATGGCCCCGGCCAGGCCGAGAAGATTTCCAATGGTGTGGGCATAGGGCAGCTCCTCGCTCGTCACCCTGCCATCCAGAGTGGTGCCGAAGTCCATAGAGAGACAGGGGTTGCGAAAGTCCACATCCGTCCAGCGGCTCCCTTCCTTTATGCCGGCCGTGGCCAGCTCGCCTTCCATCTCATTGGCTACGACTTCGACGCCGGTAGATCCCTGCGGTGGGAAGCATGAGGCTACTGCGCCCATGAAGATCACCTTCTCTATCATGGTGTAGTGCTTGAACTTATCGAGAATGTTGTGGATGCTCATGGCCGGGGTCATGAGCCTGGGAGGGACTCCGGCATCAAGGCAGCCCTTTGCCAGGGCCTGAATAAAGGCCCCCACCTGTTCCGGTGAATCCAGCTCGGCCACGACGCCTGTGGAGCGCACCACGAAGTTCAGATCAGTCTTGATATCCAGGCGGGCCTTATCGTGGCTCTCGATAAGGGTGTTTTTCACCAGTTCCGCTATGGATTCTTTGGTTAGGGGTGTGCCGTTGATGGTATGGGCGAAGACCTCTTCGCCGGGCTTTGGAAGCCGCACATCTCTGGTCATCTTCACAGTCTTGTCGACGATGTAGGTCTTGCCTGTAATCAAGTCTGTGGCGGTGAGAATGCATTTAGTAGTAGTATTGCCTACCTCGACAGAGGCCACGATGTAGTATGGTTTGGAGCGGAGATCCAGGTAGTTGACAGGCGGGCTTTCTGCAATACGGGGTGTGGTTTTGGACTTGAAGAGGCGACCGAGGTTCATATCTTAGGGGAGTGGTCAGGGAGACATTAAAGCTTTGTGTCAACGGGGTTGGAAGTGTAGAGTTCTGAATGTTTCTTCGTGTCTGTATAGTCCCTACTGTTTGGCATTTATATACCCCGCCATTCCTTTAAGTTTATTCGGTCGCATTAAGCTCTCTCTCGATTCTCAAAAGGAACTGGTTCAAATTGCACTCTTGAGCGTTCTTGACCAAAAAGCATCTTCCTGAGTCTGTAGATAGTGTTTTTCATCGAGACTTTCGTGATAGCGAGTCGAATTGTACCAATCCAAAAATTGGTCAAAATCGTCAAATGATCTTCTGCTTTTCTAATAGGTATGATATCATTTCTCGATTTTCCCATTTGGTCTGAGGATGTCTCACGCCGGCCAAAATATGAGCGATTCCATTTTTGGCCAGAAAAACGTCAAATGAGCTCGCAGATTCACCGTTTTTATCCAACCTGTTGGCGAAAAATTTCGTACCATGATCTGTAACAACTTCTCTGATTCCTCGAACCTTGCTATAATCCTTCAACACCTTTCTAACTAACCCGATGTTTATCTCGGCAGTCGCTACAGCAAATTCCCCACCTGCAAGAATAAATCGCGAGCTATCGTCGAGGACGACCCAGACTTCTTTGCGGTTGATTTTGCTGGTGTGCCCTTCGAGGTGCACAAGGCTCATGCTGTGATCTCGTTGATATCTGATGGATAGCATTGTGGGGTATATGCCTGCCGTATTTGTGCTCGATTGCTGTTTCGAGGTGTCTTGCTCCAGAATTTTGCTCTTTGAGGATGCTTCGACTGCGTCGAAGCTCTTGCTGATGCTAATCAGCATGATTTCAAGAATTAGGTGCTTATCTGCTTCGCTCAGGCTGGTCTTGGGGCGTCCAAATTTCCTTGGTGCCAATTGCTCTTTATTCTTCATCCAGTGTCCCCAGACTCTATTTGGAAAGAGGGTGCGACCCAGATCGCCAAAAATTGATATCAAGCGCGTTATTAAAATATGGGCAAATCGTAACGGAGAGATCTGGATCTAGTCTTAAAAAAATTGTCAAGAAAATTGTTTTTGGAAATGATATCCATCCCAAGTTGATCTCAACCAGCTACGAACGGCAAAATCTCACTCTACGGCAGGATAACAATCGCATTTCAAGGAAGACCACTGGATTCTCCAAAGAGACTGAAGAATTGGATTACCAGATGAACCTTTAATATTACATACTTTAAACTGCCTCAAAATGCTAATGGCAAAGCTAGTCAGCTAAGGGATTGACGCAAAATAAAATGAACACATTTATATTGTAGAACGTCATCTACATATTATGGACGGCGAAGTAGATTACGAACCATTCTTAAAAGCGCTATCTGGTGCAGATCCAATTCAAGCAAGG
>Ga0209083_1000068_pt1 | contig 160637 bp, 136 predicted proteins | sample AM7aDNAmetaG_FD_184132 | JGI IMG/M metagenome (GOLD analysis project Ga0209083, IMG submission 184132) | Freshwater microbial communities from Finland to study Microbial Dark Matter (Phase II) - AM7a DNA metaG (SPAdes) (version 3) | ecosystem: Environmental > Aquatic > Freshwater > Lake ... | reverse complement strand
CGTTTGCAATCCTGCGATCGGTAATCGACACCTCCATAAAAAACAACCTGAACCCTTTGCATTCTCTTTCCCAAATTAATGCCCTATATTTGTAGGGGGTGAACAGTTACTGAAATTTTAGTGTTTATATTTAAATGGAATCTTTTTTTCCTGCAATGGTAAAACTGGCCACTTCGGCATTTCCCTTGGCATAGGGGGCTGATTCTTCGATAATTTCAATGGAGGCGAAACCCGCGTTTTCCAGTTGTAGCATATACTCTGAACGGGTCACCGATCCGGCCCAGCATTCAGCCACTGCCACAGGGTCATTCCTGTATTCATCTGCAATTACAGAGGTGGCATAAATATCGCTGATCACAAACCTGCCGCCTTTCTTAAGGATTCGGTAGATCTCGTTCCAGACCGACTGCTTGTCGGCAGCATGGTTCAGGGTGCAATTGGAGATTACCAGGTCAGCCACTTTATCAGGAAGTTCGAGCTTTTCAAGTTCACTGCATATAAAACTGACATTTGTTACACCGAATTTTTCTGCATTACGGCGGGCTTTATCAAGCATACCATCAGAAATGTCTATCCCGTAAACAAATCCGGTTGCGCCAACCGATTCAGCCATGCGTAATACATCCGTTCCACGACCACTGCCCAGATCAACACACACCTCCCCGGTTTTAGGTTCAGCATAGTTGATCGCCCCACCGCAGGAAAGGCAACATTCTGATTCTGCCAGTTCGCTGTATCGGTTATTTATTTCTTTTACTTCCATGATTTTGTGATTCATTCAAAGTTACGCCTAATCTTCTTTCAAAGTCGTTTTTAAGACAGTGCAAAAGTAGACAATATTTTTATTAAATCGCATAAGTATCACTAATTTTTTTAACCGACTGCTAATTTTACTATTTTTACACAACCATGCCAGATTTCAGATTAAAAGTTTTTCATTCGGTTGCCACCCACCTGAGCTTTACCAATGCTGCAGCCGAACTTTTTATTACCCAACCGGCAGTTACAAAGAATATCCAGGAACTGGAGAAAGAACTTGACATTCGCCTGTTTGAACGAAAAGCCAATAAGATCATCCTGACTCCTGCCGGACTTATCCTCAGGAACTATACCCATCAGATCATTGGTATTTACAAGCAGATAGACTTTGATTTCAGCATCCTGAAGAAGAAGTTTTCGGGAAACCTGCAGCTGGGAGCCAGTACAACAATCGGTCAATATGTCCTCCCACCGGTGCTGGCGAAATTTTATCAAAGGTTTCCCCAGATAAAACTATCGTTGCTTAATGATAATACGGAGAAAATTGAGGCAGCTCTTCTTGATCAGCGAATTGAACTTGGCATGGTAGAAGGCCGGACCAAGAACAAGGAGCTCAAATACATTCCGTTTATTAAAGATGAATTGGTCCCTGTAGTTCATACAAGCCAAAAACTGGCTTACAGAAGTGAAATTGAACTGTCTGAATTGCAAAATATCCCCTTGGTTTTCCGAGAGCGAGGTTCAGGGAGCCTGGAAGTTATCGAGCATGAGCTGGCATTGCACAAAATTCAGTTATCCGATCTGAAAATAGCCATGTACCTGGGCAGTACCGAAAGCATCAAATCGTTCCTGGCCAATTCCAACTGCCTTGGATTTATCTCCATCGCAGCTGTTTCAAGAGAAATTGCGAACGGTGAGTTTAAAATTATCGACATACCACAGCTGGATATCAGGCGAACATTTTCCTTTGTCCATTTGCACGGAAAATCTGATGGTCTGGCGGATACCTTCATTAATTTTGCCATGCAGCATTATAACCAGAAGTAATACGGGATAAGTTTTTACACCATCCTCAAATCCTTTGAAGTGGTGAACTTTGCAGTCCTGATTTATCCTAAAGGACCAGCAAATGAATCTACCCCCAATTATCCGTAAGACAATATTCCTGATTGCTGCAATTGCATCTCTTACCCCTTTTATTGAACCTCCTTTAGCCTTGTTTCTGGGGATTGTTTTAGCCCAGCTTATCGGGCATCCGTATGAAAAATACAACCATAGGGCAACCGGGTTGTTGTTAAAGATTTCAGTAGTCGGGCTAGGTTTTGGAATGAATGCCATTGTAGCGGCCCAGGCCGGGAAACAGGGGATTCTTTTTACGATAGCTTCCATCAGTCTCACCTTTTTAATCGGCCTGACTGCAGGGAAGTTGATGGCAGTCAATAAGAAAACGGCGATACTCATTTCAACAGGGACCGCCATTTGCGGTGGCAGTGCAATTGCAGCAGTTGCTCCGGTTATCGGGGCCAAAGAAAATGAGATTTCAGTCTCTCTTGCAACGGTTTTCATCTTGAATTCAATGGCCTTACTGATTTTCCCGCCAATCGGGAACTGGTTCCATTTAAGCCAGTCCCAATTCGGGATGTGGGCAGCCATTGCAATTCATGATACCAGTTCGGTTGTTGGAGCGGCCCATAAATTCGGAGCACAAGCCCTGCAGATAGCCACCACGGTTAAATTAGAAAGAGCGCTATGGATCATCCCGGTTTCATTTATCATGGCACTGGCGTTTAAAAGCAGCAAGAACAAAATCAAGATCCCCTGGTTTATTTTCTTTTTTGTCGTTGCGATGTTTCTCAACACGTTCCTTCCCCAAATTCACCAGCTTGATCAGATGATTGTTTTTGCAGCAAAAAGGGGCCTGACTCTCACTCTGTTTCTTATAGGAGCAGGCCTTACCCGGAATGCATTGAAAACCGTAAGTCTCCGGCCAATGGTGCTTGGTGTGCTCTTATGGGTAATGATCTCAGTGAGTTCGTTGATTGTCATCATTAACATGATCAGGTAATTTATCCGGTTCGCCAACACTTTTATGACGTCATCATGGCATTAAGGCTGATCTTCACCAAGCAGACGGGAGTGCCTGAATAGTCGTTCAAATGCAATTTCCATAGTATGAAAATAGTTGGTTTATAATGAAATCATTGCTATTTTTGAAGTGATAACCGAACAATCCACCCAACCATAATTTAACCTCATCCGGATGAAAAAAATAGTCGTTCTCGGGGCTGGCATCGCCGGCCATACCACTTCGTTACTGTTAAAACATAAACTTGGCAGGAATCACCAGGTGATTGTAGTCAGCCCGCACGATAGGTATCAATGGATCCCGTCAAACATCTGGGTGGGAATTGGTCAGATGACCGCCAAACAGGTGTCTTTCCCGCTTGAACCGGTGTATCGGAAGAAAGGAATTGAGTTTATCCAGGGAAAAGCAACCGCCATTCATCCTGAAGGTGAGACCGGCAACAACGTGCCATACGTTGAGTTTGAATATACAAATGCAGATAAGGCAGGGCAGTCAGGGAGAATCGAATACGATTTCCTGGTGAATGCTACGGGCCCGAAGCTAAACTTTGCAGCCACAGAAGGGTTGGGTCCAAAAGGTTTTACCAATTCCGTATGCACCTATCCGCATGCTGAAGAGGCCTGGGTAAATCTTCAAAAGTCCCTGGATAAAATGGCAAAGGGAGAAAAGCAGCGTTTCCTGATCGGAACCGGGCATCCAACAGCCACTTGCCAGGGGGCCGCTTTTGAATATGCACTGAATGTTGCCTTTGAAATATCAAAGCGCAAGCTGAATCATATGGCCGAGATAACCTGGATCACCAATGAAAATGAGGTGGGTGACTTTGGGATGGGAGGCGCCTTCATTAAAAAAGGCGGATATGTTACCTCAACAAGGGTCTTTGCCGAATCGATTCTTGCCGAATATGGTATCCGGTGGATCACCAAGGCTGGGATTGTAAAAGTAGAAGAGGGGAGAGCCCATTATGAAACACTCGATGGCGAGCAACATGTACAGGAATTTGATTTCGCCATGTTGATTCCATCCTTTGCCGGTGCAGGAATGAAAGCCATCGACCGAAATGGTGAAGATATCACGTCGAAACTGTTTGCCCCCAGCGGCTTTATGAAGGTGGATGCAGATTACACAGCCCGGCCATTTCAGGAATGGAGTGCTGAAGACTGGCCTTCAACTTACGAAAGTCCCGCTTACCCGGATATTTTTGCAGCAGGTATCGCATTTGCTGTACCTCACCCGATTTCTCAACCCAGGAGCAGCAAGAATGGCCTGGCCATTTTCCCTACAGCCCCCAGGACAGGGATGCCTTCTGGTGTCATCGGGAAAATTGTCGCACTCAACATCATCGACAGGATAAAAAACAACCGGAAGGATTCACCGCATAAAGCCTCCATGGCAAGGATGGGCGCCGCATGCATTATCTCTTCAGGTTATGGATTACGCGATGGTATGGCTGCATCGATGACGGTTTTCCCGATCGTACCCGATTTTAAACGATTCCCGGACTGGGGAAGAGACCTGAACTATACCGTAGGAGAACCCGGGCTTGCCGGTCATTGGGTTAAACTGCTTCTGCACTACCTGTTTATCTACAAAGCAAAGGCAAAACCATTCTGGTTTTTGATCCCTGAGTAGAAACCTTACATAATTTTTAAAATAGATCAGTATTCTTTTAAAATATCAGCCATCATGCAGGAGAAACACATAACACCCGGACCGAAAGAGATCACCAACCCTCCATACCCTACCGGAAATACAAGATTCTGGCGCAAATTCTTTCCCTGGCAGGTTGTCAGATTTTTCGTTTTAAACCTCAAAATCATGCGCATTATTATCGGGGGTCATTCCTGAATTTCTGGAATTCTATGTAATTAAACCTTTTCCAATGCCTGCCTTAAGTCGGAGATGATATCCTCAGCATTTTCGATTCCTGCAGTATTTCATTGTAATATTAATGGACATATGTTCTTAATGCATTAACTTTGCAAAAAAAAATGCTTGACCAACGCGATACCTCAATCGCCAAAACTCAGCAATACCGGGTGGTTTTCCCAAAACACCTGAACTCAAATGGAACCTTTTTTGGCGGCGAGGCCATGCAATGGCTTGATGAAGTTGCATTTATTACAGCAACGCGCTACACCCGTCAGCGGATGATCACCGTAAAAATTGAACATGTTCGCTTCCTGAAGCCAATTTTGCCTAACACCATAATGGAAATAACCGGCACAATAGTAAAAGCCGGTAACATTAAATTGTATATCAAAATAGAGGTGTACTCAGAAGATATGTATTCCCAACACCGGGAAAAAGCGATAGAGGCTGACTTCGTGTTTGCTTCATGCAACGATGATTTATCACCTATTCCTTTGAAACTTCCTTAAAGTTGCTTTTCAAACTTTTTAACAACATTTGCAACAACAACCCAGGAAACCAGGATCAGGACCGGCCAGCTAAAAAACCATATAATTTCAGTTATCATCAGATCAATTTTTAATAAATATGAGTTTCGGTTTTCATCTCCCCGATATCGATTTTTTTGTTGTCGATCGAGCGCCAGGCATAGAAGATATAGGCCAGCACAAATGGCACCAGCAGTGACACATAGCTCATGGCCACCAATGTATATCTGCTCGAAGAACTGTTCCCAATGGTGAGCGAACTTTGTAAATCGAAAGTCGAAGGATAATAGGCGGTGTTGTTGAATCCAGCAAGCAGGAACAGGGAAAATACCGTAAGAATGGTGCCGATGCCTGCCGCCCAGATCCCTTTTGTGCTGCATTTGACAAAGCAGGTGATCGGACGGATAATGCCCATCAGCACCATCACAACACCCAGCAGAAACAATACAGCCACAACCGGCATCCGGATCAGGTTGTGCAAGTATTTATAAGGTTCCATCGATACCATTTTGGTCTCCGGATTCACTGCAAAACCAGACGATAACAATAACCAGATCGTAAAAGTTAGGAAGAAAACCACGAATGGAATTGCGTTATAGAGCAACTGTTTTTTTACCCTTTCCATGATGGCCGAATTGTTTACACGGTTCATGAAATAGAGCAGGGCCAGCACCCTGGCCAAAAAGAAGACTGTTAATCCAAGCGTGAGGTTATGCAGGTTTAATGCAGCTTCCAAACCATAAGCAGGGCCTGTCCATTCTGAAATGATTGGCATTTTGCCTCCGGTCAGGTTTGTAAGATTCATTTTATTAACCACAAAGGCAGAACCGGTAAAAAAGGTGGCAACAGCTGTCCCTATTAAAACTGTTCCCAGTAATCCATTGATATAAAGAAGCACTTCATACGTTCGGTGCCCAAAGAAATTGTTGGGTTTCGACCGGTATTCGTATGATACGGCCTGAACAACAAATGCAACCAGGATAAGCATCCACACCCAATATGCACCTCCGAAACTCGTTGAATAGAATAGGGGAAAGGATGCGAAAAAGGCACCTCCAAAGGTAACCAGGGTAGTAAAGGTGAATTCCCATTTCCGGCCAAGGAGATTGACCAGAACGGTTCGTTCGTCCTCGGTTTTACCAAGCGTATATATAAGTGTTTGCCCACCCTGGACAAACATCAGGAAAACCAGGATGGCACCCAGCAATGAAACGATGATCCACCAGTATTCCTGCAACGTGACATATGAGAATGTTTCGAACATAATTCAGGTTTTTATTGATTAATGAATAGTGGATGAACCTTCTTCCGCCGGACCCTTTTTAATCTGCGTAGTCATGATCTTGATCTCCGCAATCAGCAACCCGGTAAAAATGACGGCGAACATCCAGAAGGTGATTTGGACCGAAGAGGATTTAATCTGCGAAACGGCGGCAATGGTTGGAAGGATGTCCTGGATGACCCATGGCTGGCGGCCAACTTCGGCAACCACCCAGCCCAGCATGGAAGCTGTATAGGCTAAAGGAATGGTCCAGAGTGCGGTATACAAAATGAATCGTTTCGTTTCAATTTTATTTTTAAGGGTCAGCCATAAAATGACAATGAACAAAGCAAGGAAGTGGAATCCCAGCCCGACCATAATCCTGAAAGAATAGAAAGAGGTGGGAACACTGGGCACCAATTCGTGAACGTCACGGTTAGCATAATAACCATAACCAAAATGCGGATAATTTTCTTCGAACCGTTTTAGAGCAGCTGCAGAGAGACTGTCGTTGCCTGCTTTCTTTGCATCCTTGTATTCGGCAAGTGAGGAAATGGCAATCCGGCCTTTCTCACTGCGTTCCTTATATGACAGGATGTTGTGCTGCGGATTTCCGTGTACCAGGTCCTTTATACCGGGTACATATGCGTTTGCATCCAGGAAAGCCATGTACGACAACATGTTTGGGATTTCAATCTTAAACAGGAAATCCTCTTTCTTGTGCTGGCCTTCGGCCTTGTCACTCTGCAGGATGCCGATTGCAGCGAGCGGTGCATTCTGCTGTCCAACGTACAGGTTTTCCATGGCAGCGAACTTCATGGGCTGGTATTTTGCAACAGTTCTGGCGGAACCATCACCGGTAAGTATAACAAAAGCGATGGAGAGCAGACCAAAGACACCGGCTACGATCATGCTCCGCTTTGCAAAAAGCTGTTCCCGTTTTTTTAGTAAAAACCATGCACTGATCCCGATCACAAAAATGGCTGCCAAAACATATCCCTGTGATACGGTGTGCAGGAATTTGTTGATGGCCACCGGCGAGAACAATACTTCCCAGAAGTTCACCATTTCATTGCGCACCGTGTCGGGATTGAATTTCATGCCGGCCGGGTATTGCATCCATCCGTTTGCTACGAGGATCCAGAGCGCTGAAAGGTTCGAGCCAATGGCCACCAGCCATGTGGACAGGAGGTGGAAGGATTTACTCACCTTGTTCCATCCAAAGAACATGACCGCGATGAAGGTGCTTTCCAGGAAAAAAGCCATGATCCCTTCAATGGCAAGCGGTGCTCCGAAAATGTCACCCACAAACCACGAATAGTTCGACCAGTTGGTGCCAAACTGGAACTCCATGATAAGTCCCGTGGCAACGCCAATGGCAAAGTTGATGCCGAAGAGTGTCATCCAGAATTTGGTAATGCGCTTCCATTCCGGGTTTCCTGTTCTTACATAGAGGCTTTCCATGAAGGCTACAATGAAAGACAATCCCAGGGTAAGCGGCACAAAAATCCAATGATACATGGCAGTGAGCGCAAATTGTGCCCTTGACCAATCAACAAGAGAAAAATCAATGTGTTCCATAAAAGGGTTTTAAGTAATTCGTTTACTTTTGCAATGCATAGAACAAAAGTAATAATTTATCTGAACTTATGTTCATAAATATTGTAATTTAGCCACAATATGCCACGACCTAAAAGAAAGCGCAACGTAACGCATCCACCCCAGATGGAGGGATTCAAACCTTTTGGAATCCCAATCTCTGACCTGGAACCTGTTATTCTTTTTTTTGAAGAATATGAGGCGATCCGATTGCTGGATTATATGGGCATGACGCAGTTACAGGCAGCGCAGGAGATGGCGGTTTCGCGTCCAACCCTGACAAGGATTTATGAAAAAGCCCGCAGGACCATTGCCGAGGCTTTTGTTGATGGCAAAGCCATATTTATCGGGGGGGGAGATTACCACACAGACGAGTTCTGGTATCGTTGTGAAGCTTGTCATAAGCTTTTGATAAACTCAAAATCCATGCAATCCTGTTCCTTTTGCCACTCAGATGATATCCGGAAACTATCCAATAAACCTGATGTTGTTGAGCATCAAAAGCATGAAGAGGAACCCGGGTTTTGTATTTGCCTGAATTGCAATACCAAAATCCCTCATCAACCTGGTGTCCCATGCCGGGAAAATTCGTGTCCGCAATGCGGAAAGAAAATGATCCGCGAAAACAGCTACCACCATCAGCTCTATCTTAAGCAGGGCGGGTTATCAGGTAAAGGTCAGTGAGTGTGTGAGTCACATCCTGCATGTTGTTCACAGGTTTGACCACCATCCGTGACTTTACCGTTCAGATAGTTGACAATAACTTCTTCAGCCAGCCCTGAACAACCACGAATAACCTCAATACCTTCGGTATACAGGTGATGAATTGCCCCCCCGCCAATATTTCCGGCAAGCATTATTGTAACTCCTTCACTGGCCAGAACTGCTCCGATCCCCGATTTACAGCCACACCCTTCCTCCCCTTTGATAACGGTACGATTCACTATCTGGTTTTCGGGGTTGATGGTATAAACTGCATAATTATCAGAATGACCAAAATGTTCATTTACATATCCATTGTAAAATGGGAGCGCGATTTTCATGGTTGGGTGGTTTTTAATTGTCTGTTGGATGTGCAAAAATAGTCAATATTTAACAATTATGAACAAATGTTCATTAATTTTGTTCTGTTATTTACTGTTCATCCATTCTTTCACTTAGCATTTTTGACCTCCGACGGTTTACAATAGAAAAGACCCGGGTTATTTGGTTGATCAGTTTGTCAGTTCCGGACTGTTGGTTTCAAGGGTAAGGATTGTATTTGTTGGATATCAAGGCAACCCTGTTTAAACCATTGTTTTAACAATTGTAATCCTTTAAACTCCGCACCGCGCCTTGGCCGATAACCACCTGATTCAATAGCTATAATAAAATTCCGTTCATGGTTCATCACGGGAAATGTTCAATCAAGGGTTGGGTCGGTAAGGTCTTATAAATTAAGCAAGTATGATGGTGATTAATAGATAGTTTATGACTGTCTCCTGTTTTTCAATAATTTTGCCATGCCATTTAAAAGTCCTTCACCATGCAAACCATATTTTCCAAAGCCGAAGAGATCAGGAATTCAGGAATCCGTGCCGCTATCTGCATCGTTATTGAAACCAGGGGTTCCACTCCGAGGAAACAGGGATCAAAAATGATCGTTTATGCGGATGGTACGATTTTCGGAAGCATCGGCGGTGGATCGGTGGAAAAAGAGGTGGCAGAAAAAACGGTGGAACTGATTGCACTCGGGAAACCTGAAAGATGTTCCTTTAACCTTGAACAGGACCTGGGAATGCATTGCGGCGGTTTCATGGATGTTTATATTGAACCGATCAACCCCTCGCAGAAACTCTATATTTTCGGAGCCGGCCATATCGGGAAGGCACTGGTCCATTTTGCACAGGAATTCGATTTTTCAATTACTGTGTTTGATCCGCGTGATGGGATATTTGATGATCCTGCTTTTGCTGGTTGTACCTGTATCGGGAAAGATTACTTTGAGGCAATTGAGGAGGCTTCGTTTGATGATAAAACCTACATTGTCATCGTCACACCCAAACATGTTTTCGACGAGGAGATCCTTGTCAAAGTAACGCGTAAACCCCACGCCTATGTCGGAATGATCGGGAGCCGCAGAAAAGTTGAACAGGCAACCAAACGTTTCCTGGATGAAAACCTTCTTACTTCCGAAGAGATTGAATCCATTGACATGCCGATGGGGATTAAATTCAATGCGCAAACGCCCCAGGAGATCGCCATCAGCCTGCTGGCCAAGCTGATTGATGTGAGGAACCATGTTTCAAACAACAACAGTTAACTTTTACTGAGGCAGTTTTCAGTAATAAATTATTTCCCTTTCAAGGATGTTCACCGGCTTCTGGCCTGAAAATTTAATTTTCCGGATCCAGTTATCTTTGGCATCATACGCATAAACATAAGTATAAATGAGCTTGCTGCCGTCAGGTGAGACCGTCGTTTCCTCAATGACATTCTTTTTGTTTTTGTTGCCGGAGTCAAAACTGTTGTCTTCCGTGACATTTCCCAGGCTGTCGTGACTGTAGGTAAATGTCTTTTCAAATTTGCCATCTGCTGAAAAACTGTTGTCCTCGGTCAAATAACCTTTACGGTCAGAGGAGTGCAAATAGGAGGGCGATTGTTTTTGTCTTCATAGTTACTTGTTATGTTTATCAATACGCTTCATTTTCAGTGAGCTTTCTTATCAATGGATCCATTGTTTTTGCCGTTATCAGGATTCTGTCGTTAATATTAAGGTCCTTCAGTTTATCAGGGGTGGTCACGATCTTTGTGATCGTATTGTTGATAGAAACTGTCAGAACATTATCCTCGATTTTAATAACAATACCAACCAGTTGAAGGTCCGTCCCAATGGTTGAATTCCGGAAAATTTCAACAGGCTTCCCCTGACTTTGAACTTTACCCCCATCGATCACGTAAACAAAATCCGACAGCTTTACGACCTCGTTCAGATCATGGCTTACCAACAACGTCGTTGCCTGGAAATTCCGGTGCGCCAGCATGATCTCGTGCTGAAGGGTCTGTCTCGTTTCGCTGTCAAGCGCCGACAAGGGCTCGTCCAGCAATAATATCCGGGGTTTTCGTGCCAGGGCCCGTGCAACGGCTAAGCGTTGTTGTTGTCCGCCCGAGAGTCTTCCAGGCTTCCGGTTACACAGACCCTTGAGATGAAAAACATCGAGTAGTTCAGATATGTAACGTGTTTCCTTATCCTGACTTGCATATAGGAGATGCTCCTTCACGGTCATATTGGGAAATAATGAATAATCCTGGAAAACAAATCCGATGTTGCGGCACTGTGGTTTTATATTGATTTTCCGGGCATGGTCGAACCAAACCTCTGTTCCAACTTTAATATATCCGCTGTCGGGTTGCGTCAATCCGGCAATCATGCGCAACAAGGTGGTTTTACCAACACCTGATTTACCGAACAGCGTAATGAATCCAAGTCGTGGAATTTCAATTTTCACATCCAGGATTTCGTCTCCTTCGGATGTGTGGATCTTTTTACACAGGTGCAGTTCGATTAAAATCTCTTCCATTTCAAAAATTCGCGGTTAACGCCGTAGATAACAAGCAATATGAGAAAGCTGAAACCACACAAAAACAGGGCATATTTATTTGCCAGGTCAAAATTAAGCGCCTGCACTTCGTCGTAAACGGCCAGGGAAGCAACCCTCGTTTTGCCGGGAATATTCCCGCCAATCATCAGGATCACCCCGAATTCGCCTATCGTATGGGCAAACGTGAGACATACACCGGTAAGCAGGGCGGGTTTAATGTTTGGCAATAATACCCTCCTGAGGGTAGTCATACTGGATTTTCCTAATGTATAGGAGGCATCCTTAAGCGATACCGGTAAATTGCTGAACCCTGTCTGGATTGAATTTACCATGAACGGCACATTGAATATAATGGAGCCGATCAGGATCCCCGGGAAAGAAAATGCCAGGTGAATATTAAGATAATGGCTGAAAAAATTACCAAACCAAAAATTGGGGCTGAAAGCCAGGAGCAGGTAAAATCCCAGAACGGAGGGAGGCAAAACCAGGGGCATGCTGACAAATGCCTGCAAAACAATTTTTAAGCGAAACGACGAATAGGTTAAAAACCAGGCAATCGGAATTCCAACACAAAAAAGGCTGATTGTTGTGAGGGATGCTAATTTTATGGAGATCCAGAAGGTCTGTAAAAAGGCTTCATTCATTGCTGAGGCGACTATCAGTGTTCATTGGGCAGTTTGAAGCCATATTCGGCAAATAATTTACGCACCGGCAGTGAATCAATGAATTGGGTAAACTTTACTGCATCTTTGTTTGTCGCAGCGTTTTTAAGGATCACATAGGCCTGGTCCAGTTTTGAGTAGCTTTTTTCATCGATCAGAAAATATTTCCCCTTCGCTTTCATCTCGGGCGAAAGTGCCAGGGAAAGTGCGATCAGCCCCACTTCGGCATTGCCGCTTAAGACAAACTGGGCAGCCTGCGATGCATTTTCACCCTCCACAATTTTGTCCTTTACCGTCGCTTCCAGCCCATAATATTTCAGGCATTCCATGGCCCGTTTCCCATAGGGAGCAACCTTTGGGTTGGCAATGGCGATTTTTTTAACATCGGGATTTTTCAGCAGGTCAATGCCTTTTGAAACATCCAGGGTGGAACTCCACATCACCAAGTGCCCGATGGCATATAATTTCGGTTTGGTCCCCGTCAAACCTAACGAATCCAGCTTTTTGGGATAAGAAATATCGGCAGAAAAGAAAATGTTAAACGGTGCCTGGTTGACAATTTGCTGGTACAGATTGCCTGATGAACCATAAATAATTTCGATTTTGACACCAGGGTTTGATGCTTTGAAATCATTCGCAACCAGGTCGAGCAGGTTCCGGAGATCGGCAGCGGCAGCAATGTTGATTGTTTGAGCTGATAAACTGGTTATCGCAAGGAGGATGACTGATAAAAGAAGTAATATCCGTTTTCTCATAGGACCGTTAATTTTCTGTAAAAATCGACCATTTTCCATTACTGGTCAAGGTTTTCAATCTGAGGTATCGCAATTAGTCCAACATTGTTCGTGACCTCTCCTATGACCCTCCCTTTGAAGGGGAGGGAGAAAGGTTGTTCAGAATTTAATACGAAAATCAGAACGCTGTCACGATACAGAAAAGCACGCCGTGCAATGCAAAAAATAAAAAGTTGTTCGTTCATAAACCGGCGATAGTGCCATCATTCTGCCGGTAAAAACAGTCCTGCTGTCCCTTTTGTTAATTTGAAGTAATCGACATGCCCCTTGCTGCTTTTTATCATATACTGAGATATCCTCAGGTGAAAGAATAAAATCTATACAACCAGTTGCTATTGTGCTCTCAGGCATATCAGGCCGGGAAGTTGTTTGGGGTTTCCGGGCGATGGTAATTCCGCCCACCTCTTTTATACCGCAAAGTGCTTCAGCACCATCCCCGTCATATCCTGAAACAATAACAGCGATAAGTTTTCCATCCCGGTGTTTTGTCAAAGCCTTTAGTTCGTAAAATTAGTCCAATTTCCCGTAACCTTAGGAACTGTGTGAATTATGTAACTAAATTTCAATATTATATAACACAAACAAAAAGTAAGATATTGACCTTTGTCATAACGTTAAACATACATACTTTTCCATAAAAACATTCCATATGAAAAAAGCAATCATCATCACTTTTGCCGTTATAGCGATTGTCTTCCTTACCTCCATGTTCCTGAACCAATCGTCGGCACAGGTGTCACAGCCGTCCCCAAAAGACGGCACTGTAAGTAAGCCGATATCATCAGTGGTTATGAAAATAGCCGAAAGATCATGTTTAAAATGTCATACTGAAGGAGGAAACGGCATGGCTATGATGCACCTTAATTTATCCAACTGGGACAAATTTTCGCCCGAAAAGCGAGCTGACAAAGCAAAAGACATGTGCAAAATGGTTTCAAAAGGCAAGATGCCTCCAAAAAGTTTCAGGGAAAAAAATCCTGGGGCAGCTCCAACCCAGGAAGAGGTAAAGGTCATTTGTGATTGGGCAACCTCGATCCAGGTTGAAAAAAAGTAAATACGAATGAGCCCTATATCGATAAACTTACCGTAGAGATACACTGCAGTAAGCATCACAAAGCCTACTTTGATAATTTCATCAACGCCATAAAGGAACGCCGATGGAAACGATGACGATCGGGGAGATTTTCAGGAATGTCAGCAAGGAACCTGTGATGTATGGGAGCATGCCTATGAACTTCTGCATTTAAAGGTGAATGAACTTGTATCATCACATAAGGCGGCCAGTAATGCAGTGATGAATGTAGAAAGAAAAACAGAACGCGGGATAACCGAACTGTCCAAAGAATATGCAGAACTGGCAGAACAGGTAAAGGAGGATGAAAAAACAACATAAAACAAAATCGGAGAATAGGATGAAGAAACTCGAAAATAAGACGGTATTTATAACCGGGGGGATATCAGGCATTGGTAAGGCTTGTGCAATTGCAGCAGCAAAGGAAGGCGCCAATGTTGCCATAGCTGATTTGAAATCTGCAACAAATAGTCTGGCTATGGAAGATGTGATAAAATACAATCCCAAAGCCATTTTTATTGAATGTGATGTGTCAGTATTTGCGCAGGTTCAAGAGACCATTCAAAGGGTGGTAGGGGTATTTGGGACACTCGATATTGCCCTCAACAATGCAGGAATAGGAGGCGAATCCAATCTTGGTAAAGTTGGTTTTCCCAATTCATCGAATTATGTGGCGGCAAAACATGGCATCATCGGACTTACCCAAACCGCAGCACTGGAATATGCCCAGGAAGGAATACGCATCAATGCTATTTGTCCCGGATTTATAGAAACACCATTGCTCACGAATGCTGGGATAGCTGAAAATACTGATATTCAAAAATATATCATTAATCTGCATCCATTGAAACGATTAGGAAAATCCGGGGAGGTTGCCAACGGGTTCATTTTTCTGGCTTCTGATGAAAGTTCATTTATAACAGGCACAACAGTCGATATTGATGGAGGCTATTTATCACAATAAATTTAATAATAAGATTTTAAATCCTGAATTGTCTGCATAGGATAATTAAAACAGGCGGCTCAATAGTGATCATGAATTCTAATTGGGATAAATCTAAAAAAAACAGGTTTTAAGAATTGTGCTATTAATGAACCTCTTGCAATAGGAGATGGGTTTCCCTGGATTCATGAGAAATCGTATCCGCCATATTACATAATGGAAGCAAAGAAATAAATGTTCATTGAACTCAGGGCCCTTTTTCGCGGTAAATAATTCTCTCTTCCATGTGTGAATCAGGTAACTCTTTTTATAAGTTGTGTAACACGTGCCTGCCTATTTTGAATGACTTTTGTTTATGGCCATATACCTGCAGGCTGTTAAATTATTTCGACAGACTCAAACAAACCAATATGAAAGGATTTAAACGTAACATAGAGTAGGAGACGCTGAAAAATGTAAATGCACCATGTAAATCAAATTACAATCAACAACAGGCAAAGACCTCAACAAAGGAAATTCAAATTGAAAACAATGAAAAAATTACAAGAGAAAAAGAAAGCAGGAACTTCCCGGGAAGAATTTATCAAAGTTGAACCAAACGTGTACCTGCATATTACGGATGCAGGTAATGGAAGGCCGGTTGTGCTTATCCATGGCTGGCCCCTGAGTGATGAAATGTATGAATACCAATACAACGATCTCATAAATAATAATTTCCGGGTGATTGGCATTACATTAAGGGGTTTTGGGCAATCAAGTAAGCCTTATGGACTATATGACTATGATGTGCACGCCGGGGACATCAAAAAAGTTTTAGACGACCTGGATATAAAAAAAGCTGTTTTAGGCGGCTTTTCCATGGGCGGTTCCATTGCAATCCGCTACGTATCATTGTATAAGGCTGCCCATGTTTCAAAGCTGGCCTTATTTGGAGCAGCGGCCCCCATATGGACACAGCGCAAGGATTTTCCATACAATCTTCAAAAAAGTGCTGTGGATGCACTGATTGAACTGAACTACAGGGACCGGCCTAAACTTTTGTCTGATTTTGCAAAAATATTCTCTGCTACCGGAACCTCTTTAAATAAAGGGATAGGCAATTGGCTGAACGGGATTTGCATTAGCGCATCTTCTTATGCAACAGCCAAATGTTTAATCGCCTTGCGGGATACTGACCTGAGAAAGGATTTAACGAAAATAAAAATCCCGACGCTCATAATGCACGGCAAACAGGACAAAATCTGTTCTTTCGACCTGGCTGAACAGATGAATGCCGGGATATCCGGTTCACAAATCATTCCTTTTGAAAATAGCGGTCACAGCCTGTTCCTGGAGGAAACCGGGAAGTTCAATCAAACACTAATAAAGTTTGCCGGGAAATGATTCATGATAAAAAACAAGTACTTGTCATTATTGGCGGAGGGTTCGGGGGAATTGAGCTGATTAAAAGACTCCGGCATTCTGCCTTTGACATTATTCTCATAGATAAAAACAACCACCATACCTTTCAGCCACTGCTGTATCAGGTTGCCACCTGTGGATTGTCTGATGTTTCAATAACAGCGCCGTTTCGCAGAATTTTCAAGGGTCAGAAAAACTTCAGGTTCCGGATGGCCGAAGTAACCGGAATTGATCCGGGACAGAAGAAAATAAAAAGCAATATTGGTGATATCTGTTATGATTACCTGGTGATTGCGACCGGCTCAGTCAGTAATTTCTTCAACAATGAAGACCTTGCCAAAAACAGTCTTTCATTAAAAAATGTTATGGATGCACTGAACATTCGCAGTCTCCTTTTGCGAGAGTTTGAAATGGCCATTACAAGGATACAATCCGATGAAAAGAAGATACTCCTGAATTTTGTAATCATTGGCGGTGGTTCAACTGGTATTGAAATTGCCGGGGCCCTTGCCGAATTTAAAACCCATATTGTGGCTTCCGACTATCCCGAGCTTGATCCCGGCCTGATGAACATCCACCTGATTGAGGCAGCAGACAGGATACTTCCCATGATGTCGAATAACTCTTCTTCCAAAGCTTACCGCTATCTTACGCAAATGGGTGTCAAAGTGTGGCTTAGCACCAAAGTAACCAACTACGACGGGTTAAATGTCACCTTCTCGGATGGCACGATTCTTAGGTCTTCTGCATTTATCTGGACAGCCGGCGTTAAAGGCGCCATGATACCGGGGATCGATCCGGATTCTGTGATCAGCAACAGGTATATGGTTAACGGGTTTAACCAGGTTAAAGGGTACAACAATATCTTCGCAATAGGCGATGTCGCTGCCATGATCAGCCCGGCCTTTCCCAAAGGTCATCCCTTGCTTGCGATGCCTGCAATTCAACAGGGAAAACGACTGGCGAGTAACCTGAAACTTCAACAGGACGGTCGGACCATGAAAAAATTCACCTATACCGACCTGGGAGTGCTGGCCACCATTGGGCGAAACAAAGCTGTTGCAGAACTTCCCTTCGGAAAGTTCTCTGGCTTTTTCGCATGGTTTCTATGGATGTTCATCCACCTGGTACGTCTCATCGGATTCAGGAACCGGATCATCATCCTCATCGAGTGGATGTTCAGCTATTTTACCTATGAATATTCATTCAGGATTATTACGCAGAAAGGTAAAACACCAGAAATTATCCGCAAATCACACCGGTGATCAGGTGTGCATTCGGGTTTAGGGTTGCCCGTTCAAAAAATGTGGAATAGGTAACCTTTTCATGGATTAGTTCATTGAGCTTGTTTTCATCAAAACCGGTGAGCCAATCGATCACCTGAAGCAGTTCCTGAACTTTTCTGCCTTTACTCTCAACCTTTTTGATGTAGTAAGGCCAGACTGCAGCAAAAACGGTCTTTGCCATGCGTTGGTCGTGTTCGGGTGTTGTTTTCATGGTGTTGTGAAGAAGGTTTATTGTCTTGTACAAAATAGAAAAATGAATTCTAAATAGTACAAAGCTACCAAAATGAATTTTAAAGATCAGATTTACAATGTTTTTCGAAGTGAACAGCATGTGAAAGATCGCCAGCAAATGTCCATTTAGAAAGGAAAAGTATCTATCGCATAAAGCGGAACGTTGACCAGCCAGCTTTCTTTACGATAATCTGACATCGAGGTTCTAACCGACAATGTCGGACTGAATTTTTCATAAAATGATTTCAGGCTTTTAGCTTTGAGGTTTTCTTCTGCTTTTACTTCAATCGGGATGATCCGGTCATTATTCTGGATTACAAAGTCCAGTTCAGCCCGGGCAGTATCCGATGACCAGTAATAAACCTGGACATTTTGCCGGATTTTCAGATGCTGCAGGACGAACTGTTCGGCGAGAGATCCTTTGAATTCGCTGAATATTGAATTCCCCTGGAGAATTGTCTGCTTAGTAAGACCACCCATGGCCGACAACAGCCCGACATCAAGGATAAACAGTTTGAAGGCCGAATTATCCTGGTAAGCAACCAATGGAATGGTTGGTTTCGAAATGCGCTCAATTTTGTGCACCAGTCCGCAATCTGTCAGCCAGGCTAGGGCTAACCCGAACTCCTTTGCCCTACTACCTTGTTTAACCACCCCGTAGATGAATTTCTTATTCTCTTTTGATAGCTGGGAAGGAATTGATTGCCACAACATTTTTATACGGGGAACGATTTCTGCCGGTGCATGTTTTGAGAAATCATGGTCATAGGATGATAAAATGCTTTTCTGGATGGACCTGACCTTATCGAAATCATTTTCACTGAGGAAAGAGCTTACAGCCTCGGGCATTCCCCCTATGAAATAGTAATGACGGAGATGGCCTATAAGTTTTGTTTTAAAACTCGTGATCATCGGCCAGTCATTGCTCTTAAGCAGTTCATAAAGCTGTTCCTGGCCGAGTGCCAGTAAAAATTCATTGAAAGACATAGGGTAGAGGTTCAGAAAATCCACTTTACCCACCGGAAAGGAAGTCTTTTGATGCAGGGTGATGCCGAGCAATGAACAGGCAGCCATGATATGATACTCCGGAGCATTCTCGCAGAAATATTTCAGGGAAGTGATCCCCCTTTCTGCTTCCTGAATCTCATCAAGAATGAGCAGGGTGTTTTCGGATCGTATCCGGATCCCGGTTTCGATCTGAAAGGCGGTGATCAGGCGGCTGACATCAAAATTTTCCTGGAAGATCGATTTCAGTGAATCGGAGGACTCAAAGTTGATGTAGGCGACCTGCTCATATTCCCTTCGTCCAAACTCCTTCATGAGCCAGGTTTTGCCTACCTGACGGGCACCCTGGATGATCAAAGGCTTTCTGTTCCTTGACTTTTTCCATTTGGAAAGAGATGCCAATGCGAACCGTTCCTGATTATGGCCGGATTTTTTTCTGTGCCGGGTTTTGACATTTTATTTTTTGCATATTAGGAATACGTACCTTAATCATCAGAAGTCCTGATGGAAGTCCTTATAGACGGATAAGGAGATATCCTGTCAGTGAAATCAGAATGAAGGGGTTCCAAAATCATCCTCTTTCAGAAGATCATTGATGGCTTCCTTGTCGAATGATTCAGGATCAAATTTGCCCCCTGCCCATTCAATCATTTCCTTGTACTCTTTATCCCTGGGATTGAAAATGATCTTTAAAAAATTAGAATAGCCACAGGGTCCACCGCAATCTTCCGGAGGACAATTTCTTTTACCGGCCACACATTGAGGATAAAATACACCTGGATCCGGATCAAGGATTTTCTCCAGGACAATATCGTGGAGCAACCATCGCCGAAATCATACTCATAGCTGATTTTGTCATTTTCCTTCATCAGCAGGTCAGATAGTTTCAGTTCTGAGTAATCGACATGAACCATTTTTCGCGTCACGCATTACGCGTAACGTGTCACGGCGTAAAATCCAGGGATTTCCAGGAATGCAGCATCCCTGAGGAGGTTTGAACTGATTCATCCCCGCCATACACAACATGGGAGTTTTCGGGTTGATTCCCCGAATAGCCATTCCACTTTTCAATATTCAGAAAAAAATCGCGATTCCAGGTTTTGGCCGATTTGATTTCGACAGGGATAAGATCATCCGTATTTTCAATGATCAAATCAACCTCCATCCCGCGATGGTCTCTCCAGAAATAGAGATTGGATGCTTTCCCCTGGTTATAACGTCGTTTTAAAAGCTCCGACAGGAGCAGGTTCTCAAAAAGAGATCCCTTTAAATAATGGTTGGTTAACTGGCTTACCTTTTCTATACGAAGCAGAGAACAGCATAACCCGGTATCATAAAAATAGAGTTTTGGTCTTTTCACCAGCCGTTTACTGAAATTACTATGGTGAGGCTGAAGCAGGAATAGGATATAACTTGCTTCCAGGACAGAGATCCATGCCTTGACGGTATTATGACTGACGCCGCAATCGTTTGCCAGGGAAGTATAGTCCAGCAATTGGCCCACTCTCCCGGCGCATAGACCCAGGAAACGAACGAAAAGATTAAGATCATGAATATTCTGCAATGTCCTCACATCGCGTTCCAGACAAGTCTGGATGTAGTTTGGATAGAAATCGGGAGGATCTATCTTTTTATCATACAATCTGGGAAAAAAACCATTAAAGATATTTGCTTCATACGAAGGAAACAATTGATCAGCATTTTGGAGTTCCGAGAATGAGAAGGGGAGAAGGCGGAAAATGGCCGTCCTGCCGGCCAGCGACTGGGAAATCCGGTCATGAAGTAAAAAGCTCTGCGATCCTGACAGGATAAATTGCCCGGTTTTTCCGCTCTGATCGACAATTCCCTGTATGTAAGAGAAAAGTTCCGGGACCAGTTGCGCTTCATCAATGATACCACCATTCGAATACTGCTGCAAAAAGTTTTTGGGATCCTGTAGCGCAAACATTCGGGTATCCGGATTTTCAAGCGAAGCATAGAACAGGCCGCCGAAAAGGTTTCTTAAAAGTGTCGTTTTACCGGATTGCCGGGGACCGGTAACCGTTATGACAGGAAACTTTTCTGCCAGATCAAGAATCTTCTGGCTTATTTCTCTCTTAATCATGGTATCACTTTATTAGTCTTGTACAAAATTGCAAAATAAATGCTAAATTGTACAAAACTACTGAAATATATTTTAAATATCAGATTTACAATGCCTCCCGAAGTGGATAGGTGAGGACATAACCGTCTGAGCCAGTCAAGAATATGAGCAAGGGTTTTCATGTTCGACCTTCAAGTGCGGATTTTGCTCTTCGATTTTGTTCTCTTCAGGGTTGGGAACAATTTTGAAACGGTAAGTAGTTTATTATTAAAATTATAGATGTATATACCTGATATACTGTCTATTTGCCGATGCAGAACATATGCCGTACTGAATTTAAGATCATTACGCGAACAAGGTACAAATAGGGTACAAAAGGACAAAAAAGGTTTTGTCCGGGAATTTTTACAGCCTTTTAATCAGCAAGTTACAACTTTTTTCTGAGAAATCCCAAGGTACAAACTTGAAAATAGGGGAGAAGACCCCTAGTGATTTTGCTTCGAAAATCGTCACAAAAACACAAGCAAAAACCTTCCGAAAGCCTCGACCAGTATGGCTTGACATTAGTTTAGCCATCTCTGAATTTTCGTTATGATAAACCTGGTCAAATTTCATAAAAGAGAGATAACCGGCGAAATTACGAAGGCGACGGAAAGTATAATTTGGGTTTGTACCTCAAAAGACCAGATTTTTATATTCATTTTGATGGCGATTGCTTCAAGGGTATAGTTATTAAAATTGTAGGTGCCGTTCAACCAATTTTCGATTTGGGTTACAGTTTGCCTCATTTCTTCTGCAAACATTTCTTTTGACCATCCTTTGGATTTTATATCATCTGCAATTGTAGCAGAATGAATCATGCGGGTTTCTGCAATTTCATATTCAAGATGATCGACACAGGCTAAAAGTTCGCCAATTACGGCGCTGGGATAGTATTTCTAAATGTCATTCATAATACAAATATACTTTTATGAACAATCATATACAAATTTCAACATAAGATTTGAATAGACATCATCCGAAATTTTTTATAAAAACCACATGCAATACCAATAATAAAAAGTAATACATTTGATATGTTTCAATATTTAAGTTATCAAGCAACTATTAACCGTTACTAAATGTCACTGCCACTGTCCATTGTTTACTTTTATTCCACCTATTCCCGGTTATACGGCATTTGCAAATTTGCCCTGCTTCCTTTTATACTTTACTTTCAACCAATTCAAACCATTTATTTTGTTATAAAATAGGATGGTTTTATCGTGGTGTATGCTAATGGAAATCTTCATGTATATTATGCAAATATTTTTTGTCAAAAACCTTGTTATCACGTTCCGAAGATACTTTACTTAAAATTTAAATATGAACGATATCAACACAATAGTCCTAAAGATTAAACACGAACTGTTATCCCGCGTTGCAAATGCCAAGAAAAAACCGATTTCCAGTCAGTCTCTGAAAATGTTCCTGGATAAAAACTTCAATTTGGATATAGACAATGCAAGTGGTATCATTTCAAAGAAACACCAGACAATTCTTGACCAGATTCAAGAGGAATTTGATAAAAATGAAATCGTTGCTTACCATGAAGAGGTCATAGGGAAATGCGTATTAAAAAAGATTCCTATGCATCGGGGTTCAATGGGAGTGAGGTTAATATACGGAGAGAATGAATTCTCAGGGACTGTTAAGGTTGTCAAAGGAAATAGCGTAACAGCTCCATATAAACCCTTTCAGGAAGAGGCATTGGAGGCACTTGATCAACATCTGCAAGGGCCAAGCGATTTTGCATGTATTCTGTCGATTCCTACGGGGGGAGGGAAAACCTATACCATGGCCTACTGGCTGCTTAAAAATGTAATTAACAAGAAAAAGAAAGTGCTTTGGATTGCCCACCGGCACGAATTGCTTGACCAAGCATTAAGGACTTTTACTGCCAATGCCTATACCAAAGACGGAAATAACACTGATCTGGTGACCGTGAGAACAGAATTCACTTATCGAATTATCTCAGGGAATCATGGAAATTGTGCCAGTTTGAATTCTGGTGATGACCTGGTTATTGCCAGCAAAGACAGCCTGAACAACGGGGTCTCTCGAATAAAAGAACGCGTTGTGGCAGAGGGATCTGCCGGACTGAACTATCTTGTAAAGGAATGGTTGAAGGACTATGACCAAGAACTTTTCCTGGTTGTGGATGAAGCCCATCATGCAACGGCAGCTTCATACAGAAACATCATCGACTACCTTAAACAACAGAAACTGAAACTGAAAATCATTGGTTTGACCGCCACACCGACAAGGACAATAGAAAAGGAAATAGGACTCCTTGAAAAGGTTTTCCCGGATAACATCATTTACAGGGAGAGCTTGAAAAAGTTGATAAGCAGTGGATTTTTATCAACACCTAAATCCAAATTGCCCGTAAAGACCGGGATTGATATTACGAAACTGCTGAGCGAATCAGAAATTAACAGGATCAGGCAACATGACCTCCTGAATATTGGCAATAAGCGGTTGGAGAGCATTTCAAAAAACAGAAAAAGGAATAATTTCATCGTTGATCATTATGTCAGCAATAAAGAAACATACGGCAATACAATTATTTTTGCGATAAATGTTGACAATGCCATTGCCCTGAACAAATTGTTTACAAGCAAAGGTATTAAGTCTGATTATATCATTTCGGGCACTGTTGAAGAAAATACACTCGTTTCAAACTCGAAAGTGAACAAAGAAAAAATTGCAAAGTTCCGGGAAACTGAAACGGAAGTGCTGATCAATTACAATATCCTTACTGAAGGTGTTGACCTCCCCAAAATTCAAACAGTGTTTCTTACAAGGCCTACTGTGTCTGAAATTCTGATGACTCAAATGATCGGAAGAGGTTTGAGGGGAGTAAAAGCCGGCGGAACTAAAGAAACCAACGTCGTTTCGTTTATTGACAATTGGCATGATAAAATAATGTGGGTCACTCCTGAAAAAATCATCAATTCAGAAGATGATTTCAACGATAAGGCCCATATTAACAAGCATAAGAAGTTCCTTTTGATGTCTATTGAACAACTGGAATCATATGCAATTCTCCAGGATAATGACATTGACGAAAGCACAAAAGAAATGATCAGGGCGCTTCGGTTCGTCGAAAGAATCCCGACCGGGTACTATTTCTTCCAACTGGATAATGCCATCGCTATTGATGGATTTGATTCAAATCATGCGAAGCGGGAATACCAGGTATTTGTGTACAATCACCTGCTTTCAAATTATAAGGAGTTCGTTGATGACCTGGAAGACCTTTTTCACGCTTTTGGAATTCAGGAAAGCATTATTCCCAATGGATCAAAGCTAAATAAAATGGCCGACCAGGTTGAGGAGACCTATTTCCCAGTTCATCTGACTGATATTGGGTACAGCCGGGAAGAGATCGTGGCCCTTATCCTTTATTATGCCGAATGCAGAGAAAAGCCCGAACTTAATTTGCTTGAAGACCTTAATAAATTCGATATCGATATTATTGCCCGTGGGCTGGTGGATCGGAGTGTGACCCTTGACGAAAAGAAAAAGTGCGTGGAGGATTTGTGGGAAGCACATGAAAAGATATGGAGAGGGACATTTAGGTTTAGTGATCTCCGGTCCCTGAACAGAGAATTTGAATTAGCTGTCAATAAAATTCAGTATCCTGAATTGTACCTTCCATCACCCGATATTCCGGTCGTCCTACATGAAAAACAAGAATATGAAAAAAAATCGCTACAGGAAATAAAAAAGCTGGATCCTGATTATTATCACCATCTGCGTGAAACCATCTTCGCGAAACATTCCAAAGACGGGTGCTATATTTGCGCAAAGTCGAAATTTAAGAGCACGAAAAGGATTTATTTCCATATTGATCACAAAATCCCCAGAAAAGAAGGTGGTCTGACAATGCTCGCTAACCTGCAACTTCTTTCAAGAAGAGAGAATTGGATAAAAGGAAGTAAATAAAAGTCCTAAAACAGAAAAAGTATTCATGTCAACCCAAAAACTCTCCCTCTCCCGCCTCGAAACCTTTCTCGAAGAAGCTTGTGAAAGCCTGCGTGGCAATATGGATGCCTCAGAATACAAAGAGTACATCATTGCAATGTTATTTCTCAAACGGGTGAACGACCAGTTTGAAGTACATCGTGACGAGCGAAAGAAAAACTTAATTGAGAAGCGCCACATTGAAGACCCTGAAAGAATCTACGGAGAACTGGAAAGGCAAAATGCCCCGGAATACGAATTCTTCATCCCGTTAGCTGCCCGCTGGAAAAAACAGGAAGGCGATCCGGAAAAAGATGAAAAAGGGGAGAAGATTCAATACATCAAAGACCTTCAGGAAGAGATCGGCGACCACCTCAATAAAGCATTTGCTGCCCTTGAAGATGCCAACCTCGACAAGTTGGAAGGAGTTCTGAAGTCCATCAATTTTAACCGCAGTATTGGCAAAAACAACAAACAAATAACCGATGAAGATCTGCGGGAACTGATCCGTGAATTCAACAAGCAAAATTTAAGGGATGAAAACCTGGAGTTCCCCGATTTATTGGGTGCCGCTTATGAGTTCCTGATAAAGTATTTTGCAGATAGTGCCGGAAAAAAAGGCGGTGAATTCTATACGCCGAACGAGGTGGTAAGACTGCTTGTGGCTATCCTGGAGCCAACACAGAATGCAGAGATCTATGATCCTACTGTCGGCAGTGGCGGCATGCTCATCGAAAGTAAAAACTATGTGGAAAACCGCTATGGCTCAGCCCGTAACCTTTCGCTTTACGGGCAGGAGAAAAATGGCACGACCTGGAGTTTGTGCAAAATGAATATGTTGTTTCACAATATATTCGACAGCAATATCGTGAATGGCGATACCCTGATGAACCCGCTTCACATTGACAAAGGCGAACTGAAAACATTTGACATTGTCATTGCCAATCCTCCCTTTTCACAGAATTACAGCAAAGACGGCATGAAGTTTAAAGAGCGCTTCAATTTCTGGATGCCGGTAAAAAGCAAAGCCGATTTCATGTTTGTTCAGCACATGGTGGCCAGTATCAACAATTCCGGCCGCATGGCAGTGGTCATGCCTCACGGGGTGCTATTCCGCGGCGGCGATGAACGCAACTTCAGAAAATGGCTGATTGAAAAAGGATATCTTGAAGCCGTGATCGGCTTGCCTCCTGCACTGTTTTACGGCACCGGCATCCCGGCTTCGGTGATCGTAATCAATAAAAAAGATGCTCATTTACGCGAACAGGTTTTATTCATCAATGCCGACCGTGAATACAAAGAGGGTAAGGTGCAAAACAAACTCCGACCTGAAGACATTGAAAAGATCAGCTATACCTGCCGCCACAAGTTGACCATTGATAAATACAGCAGCTTGGTCGGTAAAAATAAGCTGGAAAATGAGGAATACAACCTGAATATCCGCCGGTATGTTGACAATGCCCCGCCAGCCGAACCACAGGATGTTTATGCGCACCTGCACGGCGGTGTGCCCTTAAGTGAAGTGGATTCTCTTGATGGTTCATTTACATCCTACCCCGGTTTGAGGGAAACACTATTCATGGAACTCACCCCAGGCTATCTGAAATTCAGGGATGCCATTTCTCAAAAAGAGGAAATTAAACAGTTATTCAATACCAGTGAAGCTATAAAACAAACGCTGGATCAATATAATATACAACTGCATCAATGGTGGGGAACAGTATTTAAGGAATTTGAGGCACTTCCGGAAACAAAAAACATCTTTGAATTGTACCGAAGATTCTCTGAAAGTTTTTCAACAGCCATTGAAGAAATGACAGGCGGGCAAAAGCCTGTACTTGACAATTATCAGGGACGCGGCGCTCTGGCTGCCTTCTGGAACGAACTTTATGTTGATTTGAAAAGCGTTGCTGCCAGTGGATGGAACGCAGAACTGATCCCTGATGAAGAGATCCTGGAAAGCCAGTTTCCCGAAGTGCTCCGTGAACTTCGGGCAAACATGGCCAGGAAGGAAGAACTGGAAGCCATTTTTACGGAAGTGAATGAACTCGAAGAGGGAGTTTGGTCGGAGGAAGATTATAAGGTGTGGCCAAAAGAAGAACTCAAAGAACAGAAAGATAATATTAAATCGCTAAAGGGTGAACGGAATGAGGTTGAGAAAGAATACAGGAATCTGATAAAAAGAGTCAAAGCCAATGAAAAAGTGTTGGGGCAATATCCGGGATTGGCTGATGAAATCAAAATCCTAAAAGAAGAAGCAGGGAAGTATAACGGCAGGATTTTATCGTTGGCTGCAGATATTGAATCTGAAGAAGATCGTATCTCTCAACACTTAGCTTGCGAGGAGGAACTGAAACAATGCAAAAAAATAATCAAGCAGATTAAGGACCGCAAGCAGGCACTTGTTGATCAGGCTCGTCGTCTGATTACCCCGGATGAAGCCAAAGTGTTAATTATGAAGCGCTGGAATTCTGTTTTACATGAAACCATCAACGGGTACCTTCAAACCCATCAGCGCAAGTTATTGCAAGCCATCGAAGTAATCTGGGAGAAGTATACAACACCTTTGCATGAGATTCTTAGTGAAAGAGAATCAGAATCTAAATTGCTTGACAGTTTGTTAAAGGAGTTGGGCTATGAATGAATGGAAAGAAATGATTTTTGGAGAACTTGGGTATACATATTCTGGCCTGTCAGGGAAAACTATTAAGGATTTTGGGAAGGGAAAGGGATTTATACCATATATGAACATTTTTACTAACAGTAAAATTGATCCAACATTTTTAAACTACGTCGAAATTCACCCTTGGGAAAATCAGAATGCTGTTAAAAAAAACGATTTGTTTTTTACGACATCATCCGAAACCATTGAAGAAGTTGGAATGACATCTGTATTACTTGAAGATATTGGAGAATGTTACTTGAACAGTTTTTGTTTCGGTTTTCGACTTTATAACTATGATGACTTAATACCTGAATTCGTTCCTTACTTATTTAGAGGAGATGAGGTAAGAAAACAGATTTCTGACCTAGGACAAGGTTCTACGAGATACAATCTTCCCAAAACAGAACTATTAAAGAGATTAAAACTAAATCTACCTAGTCCTTTAGAACAGCGCTTTATCTCACATATCCTCTCCAAAACGGATGCAGTAATAGAACTAACCAAAGCTGCCATCTCTAAATACAATTCTATTAAACAAGGCATGGTGCACGATTTGTTTACCCGTGGCATTGATTTACCCACCGGCAAACTGCGGCCCAAATATGAGGATGCACCGGAATTGTATAAGGAGAGTAAGCTGGGAATTGTGCCGAGGGAGTGGGAGGTGGAAACATTAGATGGATTGACTGAGAAAATTGGGAGTGGAATTACACCAACAGGTGGGAGTGAAATTTATAAATCATCCGGTGTTTTATTTATCAGAAGTCAGAATGTCTTAATAGGCAGGTTGGCTATCGAGGATGCAGCCTTCATCACAAAGGAAATTGACGAAAGGATGGAAGGTTCAAGAGTCAGGCCTTTTGATGTTTTATTAAACATTACAGGTGCTTCAATAGGTAGATGCGCATTTTTCCCTTCAGAATTAGAATCTGCGAATGTAAATCAGCATGTTTGCATTATACGTTTTTTACACACATCTAAGCCTCTGGCCGTTTTTGCATCGGAATTTATGAATAGTGATTTTGGTCAATGTCAAATTAACAGATCTAACGCTGGTGGAAATCGGGACGGATTAAATTTCCAGCAAATCAAATCGTTCAATTTTCCTGTTATTGATGAAATTGAGCTGGAGCTTATTTCAACGATTATTGAAAATTTATCTAAAAAAATCAATACTGAAGTATTCTTCCAAAACAAACTTCAAAAGATAAAGGTAGGTTTAATGGAAGATTTGTTGAGTGGGAGGAAACAAGTTGTAATAGAATAAATATTAAAAGCTCAGATTGAAATGATAGCAAGGCATTTGGATAACTTCATCTCATTGTTGCAAGATAAGGGGGAGATAGAACTCTACAATGAAGCAGGACTGCAGCATGAACTCGGGTTTTATTTAAAAAGCGTCCTGAATTCGTCGTGCACGATTCAATTAGAGCGGAATATTTCGGCAATTCTTGGGAATAAAAAAGGATTGCATAAAAATGAGATTGATATATTCATTAAAAATGGTGATAGAAAAATAGCCATTGAACTTAAGATGCCAGTAAATAAGCAAATTCCCAAAAGGATGGAATTGACGTTCAAAGATGTTCGATTTCTTGAACAATTAAAAACCAAAGGATTTGATGAATGTTATTTACTGTTCACAAGCAATGTAAAATCATTTTGGGAATCAAGAAGAGAGCAAAAAATCTATGCATACTTTAATGACGGGATTATCAAGACCTTGTATAAAGAGGATGTCCCCGTATTTCTGAAAGAATCTAAGGACACCTTGATTCCAATAACCAATGAATATGAATTCACATGGAAAGATTTAAAAAAGCAGAACAATAAACAGTGGAGGTATTTTATTTTGGATGTTTAGACTGGGTTTTGGAGATGATACGCAATTAATCACTTAAATACAAATATTAACATACTATAAAAACAAACAACATGGCATACTTAAATGAGCTTTTCAGACTCATAATTAATGAAATTCCTAACCCTGGGGTAACGGAATGGGTTGATGATTATTACGCGTTTGCCTACGACATTAAAACTATGAGATCAAGAATTCTCGTAAATGAGGCCATTGACATAACAGACCCGACTTTGTATGATGGCCTGGTTACTTATTCTGACTATTCAACTTTTGTGACAATCCTGTTATATGCAAAATACAATGGTGTCTCTTCCCGTGGCCAAAGTGTTTTATCAGGAGTAAACCTTGAGAAAGCAAAAGCTGACACTTCATTGCGCGACCTTCTGAAACAAGTGATAATAAATCCCAATTCGGAGAATTATATCAAATTTGGCAATTGGTGGCATGCCTTAACAGGGATCAACAATCCGGTGCTGATTAACCGGGCATTTGCCGCATGTTCTCCGGAAAATTTAACCTCAACGGTCGATCACCCTAAATTCTGGAAAATTATTCATTTTTTAGCCTCGGAATGTGATTTTAAATTTCCGGATGTAGGTAAAAACTGGATAGACTATAATCAAATGGTAACGCATTGGCTGGACAATGAATTAAAGGATGAGTTAACTTTTTATGCAGATCCATTGTTAAGAGTTTGTTGGCGCAATGTCTTTTTTTGGTTGTTATTTTATTATGATCCCAGTAAATTTGAATTTAAAAAGCAGATAGTTAAATACGGGGCACCGGGGACCGGCAAGACATATACATGTAAAAAAGACGTGGAAAATCACTTTGCGATATGGAAAAACAGATATCATAAGAACTATCCCGACGCACTCCAGGATCAATCAGACATTGTCCAGCTCCACCCTGCCTTTACTTATGAAGATTTTCTGGAGGGGATAAGGCCAATTACCAAAGACGGAAAAGTTGAGTTAAGACTTACAGACGGAATTTTTAAAAGATTTTGCAGGAAAGCAGCAGCATGGGAGTTTGATCTGTATAGACAACTCCCTGAATTTAAGCAAAAAGAGTGGAGCAACATCCTCGTTTCGGATGTTTTGGAAAGGCTGACTGGCGATCAATGGGATTTTCTTCGGGAAATAAAAAATCCGGGAACAACAGCGCTTGACAAAGTGATCCCGCCTTACTATTTTATCATCGACGAAATTAACCGTGCCGAGTTGTCAAGGGTTTTTGGCGAGTTAATGTACTGTCTTGAATACCGAGGATACGAAGGTAAAATAAAAACGCAGTATTCTTCAATGGTTGAAACCGAAAATGCGGAGACATCGTATTGGTTCGAAAATGGGCAGAACTACTTTTTTATTCCAAATAATGTTTACATCCTCGGAACAATGAATAACATTGACCGTAGTGTGGAAAGTTTTGATTTCGCGTTGCGCAGACGCTTCCAATGGATCGAAGTTGAACCGAATTATGATTTGATTATCAATGATAACCTTCCTGAAAATTTGGAGCCGATGGTAGCAAGTTTAAAGAAATTGAATGATAAAATATCGAAAGATCCATTACTCGGCAAGGATTACAGAATCGGACATGCATACTTTATGCGACGGCCGGCCTCTGTGGACAAATACAATTTGAAGGATTGCAAGCAGCATTTCTGGGATTTGAGTATTAAACCACTTCTTGAAGAATATTTGAGAGGGTCGGGAGAAGATTCCAGGATGAAAGAATTTGAAAATATTTTGATCCCAGAATAAAATGGAATTCAAACAATTGCTGCAGGGTGAATTAAAGGACAATGGAAGTTTTTTAATTTCAAGGGAAGGCCCGGATTCATATTCACTCCGGAATTTTGGGAATCTGGTGAATAATGAAATATCTGTTGAAAACAGAAATGATGTTGAGGTTCATAAACTGTTACAGACTGTTTCTGACGAACTCAAAATAAAATTGACTGACCTGCAATTTATTACTCGCAATCTTTGGCTTATCAATGATAGGGAGTATGAGCATAACACCAGAAGTTCCTTTTTGAATTATCTTCCGGGTCATGAAAATCAATTACATAACTCGCAAATTCAAACTGGCAACCTTGTAGGCTATGTCAATAAGAAACTCGGGAACATAAACTATTCAATCGCTGTTTCTTCCCGGTTCGGTGATAACTTTTTAAAGCATCTCATTGCCTCATCTGATGGTTTTCTGGAGGTTCCAAAGTCGGGTGATGCAGCCCTGTCAGGTCTTGCAGAGTGGCTTTTAATATTCCTTTGGAAAATTAAACTGAATCATGCTTATCGCCTGGGTTTGCCAAAACAATATGTGGGAAAATCTGAAAAAACGATTCCATTTCGAGGCAATTTAAATTTGAATGATGAAATCAGTAACCCTGAATTTATTCCTCCTTATGATTGCACTTTCCGGGAGCACAGCTATGACAATTGGATCACACGGCTGATTTTCAACACGTTTCGTTTGTTAAAGCATAAAGATTTGGTGCAGGACTGCCACAAGTTGCGTCAGGAATTTAATCTTGCTACAAATGGGAAGCGGTTGCCGGTCAGGGAATTACTCCATGTTCAGTCATTAAAAAACCCATATTTCAAAGAATACAATATCGTAGCTGATCTATCTCGCAGGATTATTGCAAAGGATATAGCAGATTTCTCAAGTGATAAAGATGATTTCAGCGCATTTTTTTTCGATGTATCCATGTTGTTTGAGTACTTTATCAGAAAAATCTTCATTCGGAATGGGTGCATCCTGGAGGAGAAAAACAAAAAAGGTTATAGGATCCCTTGTGGGGGCCGGAAAAAAAGTTTTAGCAACTTATTCCCGGATATTATCATTAAAAATGACGATGGAAGTTTTGATATTTTTGATGTTAAATATAAAAGGTTTTTCTTTCAGGATGGTGTGAATCTTGATGATCTATATCAGTTAAATACCTATGTTGCACACTTGCTGAATTATACGAATGTAAATCGATGTGGTTTTATCTATCCAATCGGAGAAAACAATGCAGAATTTAGTGGAAGTCAAATAATTCAGGAAATGCAGATTGCAGGAAGGACTATTATTTTTCAAATTCTGTTTTTTGCAATTCCAGATGATGGTTCAATAAATTATTCACAGAAATTTAATAAAAACATTCAAAAGTTTTTACGCGAGTTCACAATACCCTGATACCTCAACATAGAAAATCTACCAATTATGAAATACACCGCCGAAGACCTTTTTGAACTGCTCAACGAACAGGATGAATGTCCATGGATAGAGGCCAAGGGAGGAAGCGAAAGTTCTCATTCTGTCATGGAAACAGTTTGTTCCTTTTCAAATGAACCTGGTTTGGGTGGAGGGTACATCCTCATTGGGGTAGCTGTTGACGTATCTGTGTTATTTCCACAATACAAGATTGTTGGTGTAAATGATCCAGACAAATTGCAGCGGGATTTTGCCACCCAATGTGCGGGCATGTTTAATATTCCTGTTCGACCGGAATTTTATGTTGAGAAGATAAACGGAATTACGGTAGTAAAAGTTTGGGTAAATGAGGTGCCAGCCCGTATGAAGCCTGTATATTTTACAGCAGATGGATTGCCAGGTGGTGCATTAAGACGTATTGGTTCTACCGATCAACACTGCACCGAAGATGATATGCATGTGTTTTATCAGGACTCGACAAGTTTTGATCAAACTCCCGTGAAAGGAATTACCATTGATGCTGTTGATGAAAATGCAATGCAAAGATATCGCTCTTTACGCGGGAAGGTCAACCCTGCAGCTGAGGAACTCACTTATAACGATGGAGACCTTTTGCAATCACTGGGTTGCACAAACCGTGAAAAACCAAATGAGTTGAACATTGCCGGGCTCTTATTATTTGGAAAAAGTTCCATTCATCGCAGCACTTTCCCTATGTTACGGGTTGACTATATCAGGGTTCCGGGTAATCAATGGATATCGGATCCCGATGACCGCTTTACCACAATTGATATGAGAGGACCCCTTCTTCTAATTCTTTACAGACTGATCGATGCGATCAATGCCGACCTGCCCAAAGGGTTTCTTTTGCCTGAGGAGAATTTGCAGGCAACCCCTGCAGGTTTACCGCTTAAAGCATTGAGAGAAGCCATCGTTAACGCATTAATGCACCGCTCCTATAGAGAGCATCGTCCAACGCAGGTTATTCGATATGACAACCGGATTGAAATCAGGAATCCCGGGTTCTCTCTGAAGTCAGAAGAAAATCTTGGACTACCGGGAAGCGAAACACGTAATCCTTTCATCGCTGCCGTTTTTCACGATACCAATCTTGCAGAAACAAAAGGGTCCGGCATCAGAGCTATGCGTAAATTGATGCAGGCAGCCCATCTGGTACCCCCAACTTTTGAATCAAGCAGAGAAAATAATGAGTTTGTGGCACGTTTACTTTTGCATCATTTTCTGGATGAAACAGATCTTGAATGGCTGAAGCAATTTGAGTCCCTCAATTTATCTGACCCTCAAAAACAGGCATTGATTTTTGTTCGGGAAGTAGGAGCAATCGACAATCAAACTTATAGGCAAATGGCTGATTGTGATACCTTGAAAGCAAGTAACGACCTTAGGATGTTGAAAACTAACAGCTTATTTGCATCTAAAGGCAAGGGCAAGGCAACATATTATATTGCTGGTGTTGGTCTTAGTACAGAAGTACATGAAAGAATTAGTACAGAACCTGGTCTTCTTAATACAGAACCTACCGCACTTAATACAGGAGCTAGTGATGTTAATACAGAAGCAGAGTTAGCTATTACAGAAGCTGGAGACGTTCTTAGTACAGAAGCTAATGCTATTGACAGGATGGCTCTTTTAAATGAATTACCAAAGGAACTTGAAATCAGAATTTTGGAACTTAAAGGAAGGGAAAGTAATCCGTCAAAAGTAAAAGAGGTCATTAAAGAAATATGTGATTTAAAGCCTCGCAAATTGGTCGAGATTGCTTCAATTCTCCAAAAAGGTGATAATTATATCAGTAGAAAGTACATTAAACCCATGATTGATTCAGGAGAATTGCGATTCCAGTTTCCTGAAATGATCAATCATCCTGACCAGGCATACCTTACTCCAAATAAATAGCAATATGGCCGAGTACATAAATGTAGAAAAACCTTTTTTAGAAAAACTCCGCCAGCTGGAGTGGCAGGTAGTTGACCAGGGGCTTGGCGTTCCCCAAGAACCAGAAAAAAGTTTGCGAAGCAACTTTAAGGAAGTGGTATTGCCGAAAATTTTCAAAGACAGTATAAAAGCAATAAACAAAACAGGTAACGGTACGGAATGGCTCACCGACAAACAGTTGGATCAAATACTATTTGAAATTCAAAACTTTGCAGGTAAAAATTTACATGAAGCCAATAAGGAAATTCATCGTTTAATGTTGAAGGGCACAAGTGTTGCCAAAAATGAACTTACAGGAGAACTGGACCCAACGGTCCGTCTGGTTGATTTTAGAAACTATAAAAACAATTCTTTCATTGCCATCAACCAGTTTCGTTTGCTTACCCCGGGTGCCAGCCGACAGGGCATTATCCCCGACATCGTTTTATTCCTGAATGGCATGCCAGTGGTGGTTGTAGAAGCAAAAGATTTTGAAGTGGCCGAACCATTGAGTGAAGCTTATTTGCAGGTTACCCGTTACGCCAACACCCGAGAAGACGATTATGGTTTCAAGGAGGGCGAAGAGCGGTTATTTCACTACAATATTTTCAGCATCATTACCCATGGCCGGGAGGCCAGGGCAGGAACAATCAGCGCCGATTTTGATTTCTATAATAATTGGGTTGATATTTTCCCCGAAGAATACAAAACCATTGGATTTCCACCCAATGAAGAACGGCAGGAAGTATTGATCCATGGCATGCTGAACAGGGAAATCCTGGTTGATCTGCTGAAACACTTCACTTTGTTTATGGAAATTAAAAAAGGTGAAGAGGTTAAAATTGTTGCTCGTTATAATCAATACCGGGCAGTTGGGAAAATTATCAAAAATTACAGGGCAGGAGAAACCCCGATTGAAAAAGGGGGTGTCGTTTGGCATACCCAGGGAAGCGGAAAAAGTTTGACCATGGTTTTTCTCATTCGCAAACTTCGCAGTTGCGATGATCTGAAGGACCTGAAAATTGTTTTCATAATTGACAGAACGGATCTGGAAGACCAACTTTCAGAAACCGCAGCGCTTACGGGCGAACCCGTAAACATTATTGACAGGAGAAGCAGATTATCCCGTCTTAGCAATGATACCGGCGATGTAAATATGGTCATGATTCACAAATTTCTGGATGAGAAAAATATTTCAGCACAGTCACTCATTGATGCAGGCCTGGTTCCCAAATTTGAAAAGTTTGACACCGTAAATAACAGCGATAGAATTATATTACTGATAGATGAGGCGCACCGTACGCAAGGTGGTGACATGGGTGATAACTTATTCTCGGCCTTTCCAAAGGCTGTTCGTATTGGTTTTACAGGAACGCCATTACTGACCGAACGCCATGAAATAAAAACCCATGAGCGATTTGGAGGATTTATTGATTTCTACAAGTTCGATAAGGCTGTTAAAGACAGGGCAACAGTTGAAATAAAGTATATGGGTAAAGTATCCAAAGACAAATTGGATGATAAAGAGCTTTTTGATTCAGAGTTTGAAGATATGTTTCAGCAACGAACTCAAGAAGAAAGAGAGGAGATACAACGCAGATATGGGTCATTCATAGCCTATCTGGAATCCAAAGACCGGATTGCCACAATATCAAAGGATATTATAGAGCATTACTATAACGACATCCTTGTAAATGGCTTCAAAGCTCAAGTAGTTGCTTCAAGTATTGTAGCAGCAGTTAGGTACAAATACGAATTGGAAATTGCTATCCAAAATAAGTCCAAGGAATTAAAAGCATTGCCCGAGGATGAAGCTGATGCAGCACTATTAAAGCAATTGGAATTTCTAAAAGTAGCCGCCATTGTTTCCAGCATTGGAAATAACGAACCCGGATACATCAGCAAGGCACGAAAAGAGGCCTGTGATATGAATGCGATTGAAAATTTCAAAGCAGATTTCAAATTTGAAAAACCTGAAACGGGAATTGGTATTCTTTGCGTTTGCGACCGTTTACTTACGGGTTTTGATGCACCCATCGAGCAGGTGATGTATCTGGATAAGAGTTTAAGGGAACATGATTTGTTTCAGGCTATTACGCGGGTAAACAGAACCAAACGGGGAAAATCATTTGGTTTGATTGTGGACTACTTCGGTGTTACAAAACACCTGAGTGAGGCGCTGGCTATTTATACGGACAAAGATAAACACAGCCTGAATGATTTTCTGGATGTTTTCCGCGACATCAATAAAGAAATCCCGATTCTTGAAGCTCGATACAAACGTCTGATTGATTTATTCTCAGATAACAATCTGAAAGAGATCGATAATTTCCTTCAGCAGAAATTTGATGATGCTCCAAAAGAGTTTGAGTTTGCAGAAGAATGTATAGAAAAGGCAAAAATCATTAAGTTCCGAGCTGAACTGCTCACTTATTCAAAAAGTTTTTTTGACAGTCTTGATTTACTTTTCAACGTTCAGGCAGGAACAGCCTATTGGATCCCTGCAAAACGGTTGGGATATTTACTGTGGAGAATTGAAGAACGATACAAGGATGATACAATGGATTTGAAATGGGCATCTGAAAAAGTGCGCAAATTAATCGACAGACATTTGCTTTCGTTGGGAATTGACACTAAAATTCAGCAGGTTTCAATTCTTTCAGAAGAATTCAACAACAAAGTGGACTACCTGAATAAGACACCAAAGTCAAAAGCATCAGAAATGGAGCATGCCATTCGTTGGCATATCAAAGTAAACCTTGACAAGGACCCTTCACTTTACAATCGCTTCAAAGACCGTTTAGAAATGATTTTAAATTCATACATAGAGAATTGGGAAGAGATTGTTAAAGAATTGGGTAATCTGAGAGCAGAAATGGCTGAAGGCAGACAGCAGGAAACCGAAGGCATTTCTATCATAGAGGCGCCGTTTTTTGATGTTCTTAAAAGCAATCTGACTTCTGAAAATGAAATGGAAATCAACAAAACGAAAGAACTCACCCATACTTTAATCCAGGTTTTAAAAGAGACAGCCGCCATTACCAATTTCTGGACAGATAAAGCATCAGAAAGAAAAAGGGTAGGTGGGCTTGTTGAAGATGAAATCCATTATTCGGGAATTAGTGGGTTGTCAATTAAAGCAACAGAATTAACAACAGAATTGATGAAATTGGCAAAAAACAGGGAAACAGATTTAAGATGATGAAGTTAGAAGGGATAGAGATTTGTATTGAAAAAACCATCAGGAGAAAGACGGTGAGTATATTTATTGAACGGGATGGTTCGGTAAGAGTCTTAGCGCCTGTTACTTTATCAGACGAGAAAATTGAGGATTCAATCAGGGCTAAGGAATATCAAATATTTGTAAAACTTGCAAAATGGAAAGAACTCAATCATGGGAAAATTTTCCGTGAATTTGTAAATGGTCAATCATTTCTCCTTTTCGGCAGAAATTATCGTTTAGCCATCATAGAAAACCAGGTGGAGCCATTGAAGATAAAAGGGGGTTATTTTCAGTTAGACAAAAACAGTTTGGACAAAGCAGGTAAAGTTTTCAAAGAGTTTTACAAAGACAAGGCAAAACAGAAAATCACAGAACGGTTAAAGCTTATTTCAGAAAAATTTCAAGAAAAACCATCCTCAGTTAAAATTCTCGAATTGCAAAATCGATGGGCATCATGGACACCAAAAAACGGACTAAACTTCCACTGGAAATGTGCCATGGCGCCGGTGCCAGTAATTGACTATATAATTACCCATGAAATGATTCATTTGAAATACCCAAATCATTCATCAGACTTTTGGAATGAGTTGGATAAAAAGATGCCGAACTTTAGGGAATATGAGAATTGGTTAAAGAAAAACGGAGTAAAAATGGCGATATAGCCCAAGACAACACTCATATGTTATTCGATTTTCAAGAAACCACCATCGAGTCAGAAAAAGAGCGAAACTTCTATTTCAAATTTTTCGCCGGATACTATTTTAATGAATTGGTTCCCGGTATTGAACGCAGAATTGAGGATTTTTGTAACATTCTGAACACCCCATCAAACAGGATCAATAACCCCGGAACGGAGATTGAGCTAACGCCCGTCACTACCCATGTGACCTTCGATTTTCATGAATATCTAATCAACAACGGTGCAGATCGGGGTGAGCTTGCGGATATTCTTATTGTTGATGAGGACAAAAGTTTGTGTATAGCTATCGAGGTAAAATGGCTTGAAGATTGGAATTACAAGAAAGATATCCTTGCCAACAATAAGCGGATCAAAACATTAGAAAAAACAAACCAATTTAAGTATGTCTATCAATGTTTGTTAATTAAAGAATTAAAACATGAGCACGGTAAGAAAAAGGTAAATGCCGCAGGAAGTAACTATGCCAAGTTATCAGGTCAGGAGGAAATATCCGTCATTGTGATCACATGGGAAGACTTACTTAAAAACCTTGAAGAACCGGTGGTTGAGAAATTCTTTAGTAACTATATGAAGTCTACAAAATCAACCTTCAGGAAAGAATTAATGAGTTCTAGCAAATAATTAACCGGGATAACGAACTAAATGAAAACAACGGAACAGGAACAGGCTGCTGAAAAAATCAGGCAGGAGGTGAATGAAAAGGGAACCCCAAAACGGCTGAAAATTCGGACATTGCTGAAAATGTTCGGCTATAAGAGCCGGAAGGAAAGCAACACCGTATTTCTTACAGAATTGCTGCCAGACAAAGGGATTAAGTGAACCCCTCTCTAATAAAAGTTGGCCCGTGTATGGAGATGAGTCTCGATGAAATTGGTAACCCTGGTTGCTTATAAAAGTGTACCAAAGGAACCTGTAAGCGATATCTTGGAGGGTCAAATTGTGTGACTGTTCTGGACAAGCAATGCCAGTGAATCCGGAGCAAACTAGACCACTATTTCATCTGTTAAGCGGATGCATAAAATTACTGATTTTTTCAAGTGATTTTCTCCTCATTGATGGATAAACTATTCGCTTTGAATAATTTATGTCTATTTAAATTGACCATTCCTTTAATGGAAGTCAAGTTTTAAATTTAAAGTTCCCGGTGAAACGATATTTTGGACATTTGAATTTCACTCTTAAAATCGGCTTTTAAACATACCGCTCCCAATTGAAACTGATTCTTGACAAGTCGCAAGTAAACAAACTATTCTGAAATCGACCCAAGAATAACAATACCGGCTAATATACTCAAGCCAATCAATACTTGCTGACGTTCTCTTTCTGCTTTTTGGATCTCAATTTGTCGGTTCTTTTCACATATCTGAGTCCAGTAATTGACCAATGTTGTTTTTATCTTTTCTTCAGCAATCCCAGGCTGGTCAGGATTCAGTTCTATATATTCATGACCATATTTAAACCCACTATATTCATTCTCAAGACCTTTCTCAATAATCAATAAGTTGGGTTTTCCCTTAGCTTCAAGAAATCCAATTTCTTCTCTGACAAATCCTGAATTAAAACCATTTTTTGTCAGCAATACTAACCCAAAATGACAATCAGAAATCATTACCTTGATCTTATCTGAGATAGAATGATTTATATCAATTTCATGTTCAGCAATTAGTAAAATAATTCCATTAGGTTGCAACGAATTTTGAATTTCTGCCAATATGGAGTGATCTTTCATCGAGTGACTAACAAATACTTTCATATTATACTTGTGATTATTTCAAGAAAACATTAAAAATAGACAGGCAATGCAATAATGTTGTAAAAGTATAAAAATTATGTAAATATTATGTTGTATGAACATTACTACTGACAATAAAAATCATAGGTTAAGAACAACCATCCCAGTTTCCTCAATGATTAATTTTTGATCGTCAAACCTCATCACTAACGCAAATCCATTGTAAAATGGTTCAACTTCCTTATATCTTTGAGGATATAGTTCGTTGCCTCCCTTGTCAATATGGTGCCACCCCCTGTTATCTTTGGCTGTTGCATAGCCTTTATGGAAAACCCCCAGGTCCAAAAATACACCATCATGAGTGAAACGGCCTTGACTGTTTATATGTCTGTAGTGCTGATCTGACAGCCTCACACATGCAATTCCTTCTTTGAAATCGCCACAGTAAGTGTATGTTTCGTCATAAATACGCTGTCCTGATTTATTAATGTGAAAATAGACATTTTGCCGGTCACGGACCGTGCAAAGATCTTCCTGGTAATTTCCAACCCAGGCAAAGCTGCCGGAATATGCTTTTTCTCCGAAGACATTGAGGTGAAACCAATCATCCTGATGCGCAACTGCGGCCAGATTGCAATAGTATCCAAATGTTCTAGTAAACCGTTCATTATAGACCGGGTTTCCATCAGCATTAATGTGGTATGAACCTGTCACATCTATGACCGGAGCCAGGCCGGGTGAATGAAATTTCAGAACCTTGATAAATTGTTTATCAAAGATTTTTATCCCTTGTGAAAGGAAGTGGGTTTGATCATCTGATATAGTTATTTCGCACCAGTTCATATAGTTTGAAATTTTCCATTAATTACTAATCCGTCCAGCTTCATCTTCCTGCCTGACGCTATAGCGTGATAAGGCGTATGAACAATTGGCTCTCCTTTCCCGTTAAAAGAGGTGTTGATCAATGCTTTAACCTTATGATGTTTATCCAGGTATTCAAGCAGGTCGAACATGAACGGATTATCCGATCTTTGAAATACTGTTTGTATCCTGGATGTCCCGTTTACATGTACGACACCTTGTAGTTCCGGCTGATATTCCGGCAAAATGAAAAAATCAAGAAGCATATACCCTGACAGATGATGAATTTCGTTTAAACCATTGACCAGCCTAGTGTTCTTCTCCAGCATGATGGGTGCAACCGGACGATACCATTCACGTTTTTTTATTTCAGTGCTTACTTTGTCAGCCAGCGCTTTTGAACCGGCAAGTGAAAGGATACTCCGGTTTCCCAGGGCCCGTGGCCCGGCTTCTGCTGAGCCATTGCAGACACCGATTACTTTTTCTTCCAACAGGGCGTTTGCGGTTGAAACGACATCTTTTTCATCATATTTATAATCTGAACTACAGTTCCTGTTGTTCAGGTATGGAGAATTCAATTTGATTTCATGATTATTGATGAATGCCCAGTAGGAAGCTGCGCCTATTGACAATCCACTATCGTTACAACAAGGGCAGATATATACATCGCGGAACCAGTGTTTCGCAATAAGATCTGCATTTGCAACAATGTTCAGCGCACAACCACCGCCATAATACAAATAATCAGCCCCGGTTTTTTCTGCCAATTGTTTTATTTTGTTTAGAATACCCAATTTGAAGTAATCCTGCATACATGCTGCTATGTCAAAGAGGAATTGGTCATTGTTATTCTCCAATCTGCCATTCCAGTTGAATTTCTTTCTCGCCTCCTGGTAAAACCCCGTTCTTGCACCCCATGAATCCCTGAAGAATTCATGCCCCGTTAACCATGATAATATGCTTTTATCAGCATGACCCAAAGAAGCATACCCCATGAGCTTCCCGGGAACACTGCAATGCTCCCCCGGGGCTGCATTAATAATTCCGAATGAAAGTCCATTATCATTGAAAAGCTTTGATAACTGCGACAATTCCCAATGGCTTTCAAGTTGAATGAGCCGGTCATCTTTATAATGGAATGCTGCAAAGTTTCCCGTGCTTGATCCGCCATCAAAGGATATGAGCAGGGAATTTTCGCGAAGCCCCCCTGCAAAAGGAACGACAGAAAAAGCGTGGGCTATTTCATGACTGATGGACCAGGATTCAACTTCAAAGCCATCCCATAACTCATCCGGGACCCATCCATATCCTTTGACAGGGGATACCAGATCAACATTACGATTCAGACAATCAAAACGAATCCTTCCATTTTTTGAAATAAAACTGCTGCCAATAAAGGAGTTTACAAAAAGAAAAATGCTGTCATCAGGTTTTATCCTGGTCTTATGTTCAAACAACAGGTCTTCCAGGTGATTTGATAAATTATTGTCATACTTGACACGTGTTAACCGTTCAAGATGGCAGTATTCCTTGATAGAGTTTTGCTCAGAAATACAATAGTTATGATCATGGACAAACCCAGGATACCTGAAGTTGTTCCTGTCGGCAATACCATAAATCGAAAAAACAGTTTTCATAAAAATTATAGCTGTATAATCAGTCCATCCAGATAGTTTATCCATTCTGAACCAATCGTATACTTTTTTTGAAATGTTGCATAGGCATAGAGTGCAATGATCAAATCATGCGATACATATATACTGATGCCGGGCTGGCCTGTTTCTTTTTGAAAAAATTCGCTCAGGGTAGTTGCGCCATCAACAATCGGATAATTCCCTTCAACCCGGATCCCAGCCAGTAATCTTTCAAATAACAGATTGGCACCCATTTGCATAAAGCTATTCCCGGCAGCAATTTCATCATAAATAAATGCACCTGGTTGTCCCAGTAGAGAAGATTGCTCAACCCGGGCTTCCTTTCCTGTTCCCCTCGCAATTAATTCAGCTGTTTGAACACAGCGGGTTACAGGACTGGTATAGATTTTATTGATTTTTTTGGATGCTAACGCCTTTCCGTACTCGTGGGAACGCAGAATACCAACTTCATTAAGCTCGATCTCGTTCCCAAATTCCCCGTCAGGGATATTATTCCTGTCGCCATGGCGGATAAACAAAACAGTTGATGAGTCTTCTGCAATTTCATGCAACCCATTCAGGAGTCTTAACCTGCCATTTGTTTTCTCATTAAACATTTTTTGCACAGATCATATCTTTTATAGTTCCTAATTAAGTTTTGGTAATCCTTTGAGTAAAAAACACCTTGTATTTTCCGTTCTGATATGCTGCCAAAATCCCCTAGGGAATCTCTCAGCGAATCAGGCGCACAACAGGGTGAAATTTTACCTGTCGCCGAAATCCAAAGTTCCTTTCCCAGAAAGGGACAGTCATAATTTTCAGGAACTTCCTGACATTCCAGCTGGGTAAGCGATACGAAGTTTTCCAGGATAATTCTGGTGCCATCCGGTCTACGGTACAGTTCCCGGGCCTCTAAAGCCTTTTTTACACACTCATTCCACTTTCCGGCATTTTTATTATTGGTTGTCATGGACATTTTTTCCATTTCTTTAAAATGAATCCACAAATGATGTCCTTTTACCCTGTCAACACCGAGGCCTGCAGCCAGTTTAACAATATCAGCCAACTCTTCAGCATTTATCAGCATAAAGGTTACCTGAAATGTAACCCGGCAATAATATCCTGTTTGTGCAAAATACCTGTTGCGCTCTGCAATAAAGTGCTTTATGTTTCTCAGGTTTTTCTCATAGTTTAGTCCTGTCATGATTTTCTCAGCTGTAGACGCGGCGGTGCCATTCCAACTGATTTTCACATCTATTGTATTTGGTAAGATCAAATTTGCCCAATCTTCAACTTTCCTTCCAGGGAAGGTTCCATTGGTCGTGAGGTTGATTTTGATCTGATATTTTTGCGCCCATTTAAAGAAATTATCAATGCCTTCATACAATAATGGTTCACCCATTGTAGAAGGAATGACCTCTTTGATCCCAATTTCTGCAGCCTGATCAAAAATACTTTCGATGAGTTCCTGACTCATCCTTCTTCTCTTTAGTCCGGTACTCCTTAATAACTCAGGAATAAAGTTGCTATATGGGCTATGTTCCTCACACATAATACAATGCAGGTTACAGTCCTCCGGGTTGGTGTCGAGCGTTAACCTCCACAACTTCTTCTTTCCAACATTCTTGTATATTCCTTCCAGGTCTTTGCAGTGTTCCCTGATATCCGGAATCCGACCATCATCAGAATACAAATAACCTTTCTGGCCTAACTGGTTCATTAATAAAGGATGTTGAGCAGCAAAATTCATCTGTTCTGTTAAAGAGCTTACATTGCGATGTTCAAATAAAAGTCCATTGACCCTGTGCTGAACAAATTCTTTCATTCCTCCGAAATCAGCTGTAATTACCGGGATTTTGCAGGCCTGGGCTTCATGAATGACCAACGGGGAGTTTTCGGCCCAGATGGACGGGACAACAATGCAATCAACTTTTGAAAACACGTCATTCGCTAAATTGTTGTTGATATATTCGCCGGCAAAATCAATCCTGTTTTTTGAAGTTGCAGCAAGTTGTTTCAGGGCTGCAGTACTTTGTCCGTTATTACGTCCAAATATTTTTAATGTTGACGGTCCTTGTACCTGTTTAAATGCTTCAATAAGCTGGTTTAAACCCTTTGCCGGCAGGTGGGTACCTATGTAACCAAATGTAAACTCATTATTCTCTGATGATTTTTCGGTCTGGGTCAGATATTCCGTTGGAAATCCATAATCAAGGTAGATGATTTTACTTTTTGGTAAGCCAAAATCATCAATAAAGCGGTTTCTTAAATAATTTGAAGGAGAAATGAACAGGTCAACTTTGTCAACGATAGCGAGTGTTTCTGTCATTCTTGCTTCAATCCAGGACTTCCAGTATTCTTCATCGTTCAAACCATCGGGGCTTGATTGGAATTGATTCTGAATGTTTCTGTTAATTTGTTTATCAGCCTGGCGCCGGTGACCTGAATGTAATGGCTTGTAGCAAATAGTCGCACAATTATAATGGTTTTGAATGTCACATAATTGCCATACTTGTTTACCGTCAGAATTTCGCTGCAGGAATTGCCCCCTGGGACACATCAGCCAGAAATCATGGAGCGTAAAAACGACAGGAATATTTTGCTTGTTGAGTTCATCAACAATGCCTGTCGAAAGATGATTCAAGTGGCCGATATGGGCCACATCCGGTTGAATACGACTGATCAATCCGGCAAATCTTTCATCGAGTTCGCGGTGCCTGAATCCATCTTTTCCCTGGGCCATGTTAACAAGGTAGAAATCAAGGTTCTCTGTTTCTCTTTTATATCTGAGTTCGAAATCAGGTTTGTATGGATTTTCCTCTCTTGAAAATACAGTTACCTTATGATATTTGGTGAGTTCATTACAAATTGATTGAGTATATACTTCGCTTCCGGCATTGTATTCGGGCGGGTAACCATGGATGATTTTAAGGATATGCATTTATTAACAGATTACTATTACACTCATTTTCCAATAAGAGCGGACTAAAACATGTTGCTCAAAAAGAAGTTAAAGATACAAGATTCATAAAAATGAGAACTTGATTTTACGATCATTAAAAAGGGAGTTCCGCTTTTGCAGAACTCCCAATTTGTTTAGAAAGTGATCTTGTTCTCTACATCGGTGATACTTGCATCGAACGATGATTTGAGAAAGTCAATGACCTTCTTGATTCCAGGAGTGAAGCTGGTGGTGAAGACGTTGCCGTCTGAATCGTTCAGCCTCATGGAACAGTTGAAATCATTGGAAGAAATCTGGAAGCGCTCCAGCCCGACACTCTAACTCTAACGGCGTTTCGAAACAGGTGCCAGTATCCTGCTCTTGGCAGACCCGGAAGATCAGCTTCGTATCCAGCAGGCTTAACCCTTATTGAACCCATAAAGAACCCTATAAGCCGGAAAGGTTAATAAAAGGTTGAAGAAAGGTTGGAGAAGGTTAAACATCCCCTGGATAACCTTAATGGCCCCTTGAAGAAAATGAACAGTCCGGAGTGTACGTGATGCCTTCGGGTTGTCGGGTTTTCCGAAATGATCAGGGCCAGGTACCTACATGCAATAATCTGACCGTAAGGCATCAACAAGCGGTTATTTGCAGAAATCAATTAATTTTCAGCCTGAAAAAGTGCAGGTTGGTATAACCTTTGTTTATATTGAGGCTATGTAAAAAGAAACCCTCACACAGCCATGCATTCAACCGCCTCATTTCCCTACCTGGTCGATTTCGTACTTAGAGATCTTGAAGAGGCATCCAGGATCAGGATCGAATGCAGGCAGGCTGATGAGAAAAATCACGGGATGACTGGTAACCTCCTGATTGTATCGGTAAACGGCTGCGCTTCATGCACCGGTTTTCTTCACCTGATGGAGCATCTCAGGGCGCAAACCACTGAAAGGCTTCGCGAAAATCTTGCCCAGGTCTCCCCGGCTGACCTGGATGCTTTCTTTAATTTGCTGCTGCGAAGGCTTCGCAAGATACTGAACACTGTGGTTGTTATAAAGTACCCGTGGCCGGCCGAACGGGAGCAGCAACGGGCTGGATGGTGTGTGAAAATGGTCGATTGCCGGTGCGTGGGAGATATTACCAGTAACAAGGAAACAATCGACGAGGTCGTTTGCCTCACACGGCGGTACGCGAAAATTTATTACCTGGAGCTAAAGAAACTGGAAGAACGGTTCAACAGCCTTGCAGGGGCCAGCCTGGCCATCTTCTTTTCCTCAAAAGGAATCCCGGCAGGCAGGCCCGGTCAGAAGTTCCGGCTTTCGTGCACCGTGGCCTTTTTCTGCGCGATGCTGCGCATCCTCTGCGACCGGAACATCGTGGAGAACCCCAACATAGCAGAGTTATGCCGCCGCATAGCCGCCAGTTGTTCCACCGCACGACACGAGAACCTGAGCCCACAAAGCCTCCGTAACTGCTTCGACGATCCTTCCCCCGAAACGCTCGAAGAATTGCTGGCCGAAGTGCGTATTTGGGAGAAATATATCATCGGTTTCATCGGCAGACAAAGAAGTTAATTCCTGAAAATCATTAATTTACACAGGGTGTATACACCTTCTTACACTACCGGGGGCGTTTGTGGTGTATTATCTTTGCCGACGATATGTTTGTACAAACAAAGTTCTCCAGGCTGCGACGGCAGCCGAATTGTCTAACCCTCTAATCTTTCAAACCATGTCAAACACAAAAGAAAATGTTCTCACCAGGACATACAAAGGAAAATTCGGCGACCAGGTTGTTTTCCGCAATCGCGGCGAATTGAGCATCATGGCCAAGCCACCGAAAAAGAGCCTGACATCAGCTTCGGATGCCCAGTTGCTAGTGCGCCGCAGGTTCAAAGTGGCAAGCCGCTGGGCCAAACAGGCCCTCCAGGACCCGGCAACCCTGGCGACTTACACTGCCATGGCCTCCGGGATGAAATCCCCTTATGTGATGGCCGTCACCAATTACCTGTGCCCACCCGAGGTCAGGGAGATCGTTACATCAGGCTACAAGGGGAATCCCGGCAACACGATCAGCGTCGTGGCCACCGACGATTTCAGGGTTACCGGGGTAAACATTAAAATTACCGATGCCTACGGGATCCTTATCGAACAGGGTTCATGTACTGAAGACCTCTCGGCCGACTGCTGGGTGTTCACGGCTACCACGGCTATTAGTAATACCACAGGCGTTGTGGTCACTGCAGAGGCCATGGATGTCCCCAACCACACCGGCATCATGCAGGTCACACTCTGAAACATGGTTGCCGGATGCCGGCTCCGGCAACATGTTGATCCACAAGGCAGAAAACCGCAGTGATTTCGAGATCTTTCAGGCAAACATCCATAACGAAACCCGGGAGATCCTGCGGAGGATAGACGAGATACAGATTCTTGGGCTGCAAGATACGCATGCAATAACCCGTAATTCTGTTTATTTTCCGATGCAGAACATATGGCGGTCTGATTTTAAGAACATTACGCGAACAAGGTACAAATAGGGTACAAAAGTGCAAAAAAGGTTTTGTCCGGGAATTTTTAAAGCCTTTTAATCAGCAAGTTACAACATTTTTCTGAGAAAACCCGAGGTACAAACTTGAAAATAGGGGAGAAGACCCCTGGTGATTTTGCTCCTGAAATCGTCATAAAAACACATGTAAAAACCTTCTGAAATCCGCACCCAGATTGGCTTAGCGTTAGGTTGCCCATCTCTGAATTTTCGTTACGATAAAACTGGTCAAATTTCATAAAAGGGAGATAACAGGCGAAATTACAACGGCGACGGAAAGTATAATTTGGGTTTGTACCTCAAAAGATCAGAAATAATACCTTTAAGATAGTTTTAACAGAGTAGCAGAAAATATTATAGATGATTATATTTAAACGTGGTTGCCCATTGGGTAAGTATTAAGTTCAAATGAATCGGTTTTAACAGGGTCAATCTTGATTTCCCATTGTTCATCAGAATATTTTTTACCACGAACATTATTTATACTAAAAAATACTTTACCGTACTCCTCCTCAGTGAATATTCTACAATCAGCTGCTGCAAGAAGCGCTTCATTATAAATTCTTTCATTTTCTGGTACATCAATAAAAACTGTAAATATCCCACGACTTTTAATTATTTCCACAAGCGATGGTAAAAATAAATTATCACTAGCTAACAGTGGAAACCTAGTCCGTAAGAGTGCAGTATTATCAAATAAAACAGAATCAATTTTTCCTTCTGGTCTCAATAATTCTTTAGTTTTCAAATCTTCTTCAGCAGCATTATTCAAATATTTATCAATAATATAAAGAAACTCTTCAGGGAAGATATTCCCCATTCTGAAATTGATAACAGTAATTGAAATGTCATAGTTATTTTTATCAGTAATAATTTTCTTCTTTTCTAAATCAAGGTTTTGTTTTACTTTTCCATTCTTATAATAATTTTCCTTATCTTGTATTATTTTTAACTTCCTTTGTTCCAAATCTTTTTTGGGTCTCCCAAAATTGAAATCCCAAAGTTTATTTTCTTTATCAATTACATTATCGGAGGATGGGATCGGACGAAGTAGGTCTCGCCATTTTTCACCAATTTGAGGCATTAATGCCGCTTTCCCCAAAGTTATCTCCTGTTCTTCTGCTAATGATAATATTAACTTTCTTTTGCCAGGTTGAAAATCTCTACACAATAATATATTTAGCCCTAAGGCAAACTTATGCCCCCCAAATGGACCAGATATGACGTTAAAGGTATCTGAATAAACGGCAATTTTCTCAGAATTATCATTTGGATTGAAAATGGAAGTATTACCAATAGGTAATGATTCATCATCTATTAAAATTTCCTCTGCTGTTTTCTCATTAGGGAGGCTTATAAGTTTTTGAGGAGATAAGCGAAAGTGTGTGGACGGATAAATTACAAAGCCACATCTCTCATCAAATTTTTCAGTACTCTTATGAAAAGGAGATTTAATTTTATAGTTATGTTTACCGAGTATATGTCGATTGTAACGGGTCTTTTTAATTTCAATATAATGGCCTCTGTAGTTTTCAGTTTGACTGTATTCAAGACTGATAACAATATCAGCTAAATATCTAGATTCATTATAGAATATTTCATCTAATTTCAGGTGATTATTTTTCTTTTCTAATGTCAAAAGAAGCGGTATACTGTTCTTACGAAATAGCTCGAATAAATTTTTCAATTGAATCCGAGTTAATGATGATTCACTAAACGCTGACAGACTATCAATTATAAAAAAGCATTTTGGATCTTCTTTGGAAATTTGTTTAAACCATAAAATTGCTCTTTCCAACTGATTGTATCTTTCGTTAAATATTTTTTCATTTCTATACTTGGCGTCATCAGTAATATTATTTGTTAATGTTGGTAAGATAATTCTTTGCTTAATTAAAGTCCAATCTGCACAACTCCAATTATTCTTTTCTAAATTAAAAATAGAATTTTCAATTTTATCTGATGTTTCCTTAGACAACGCATCGCTAGTTTTATTTCCGGTAAGATAATCAGTGATATCAACAGATTCAAAAAAGTTATACCCGGTTAATGCCTGCATGATAAATTCTGGATTTTGCTCTAATGAATAATAGAAACAAACCCACTCATTAGAAATAAGACCTTTGGCAATTTGGAGACTTAAGGTCGTCTTACCGAGGCCTGAACTTGCTTCTAATACTATTACTGGTGTTAACCATTTGCCTAATCCTGAATTTGTTTCTAATGATAAAGGCGCATAAAAACCTCCATTCCAATTTACTTGAGGTACTGTGGCGGCCGGATTTTCGTCATTTTGAACGTTTTTAAGTCTGGATAAAACATTAAAAATAAAATCCTTTGGATCAGGACTTTCTGGACAGAGAAGAATATCTAATTCTCTTATCTTGGTTTGAATAATATTTGATGGATGATTTATTGGATCAATATTTATTTTAGGTACAAGATTCACTTCGCTCTTATAAACTTCAAATCCATCCGAATCTATTATGAGTTTTCTTTCATTTTGGGAATATATTCTGTTAACCGCAAGTTTTATTAATGAAATGTCTGGGATACCTGTTTCGGCACAAAGCATCGCCCATGTAAAATGCCTTATCCCAATAACAGTTGAATCCAATTTATAAATCGCAGCATCTACCAATGAAATCACCTCAGTGTTATCTAATATTGGCTCTTTCGCATCTACAAAACTATATGAAGTAGCTTTACCCTTTTCGTCAAATAGATTGGCTTTCAGCGAGAATAGTTTTAATGAATCCGATCGAATCTCAAGAAAGGCAGATTTGTAATCCAATCCAAGTTCAATCAGAGATGGTCGCCAACCTATCAATAGCTTGTTAATTTTATCCAATTCGTTCCCACACTGTGCCAAATCACTTGGATTTTTCTCCCATTGAGTTTTGTGGATATTACTGATCAATTTTATACATTTTCCTGTGGTATCAAATTGGATAGAGGCGATATATTGCCGCCAACTTTTTGCTTTAATTTTATCAATAACTGTTGGATCCAAAAATGATTCAATAGTTCTTTCTTTAATATTATCAACTTGGTCACACAGTTTTAACAATGTAGCTAACCATTTAAGTCTAACAGTACCATCTATTACTTCAGGAGAAAAATTGATTGTTGAATTGTTATTAAGTGGCTTTTCAATAATTACTCTATTATCATTAATAGTGTTGTTTTCATTTAACCCTTGAGAAGGCATTTCTATCTTCTCATTTGAAATAGTGTCTGATGTTTTAACCCCAGATAAATCCTCCTCTGATGCAAAATAGGTTGTCCTAATAAAACAATTATTTGATCGGCAGTCATGACATTCAGTATCATCCAATTTATTCCATCCATGTGCGCATACAATTATTGCAATCCAATTTGCAATATCCTTATCTGGGATTTTAAGATCAAACCATTTTTCCTGGATAAAACATGATGATTTAACCCAATGATCATTCTTAACTCCATCATTACCTGGAATGGCCTTCCCTATATCATGATAAATAATTGCAATAAGTAAAATGAAAATTTCAGAACTAGTTAATGATTCTTTAACAGGTATAGAAATCATTTTATCAATATGATTCTCAATATTATTGGAATGTTGAATCCCAGTATAGGTATTATATTCACCAACAGGCATAATTGGGTTAACCCTATAAGTTGCAAATTTTTCAAGATCAGAAAAAGTAGAAAATAATTTTGTCTCTCCAGCATTCTGCCTTTTTTCAAGAATTTCGCGAAGTTTTAACATAAAATATTTTTAAGGTAAATATCAAAAACATTTCTATTTCTACACGTAATTTTCAGAATTATAGTTCATATAAACTTGGACTGTGGCAAGATGAAAAGTCAAGTTTATCATTTATTTTTAAATATAACATTTCTTTGTCACAAGTCACACATAATCAGCATCCAAAAATAATTATTTTAAAACTTATTACAATAATAATTGCCCAAAAGATAATCAAAACGCTATAAAATATTTTGTGAATCCGATCTAACATCAACAACCGGTTTAGAATGGTTTCATTTTGCGTAACATATTTCTTGCCATAACTAAAAACTCCAATTTTCTCAAGAATAGGGTTTTTATCCTCAGGATTAAATTTCTCTTCAATATCGCGTAATATCGCAAAATATGATATGTTATATTTTCGGTTTGCAATTTCAGTTGAGAGACCTAAAAGCGCCACCAGTAAAGACAAAAAACCAATTGCAACACCAGCTAAAACATTTTCTTTAGATAAAAGTAAGTGTTGTCCAAACCCAAGAGTTAAAATAGCACCATTAAAATATCCTGTAAATTGCAATGTTTTATATCTACTATCTATCCAATTTGTTATTGCTTTAAAGCCAATTTCGTATTGAAGCTTTAAATAGTTAATTGCTGAATCATCCATAATTTCCGTTTTTAGTGGTTAATCTATGCAAATCCTTTTTATTTAGTAAAAAAACATCTGAACTCTTCTATATACCTAAGGATCATGTCTACTTGTGTAAAGATTGTATTCAGCTTAGGATGATAGAAAATTTGAATCTGGAACAGCCATTGGTTTTTATAATATTGTTTTAGCTTTTTTCAAAGCCTCGTTTTCCTGGAAAATAATTTTAGCAAATTTGACTATCTTTTTACCCAAATAAGGATAAAGTTTCTCTGATCTCTGGTCTAATACAGATATTTTTGCAACTCCGCATTTCTTTCCATCTCCATTTAAAAAGTAGCCTCCATGATAAAGCACTTCTTCTGAGTACTTCAATCGTGGATACAATAAAATGCTGTTGATTCCCTCCCAATACTCATTATATACATACATCTGTTTTAAATCGGGATCTGCCGGAATATTGTCCTGTGGGATTTTCCATTTTGTATCGATTACCAGAGCAACCTTCTTATCATTTTTAATAACAATATCAGGGATAATCAATTTGTAACGATTTGTTTTATCCTGCTGCCAAAAAGTTTTTTGTCGTTGCACTTCAATATTCCAAGAAGGTAAAAGGAACTTCCTAATTTGATTGGTGATATACTCCTCCCATAGGTCATTCATATCGAATAGCAAAGCAAGAATGTTATTGTTTCCGGAAGTAATATCAGGACGGTAGTTTAAAAGAAGCATTGCTGCAATCTGCATAGCCTCCCTGTATGAAGCAGATTTCCTATCATAATGAAGTCTCTGGAAAGTCAACCCGCTTACTTTGATATCCTCTAATTCCGGGAAAGACAAGATAAGGGTCTGAACTTTATCCTTTAAGTATGGACTTTGACTCAGAGAGGGAATTAATTTTAATGTTTTAAGGAGTATTTTATTGTAAATATTATCTCTATCATATGTCGAAAATGAGGAATAAAAACGCTCTTTATGAACAATGTTCTTTGTAAATTGAAGATTTACCAGCAACTTACCTTTCAATACTGGCAAATTATCAATTCTTGGATGATATTTTTTTATTAAGCCAACCCTCACCAAATCTTCACATTCCTTAAGGAAGATTTCAAGGTAGGCCTCCAGAATACTATTTGGTTTAAAACGTAATGAAGCCTTCTCAGAATGGTATAAATTCATCCATCTGCATTCACGAAGCATATCAATTAAGACAGATTGCCATTTCTTTTTTTCATTCCTGGTTACAGCTTTTGAACCAATCTTTGGTAGTATTTCAATGGTAAGATTACCAACCTGGATGACACCTACAAATTGATTAAACTTTACCCCGTCAGGCAATAAAGTAAAGAAACGCCCATCATTGTCAGTATTATACCTGGCAAGTGCTTCCCAATGTTCTTTCCTGAATTTCTTACCATCAATATAAACAGGATGATGTTCAAAAATTAACATTGGATCAGTCTTCATCTTCATCACTTGTTAAGCCACGATTAGTATAAATGGATATAAAGTCCTCTTTCGTCAAATCTTCTGCGGCTTTCAATTTGTATATCCATTGATTATACTGATTCGCCAGATTTGCCGCAGTTTTAAATGGCGCCAGATAAGAAATATTGGCTTTCTCCGGTTTAGAAAAGAAATTATCACCAAGAACCAGCCCCAATTTTTCGTAATCATTGTAGAAATACTCCTGCAGGAGTGGCAAAATTCTATTACTGTAAACACATTTCAAATCTTCAGTTGACTTTACATTCCAAAGCCAGGCATGACCAATTAAATGATCGTTATCCTTTATGATAGATAATCTTTCATTGATCGTTTCAAGCAATCGTGTTAAATCGATACCATCGCTTGTTTGGTTTAATAATTTAGCGTTGGGAGCAATATGCTCGAACTCAAAGCGACGCCTTAGCGCCGAATCAAGTGCCTCAACACTTCTATCAGCCGTATTCATCGTGCCAATAATGTACAAATTTGCAGGCACATAGAAATCTCGTTTTGAATATGGCAATTTAACTTTTAGTCGTTCGACACTGCTTCCCCATCTTTTATCTTGTTCAATTAGTGTAATTAGCTCTCCGAAAACTGCTGCTACGTTTCCTCTGTTAATTTCATCGATAATTAATACAACTGGTTGAGTAGAATCTGAAAAACTCACTACTGAATCATCATAAAGACCATCCTCGAATTGTTCCACAATCCTATCCTCTTGCAAATCATCTATTGAATCATTAGACTCATCATCCTTTGGAGTAAATGATTTCTCAAACTCTTTTAAACCTGCAAAAACAGCATAAAAACCAGAAATCCCTGGTTGTATCCGGAGTACCTCTTTGATCTGGTGGAGAGATTTAATTTCATCTGCAGAACCAAAGGCGTTATACAATTTCATGAAGTTTGCCTTTGTTTTTGGAGCGCCTTCTTTTTTTCTTATTGAGTTTTTACCCTGGGTGATCAGAGAATCATTACGGTTCACCCTTTTAACGATTATTGTGACGCCTCTTAACGTAGTAAAAGAGACTTCCTCCATTTTGTCTAACCGAGCCTGTATGTCTTCAAGAAAAGCCTCGTAAAGGGCATCGAAATCAATTTTCCCCTTAGTCTGATCACCGCATGACTGCTTGGAATTCTTGTAGCATAAATAAGCTGCGTTGGAACATAACAACTTAAAAAGCCCAGGTTCAATTTTATACTCCACCTCGCTTTTATCTTCATCGTTCACCTTAGGTTTTAACCCCTCAATAAAATCTTCATAACACATGCTTTGATGAAATGTGATAAACCCTATCAATCCCTCATCATGAAATTTTTGATACTCATCTTTGATAAGTTTTCGATCTTTTTCTTCACCATTTTCATCTTTAAATTCAAAAGCAGGAGAAACAATTTCAATCGCTTTGCGGATTGTATCAAATGTTTTTCCAGTTCCTGGAGGACCGTACAGTATCGTATTCAATGGAGTATAAAATTCATTTTCAGACATAAAGGTAGTTTTGTATTTTATCATTACATTTGTTTTTTGTTTGTAATATTCTTCGCTCTTTGTAAAAGAATTCCAAAGATCATTCACCTTATCTTTAATTGCTTGCTGCTGAACTTTACGAATCCCCATCTGCAGTTCATAGGTAAAGATCTCGGTATTTGCTAATTCATACCATAAAGCAGGCGCGTAATTTATCCAATCATCATAATCGATTTGATATTGTTTAAATGGGATTATAAATTTCGGATTGGACTCTACACTCAATGGTCGAAATAAAACCTTAGCTATGGCTTTTACGGTGAACCCTTCTGTTACAATGACAAGGTCGCCAATGCTGTAAAGTTGATCATTTGCACCAATAACAATACCTTCATCTTTTATGAAATTGTAAAAACTGGGTTTGCCTTTTCCCCAGTTGCATCCTAGTTTGTAAATTGTCATATAGCGGATATTTAAGTGTTACATATAAATTTCAACAGGCAAAAAAGTTTTAAAGTATGGGTTAGAGCTGAATTGGGATTGAATATTTTCCTATCCACAAATCAACATCATCGGGAATATAGTCATTACCATTAACCCTGAATGGGCCTACTAAGTTTCCATCGTGTATGATTTTATAATTACCATGACTGATCACTTCAAGTAAAAAATCCAGATCCCTTTGGTTTTTTCGGTGACGAACTGAATCCATTTGTTGGGAAATAAAAGTTTGCACTACAAAAAAAGCACTATTAGCTCCTTGTTTTTTTGCTTCCGATAAAGTACCTGCGATGGCAGCCAGTAACTGATACTTAAGTTCATCAAATTGAGGGAGTGAGAGATCGGGCAAAAGTGCTTGCTTAAGTCCTTGAATTCGAACATCAGCCTGGGTTGGAGTGTTGTTCTCCTTTTTCTTTTGAATGTCAATAAAATAATCTTTAACCGTCCTGTCAAAAGGTTCATCCACCTTTGATTCTACTGAAATTATAACTTTTTCTCCCAAAGCATCTTCTGCAACAACTAGTAGATCATGATTTCGGCCATTACCGGTCAGGTTATCAAATCTCGACACATACTCAGGTGAACAAAGTTGATAGTGCAGGTTAAAACAACCTAATAAATCCCGAAATGGCTGCGGAATAATATACATCCAATGCTTTGCAGTCTCTTTTGCACTGCGGCCATCGACCCAATGCAAGTTCTTTCCCTTAGGAGGGCACTTTGCAAACCATTCCTGAAGAGAGGAAATGGTGTCTGTTTGAGCCAAATTTCTACACAAAATCATTTTTTCATTCTTAAGTTAAAAAAAATCCAATTAAAAGCCTTGTTTTATAACATGATCACAATCACTACCAAGACCAAATTTACTGGTAACATTGTGCAAATCGATTTGAGCAGCTGTGGCCATAAATGACACAGAACCTGAAGGTGTTACCCTAATGTCTGACCACCCATTTTGGTAATGATTAATTACAGAAGCCCCACTTGGGTGATGATAAGTGTTTCCTGCCCCATAAGAATAAACGATTTTGCCAAGAGAAGAAGTAGCAGCCGGAATCAGTTCATTAACAATAGAATAACTGCCCCCGTGATGTGTCGCTACTAAACCCGTTATTTCGCCGACATACTTTGGGTCGATTGAATCATATGCAGCATCACCGGGTAAAAGCACCCTGTACTTCGAATTTTTCACAAGTAAAGCCAAGCCATTATGATTTTTATTCTCATTACCCTCCGGTGCAGTACATTTAATAATTGTACCAAAATGAAATGATTCTGATTTCTTTCTTTTCGGCCATTTTATTAGTATTTGGTGGTTTTTTAGTAAAAGTTCATTGAAGTTTTTTTGTCCTGGACCAAACTTCTGATCTGGTACGATCCAAGTAGCTTTAGGAACCTCCCATGTGGGGTGGTTTTTCAATTGTCTCTTGAAAGACCACCAATGGTCATTATGCCAATGAGATAGTACAATGAACAAGTCCTTTGCCGGACAGATTGTTTTTGTTTTATTCGCAGGGTATGTATGTGCATTCCTGTAAGCGCCTCCTCCAACATCAAAATACGCCAATGGAATGTCATTTTCTCCCATAATTGAGATAAAGTTTCCTTGTCCAACATCATGTACAATTATATCCTTTATGGACCTATAGCGGTCTTCTTTTGGCTTCGCAAGATTGTTCAATTTTAAGTCTCGGACATATTTGGTCAGTTCTATTTCACTGGCTTTTAATGCAAATATTTTGTCTAACTTTTTTTGTATACGTCTATTAACTTTTTTACAATTGCTTGCCAAATAGGAATCCAACGGTTCTTGGGTTGACTCAAAATCCTCAGGGTAAACTTCAACGCTGAACCTGGTAGGTTCATGAGATAAATTGAGAATTAGCCAATCATTTTCTTTTAAATCATTTTTAAACGATCGCTTGAATTCATTGAAATTTCTTGCACTGAAGTCACAAATAATCATCTTGGTCGTAAACGCTTCGTATTGGATTGTGAGCGAATCCGGGTTACTAATATTATCAATTTGTGTTTTCACAACACAATCAAAATGTATAATATACCTCTCATTCTCTAAGGCCTCAATTTTATCAACAAAGGCATAATAATTAATTTCAAGATCATCATCATCCCAATTTTCCTCCCCATATGGGTCCAATTCCTTTCTCGCTTTTAATGTATCATTCATATCAAAATGTTTAATTGTTGAAAATCAGGTAAGTTATTGCCTTCTATAATTCCACAAAATAAGGCAGTTTCTATTGATGGTTCATTGAACCTTTCAGGATATTATTGTTCACCTTCAACTAGAGGATGATTTCTGGCAACTTCAATACGTAAGTCATCCAATTTTATCTCATGGGATCGAGATCCGATGAACTGTGGCTCATTTATTCGCCAAGATTCATGGACATAAAACTTATAGAACGCAGCAGAAGCACCAGAATGTTGACTTCGGAAATAGTTTGCTACCAATTTAGTAAAAAGATTGTTCAAGGATGAAGCCACCAAAGGGCCATCCAGTTTAAGGCCTCCATAAATACAAAGAAGAAGTTCGCATTTACATTCCACCAGGTTCCAAGAATTCTTGTCATTGCTATCCTTCCCTTTTATAAGATATAGATAGAGGTCTTCTAACAAACGGCAGGTAAAAGCATATTGGCGACTTTCATCGCCTTTTACCGTTTTAGGAATCAATATTTTAAAGAACAGTTGATCTCCAGCATTCAAAATTTTAGCAAAGTTCTTTGGGCCTTTTTCATTTTCAACCCATCGGTATTTTTCTTCTGCTGACATCGGCTTTTTAAATTCCCCAGTCGGATCAATATTACTGAATGCATTGGTGTCAGCAACAATAACTAATTCGGCACCCTGGACCGGAAATATCCTTTCCTGCGTTTCCTGATCAATAAAATGTCCATGACGGTAAGTGACTTTCCAAGTTTTCATAATTTATTATTTTTTAGTGCATTATATCGTTTTCATCACTACTTTAGAAAATCAGACTCCATTAACATCAAACAAATCCCCAAAACCTATTTCTTTCTCCTTGACCAGATTGGATTCTGAAGTATGAGTTTTGTAAGATTTGGGTTTAGTTGTCTTTTTATCCCACAACCCAGCTGCCATTTCCTCATCATGAATCTTATGATTCAGATCCAACAACCGCTTTAATACCTCGCGCCTAGCATCAGGATGAATTGTGTAACGAACCCGGTCATTCTCAGGGAGGTAATCCACTTCGTAGAAATCATGCTTTAACACAATATCAGTCCATCCGTATGCATCCAACACTGCCTGGTCCATTTCAACATGCAATTCCCTGAGTTTGATAATTCCGGCAATGACTTCTTCTATGTTGCAAGTACCAGGCGTTTTTTGGAGGTGGTTCCAGAGGTTCCACACCCCTTTGCCGTAATGCTTTTCGATAGTTTTCTTTTCACACAATGCCAGGTCTGGCGATAAGGTGAGATTTTCGACAATCTCTTTGGCATGAAAGAAGTTGTAGGTTTTCGTGAGGCCGAGTTGGAGGGAAAACATGAGTTTGCGGCGGTGCTCGTGGTACTCTGCCCCAATTTGTTCCAATCTCCATTCATTATCTTTGATGAGGTGAGATGGGAATGGGAAAACATTTACAATATCTGATGGGGCATAAATCAAATCAGACTTTAATGTAGTACCGTACTTCCAAGCCCACACTGAATGTAAATTCGATTGTAATATTGCAAATGTTGACCATTTATCATTTGTAAAGACAGTCAAATTCGCACTAAAAACACATTTCGATGGAATTTTTGCAAAGGCAAGGGTCTTGCTTGTTCTGGCTGTTGCCAATACAAAATCCATTGTACTAATCTTCCTATAAAGATTAACCGCTTTTTCTGCAAACTGCCACCAATGTTCACGATATACTCTTCTTTTAACCTTTTCACGTTCAGGTTTAACTTTAACCATAATTCTTTCAAAACAATCATTATATTCAGATGCTTTTTTTTCGTCCCAATCTTTGAAATCGATAACAAATCTTCTAAATGATTGATTTATTGTATTATTTAAATCATCTCCATTAATGAATGGTTTTATAACACATTCATTATTTTTATTGTTCATTAAATTACTTGCTTCTTCTGCACTTAAGATAAAACCTTCACCGCTAAGTACTGAACCACAATATGCAAACTCCAAATTCATATTGAGAACAGCTGGATTTTGTTCATAGACATCTTCAAATATGTCTGAAATGTAAGGCACAGATTTATTATTTAAAATTCTGTTTTTCAACCAACTACCTTTATAAAGGGAAAAGAGTGTAACTTTTACATTTGCTTTCCCTGGCCATGGAATTGTATCGGCAACAAAAACTAATACAGCATTGTTTTTTAACAAATATTCAAGTCCACCTCTTCTTGAATCTCCTTGAGAAATAGTATTTGTCGTTATAATTGAGAAAAAAGCACCTTCTTTTTGTATCCCAAAGATTCTTCTTACGAAATATATAACGAGATCTAATCCGCCGTCAGCTGGTTGAAAAAGGGTCTTTATCGCATTCAAATAATCATCACCATAATTTCCCGAAATTCTTTTCCCACCTAGATATGGAGGATTTCCCAGAATACAATCAAACCCACCCTTGTTTAGTACCTCCGGAAATTCCAAAAACCAGTGAAAGAATCGGTTTTGCCTTGCAATCGCAGTTGCAAAAGCAAATCTCGGATTCTGGATGGCGGCAATCGCTTTGGCATTTCGGTTCAATTCTTTACGATATTCGGTATCAGTGATCAGTTTGTCTTTATTGGCGGTGGTTTTCGGGATAAAAAATTGAGCCACCTGGGCATCCGCCAATTGCTCCAGTCGCATTTTATGGGTTTCGTTCTCGAATTTTCGATATGCTTTTTGTTTAACATTAATTTCTTCCGGCGTGTTTTCCGGCAATCCGTTGAAGCGTTTATATTCTGCAATGGCCTCATTTAATTCATTTCCCACATTGGTTTCAAAATCTATGACAATCTGCTTTTTATCCAGACGTTCCTGTTTGTTTTTTCTCATATAAGCCTGAGAAATCTCCTTATCATCGCCAGGCAGGGTTTTAAACGCCTCATCAGAGATACCTTTTTCCAATTCTTCCTTGTATGCAAGCCCTATAATGGCATCACCACACTTGATATGGTGGTCCAGAAAATTCAGGGGTTGGCCGGGTACATAGGCTTCGAGCCACAGCGCTACTTTGCAGAGCTCAATGGCCAGTGGGTTTTTGTCCACACCATAAATGCAATTCAAAATGGCATTGCGCTTTGCCAATTGAAAAGCCTTTGGATTTGGCTGCTCTTCCTCTTCAATAATACATGCCGCCACTTCGGCAATACGCCGTGCGCCACTTATAAGCAAATGGCCGCTTCCACAGGCTATATCGCACACTTTCAAACTGAAAATATGCTGATTGACCAACGCTTGCCGCTGAAGTCGAAAGGCAGGACCTGTAAGTCGTTGTTTGGCGATGATGTCGGATATTATTTCTTTCCGGTCCTCGAGCAGGTAATCGAGGCTGTGCTTAATGAGCGGTTCAACCAATTCGTCGGGGGTATAATGGCTTCCGCTTTTTGACCGCTCCTCGCTTCCAGCATACGAACATGAAAAGTTGTCGGTTCCGACAACGGGTTCGATATTGAGTTTCAACTCCAACAAGCCTTCGTACACCGATCCGAACTCTTCAACATTCAGTCCACCATAATTCACTGCAATCTTTACACCAGCCTGGTTTTCAAAATAACTTAATGCTTTAATTATCTGCAAAACAAGGGCATTGCTCAGCCGGCAATCATGCAGGTCGTAATAACTGGTAGATATGGAACCGGGGCCAAATAACTCGCCTTGCAGACTCATAATGCCAAGTTTTTCTCCAATCGCCGTTTCTTCGAACAAGGCAAATGTACCCAGCAGGCTTTGCCACAGGTCGTAATGACGATTGGCATCGGCCGGAGGCAATTTCTTCGCCAACTTACGCAACTGCAATAAACTATAGTAATTAATATATATCTGGCTGAAGCGTTTGGTTTCCTGCGCTTTGCTCTCGGCATACACCAGGTTGCGTTCTTCAATTACAAACAGGAATAAAAGCCGGTAGATAATTCGTAATTGTTGCCGGTAATAAACATCCGCATCAAGATGGCCCTGCTGCATGGCCACACGCAAATTACCATTATCGGGATGATTGATAAAACCATTGGCCAGCGACTTGATAGAATCTTTTACAGAACTGCCAAGTTTATTGCGGATGGTACTGCCTGCTTCTAACCCTTCGTGGTGGTATTTCTCAATAATGCTTTCGGCTCCGCCATCCATTTTCTGAGGCATCCGGCTTACGTGCAACAGGCGGAAAAGCAACACGAAGTCGGAATACAGATCCTCTTCCATCATTTTTTGCAGGTTAAACTCCAAATAGCTTAACCGGGTGATCCGGCTGGCATCACGCAACAGTCGCAATTGTCTTCCATTGGTAACCAGGCCATACAGGTGTTCGCTGTAATTAAGGTACTCCTGTATCATGGCATGTGGCGACACCCGAAGTTGTTTGTTTTCGGGTCGCTTGTCAAGTGCTTCATGAAAGCCACTTATATAAACAGGAAAACCATCTCTCTGGCTGTCGCGGTATGCAATGGGAAAAGGTTTTCCATTGAGTTCTTCTGCCTGACGGCTGAAACTAAGATTATAGCCAAGGTTGGAAAGCAGTGGAACAATCCAGAAGTTTCGGGTTTCGGTGGTGCCTGTGTCACCAGGCTGTAAACGGGTTAATTTATTTTGAAAGATGTTCCACTGGCCTTTGGTATCCTGCCATGCAGAACTGATCTCATCTTTCAGCTTCGCATTCGTATAGTCTTTACTGAAATCCTTACCCTGCTGAAAGGTGGCCTGTTCTGACCTGATTTTAGCGAGAAGGTCAGCAGAGATGATGGAGCCTTGTATGTCGATGGATGGGAAGTTCATGAAACTTGAAGTTTGTTCATAATGGAATCAACTTTTTCAAAATCAAGGTAACGATTGAAAAAAGACTTCAACCAGGAATGAAATTCACCAGGGCAACTTATCTCAAGTGCAGCCACAAAATCTTCGAGGTTGTGTTTTTTGATTTTGTATTGATGTTCTGGTTTAAGAAATCTGACCAATGAATTGATCTCTCTTTCCGTTGAAGGATGATCTTTCGGAGCAAGAATTATCGAATATGAGTCCTTGAGATGGTGAACCATCCTGTATTTTTCAGTCAATAAAAAATTTCTGTAAATCTGGATGCATCCCATTTCAATGTGAAGGAGCCCCTCACTAGTGAATAAACCTGATGATTTGGCTGCTTTGACTTTCATTTCGTTGTCTTTCGCTACATTTTCACCTAAGTTATCAGTGTACTTCGTCTCAATGGCGATGATATACTTGTTCTCTTCACCATCGGAGAAAAGGATTGCAGCATCCATTGCCGATTTATCATTGGTGTAGTTATTTACCGGGGTCGGAATAAATTCAATCATTACTTCATCCACATGTTTTACAGGCAGCTCCGGAAATAAATCCCGGATCATTAGGTTAAGCTTATCCGGATATTGCTCTTTAATCATCATTAATGGATGAAATAGATTGAATGCCATTGGCATGCTTGACAACAGATTGTTGAACAAACGGTATTCTGTAATTGTTTCTTCTGGCTTCTTTTCGTCGACTCTTTTTAATGCATATTCAAAGGTCGTATCAAAGAAGAAATTCTTACCGGATTGTTGACCATTTAACAGCATGTTGCCGTAGTAAGTTGGTTGTTTTGTGTTTTTGTCTATGGAGTATTGATTGGGACCAATGCCCATTTTCGTTTCACCCAACTGAATTCGAAACATTGACTGCAGCAACCTTGCTTTTGCAGTAAAAGTATTATCGCCGGAACTTTGTGGCCCATAAATCTGCTCAATGAGACTCTTATCCATTATAGTTTAGGATTAGGGATCAACACATAAACACCCAAAATATCAGGAGGCAGAACCGGTGTAACTGCTTCATATCTCTTTGCACCCAGAAATTTGGCAAACCGGGTGTGGGCATTTACCAATTCATTGGCACGGTCAGCCACCACCTTTATAAAATCAGGATGCAACACATCAAACTGTTTCAATTCTTTTTCAAAGATCAGTTCCTGCCGCTCCCTGCTAATGTCAAAGGCGCTGGACGTATGCAAAAGCCGTTTGCACTCTTCCACATCTAACGTATTGATGCCATCAGGGGTTTGTTCATAGCCCCAAAGAAACATCTCTTCAGAAACCATTTCGTGCTGTTTGCTAACTTCCCGAATTACATTCCTAACCCTGAACTGAATTAATGTTGTTTGGGTTTGTACGGCATCAGTTCTGAACACAGATGATCTTGCAGCCTTCTGACCTTTCATTTCCTTATCCAGGGAGTTTGCAATAATGCGATGACACAACTGCTCAACAAAGCGATGATTCCGACCGATATATCGAAAACCCAATGGAGTGGGTGATTGAAAAGAAATATGAATTTTGTCACCCTGGCCCAACGCAGCAGCCAGCCAATCATCCATATTCGTTTTTTTGAAAATATAACCGTCATTCAAGGGTTCAAACTTTGCACCCAATAATTGACCGGCAGCCAGGCAAAATGCTTCTAATGTGGCCACATCACCGATGGCTTCATCTACTTCATGCAAATCTTTTTTAACCTCTTCAGGCATGATGTTGTCATGGGCAAAAATCGAATGAATTTTCTCTGCTTTAACCTTTGCCGCTTCAATTTCATTGGTTATTTCTACATCAAGTTCATCCAACTCCGGGCTGGGTCCAAAATCTAATCGCATTTGCTTTGCAAAACGATTCTGAGATTTTTCAGGATTCAACAAAACTTCTTTCAATACCTTGTCCATCACAGAACGGTTGTCATCTGCCAATGCTATGCTGACACCTGAAGTGTTTTGTATGCGTTGAATTTTTTCGATGATGATTTTCAATACGACTACATCCATTGGATTATCTTCTCCAAACAGCACTTTTACATCAATACTGTTCTGGTATTGGCCGTTTTGGTCAATCCAACCCGGTTGACCAAAGCGATCCACACGTCCTGCTCTTTGCTCCAATCGGTTGGGATTCCATGGTAAATCGTAATGCAGGATGGCATTGAATTTATCCTGCAGGTTGATGCCTTCACTTAAACAATCGGTGGCTACCAATATCCGTTTCGGGCTCCTGGCCATTTCATCAATTTTCTCCCTGCGTTCTTCATCGCTTAGTTCGCTTGTGATGGCTCTGACATCAATATCCTTAGGTAAATGATCTTTAAGAATTTTTGCAACATACTGTGCTGTCGCAATAAAACGGCAGAATACAATCGGACTTTGGCCTTTTTTAATCCATAGTTTAATTTGCTCGAGACCCCTTTTAACCTTGAAATCTTTATCAACATTGGTGAGGGTAGCAGCTTTTTGCGCCAGACGAGTTAAAGTACTCCATTCGGTATCGGAAAGATCTGCACGTTCAATAATTTCAATTTGCTCGGTATCTCCTTGTTCATCCCATCTTTCAACAATTGGGTTGTCTTTTACTTCTTCGTCGGTAATTTCTCCTTGCTCCGCAATTTTCACTTTTCGTCTTTGGAGCATTTCAAAGCCTGTTGCCGGGCTGCTCATAACTCCTCGGAGTAGTGACAGCGCAGCAAAATATTTTATCCGGGCCTTGTTCTCTGAAACGCCTTCAGTATTGATTCCTCGGGCGAACTTTAGTACATCCTGATATAACTTATAATAATCGGATGACGGAGTCAACGTATATGGTAATTCTTCCATTGTTCTCTTAGGAAATGGCGTTTCTTCATCCAGCCACTTTTCTATGTTCTTTCTTTTCCGCTGGATAAAATGAGCCGCAACTTTCCTTTTCTCGCTTAATACCAGATCTGAAAAATCATAGCTTTCGAATTCAGCATTGACCAATCCCAACAACGATTTAAACTCACCATCCTTACCACTGTGAGGAGTAGCAGTGAGTAAAATCAAATGTTGATTGATGTTGGCGGCAATCTTTTCAAGTAGTTCATATCGCTGCTGACTTTGACTTCCTTTTTTAAAATCAAGATTTTTTGTACAGGTGTGTGCTTCATCTACAATAACCAAATCGGGAACGTCTTTAAGAAATGCTGGCATTTTATGGGACCCGTTTTTTACATAATCAATAGAAACAACCTGGTAAGGATAATAATTGAAGGCATTTAATGTGTCATCCCCTACAATTTTCCTTTCCAAACCTGCAGCAGTGCTCGATCGTATGATAACAGCCTCAATATCCAGTTTATCTGCCAGCTCATTTTGCCATTGCTCACACAAATGAGGCGGGCATAAAACAGCAAATGATTTAATCGTTCCTCGTTCCAGCAGTTCCCTTAAAATCAGGAGGGCTTCAATTGTCTTTCCTACACCCACATCATCCGCAACCAACAAACGGGTAACGGATTGCTTTAATGCCATGATCAAAGGCACCAGTTGATATGAACGTGGCCGGAAAGACAATTTGCCCATGCATCGGAAAGGACCGCTAACCTGGCGAAAGGACAGACGTGCCGCATCATAAAGCAGCTTTGCGGTGAGAAAGCTATCCAGGTCTGATTTATCTGGCAATTCAAACGCATCATCAACTACCTTATCAAAATGTTGCAGTACCGGTTCAAATACAGTGATTATTTCGTCATCAGTACCCCCCAATGGTTTGAAAATGATAATTTCACTATCTGCTGATGGCTGAACAACGCATCTTCTGCCTCTGAATTTTACGAGCCTGCCCGGCTTTTTAAATTTGCTATCGATCATATTTGTTAACGTACTTTTCTGAATATATCCTGACGTCGTGAAACAAAAGAAGCAACAGGTTCTGTAGTGTCATCCCAAATCAACACGTCAAACCCGGCTAATTCAAGTATTTTTCTTTTTTTTCCATCATCTGCCTTTATAATTGCATTCTTATGAATGCCTCCGTCAACAAATATTAATGCCTTTTCTTTTTCATATACAAAATCAGGTTGTACATAAAACTGCTCCATATTGTAGTTGGTAAAATCAGGAAGCCTATATCCGTTTTCAAAAAGGTAATCCAATAACTCTTTTTCTCCCGGACTACGATGGTGTATCCCACTTTTCAATTGTTCGTATTTTTCTTCATAACTGCCGCCAACGGTATCATCGGGATTTGAAGAGATCAATAATTCCAATGCTTTAATAATAGAGTGGCGGTCTATTTTAAGGTGATCCATCTGGTTGTAATATGACAACAAATCATCATAACTTGCCTTGGGGTGCGTTGGAAATTTATCCTCTTTTTTCATGAAGTCGTATCCACAAATATCATAGGCTTTCAGGAATATTTCCCTGATTTTGGCAGGATTTCGGACAATGTCCTTTAACACTCCGATACTGCCCTCTGCGGATTCATAGAGCATGATGTTTTTATTCTCATCGCTTCCCATCAAACGTGCGTCAATTTCTACCGGTTCTATATTGTAGATTTGCTCAATGGCTTTTTCCAGGGCATACTGCATGGTAATAACCCCTGTTTCGGTTAAACCAAGTGCTTTAATTGGCTGGACATACAACACATCGGATGTGTCGTATGTATATAGCATTATATTGACGGAAGGATCATCGGGACTTTGTTTTTCAAGTTGTTTTTTGGTTTTGAAAAATCCTGATTTAGTTCCAATATCAAAACCGTCGTCACGACCACGTTTCCATTTTTTATTTAGAAGAATAAGTTTAGCAGCCGGGGCATAAAATAATTTCATCAACTCATCCCCGTCAACAGTCAATTTGATCTTTGTTGCATCAACAAGGTTATCTGCAGAGTTCAGGTAGATTTCGGTAACATATCCTTCAGAAGTGCGAACTTCCTCCATGCACGATATTCGCTCAGTATTCTCTGACTGTGCTTCTTCTAACTCTATAAGATTCTGATGTATTTCGATGTTGCTTGCATTGAATTGGGTTCCTGTAATGGGATCCTGGTTTTTTCCTTTACCTTCATCTTTGCCAAGGAAGGCATAGTTGGTTTCTTTGGAAATTTTTATTTCCATCAGTTCTAAGGATACATCGTTTGGGGTTATCCTGTTAACTTTAAATTTGCCGCCATTGTGATAGATCAGATTGTTGGGGCCAAATTCTTTAAGCCCAATAAAACGCGGCCGGGATATGGATTCATTTCTATCTTTACCACCAAGAAATACCCGGATAGGAAGGCGGGTAAAGTTGTAACCAGGCAAAAATCCTTCGGAAGCCAGATATCTGAAAGTGTAAAACTCTGATAGCGTTGAGTTCTTCTTATTGTCCAATTGATTTTCTAAAAGACTTTTCCTGTCCTTTGCCCTCATATATGAAATGTTCGCCATTTTTTTTCTATCAGCATCCTTGATGACAGGACTCATGTGGATTTCATGAGCTTCGTTCATCTGTCGTAATGTATCCAGATACATTTTACGCCATCGAAGCAAGGCTTGTTCTAATTGATCGGGAACGGTTTTTATTTGTGTTTCCAGCCATGCATCATTAAACCATTTGATTCCCCGGAAATCAATATTGGCAACAACATCTTGCACCAACTGTTTAATTTCAAGGAAGCGAGAATCAATCACATCCTGATAAGTCGCCTTAATGTTGCTCTTCAATTTGTAGGAGCCGCTTGAAACATCAATCAGATCCATTAAAGAGGGTTTAAATTCCTCGGCATTCAAGAATGACAGGACGGTTGCATTGATATGAGAACGTATTAATTCTTCATTGGTAAGATCAATCCTGGGCGCCTGAACAATTCCTGCAACCATTTTTACCGGATCGGCGAAGTAGTGTTTGTCATGAGGGGAAACTTTGGAGGCATAAGTGAAAACCAAAGCAGATTGGCCACTCCTGCCAGCACGACCGCTTCGTTGAGCATAGTTAGCAGGGCTTGGCGGTACATTTCGCATGTGAACAATGTTCAGGGAGGATATGTCAATCCCTAATTCCATTGTTGGTGAGCAATACAATGCACTGAGTTCAATTGCTTCATTGAATTGATCTTCCCTGATAATTTTATCTTCGTTCTTAATTTGGCCGGTATGTTCAGCAGCAATATATGACTTGGGGAGTTTGGAGAAATCTTCCTGATATAAATATTGGAAATATAAATGCGGTTTTACAAAATCAATTTCCTTGTCCAGTGCAATGTAGGATGTTTTATCTGTCGCAACATTAAGCTTATCTCCTTTTTTCCACAACACTTTGGTGAGGAGCAACTGATAGGCATCCTTATCTCCCTTCTCTGCTTTGATGTTTTCTTTTTTGAGATAATGCACTTCAGTCAGCGCATCTAAAATGGCAGTCATGAAGAGGCTATAATCGCTGCTGGAAGGTGGCGTTTTTCCTGCTTTTCTAAATTCATGCTTTATATAACGAGCCAACCGGCTGGCGGGTCCAATACTTTGGATAAAAGTTTCCCGTGTTGCTTTGTCGGCACCTTGGACAGATAGATAATTAGGAGCATCTAAATGCTCTCCTTTGTCGAGAGACCAAAGTTTTTTATTATTTAACTGTTGGTTTAATTCGCTTTCAATACGTAATCTGTTCTCATACCTCAGAATGTCGTAATCTACGGCATACATATTTCTGAAATAGTTGAGGATCTGGAGAATAAATTCCTGTCTTTTGTTGGGCGTAAATTCATTTAGCAAGTCAATGGAACTCCACAGCGTTTCGTCTGCTGCATCCCTTTCTAAATTCTTATAGGTGATTTCGAGCAATGCTGTTTGTTCTAGGTTGGGAAGGATATACCGCCACCCTCTTTTTAAATCCTGAATGATGCGATAGGAGATGTAATTTCTTAAAGCTTCCAGATTATCTTCATCCTGTCTTCTTGGGTTTGTTGATGGGTTTGACGCATAATCGCTTTCCGGGAGGTTTAGGGCTTCCTGTACCTTGAATATAAGATCTGAAATTTTCAAAGGCTCTTCACTCGTCCGGAGTACCTTTTCAATGGCAGATCGCAGATGGACAACCTGAATGAAATCATTGAAGTGACCTGCCTGTAGTGAAGCGTCCTGCCGATTATCGGTAAAACTCATCAGTTTTTGTTCTTTCAGAACTTTGCCATGTTTGTATAGTGCCAGGAGGGTTTGTAGCGTGATTAAAGTTGTTGACGTAGAACGCCCTTCATTGCCTAATGAAATGAGTTTTGACTTTTCACTCAGTTTTGGCTCTAAATAAATGAGACCGCAAGTAGGGTCGTAAATTAATGGAGCCGGAATGAACCAGGCTTTTTCGCCTCCGTTGGGGGTCTGAGAAAATGATCCATCCCTGGAGACAAAAATTTCTTTGGGGAGGAGTAAATCTTTTGAGGATTCGATTTTGCCGGATTTGTTTACCCAGGCAGATGGCAATAGTTCAATAAATTCACTAATATCGAGCATATATCCTTTATCAAAAAGAATGTAACCATCCTTATAATCATCTGATAGACGGCTTTTCACCTTTTTGATTTTATTCCCATCATTGGTTTTTAAATCATCCTCATTTCTGGGATTTTGATTTTCATTAAAATCCCTGAAGATGAGTTTCGATAAAGTGAAATCTTTTCTGACGCAAATAAATTCTTCTCCGCTCACCCTGCTAAATACAGTTTGAAAGACTGGTACTTCCTGTTCATTCTCAAGCAACTTGACGAATGGGTTTGGCTCCAGGGTAATATATCTTTTATCCGCGTTTTCAAGGGTTAGATAGACATATCCTGTTTGGGAAATAAATTGGTGTAGTTTGAAAGGAAGAATGCTGTCCTTTTTTTTCTCAAGGACACTTTTAATATTTAATGATTCAGCCCAAATGAGAATTTCGATGATTTTCTGTTCACATAATGTTTTACTATATCCGGATTCCACAGACAGAAGAGTTGCAATATCATTGAGCGACATAGGAGAATTCCTTCGTCTATTGTCCCCCTCGGTTCTTACTGCAATTGTTCTTTCTAACCAGATTGCAATTGGGTTTTCCAGGATTGATTCAATCGATTTGTCTGTTATCGGCTCGTTCAAAGAGAACTTCAACTCCTTATGTGTTGGAATCACTTCTATTGTGGAATAAGTCAATGATTCGATAATTACATTTTCCGGATAAAAATCAGCATCGAAAAATCTGGTGGCCACCTTTGCTACTTCACTTTTTTGCTCGTCAATGGTGCCTGTCGCCATTGTCGCGGAGGTACCAATACAAAGAATGTTTTGATTTTTCGATGCCGCTTTAATCCTTCTGATTAACAAGGATACGTCAGCACCCTGCCGACCTTTGTAAACGTGCAATTCGTCAAATACTAGATATTCTAAATTTTCTAAAAATGATTTTCGCAGTGCTTCGTCCGTTTTTCTAACCAATAACAATTCGAGCATCATGTAATTGGTCAACAAAATGTCAGGAAGGTTTGAACTTACCTTTAATCGATCTTCTGTCTTTTCCTGGCCTGTGTATTTGGCAAAAGTGAATGGAAGATTACGACCTGTCCGTTTTCTATAGTTTTCTTCAAATCCCTGTAATGCTGCCTCCTGTGAATTGATCAATGCATTCAACGGGTAAACAATGATTGCTTTGATGCCTGGTTTGCCGGGGATTTTAAATAGATGATTGAATATGGTTGAAATATAGGTCAAGCTTTTGCCAGAGCCGGTTCCGGAGGTAACAACAAAATCTTTCCCTTCATTGCCTTTTTTAATAGCCTCTGCCTGGTGTTTGTAAATCGTCCAGGACTTGCCGCTCTCATCATAAAAAATATTTGTAAATTCCTTTGCAAGTATCCCATCTTTGACGAGGTCATCAACCGTTCCTCCCAACTCAAATGAAGGATTAAACTGCACGAGTGGTTCTGGATACAGATTTCCAGAGTTAAATTCAGCTTTGACCTTCTCTAAGATAACCGGATCGGCAATATTGATAAAACTATCAATGTATAGCTTATAATCATTTAAGATGTCGTGGTGAAGGTCGAAAATATTATTCATCAATTCTCATTTCTTGTTAGACCAAAACTGTTAAAAGAGCTTTTTCATTACCTGTGGGGACCTTAGATAAGGGATTGAACCCTTTAGATTTCAGGCGAATATATATCATCATGATTTGCTGTATGAATATCAACCAATATAGACTATACTCATGTCGTGATAACATGTATAGCACTTATAGGTATTATTCCAATTCAGTCATTAAAAGTAAAAAATATATTTGAAGTGATTGAATGTATTTTTACTTTTCCATAACAAATAGGCTTAAAAGCGTATTGTTGTTGGCTATTTAATTATCGCATTTACTATTGTGATCCATTTACGACAATAAAAAAAGCGGTCAGGCCTGAGCCTGACCGCCGGATCACTTGGTGGAACCGCCAGGGTTAGAAAGTGATCTTATTCTCTACATCGGTGATGCTTGCATCGAACGATGATTTGAGAAAGTCAATGACCTTCTTGATTCCGGGAGTGAAGCTGGTGGTGAAGACGTTTCCGTCTGAATCGTTCAGCCTCATGGAACAGTTGAAGTCATTGGAAGAAATCTGGAAGCGCTCCAGCTCCGAGCGGGTCTGGACCAGTTTCGCCCTCTTTTCGACGACCAGCTGCAGGTTTTCGACCTTGAGGATTTTCTCCATCATGGTCATTTCCCTTTTTGGCTCAGGTGCGGGAACAACCGGCTTTTCAGGTTCGATTTTTAACACCGGCAGGTGTTCTTCGGGTTTGGTTTCTTCAGGGTTGAGAACCGAGTGAACGGCAGCAAGGACAGCGGTTTCTTCGGCTGATGGTTTTCCATTGGTTGGCTTCTGTACTGGTGCGGTGATCTTTGACATGGTTTTTCGCCCTTGCCCTAGGGACTTTTTTAGGCATCTGGCTCGCCTGGGTTTAAGAAAAAATTTATGCCCCGGTAAAAAACGGAATGAAAATTTTAAGCAAGAGTTCAGGTCTGATTTTCCCTTCAAAATCAGAATGAACCCAACGGGTGACGGTGCCTGGAGGCGGTCACTCTTAGCGAGAAAGATTTTCATGAGTTTAACTTTGCAGCCAATTTTGAGTAATAGTGCGTTGGCTTTTGCTTGCTTTTCCTTTAAAAGCTGCCCGGAAAGGCTTTCTTTTTGCGAAGCCTTTTTCTTTCGTCCCGGTATCAAAGAAAAAGCGTTTTGTCCTGAACGAATATAAAAATAGCCATTCCGGTCCCGAACGATTTCGGGACCGGAACGGCTGAGTACGGAATGTTAACAGTACTGACCGTTATAGCGATCTTCATCTTCAAACGATGCCAATGAATTCCTGTAATCGGCTTCATCGCATTGCAGGTGGCCGGCATGGTTGCCATTTGGCCAGTAGATGATGGATTCACCTTTTTTTATCGGTTTGCCGCAGGTATGGCATTTGCTGCCAAAACGGGCTGTGATCTGGCGCGGGTCTCCCGCATACTTTGCATAATTTCTCATAGGTTTAGGGTTTTAGGATAAATAAAAAAGCCATCCAGGTTTCCCGGGATGGCTCAAGTGATGGTTGTTAAGAATTAGAAGGGAGAATCTTCCAGGACTGGCACCAGTACGGGAACTTCGCTGGTCACTTCAGAAGTGGTTTTTTCTTCTGCAGGGATTGCGGGGACATTTCCCAGGATATGATCAGCAGCCTTTTCGGCCCTGGCGGCAGCCCACATGATCCATTTTTGGTTGTCCCGCAGCGCCGATGCCCAGCCTTTGATGTAGGCGGCGGAATTCCGGATATCCAGGTCAAGGTGTGCAATGCCGGAAAGGAAGGAAGAGCAGAGTTCAGCAACCAGTTCTTCTTTGCTGTATGGGATATCGCCGTAGCTGTTCGACATTCCGTCGTAACGGTTCAGACGTTTAGGGTGTCCTGTTGAATGGCCGAGCTCATGGTAGATCACCCTGTAAAATGTTGAAGATGAGGTAAAGTACTTCTTATCCGGGACAGAGATCAGGTCCGCAACAGGAGCATAAAATGCCCTGTCATCTTTGTTTGAATAGCAGATTTCCGGACGGCCTGCGTAGCCTTCGATGATGGCTTCGGCCTCCAGGTGTTCGGAGTTGACCTTTTCTGTAACCAGGTTTTGAAGCTCGGCAATTTTCTTTGTGCCCTGATCATCAAAATCGGCCTGTTCGGAGTTGAATACATGGTAGAACTTGAGCAGAAACATCTTTTTGGTCTCGCCGGTGGTTTCATCTTTCTCAACTGAACTCTTCCAGAAGACAACAATGGTGGATTTTTCGCCCTTGCGTACCTGGCCACCATTGGAGCGGATTTGCTGAAAGGTGCCATAAACACGGCTTTTGTAGGGATCGGAAGAAAGTACCAGGCGGTTGATGCCCCGGTAGTAGTGGCCGTTCATGCTGACCGGCGAGGGAACCTGCCAAAGCTTCATCCAGCTTCCGGCGGTTTCGAGGTTTGCAATGATTTTTTCGGTGATGGCTGCATAGATTTGTGAATTATTCATGATAGATGCCTGTGCCCTCAGGTCTTATTTAGGTTTCTGGCCCACCTGGTTAAAAATGAAATTTTAGCCTTGGGTGAATACCGAGAAAAATAAATAATGTCAATGGGTGTAGGTCATTCCGGCCTTCCGGAATGAATACACTCGAAGAGCGACAGTTCCATCAGGAGGTCGCCCTTTACAGTTTTACAGCTTTTTAGCGGATTTTTCGCAGGTAACTTTGCGGAAATTTCGAGTTTAATAAAGTGCGGTGGCCAACGTCTTCTTTTTTGCTACTTTTTTCTTTGGCGGGATCGAAAAGAAAAAAGGTGCCCGGTTTAAATTTAAGGAATTCGCGGTCCGATGAATCGGTCACCATTAAAGTGTATCATATGATCTGGAACTTCCATAAGCCAGACTTCAGTATCCCAGGCAATTTGAGCTGAATGTTTTTTGAACTCAGAGAAGTCTGGAAAAGCAGTAACATAGACTTTGCCTGCTTTACAATCTTTTAAAAATTCTTCTAACTCAACAATTCTTTTTGGTGTAACGGGACCGTGTGAAGTTACTGCTTCGATCAAGAATAGCCAGTTCCGTGATTTGTCATAGATAATAACATCAGGTAATTTACTATGTTGGTCAATCGGAATCCCTAACTCTTTTAAAGTTTTTTCATCCAGATACAAATCCTTCTTAGCCGTATCACCTAAATAAAGCAAAATACCACCATTGGTAAATCTTGGTGCGAACTGCTCAACAATAGCTGCTTGAACTTCATTATGTTTTCCCGCCGACAATTTCAGTACTTCACCGGATGCAAGTTTTACTGGAATTTGATTTATTTCTCTAGCTTTTAAGTAAACTTCCGATAGTTCTCCTACTGAAGAAATAAAATGTTCAAATGATTCTGCCCATTGAGGTGAGTTAAACGTTTTAACGACGTGTAAAACTTCCATCGATATTGCATAATGAGCATTAGGGCTATTTACAGATAAGCTTGGATTATCTGGATTATAATCTGCTATCCTCGCCTGGACAAATTGGTGCAAAACCTGTCTTCTGAATGTTTCTCTCGTATTTGGTGCATACTCCTTATTATAAGCTTCTTTCACAAATGACATGACACCTTTTGTCACGCCTAAACTCTGTCTTGTCGAATCATTCCAGATATCATCCTCTTTTATATTGCACAAGGCTAAAAGAGTCAATGCTGACATCTCATTACATTGGGCTGGGGGCAGGCCTAAAGTCCTCAAAATTTCCTGTGCTTCAGTAATTTTACTCATATAGTGTCAGTATGGCTTCTAATTTAAAATATTGGTTAATTACCTTGTTTACGTTTCTCATTGAATAGTCATTGGAAAGGATGATCATATTTCCAATTTCATTAATACTTTCAAGTGAAGGGAACCTCATTTCTCGTAATTCAGTTGCACTCACGTTGACATTACCATTGAAAATCTGAAAGTAAGTATCAAATAATTCGCTATTCAATAATGCACATAACCCGGCGACTTCACTTCTTTTTAGATGGCCCTTGATTTTATAAATATAGTTCAATTTATTCTCCACTCCAATAAAACTTGCCTTCACATAATTACAAAAATATGGTGCTGCAATTAGTCTGCTTTTATCGTCTTTAGTACTGAAACGTCTAAGGAAAATATAATTTTTATTTGGGATAAGCAAAGGCATTGACCCACTTTCAACTTTAATGTATTGCCCCTTATCTTTTGAACTAAGTGGCCACTGCAAATACATTTTGCTCACATTATGTAGCCAAAACAAAGGAGCTAAAAATACGGTTCCGTTTTCGTAATTATTTTGAATATAGTCCCATGAACGGAAGGAAACAACAGGTCCGGTTGAAATCTGAATACGGTAATCGATCAGATTATTCCCCCACTTTGAAACTAAACTCATTACAACCTCTTCCTTATCGTTTGTAGGAAGGTGTAAAATTTTCTCCTTAGAAGTAAGGTCAATCAGTTCTTCAGAAGAAAAATACTTTATCGTGGGACTAAAAATATCATTTAATCCGTCTGAGGCTGAAACAACAACTTGTTTTGCTTTTTCTATTTTTGCTTTAATTGCTTTAACGATAACAGTTTCCTGCAAAACACTGTCTCGATTGAATGTATCCTTTCTAGAATTAAAGAGATGTATGTGTTCGATTTGAACAGTATTAAAGAAGAATTCACGAAATGCTTTAAAATAATTTCCAGAAGCAAAACTTCTTGGTGTGATGAAAATCAACTCTCCATTTTCCTTCAAAAGTTTTGATGCAATCCCCATAAATATGGAATAAATATTGGGCTGGCCACTTACAAGGGCTTGTGCAGCTTTCGTACGTTCATCCTCTTTTGAAAGTTTAAAATATGGTGGGTTTGAAATTATAATATCATAGGCTTCAATGGGAGTTGAAAACATATCATCAATCAAGACAAACGCATTTTCGAGAATAAAATCCAGAAGATGAAGGCTATAAATAAACTTGATACCTTTCTCATCTAACCAATTGGTCAAATAATTTAAGGTTTTTTGAGAATAGAATATAAGATCAGAATCTGTCTCATACGCAATAAGTTCAATGAATTCAATATCAGGATTATGATCTGTTAAGAATTCGATTAATGCACAGGTCAGCACTGCCGTACCGCAACCCGGATCTAACATCCTTATTCTGTTAGCATGCGAATTGCATAAGGATGCCATTAATTTTGCAATGGCAGTGGGTGTGAAAAATTGGCCCCATTCTTTTTTGTGTTGGATTGTAACCTTGTTCGTATAAAAAACACCCAGCCGATCGGCAAAATCGCTAGGCAATTCACTATAAAGAGGGCCAATATCTATAGTCTCGTTCATTAATTGCAAATTTAGCAATAAAACAACAGACTAAAGCAGTAAGAATAGCTGAAGGAACTTCAAAGTGTATAAAGAATTATCTGCTTGAACAAAATTACACAAGTAAATTTTACCCGAGAAGTCACCCTTCAGAGGTTTACACCTTTTTATTGGGTTATGCGCATATATATGCTGAAATTTCGAGTTTAACACAATGTGGCGATCATTATTCCAAAACCACAAAAATACATATCTGCCAGATAAAAGTAATGACCAATGAATTAAAATACAAAGTAACTTAGAATAATTTAACCAAAATAAAATATTATAGACAACTGTAATACATACAATTTAATATCCAACAGAAGGCATTTAAAAAATAGTATTAAATAATCATTAGAGTTAAATCAATGAAATTAATACTTTCATTTGCGACAACATTTAATTCAATGTTTTCAATGCATATAATCGTCACTGTACAAGCACAACACAAATTACAAGAAAAGGAACTGGATTTGAAACAACAGGGATTTTGAATTTATCGAGGCAAAATCAGCATTAAAATTCAACATAATGTGAATTCAATTTAAGATAGTCACTTAAGTAAATGGAAGGTATTGTTAGTCCTTTATATAATACTTCTTTTATATCATTTATATTTTCTTCATCATTTTCCATCCATAACTTTCTATTATAAGGCCCCCCATGCTTAATTATAATGCAATGTTTGCTTCTTTCAATAGGATCAAGAATTTGAAGACCTGATATCATAGCATGTAATTCAATTACATCATCTACTTTTCCATAAGTAGAATTGTAGTCCATTACCAGAATTTTTTTTTCCTCTATTAGTTTATCAATTTTGTTGTTAATTTTTTTGTTATAAAAAATATAAATAATAGGGATAATCATAGAACTAATTATACCATTAATAGTTAGAGAAAATAAATTAATAAGATGAAAATCATAAAAACCTAAAAAAATAAAATATGTAAACCATTGCACCATTAACAAAAATACAATCGCATAAAATGCAGATTCAACCTTCTTTGTTTTATATAATCTTTTTAAACTCTTTTTATTTTCAGCATTCGCTACAATAGTTCCTATACGCCTGTGTGAATACCATAATTTGAGTTTGTTATAACAAAATGGGCAGGTAATTTCCACTTTACTGCCATTATTTGCAAATGGAAGATCTTTTAAGACTATATGAAATCGCTGGATTACATCATCATGAAAATCTTTTTTTACAATATTAGAAAATGTATCCTCATATTTATAAATAATATGGCCTAAAGTGAGGTCAATAGAATTAAAATCTAAAATAATGGTTTTCATTTGTCTGCACTTATTAAATTATACAGATACATAAACAAGGGGAATGGTAAAATTCTTCAGTATACTCGAATTAGTAATATTTGACTTTCCTCGATTGATTAAATTTATATTAACGGGGTTAAGTCATATGTAATCAACGAGTTCGCTAATAGTTACCAATTATATTCAGTTTAAGGATTTATTAATCTGAAAAGTTGATTCTTCTTTAATAATATTCCTATTGCTAATTATTTTTTTTGAGATTTTATAAAAGTAAATTGTTCATGATCGTATAACAGAACCATAGAATTGCTGTGGAGAAGACAGCGAGTATTCCTTGTATCTAGGGTCAGAACTAAGAAATGCACGGATTGTTATATTCAAGGTGTCGACTAAAGTTTCATTATGCGACCTGGACTCTTGACCAAATTCGTCAATAACCATCTTAACACCCTTTGAACCAACTATTTTATGATGTTTGTCATTCAATATTGTTAAAGAGGATAGTATTGCATGTCTATCTTTAATTTGGATTCCTTTAGGCAATTTACCTCTCATTATTAAAATAGGTTCGCCCGCAATTTCCTTTCGTACATCAGGTATGTTCCAGAAATATGTAATTAGAAATGAAAAAAAGAACAACAATCCGCTAATGCCAATTTGTAGAACTATGGTTGTAAGATTTAATATAAAATCAGGATCTTCATGCAACAAAATCAGTACTACTATTAATTGTAAAATTAAAAAAAATGCAAAGAGTATCCAAATATAAAGTGAAAGAACTTTCCTTAAGACAGTCTTGATTAAAATATTTTCATTGTATTTGTTTGCCTCAATTAAATAGATTATATCTAAACCGTATTGAATTGCAATTGTTTTTTTGCAATATGGACAAATCTCTTTTTGGGGGAATCCATATTTTATCTCAGTGTTATCATGCAAATAAGGGAATTGGAAATGGAATGATTTATAAGAATATTCCTCACTTGTAGAGTTTTCATAGGATGTTTTAGTATGTGAATCAATATGCCCTACAACAACATCTATTGGGTTCAATCCATCAACTGTCGTTACCATACTGTAATATTTAACTTGATAAATATATAATACTTCAAATTGCTTTGAGTTTTTGTCCTCTTTTGAAGGTATCGTATTCTACCTAGGTCCTTTCAGATCAAGGGATTTCAAAAACTCAGCTCCCTTCTCAGGTGAATAATCTGTTCTAGTACCAGTATTTTTGCGAGAATAGGTACTCCATGACCAACCTGATAGCAATTTTAAGTTCTCAAACATTGGCCAATTGTCAACAAATTTTTCCGTAACCATGAAGAAGGAAGCATCCTTCTTAGTTTCAGTATTAGGAAATTCAAAAACTGTCGGAGAAAATCCTAGTAATTTTTCTAAACTTTTTGTTTGAAGGGATTGATATGAAAATCCAGAAGTATGTACAACTTTATAATCAGAAAAGTTTGGAAAGGTAAATAAAAGGGCTATCCCCAAAACAATTGGAGAAGCATAAAAAAGAAATGTTAACCCATCGGAAAGCTTGCTATAAAGGCCATTGCTCAAAACGTAAATTATAAAAGCTAATGAACAGACAAAAAGTGATAAAAAAGGAAAAAAAACCTTCATTTCCTTTCTTCTTCTTCTTTCGAAGTCTCCTCGATAACAACGATCACATATAAAAGTTTTAATCGATCTAATGTGCTTAAGTTTCCATCCTTCAACGACAACATAGTCATTATTAGAGATTTTTTGAAATTCTCCAAATATCCTATAGTCAACTACATTTACTTCTTCAAATGAATTGGTTGTGTATGGAATTTCTGAAACCTCACCACATAGCGAGCATGGATGTGTTGATATTTTATTATCCATTTATCAAATAATAGAAATTTAAATACAAAAAGTTAATTACTCTGAAACTAGGTCAATTTAGATATAGAGGTTATCAAATATGAAAAATTTACACTTTCCCTTATGCAAATATAATTAATTTTTCAAATCCAAATTATTTCTCTTTTTTTTCTCATTTTTTTCCCTTCAAACAAAAAATATAGGTCTATAGATAAAAAGCCCCGGTTTCCCGGGGCCAAAAACCTACATAGCACCTTCGTCAGCAAAGGAATAAAACCGGTTATCCCCGATTATGATGTGATCCAGGACTGCGATATCAAGCAGTGTGCCACTGTCTTTGATCTTCTTGGTGATCTTGATATCGGCTTCGCTGGGTGTAACAGTCCCTGATGGGTGGTTATGACCTAGGAGGATCGATGTCGCATGATACTCCAGACAAACCTGGAATATTTTCTTCGGATCAACTACAGTCCCTGATATACCACCTTCAGAAATCTTCACTTTCTTTATGACCCGGTTAGCCCTGTTGAGCAGCAAGAGCCAGAACTCTTCATAAGGCAGGTCACCCATGAGGGAGTTGAAGATGTCGAAGGCATCCTGGCTCCGGGATATCTTGTTACGGACGATCACGTCTGATTCGTTTTTACGGCGGGCCAGGGAGAACATGGCAGCGATCTTCAGCGCTGATTTTTCGCCGATGCCTTTGATTTTCTGCAGGTCGGAAATGCTGCACTTCCAGAATTCGGTGAGGTTGTTTCCGCAGGATGAGAGCATGTATTTGGCAATGTCCAGGGAGTTATCGCCGGAAATGCCGGTGCCGATGATGATGCTTAAGAGCTCGGCATCAGATAAACTGCTGGTACCTTTCATCAGGAGTTTCTTTCCAGGGATGTCATCTTCTGCCCAAAAGCGCATCGGGATTCTGTTTTCATAAGGTTCGCTGTTTTCATGGGCACATTCCGGTTTTCTTTCTGATCTTTTCATAGTTGGTTAGTTTTAAGCAGCGCTTATGGCCGCGATGAGTGAATGAAATTTGCCGGGAGGAAATATGCGGAGTGAAAATTTTAAGCAAACATTCAGGTCAGCATTGTTGTGAAGCAAGAATCTGAATGAACCTGAAAGGCGACGGTTCCGGGAGGAGGTCGTGTTTAGCGAGACAATATTTTCACAAGCATAACTTTGTGAATTTCGATTTACTGACACGGTAGGGTTTTGCAACTTTTTCTAAAAGTCGCCCCAAATGCGAAGCATTCAGCGAGCATAAAAAATGGCAGGCAGTCCCGATCTTTCGGGACTGCCTGCCAGGGTAATGGTATTTAATTTCTTTTTGAGAACTGGCTCTGGAATTCTTTCAATTCCCATTCCAGTTTCTCAGGCTGGGTATCCATGATCTGTTCAGCATAACCAGGGTAGTATATAGAGTCAAGTTCCTGGACAAAGATTTCTTCGATTGACTGCTGACGGGTAATTTGAGTTAAAGCTTTCATCTGGCGTGTTTTTTAGGGTTAGGAATGAAATTTTTTACGCCAAAGGCTATGACCTGGAATAATAAATAATGTCACAGGGGGTTGGTCAGATTGCCCTTCAATCTGAATACCCTGAAAGCGACTGATCCTGCAGGAGGTCGCCCTTGACAGTTTTAAGCTCCCTGTTTTAAGAGCGACTTATTCGTAAGGTAACTTTGTAGTAAAATTTCGAGCTAAACCGTGCGGGGGCCAAATGGGGTTTCTTTTTGCCAGCTTTTTCTTTGCCCTACCCAATCAAAGAAAAAGGTGTTACAATCGGGATAATCAGGCCGGGATATTCGAAGCTCTTTCTTTTATAACTTTTCTGGGAGTTGACAATGAAAAGTACATAATATCAGGGACTTAGCCCTGGAAGGGGGTCAGTCCCACCGAAAAATTTATAATTTATTGGTTATTAATAAATTAAGCGGCCCGCAGGGCCGAAAATATCCCTTTAGCTGTCAGCAGACCACGCCCCGCCCTGTCGGAATTACAATTGTAACGAGCGCAAAAAAAAAGGATATGTGAAACACTATTTAGAATGATTCCACACACGTTAACGATTTTTTCAAGGACTGAGCGTATATTATTAAGAATGATTCTAAGTTATGGAATAGAGTGCCGGACTGCTCCCCTATGCTTACAATGCTCCCCTAACAGACAATCAGCACTATACGTGTAAATTGCACGTACAATGCTGATCACTCAACTGAAAAGAAACAGGATTTATTTCAGGAATTCCATGGCATGTGTGGGGGCATAACCTTCCAATGTCTGAAAGAATATCCAATAGTAAAGGTTATCTACTGCATCACTCAGGTCTGTTGCCTTCCATCGGGGCTGGTCTGTCTTGCGTTCTGCCGATTTATCTTTCTTGTATTCAGATGGCAGGATAGGCGCGCTATCCATTGACACATACGTTTCCTTTGCGTTGTTCATGTTGATTCTGAAGTTAGGCGTATTGCCATTGTCAATGATCATGAACTTATGCCAAAAGATAAACTTATCCATGTGGGATATCTCATGCAGTTCAGCGCAAACGGTAACACGCCATCCTTCACTACGAAGCTGACCGGATACATCATCGAAGTATGTCTGTCTTGATGCGGCATCATTGCGCCTGGTTCCGTCACTGCCGCCATATACATTCACTCTCTTGTTGGCATGGTGACTGTAATAGTCGATGAACTTCTTAACCAATACTGTTAATGTCTCATTCTCAACGTAAAAGTTATTTATAATAGGGAACTCATTTGCCTCCCGGTGCCATTGTGACACGATTACACAGTTTTGTGTTGAGCCAAAATCGAAGGAGATATACAGTTCATCATTGGTAAGGCAGTCAGCATCACCACGACAATCCAGTGCGCCCTGCTCCCCCAGATTATGATCGATTTTGTCATAGAATGAGTAGTCGTAGGAATCATAGTAGCAATGCACATCCTCTTTTAGCGAAGGATAAAAGCCATTGATATTTGTTTTACGCCTGATATTCAATACTTCAATGTCATAAATCATTTGAGGCAACGTGCGTTTGAGGTCACGGAAATATCTTGGTCCTAAAATGAAGGTATTGTAGGTGGCTGCGGCTTCAATGAACATGTATTCTGTGGGGAATTCATTCATCATTTTTTCGTATTCAAAAACCCAGTCTCCCGATGGGGTTAATGGCTGAGAACCTAAGAACAAGGTGCCATGATGAAACCGAACATGGCCGAACCGGTTATTATTGCCCCTGTTTGCCGGCAACACATCACTGTCGATGGCTGATTTCTTCAATTTTGTGGTTTCATCAAAGATCATGTAGTCATAGGATCCCGACCGGGCCATTTCAGGGCGGTCAAAGGAATTGAATTCAACGACAAAGCCGTTATAAAAATGGATGCAGTTTGTATAGTCCAAAGGTGGCTGATAGGGTTCAAGCCAGTTCAATTTCCTGGGAGCCCTGGTACCAACGAAATAATGAATACCACGATAAAGACCTCTGCGTTCCCAGTGGTCAATCATCGGTGGCAAAGATTTTGTGCGGATGTGGAAATAGGTCAATCCGTTGAGTGATATTTTTCCCCGGGGCATGGTGGTGAAACAATCTATTACCTGGTCGGCAATGATGGTTGTCTTCCCTACTCCCCTGCCGCCGATAAACATTTTATGGGGACGTGTGCAAAATTTAATTACCATCTGAGGGTAATTATAATATGGTGCCGGAACTATTTTTGGTTCATCCATTACTGAATTTCTATATGTGGAATGTCCTCAATTTTGAACATGTCAGAATATTCTTTTATCGGTGAAAGGTTGATCTGTTCCATGATTTTTGCATAAACCTCCATGATCTTTTTTTGTGTTCCTTCATCACATAGTTTGAACATGGGATGCTGGATGAAATTCATTTCAATAGTTATAAGTTGTACAGGAGGTTGAATCTTGGAAGGATCGGGCAGGTCCAGATCTTCCTTGTCCAGGTTGTTGACTTTTGTGATTCTTTCCATTGCCTTTTCCATTCCTACCATGTTTTTCGTTTTCTTTGACATGGCGAAAAGGTCAGTCGCCCATTGTGTTATCATATAACGCAATGCTTCTTTTGAAGGGCTGCGAAGGGTACCGAACAGGTTTTTAGCTGTGAGGATATCGCGGTATGCGGTTGTTCTGCCAATATTAAACCGTCTCATCAGGATAGCAGCGGCAGCACCATCGTTATTTGCTTCATTCAGTGTAATGGAATGAGCAGTGATTAACCTGTCTTTATAGATTGTCTCTACCTCATTTAGTGGTGTATCATTGACAAAGTGGCTTCTTACTTTATCTGCCAGGGAAATTAATGGTAATTCTATTGGTGTCATAAGTCATCCATTTTTGCATTGTCAATTAATTTAACAGCGAAGGACTGTGCAGGGGAGGAACCATTGGAAGCCAGGTCGAATATTGATTTTCGAACTGTGCCTTCTTTGATAAGTCGTCCACGTTGAAAAGCTTTCCAAACAGGAGTATTTTTATCTGAAAGTAAATCACAAAATTCTTCTTCAGGTACTTCTACAATGGCAGCGATTTCCTGTTTGGAAAACATAAGGCCGGCATACTCTTCTATCTCGGCCAGGAGTACTTCAGTTATTTCTTTCAAATTTGGAAGCGTTATTTATTTCTGCCATTATCCATGCTTTATGGAACTCGGCACTCTTTTTTGAATTTCTTAATATTCCGGCCTCTATGCGTGGGTTTCGTGTGTAATTTGCCGAGCCGACAATGGTGATCCCCCATTGTGCATTCTGCACTACGGTTACTTTGGCGTGTATTTTCACAGCTTTTATTTCAGGGGTGATTTGTTTGAGAAACTGCAGCTCTGCAGTTTTGTGGGTTACGTTGCGGTAATCGAATATTCCTGTGAGTTTTGTTATCAGGCCGGTGTTGACAAATGTATAAAGCTGTCGTATGGCAAATTCCGATATCGCCCAGGTTGTAAAGTAAACCTCTGCCGGTCCAGTTTTTTGCAGAATAAAGAACAAAAGATCGTGGGTAGACCAGTCACCATTTGAAACAATATCCAGGCACTCACCTTCAGGGGGTAACTCTTTGATGATTTCGGTGAGCTTTTGATGTTGTTTTCCGATGATATATTTCCCGGGACCTGAAATGTTCAGGGCTGAGGATCCTTTTGTTTTAACCGGCCTTTGTAAATCTTTAATCGTGAACAGTGCCATTATTTGAGAAGATCATTTATGATTACAAGCAAGCGCTCCCATTTTACCAGGGAAGCTTTGTTATGATCGAGTGCTGAAGCTTTCTCAGGGTTGGCGATATAGCCTTTGAACCTGGAAACATGAGAGCGCACTGATGCCCGTTTGCGGATCAGGTCAGGAAGGTTCAATTTTGAAACATCTTCTTCAGGCAATTCTGCTTTTCCTTCCTTTGGCGGGGGCAGCTCCTTATGTTTCTCGTAATGGAATTTTCGCTGGTAGTTAAAATCAAGTTCTTCTGCAATGTCCAGGATAAGCAATGCATTTATTCTGCATTGATCCTTACCAACAAATTCAAGGGTTGCGTGAAGTGAATCCAGCGCTTTCCATTGCATCCTGATTTCCTGTTGCAGGTTCCGGAATTCTGCCGGAACATCATTCTTATCTGTAACCGGTTGCTGAAATTCAACCTCTTTGTTTGCCTGACGGCTGACAGCCGGCTCCGGCCGGCGGCGGATGGCCGCAGCTGGCGGCTGTTGATCTATGAGTTTGGATAGTTCATACACCAATGTTTCAAGGGTGCCGGTTGTCGCTTCCTGCCGGCTGAACAGCCTTTTTAAGTTATTGCTTGTGCCATACTGGTCATAAAGGTGTACTCCCAGTGAGTAATCCTTTGTACCGCCAAGCCATTGTTGAATTTCAGTATTCATATAATAGTTCTCTTTGGTTGTATAAAAACTTATGCCAAACTTTGGATTTGCGATCAGGCGCAAATTCAGAGGCAGCGGGATGTACTCGATAAGTTATAAGGATCTCCGGATTATTATAAATGGTATATCCATGGAGTAAAAATTGAACCCACAATGCATAATCTTCTGCAAGGTCGGGGCTCACTTCCGGATATCCGCCAAGCTGCTGAATTGCTTTTCTTCTGAAGGCAACCCCGGGATGGTTGACAAACCAGTGCCCTGGAAATTTGTACGCCATTGCCCTGGTCATATATTTTGGATGATTTTTGTCCCAGGTTTCTGAACCATTTGTCAGGCTTATACCTACACCACAAATATGGTGGTCAGGGTTTGCCTTGAAATACGCATCATGTTGCGAAAGCAGGTCAGGGTGGGCCACATCATCAGAATCCATACGAACTATTAAATCACCGGTACATGCACTGAGTCCATGATTGAGCGCGGCGGCAATCCCTTTGTTTCCTGTTGTACGAACGAGTTTAACGTAAGCGCATTTTTTTTTGAGATCCTCAAGGTATTCTTTCAATGCTCCCTGTGGGTTGTTATCGTCCACGATAACCAGGTTAAAATCGTAATGATTTTGATACAGGATGGATTCGATGGCAATTTGCACCCATTCCAAATTTGTTTTGTAAATGGGCATGAGTACGTTAATTTGCATGGATATTGAGGGCTTTAAGTGGGTTGTCATCATGCCAGATGACTTTAAAAAATGAATTTTTATATTGATTTCCCGGGATAGTGTCAGGCTGGTAGTTCATCATTTTGCAAACAACCGGGAAGCTGATCTGGTCCTGAAAGGTCCATTTTACATTTTCCCACCACCAGTTTTTCATCAGGGCACGGATAATTGGTGAGTGTATTTTACGAACCATTATTCCGCAGGCCCACAATCCTGCGTTGGGAGGATAGAGTTCATGGTAGCGGCTGATCTGGTGAGTGAGGCCCTGGCTCCTGTATTTTATAAGGCTCAGCGATGCTTTGGCTTCTTCATAGATACAATCTCTTTGAGGATGTGCATACAGCGCCATGTCATTAACACAGGAATCCACACAGAAGCGTACAAATTGATCTGAGGTAACCTTTATGCTGGAATCAATATAAATAACGGTTTCATATCCGGCAAGTGTGGCCACTTCCCAGGGGAACATTTTAAAGTATTTGGCCCTCATGCGGGGAGACAATTCATTATTGGGATATGCTACCGGGATCATGCGCCACTGTTCACCAGGTAAATTAGCACAGTGGGTGGTTATTTCATTTTCCAGATCGGTGATGCAGAAATAATCGGCTTCGATTGTTTGGGTTGGCAGGGATTTGAGCTGATCATAGTTTCCGAAAATCGTGGTGTAAACGGCGATTTTCTTTTTCTTTTTCTTTCCGAAACAAACTGCAAGGTCTGTTTCGACTATTTGCCTCCAGCTGGGCCCGTAAAGTGTAGTCATGCCGTTATCAAGTTCTATTTTTGCCAGGTGTTCATAATCGGAGAGGGTACCGATTGTGTTTATTGTCTGCTGGCCATGGTGATAGAAAACACTTTGATCATCGCAGAACTGTTTCAACCCGGCCCGTTCCATGCGCAAAGCCCAGTCTAATTCCACTCCATATCCAAGTGCGAACCTTTCATCAAACATACCGATCTGTTCAAATACTGAAAACCGGATTACCGGGGCGGTGAATTCAATACAATGGACTTTGCGGATCCCGGGGGAACCATTGTTTTTGCACTGGTTCATCCAGCAATTATATGCCGGGGTGATCATATCATACCGGCCGGTTTTCATTATCTGTTCAATCCGCTCAACAGATTGATTACCGATTTCGATATCGGAATTCATAAGCCAGACCGAGCCTTCCTGATTTTTGTATTTTGGAAGGATATCCTTGAGAACCCGGTTCCAGTTCCTTGTAAATCCCAGGTTGGTAGGATAACGCAAAACTGCATTTGAAACGTAATCTGTGATATCCATCTTTGAGCCGTTATCTACGATAATGGCATCGGGTACCATGGAGGCCAGACGAAGGGTCTGTTCTAACGTATCATAATGAAGGATCAATTTTACAATTGGCATAGTTCGAATTTTGAAGGGTTAAGAAATCGGGTTTGTAAAAAGGCTATGAGATTATCGTTAAGGCCCAGGGCGTTGTGATTCAAATACGTTTTTCCCTGGCATTTTTCTATAAGGTCTCCATCATGTGAAGTGTAGAAGTCATTTTCCATGTCGCCATAAAACTGAATGGCAAAAGATTTGTTCCAGAGCAGCGGATGGCTGAAGGGGAAAAAAGTATTGAAATACAAGGAGGATGTGAGCAGCCGGTTTTCAAGTGCGCCATAGACCTTGATGATCCACTTCATTTTTTCTTTGTTGAAAAGTTCAGGCAGATGCGTTTCGGTATTCCAGGCAGGATATCCTTTTCGTTTAAGGATTCCCAGGGTCTTATGCAGCTGGTCCCACCAGGTGCCGCTGCGTTGGGGCACTTTTTCATACGGGTACATGGCTTTAAAGATGCCAATATCACAAAGCGTGACATCCTTTAGCAGGTAGATATCATCGTACATCCGGATGAAGTTCGGTGTTGTGTCGGGATGGTTGCAGAACAGAAGCATTTTGGTGATGGCATCATAGACTGTATTTTCAGTAATGCCTTCAATACGCTGGTGAGGGATGTAATGAATGGTCGCCGGGTTGATCCACACCGGCAGGTCCCCGACGATCCAGACGCGGAATCCAAATTTAAAGTGAGCTTCAATCGAGCGAAGCGAATATTGCAGTTCCTGCCAACAGGATTCTGTTTCAAAATAAGGGTAAAATACATCAGTCATGCTGCAAACATAGGGTTGCAATTGTAACTGCTAAAGGACAGAAATTGAAATTGTAATGACAATTTATAGCGATAGCGGTACCTGTTTATGAATCAATGCGGGATTTTGTGTGTCTGAAACGTGCGGCATAGTTCATGGTTTCATGCATTAAGGATTGAACCGTGTATCATTTTGCTTTCAAAATATTGGAGGGTAAAGCCTGACCCGCATTCCAGGGTAATGCCCACAAAAAAACCTGCCAAATAAATGACAGGTTCTTCCAACACACCTACTATTAACCCCGAATAGGCTCGTTTACCAGGATGCACTGGTAGGATCGTACTTGATAGTGCCGGTATATATCCCGATTGGTTTTGATTGTTTGGACCCGAAAACAAAGTTATGGCCTTTGTCTTTTGAAGCATCAACACCCCATACTGACTGGATATCGTCAACGTAAACAGGATTACAAGGCTCTCCAATCACATAGCGTTTTCCATCTGTGCAGTTTTGAAGGATAAGAAGGCCTTTGAAGGAATACCCGTAAAGCGCGATCCATGATAAAATGGCGTTGTTCCATCCCGGGGTAAAACCCTTGAGTTGAATTTCATAACCACCGCAGTCGTTATTTCCACCTTTTAATTTTTTCTCTGATGGTTCAATGACATCCTGGGTGACATAAAACCGATGCATGTATTTACCGGCCTTCAATGGAATATCGGTCACGACTTCTCCTGTTGCAGTCCGGTCAGGGAAGGCATTCCAGTTGATATCATCGTTATGGATGAGAATTATTTCACTTTTAATCCCTCCCCCGGCTCCCGGATTGGAGATGGCAGGCCTGACCAGGTCTACAAGTGATACACAGAGGGCACCGGTGGGTCGGGGCAATAATGCCCCGAGCGCCAGTACTGCCATGCCCCAAAGTGGGCTGATCTCAAGCGCAGCTCCGATTACACCTCCAACGAGGGTGATCATCACTACGAGCGTTAAAATGCGGGCAATTTTCATATCGTTTCGAATTATATTTGAGTTAAGGTTTTGCGTGAATTAGTTCGAAGCTGACCCTGCATCAGGAACAAAGGCGTACACAGCTTCCTGGATCCCGAAGCCTACATTTTCGAACCAGTCGGCCATGAGCGAAATCTGACGTCTGTTTTCCTCAATGCGGGGAGTGCTGGCGCCATCGTTCTGCTTGAGCAGGCGGATGAAGTTTGCTTTGGGGGTAGCCAGCAGGATATCGCTTCCGATCATCGAAGCAACGGGCTGCAGGGTGAAGTTCGTTCCATCGATCACGGCATTGCCATACTTGCCATAATCAACGTTGGTTCCATGCAGGTCACGTTTTTTGCGAATATAGTACGTGAAATTTTCCGGTGAACATAGGATCGGCATGGGTACGCTGCGATATGGGCCGACGATGCTGTTGGTGAAAAGTTCCACCTGGTCGAAGGCGTTGGAGGCTGTCAGCGCCACGTTTTTCTGAGCGAAGTTCATGTTGGAAGTTCCGCTGGCGTGGGCTGCCTTGAGCAGGGTAAGGAACCCGTTCATGGAAAGACCACTGGCCTGTGCTGTACCGTCCACGGTATCTGCATAACTGCCCTTGCCGATAAGCAGCAGCTCACGGTCAGAATTGACCTGTTCAAGCAGCAGTTTGTAAAGGATATACTTTACCAACGGCCACTCGGCACGGGTTTTTGTTTCGTCGGCCAGAAAGCCAAGCCAGGAACCATAAATTTCGTCGGGGTAAAATTCGACATCGAATTTATGCCTTTTGTGACCGATGGTCAAAGGCGTGAATTTGGGAGTTCCCTTAGGTGTCCAGCCTTTCTGAAATCCCTGAACGATCGAACCCACGGTAGATTGTGATGCACGGAAATCATCGTTTTGCTTGATGGTGGTCATAAAGGCCATCGTTTCGGTCTGCTGAACCAGGGCTTTGCGGATGTCATTCTCATTGGTGCCAAGCCAGGTTCCGAAGTCGGATTTTAGCTGGGAAAAATCTATTGTGTATGCCATAATGAAAAGAATAATTTGAGATGAAAAAATTATAATTGTTCGTCAGCTGCAACGTTGTAGCTGTACTTGTCTGAGATGAGCTGCTCAGCAGTGCGGTCGCCAGGCTTGCCGGCCTTTGTTTCTTTTCCTGCATCTTCGGCCTTCAAGGCATCGTACAGGCGGGTTTGTTCGGCAAACAGGCGGGTCTGTTCGTCAAACAGGCGGGTCTGTTCAGAATGTACAGATTGGAGCGTGTTAAAGTTTGATTCTACCTGCATAAGCCTGATATTTTCGGCATTGACAGTTTCAATGGTGGTATTTTGATCAGCCATGCGATCATTCATCTGGCTGATCATTTCAGGGGTGAGATCTGTTGCAGATGTATCACCGGTCAAATGAAAGAAAGCCGCAATTGCGGTCCAGGTTGGCAACATTTTTGACATTGTTAAAAGATTTGAGTTGTTTACGCGGATGATATTTTTTGATGAAATGGTATTCGCGGATTGTAAAGCATAATCGAAGCTCCCGATTTCGTCGGCCAGTCCCAGGGCGATTGCATCAGGAGCATAAAAAATGTTTCCTTTCAATGTTGAAGGATCCAGGTTGGACCGGTTGGCGGTGACGGTGCTGTGAAATTTGGCATTGATGGGATCGAGCAGGGATTCCCTTACGGCCTGGTCATCCCCTTTGCGAAGCAGATCGATGGCCAGATTCTTTTCAGTACTGAGCGTAGCGTAGAGTTCATGAACCACCACCCCGTCCGCTTCAAGCATACCTTTTACATCAGCCCACATAAGCATTGCCCCGATGGAGCCTAACTGATCAAGCGATGAAGAGCAGATAATTTTATCTGCTCCGCTGATCAGCCAGTAAGATGCGCTGGCAGCCATGCCTTCAACATAGGCTACAACAGGTTTTTTGCATTTGGAAATAGTTTCTGAAACGGTATCGATAAACGTGGTCTGGCCGCCCGGTGAATTTACCTTGAGAACAATGGATTGAATGTTGGGGTTGGCTTCCGCGGTTTTTATATCGCTGTTGATTGACTGGGCGCCACGAACTCCACACTGCTGATCGTCGGCCATGATCTCGCCCTGGATGGGGATAACTGCAATGGACCCACAAGGGATAGCATCTGAATTCATCGGGACGGTCCGGCCCATTGAATCTGCAGCGCAAAGAACAAACGACCTGTTTTTTTCCCTGGCTATGGAATAATCTTCTGCATGGATTGTTTCACCTTTGAGAAGGGAAACAAGCATGGCCCCGTATATTTCTGAATGTTCAGAATATAGGAGCCATGGGCTGGAGAGAATATTTCTTAAAGCTGCATTCATTGTACCCGACCTGCTTTATTAATCAGGGTACAATATTAAAGTGGCATCGTCCCGTTATAAAGGACTGAATTTAATCAGGTCCCGGCCGGTGGGGCAATGATCCCACCTCCGTAGGAATAAAGAAAATAGGCCGGGGGTTCGGTGAAAAGGCCGGTGAAAACTAATTCCCATCCGTTGTAACCTTCGACGTTGGCAGGTTTTACAAGGTTTGCGACCTTTTTCATCGGACTTTGCATTGTTCCATAAAACCGGGAGATGCCGTTTTTATCAGCCAGGTTTATGATCAGGTGCCGGGTGTTGAGATTCCACAACAATACTTCAACATCGAGCCGGTCTTTTGGAATGAGCATTTTTATCTCCACTGTATATTTCATCCCGGAAGTGGTTTTTTCTTCCTTGGTGCTACATGAAATAGTCTCATCAGTGGCATAAAGATAGTTCCAGGACTTCCCGGTCTTTAGCGTGATCAGGCCTGAGCGTGTGACCGGGTTGACGGAAAACGATTGAACGTCTTCCCTGAAAACATACTGCAGCGGATTCACCCCGCCGATATTGCCGTTTGTGTGTCTTAAAACTGTCATATTTCCAATGTTAATTAATGAGAAAAAATAGATCCCCTATCGTCATCGATTTGTTGGTACAAGAAACTCTTGAATCCGACTTTTTTCTTGAACGGTAGTATGCTTTTGATATCATGTCAAAAGTAACATGGTCATATTGCATGTTGATATCTGAGCAGAATTGAAAAATCACCTTCTGTATGCTCCCTTTGGCGCAGTTATTACCTTGCAGGTATCGTACCTTATCATCTGCAAAAGTGCGGAAATGCATACGGAAGTGTGATTCGACAATTCGGGTGATTGCCATTTGGTTCTTTGCTGATATCCAGGCTGTGTTATTTCGAACCTCAAACTTTGCGACATAAGGCAATTCAAATGTGAACCTGTGGTATTTATCATCCGGAAGCAGGGGCAATTTATTCCCGGGCCTGAATTGCAGGAATGGAAATATCAATTTTCCAAGGTATGAGCCTTTCTTTGCAATCAGCATTTGATCTTCTTCTACAGTTTCCTCCAGGGAGGTGATATACCTGATGTAGTCCTGAAGCTGTGGTTTGAGGGTGATCGTCAATGTGGGTCTGACTTCTGGTTTTATCATTTAGGCGAATTTATTTTGATGAGGTTGGATTGCAAAGGTCAAAATATCAAGAATTTAATTACCGTTTACCCCGGGTGGAATACAATACACTATCTGCTAAAAGGTTCATTTTTTCACGCACTTCAGGAAATAAAAAATATGCTTGAAGTAATTCGTACAAATCAATACCGCCCGCGATTGAGCCGCCCACTAAATTGAAATAATCTGTAAGGACTACGACTCCCTTGTTGATAACATTGACATTCAATTTGCACAAATCTGCTGAACCAATAGTTTTATCGATTTTTTTACACATTGGCAATCCATTATACTGATACTGATCAAATTGATTTAATAAATCAATGAGTTTTTCGTGCCTGATTTGTTTTTCATTTTTCATGATTTTTTGTTTTAGTGTTGTTTAATTTTTGATTTGAATAAGCCTGGTAACGGGACCAGAGCGCCAGCGGAGTCTTTGTTTGCTTCCCCTGGTCCCGGCCAGGGAGATGAATGTTATTGTTCTGTGAGGATATAAACACGTTCTCCTTCAATAAATGGTTTCAAAAACTCAGAGGTGAGATTGAGTGAGACTTCGCAGATTTGGAAAATATCCTCATCACTTATCCATTGGATTAAAAACCTCATTCCGATTTTCCTTTTTCCTTCTTTTGTGAAGTCGGATAATTGGGCTTTCACATAATTTACCGGCAATCTGTCATAGTATTTGCAACCATACCTGGTAAACAGTATTTGAGCCATCACGGGTTTCAGGCATTCACCAATGGGGGTCTTCAGACATTCAGTGACCATAAAACAGATATATTTTGAAAATTAAAAGAAAACTATGCTTTGGCAAAGGCACCTATCCCCAACTACACAACTACACAACTACAACGACCTACAAGCAACTACAACGAACTACAGTCTTATTTGATATAATATAATAATAATCAATAATATATATAAATGTAGTTGTGTAGTTGTGGAAATCGGGGACTTTCATAGAAATTCAATGTTATTATTTTTTAATGACGTGGTTTGTCAAAACGGCAGTTCAGGTTCCGGTTCGACAATAGGTATTACAATGGGTTTTTCCGGTTCTTTTTCGGCCAATGGGACGTATGGAGCATACGGAACTTTCATTGTGCGCTCCAGGTTTACGTTAAGATCATCGGTACCATACCGGAAAACATAGCCAGTGCTTACTGTACTGTCATACCGGACCTCTTTACAATACCCGATATACGCTTTATTGTTTTTAAGGAAATGCGTAATTGACAGCAGGTCAATGCCATTTTTCCCGGTCTGTTGCCTTGTTTTTTCCATATACAACCCATGAATACGGGTCAGGCGTAAAAAAACAACTTTGGTGGGGACTTTGAAAATGACATCCTTCTGTGATTCGTCTTTCAACCTGACGTTGATGCTGTTGATAGTATCAATTTTAAAATCATTGTTGGCTTCGATCCGCTTTTCATCCAGCAGGAATTCTACGGTTTGCCAGAACCCGGCCACGGATTCTGAACTGCTGATCTGGGTGGCCTGGGTTGTAAGCATCTTTTTAACCATTTCGTAAAAATCAGCATACTTGAAATTCACGGCCAGCGGATGATCATCATTTTCCAAAAGATAGATCACCGTAAGCAGACAGCTGTAGTTATGGGTCAACCTTTCATCAAACATCAATCCTGATTTTGTCATATCCAGTTTGAGTTTTCCCATGATTATTGAAAATTCAATTGAATATCTTTTTTCAAACATTTCCCGGTAAGGAAGGATATCACCAATGAGGGAGCTGATGCCATTAGTTTCAAGCGTTTTCAAAGTGTCATAATCAGCCATTTCCTCAGGTGTGAACTTGCGCAGTGAAAATGTAAGCAGCATTGCCCGGGTGAAAAGAGCGTTATTATCGGTTGTTGGCAGGTGCTGGCCGGATATACAACAGGATCCCCGTACCTGTGTGGTTTTGGTACGGTTATCCTGTGTGAGTTTTCCTTTTTCTTCTCCGGCGCCATCAAATGCACCTTTTAATGACTGAACCCTTTTGGGGTCAATCTCGTTCGAATATTCATCCAACCATACGATTACATTGCAGAACCGGGCAAGGTTTCGTGCGAAACCTACGGCTGTTCCGTTTGTCAGGTTGAAGCATTTTCGGTTGAGAAAAAAGAAATTGGAAAGTGACCATGCCAGGGTACTTTTACCTGACTGGACTTCACCAAAAAGAAACAAGTGTGGAAATGATTTGTCTTTTGCAAAAATCAGGTCTCGAAAAATACTGGCAATGGTAAAGGCAATGCCGATTTTGCCATTGTCGCCGTAGCAACTGATCATAAGGTTTGACCACTGGCCAAAGTCGCAACCGGCCTGTTTCCAAACAAAATAACGATCATTTTCATAATCGTCATCGTCCTCACGAACATTCTTGTAAATCGTTGAAAATGCTGCCGTATAATAGTTCTTGTCTTTGAACGTGGTTACGCCGTATTTATCTACCGGTTGGAACTGGCCATCGGCCCAGATTCCGTTTGCAAAGGCATAAAATCCTTCTTTGACCCATCCAAGGGTTTTGAGCTCCTCACAAACAGGGAAGCCGCCGCTGATATGTTCTAATATTCTCATATAGTGTCCTTTATTACCTTTAAAAAGAAAATTCCCTTCATTAAAAACATACTGGCTGAATTGATCAACACTGATGAAGTTTTTTGAAGGGATATCGAGTATGGAATTTTCGCCCAAATAGTTTGTAATTCTGACCAGGCGTTTATTATCTATTTTGGCATAGATGTGGAACAGGGGTTCAATAGTGAAATTTGAAACTTTAATATCATGGGCGGTGTCGGTGTAAAACCAATAGCAGTTATCCTTTTCATACCAGCCTTTTGCATCTTGTTCATAAGTATCTATCTCGTCTTTGGCTTTGTTGGCCTCTTCGGCCCGGCGAATACCGGAGAGGTATTTGAGTGTGCTTGCAAAGATTTTTTTGGAAACTTTGTATTTTTTTGAGAGGTAGTTTGTGAATCGTTCCCGGGTACCGGGATTTGGAATGTCCAGAAGCATTCCACAAACTGTATTAGTGACCTCATTAAGCAAGGCCGGCATTTCAGTTGCAGTTTCAAAAAGGCATTCCATCATGTTTAAGAGACGTTCATCCTCCCCTACTTTGGTATCAATTAATTCAATGTTAGGGATTTCATCCTGCATTTTCTCGTCCTTCCAGTTTCTGTTGTTCTTCAAGTCTCAGAGCAAGGTGTCTTTCAGCAACGGCCAATACTTCATCAAACTTTTCTCCTGTAATGAGCATTTTCACAGTCTCATAAGACCGGCAGCGTGTCATAAGTTCCAGGTTCCAATTGCGTAAAAATTGGTTTTCCTGTTTGAGTTGGTAATTTTCCTTGATTACCCAAGCGAGATCTTCCATCCAGTTCCAGGCGAACTTCATTACATCTGCTGTGCGTTTCCAAAATTTATAGGAATCGTTTTCACCATTCTTTATTTTGGAATTCGCAAGAAGTGCTTCAACTTCATGAATCCTGTTCATTAAAAGTTGTGGTGCGCCTTCATAGATTGTTTGTGAAATATAATCATCAGGTTTTTTCATGGTTACAGGATATCACTGAACTGATCAGGAAAAAGGGTTATATATTTCCCAATAACTTCACTGATGTCAAGGCTTGTGACTTCATCAATCGATATTTGTTGTATCATTATTTTTCACCTGAGATTCATTCACTTAATAATTCGGACTCAAGAACTTCAATAAGAGTATTCAATCTTGAAGCTTCATTTTTCAGTTTACAAACCTTTTCTTCAGGCAGACCAGGCTCCTGTGCAATCATCAAATTAATAATGTTCAGGTTCAGGTGATAAGAATAATTGGTGAGTTTCTTGTCAGGAATGGACATTAAAGAAAATGTTTTCATATTATCCTCCCCTATTTATTGTTTTTTCTGTTTTTAAAAAGGTTGATCAATCGTCGTTGCTCGTCTTTTTTTGCAACGATCTCCCGGCTGAGCATAGCGGCCTCCTGGGTTACATCGAAATTTTCATCTGTATATTTCATGCTCAGGCAACGCCAGACATACTGGTAGGAATATTTAATATCCTTTAAATCCAATCGGGTATGAATTAGTTTGGCGCTGCCGTAAGGTAAGAGATCAGCAATTTTAGGAATCACTTCAAATTTTAATGTCATCAAGTAGTAGTTTTAGTTTATAAAAAGGTTGACTAAGCAATTTTTGGATAGGTTTCCAAGCCGGCGAAAGTATTGAGGATAATGGCTCTGAATTCATAATAACCTGAGAATAAACTGGATATAAACCCAATTTATTTGCAGACTAAACACAGTTAACCTCGTAGGAATTTAATAGACAAGCTAATGGAGCCGGTGGAAAAATAAACTGTTATAACTACGAAAAAATCGTAATTTTAAATCCAGGATGGATACAGTTTTGAACAGGAAAGAAAGATCAATCAAATAACTATCAGTTAGTTAAAAAAAGGTTATTCTTGAAACGGATGGATATCATAACGTTACATCTTGTAAATTAGTATTACTCCGGATACCCCCCTAAAATGATGGCAACTTACATCTAACTGATGTAAATATAACCTGCCAATTCCCTGATCTTAATATTTATACAAAAACTTTAAGTGATTATTTGTAATTGCTTAATTATCAGCATATTATTAATTATAAGACAAATATATTTATATAAAACATTGATTATTATGTAATTAAAAATATGCCATAATTTCGAAAATATCCTAATTAACTGATAATCATTCAACTTCTATTTAACATTTTTTTGTCCAAAAATTATCAGGTAATTACAGAAATGGAATTCCTCAATTTGTTTCTAGGTCTATCTCCTTTTCCTGAGTGGCCAGCTGAAATAAAATCTCCTCTTTGAAACTTTCGTATTCATTTTCAAATTGGTCTCTTTTCGAAGTTCCTTTCATTCCATATTCCTTTTCTACAAACTGACAGAGACTCGTGAGTTTATTATTTGCTTTCATAATACTCTTAAATATCCTTTGCCGTGATAAAATATATTTGACCATCTTTTGAAAATGCAAATTTGCTATTGGTCTTCTTTTTAGTCTCAACTAGTTTTTCAAAGGCTATCGTAATTCCTTTTAGAATTTTACCACGTAATTCGATGATTTCATCGTTAGTGAGTTTCATATCAGGCAATTTCGCCGCGTTTATGCCAGGTTGCATTTGGATGTAATGTTTCTTTCAATCGTTCCTCAACATAAATTTTAAACTGCTCAAACGTCATATTTTGCGTTTCAGCGCTTATTTTATCACGGATTTCCCTCAACTGCTCAACAGTTGATTTACTGGTTTGTTGTTTTTCAGTTTTCATAATTCACAATTTCCCTTGGTGTTCGTATTTCCAAAATTTTGTGACCTAGTTTATAATTAACCGCATTGTATCCTCTTATGCGACTGACATTAACAATATGTTTAAAATTCCAGCTTACCAGAAGATCAGCATTGTTCAAAGTTGCAATGGCAATGTGCCGGCAATCTTCAAGGCTTGTTTTGCCGACCACGTTTTCCTTTACATATTGATTGGCAAGTTGATCAGCTTCGTCGGTTATTTCGAGGAATTCAATATGTTCATCCGGAATATGCTTTACAAGATCTTTTACATATTGTGGTGCCCCATTTAATTCAATTTCTGTCAATTGTGAGAAAAGAAGCTTGATTTCTCCCTTTATTATCTTGTCGATAAGCAACTTTGTCCACAATTCAAATTCCGGCTCAAAATACCCGCCAAAAACAGATGTATCCAAATACATTCTTTCCATATTGCAAAATTAGTGCTTATTCTCCTTCCCTATGTGCAAATTTTGCACAGTGCTTTTTTGTTTGCAGATTTCCCCGGTGTTTGTCAAATTCAAATTTACTTGCGTTTACAGTTATTGAATAATTATCCTTCGAGAAACCATTTGGTCTCCTACGATTGCAATCAAGCTATAAAATCCAGGACTGAATCTTTCAAGATTCAGAGGTATCTTTTGTTCGTCTTTATATGAGGAAGAATCCGAATAAATGATATTTCCAACGCTATTACAGATCCCGAACCAGGAAGTTCCGGGTGGGACAATTACAGTGCAAAATCCTTTTGCCGGGTTAGGATAAACAAGACAAACACTATTTTTACCAATAGTTTTGATTCCTGTCATCAACCCCACCTTATCAGTTTTTACAAGATACAGATATTCGTTATCGGGATAGACTGTCCGGCCAATGACAACAAAACCACTGTCAGAAGTGATTTGAACATCATTAAAATCGGTGGTAAAATTCCCGTAGAACCTTTCCCAGCTTCTATTTCCAAGAGAATCAATTTTTGACAGATATCCTTTACCATCTGTTGAATCGGGCCGATAGCCTGAACCGCAAATAATATAAGTATTATCGTTTTGTTTCTGTATGGTGGTCAGGAAGGCAATGTTCATTGCTCTTGTCCAGAGTGTATCACCATTTGCATTCATTCTAAGAAGCCAGGATTTCCAGTGAGCCCCCGTGAAATCAGTGTCTGCACTGGCCACCACCATAAAACCGAGATCACTGGTTATTGCAAGATCATTGGCATAGCAATATTGTCCCTGCATGACATTGGAATAGGTTTTCTGAAAAATCAACAATCCGTTCGGGTCTGTCTCAGCGACAAGGACACGTTGGGGAGGTTGAAGGATCAGGTTATCCGAATACCCGCATAAAGCATAATGTCCATTTTGGGTCTCTTTTACAGCGCTTGCACATTCAAATGTGCTATGATCGCCATCATCGATCAACCGGGTCCATAACGTATCCCCGTTGAAGTCTGTTTTTATTAAGAATGCAGTATAATAAAAGGAGGGCGGAGTATTTATCAAGACCCTGCCGCACATAAGAAATCCACTGTCACTTGTCCTGATCAGCCCGTTTACTCCAACGTAGAGTTTATCTTTATAACGATGAGTCCACATGATGTTTCCATCCTGGTCCAGCTTCGAAAGGAATAGATTGGTATCATAAAGAAAACCAGATCCAGCTACAACAACGTAATTGTCACCTGATGCGACAATTCCTGAAGCATAAGTATGGGAACCAAAAGCGATCCGTTTTGTCCAGAGGGTATCTCCCCATACATCTGTTCTGAAAACTAATGCGCGAATCGTATCAGGGTATGTCCCCGAAAAACCCGTAGCGAAGAAACCCCCATCCCAATTCTGAATGACTGAACTGCCAATTGCATCTCCCCATGGAGAAAATTCCTGGTACGCCTTGGAAAAAGCAACCTGTGCCATTGCTGGGTTCAGAATTGCGATGAAGAAAACAAGAAGACAACTATTTTTCATCCATCTAATCATGGCCTCCAGTTTTATGGTATCCTATATCTCAAAGATATTACTAAATGCCAAATATTAAACAAATTGCAAACATTTTCTTTATCATTCCTCTCAATAGATATAAGTTCCCAATAATGTGATTCTTCTTCATCTTGGAAACAAAATCTATTGAGTTTTAAATATTGAATGATAACCCTAGGATATGTTCATTTCTTGTTGTAGCTTTGTTTGTTCCTTGTAGCCCTTTGTTACAAGTTTTAGCACAATACTTTGAAAATTAACAGATTATCTCAAATTCATGCAAACGTGCGCATGATTGCAGGAATCTGACGTAACTTAAATCGCGTAATCCTCGATGTGAATTAGAAAAATCCGGATTTTCAATACATTACAAAACGCAATCTATTTTGTTTAGAAACAGTTAATTGCACTTCCAGTATTAATTATAAGACAATTATTCCAATTTTTATAATTGATTATCAATCTGTTGTAAAATAGCATAATTTGGTGAAAAATGTATTTACCTGATAATCTGTATGATCCTATTTAACAGGTGATTTCTTAAATTTATCAGGCAGTTACAAAATTGGAATTTTCAATCTCCTACCGGGTCTATCTCCTTTTCCTGAACGGCACGTTGAATTAAAATCTCTTTTTTGAAGTTTTCGTATTCAGCTTTAAAAATGTTCCTATTCTCTGTTCCTGTCATTCCAACTTCCTGGTCTACGAACTGACCAAGACTTGTGAGATTCCAATTTTTGTTCATCTTGTTCCTTGTGCTTTCTCAAATAATTCGTAATTGGTACTTCTACCGCCTGATGGTTCTTTGCACAAAATCCCTTTATTGATCAGATCCTGAACATCACGCAAAGCTGTATCGGCTGAACACTTTGTGATTTTCGCCCATTTCGAAGTGGTGAGTTTCCCATTGAATCCGTCTAACAGTTTATTGATCATGATCGTTTGCCTGTTGCTTAACGAAATTGTCTGATGCTTTTTCCAAAATTCTGCTTTATAAAGAACTTTAGCGAGAACTGACTCGGTGGAATCAAGTGCATGCAACAAGCAATTCAGAAACCACTTCAACCAATCCGTAATGTCAAGGGTCCCCTGTTGGGTTGTTTCAAGAATATCATAATATTCTTTTCGTTCCAGCCTGATTTGGGCAGACATACTGTAAAAGCGTTGAGGACTGCCATCGGCCCGGGCTAATATCATATCTGCCAATGCGCGTGCCACTCTGCCGTTACCATCATCAAACGCGTGAATTGTAACAAACCAGAGATGGGCAACCCCTGCCTTAATAACCATATCGAGATTTTCATCCTGGTTAAACCAATTAATGAATGCTGTCATTTCGCGTTCAAGCCCTGTTGAATCAGGAGCCTGGTAGTGCACTTTTTCTTTTCCCATTGCCCCTGATACGACCTGCATTGGCCCCGTGGAGTCTTTTCGCCACCCTCCCACCGTGATCCGGTAAATTCCACCCCTTCCTGTTGGGAATAGCCCCGAATGCCAGTCAAATAATCGTTCTGCAGTGAGCGGTTTATTAAATTGCTGCGTTGCATCCAGCATCAGGTCAACGATTCCGTCAACATTTCGGTCAGACGGGACCAACCCTGAAATGTCCATTCCCAAACGCCTTGCTATTGAAGAACGCACTTGATCAGGATCCAATGATTCACCTTCAATCTCTGTTGATTTTAGAATATCTAACGTAATTGTTTCCAACACGGCCTCATTCCTTAAATCAAACCCGAGAGCTTCCATCCTGCCAACCAGTTTCCCTTGTTGATTGCGTACCTTCCCAAGCAGATACAGCAAATCATCATTATTCCAGGTTAACTTGGGCCAATTCTTAAGTTGATGGATATATTGTATCATTTCCCGCTTTTTATGCGGCAAATATGGTGAATATTCCCCGCTATTACAAATATTATCCGCAATATATGCGGTCATTACCTTCATTATTCCCCGCAAACCACACAAGGAACACATTATGATCCACTGAAAACAAAATAAATCGGGTTTAAAAATGGCTAAAACATAACCTTAGGATATGTTTATTTCTTATTGTAGCTTTGTTTATTCCTTGCAATCCTTTGTTACAAGTTTCGGCACAATTATTTGAAATTTAATAGATTATCTCAAATTCCTGCAAACGTGCGCGTGATTGCACGAATCTGACGTAACTTAAATCGCGTTATCCTCGATGTGAGGTGGAAAAATCCGGATTTTCAATATATAATGCCCGTTTCCCGGCTCCAGCAATTTGTTCCGGATCTGTCTTCCACCCCAGAATCCAAGTGGTCCCGGCCATTGGTTCGGATAAGAACAGTCGTTATAGGTCAAATGATGAGAGAAACCGATCCAGAGGTTTCTCCCGACCGGGCCGCTTTTCGCTATAAGTGCAAAATTTGCACATTACCTATCATAGCGCTTCCTGGTTCTTCCTAACGTTTGACGTTAGGTTGAAATTTTTCAACCAGCCGAAACTGTACAAATGTAAAAATCAGTGTATTTACGACCAAAATATAGATAATAAACCCGCTATTGGCGAAGGTGATTGTTGAGATTGTTAGTAACGTTAAAATCACACCAGCTACTGTCGCAATCCATGGCCAGGCAATTTCTGTATCGGGGTATCTGTAGGCTTTCACGATGGTTGGAATGGCAGCGAGTCCATCTGCAACAATGCTGAAAAATATGGCTACATTGCCCACTTTTGTTATCATCCATAAAACCAGCCCGGCAACAGACAGAATTCCACACAACAAATCAAACCTGGTCACCTTCCATTCCGCCTGCTTATTTACAAAAGATGCTATAAATACAGTTAATGGCAGGAAACCGGCACTGAATGTCATCAAGGCTTCAAGGCCAACGCCCTGCCTGATCTGTGCAAAAAATGCGATAAATGGCACCACCGACCATAATAAGAATGTAACCCTGTTAGGTTTGACTTTACCTTTGACAGTATTTATCAGGTATGCCACAGAGCCCATAGCACCAATCAGCATTCCAATAAATATGAAGTTGGGGTGTAGCATATGAAGAAGGCAGGCGATGTTAGACCGTGATAAAATTACTTATTTAATGGGACTTTCCACCTATTTCCCGGGGAAGAGTCCAATCATCACAGAAAAGGATCCCGTTGAACCATAAAAGATGGATGACCGAAGAATGGCATGGCGAAACCGAGTGGTTTGTCCAAAATCCATTAAATGGATTTTTCCCAATCCCTTACCTGACCCACATTACCGTAAGTTGTAATCATTCCGTTAAATCAATTACGAATTTCAATCTGGAATCAACCTGCAAATTCCAAGACAATATAAGATCCGGAGGAGAAACCCTCCTGTCAATCCACTATAAACTTCATTTGCTGATCATTTCCATTGCTCCTGATCACAAGGATAAATAAACCACGCGGCAAAGACCTTATATCCAGTTCGAATTGGCTTACGTTTGCGGGACTTGCCGTACAGACCAGGTTTCCCAACAAGTCATAGACCCTGATCAAATCAATTTTCATCCCCGGATCAGATGATTTCACCGTTAAAAAATCATGAGCCGGGTTGGGATAACAGGTGATCCTTTTCATATCTGCATTTTCTTTAACACCTGTCATCGTTGAAAGCAGCGTTGTCCAAACTCCGCTAAAGTTTAAGCCAACAAAAACATTATCCCCTATAACTGCCACATCATTGATGTTTTTGTCAGTAAGGCCGGCACTGACATTGGTCCAGGTATCACCGTTATTTTCCGATAAAAACAGTCCGTTTGTGGTGCCTGCCAATATCCCGTTTGCTACATTTGCCATTGAGGTGATCATAAGGGTTGATAACCCATTGTTGACAACGGTCCAGTGTTCACCATGGTCAATGGATCGCCGAACCCCGTTGCTGGTGCCTGCAAACAGCAGCGTATCCTTTTTAATCAGGGAATTGACACTAAGGGTTGAGATACCGTTGTTCCGGGCGGTCCAGCTATTCCCCCCGTCGGTGGAGATATAAACCCCTTTACTGTCAAGTCCTGCAAAAATCTCGGTACCGAACGGCAACAGCGACATGACACCACTGGAGGATGGCAACCCGCTGCCGGACGCACTCCATGAAATCCCATTGTCGGTGGATCTGTACATTCCGTCACTGGCGCCTGCAAACAGCTTGCCAGGCAATTCTGACATAGCGTTAACTGATTTCGTCAGACCGCTGTGAAACCAGGTTTGGCCCTGGTCAGCTGATTTGTAAATTCCGTAACCAAATAAAAAACCGCAAAACATGTTTGGCCCGGACTGGTAAAGCGCAGTTATTGGCCCCTCAGGCAACCCCGAACTGCGGGAACTCCAGGTATTCCCATTGTCACTGGAAGCAAATATCCCGCTGTAATAGGTCCCACAGTACATATCGGATCCCTGGGTGATGATTTTCTCCACAGAGGTGCTGGTGATCCCTGTATTCTTTGGTATCCAGGAATTGCCGGTACTATCAAAGGAAAATACCCCTCCCCCGTTGGTTCCCGCGATGAGAACTGTTCCAAGGAACTCGAGCGACGTAACATCTTTCACATTCAGCCCTGCGTCGTGCCGGACCCATGAGTTTCCATTGTCATCCGAACGGTATACGCCGTTTACGCTGGATCCGGCATACATAGCCCCGCCTTTCACTTTGAGGGCCCTGATGGTTTCGCCATTAAATACCATCCCATTACCCGAAAAAGACCAGTTGACAGATCCAACCGGTGCCTTATAGACAGTCCCGGCAGCCGTCCCGGCAAAGATCATGGACTGGTTGAAAGCCAGGGAACGGACCTGTTCAGTAAGACCTGCGGCCGTCCAGTTGTTGCCCCAAGTCGATTTGTAGACGGCCCCCGCTCCTGCAAAAATAACTGAATCCTTTTCAGCAAATGAATAAATATACTTGCTGTTATTAAGGCCGCTATCCGACTTATTCCAGGAAAGACCGCCGTCGGCCGAACGATAGATTCCCGATCCCCACGAACCGGCCAGCAATGTCCCGTTATGGTTGATTATTGCGTTGATAACTGCCCCTTCAGGGCCGGCGGTTTGATGAAACTGGGCAAACAACAGCGATGCCGGCATTAAAGTTGCCCAAATCAACAAGATGAAGATCTTCCCGGATTTCATAGCAGTAAAATTTAATTTGTAACTCAAAGTTAATGATATTTCTGTTGGTGATGCGGGCAATGTAATAAAAATAAGAAATGCGAAAACCCTGCTCTTCCTCCACCCTCCCTTGTTGAGTGAAACTCCTTGTTTCAGGTTTATGCAAGCATGTGCAACACAACGGCTATATTTTCCCGGACAAAAATGGCTAAAAATAAAATGTCAGCCTTTTATGAAATTTTTAAAATACTCATTATATTTGTTATTAAATTAACAATCGGTTCTGCCGGTTGTACTACTTTCATGATAAAAGATTCAAGTTTATTTTAGTGACAGGCTGAAATAACCCCGAAATTATGAAACACCATTTCCTGATTGTTGGCATTTGCGCTTTGTCAACATCCCTTTTCGCACAGACCGCCCCTGTTTCACCATCCCTTACCGGCGTTAAGACCATTGATCCTGGCGGCAGCGGGCCGGATAACTACTCCTCATTCACACTGGCGATCAATGATTTAAACACCAGTGGTGTTGGTTCAGGAGGCGTTACGTTCAACGTCAGGGACGGATCTGTTTTCGCGGAGGATTGCCCCATAATCACAGCCACTGGCAACTCCTCCGACCAGGTCATCTTTCAGCGGGACAACAGCACGGGCGTTAAACCGGTGATTAAACCTACAGGCGGGGCGGGCTCAGCGGATGCAGGCATCTCCATCTCCGGAGGAGACTACATTACATTTGATGGCATTGATATCACCGAAAACACAGGGTCGGCGGTTGAATCGGGATATTACCTGCGTAATGCCTCTGCAACCGACGGGGCAAGGAACAATACCATTAAGAACTGTAAAATCGTATTAAACAGAAGTAACTCTTCCTCGCGGGGAATCTACCAGGTTGCGGTATCAACGCCAACTTCCAGCTCTGGAACCAATTCATACAACAAATACTACAACATCACGATCGAAAATGTCCGCACCGGGATCTGGCTGAGAGGCGCATCCGCCTATTACGATACAGGCTGTGAAATCGGTGTGACCGCCGGTAATACGACCACCATTGGTGCTGCAACCGCGGATGATATCGGCGGAAGTTCCCATTGCTATGGAATCTATACAACCTATCAGAAGGACCATAGTATCTTTAACACGGAAGTCAGGAATGTTTCCTGCACAGGGGTTGGGTCGGGCTATGCGTATGGCATCAACATTGAATCTTCCCAGGGCGCCTCTGCTGTTTATAGCAACAAGGTACACGATATTAAAAATTCAAGCGGAGACCCCTATTATGTTTATGGATTTTCGGCCACCGCATCTTCCAACTCCGGGGATACACTTCGTGTTTATAACAATATTTTTTACTCCTTTGATAATACCTATTCTGTTGTTACCGCCTCCCTCCTTTTAAGAATAATCTATCTGTCTTCCGGCAATATCAACTGCTGCTATAATTCAGCCAGGCTGGATGAAAATGACAAACCAAGCAACTGCCTGCTATACAACAACAGTCCGACAGCCATTATCAGAAATAACATCCTGGCAAATTATTCAACATCCGGGATTACCTCCAAACGTTACTGTTTTTATTCGAACACGCTCCCTGCAAGCTGTTCGAACAACCTGTATTACATCAACACCGGCGGGACCAACAATTTCACGGGCTACAGCGGCGGGGACCGGACTACCCTGCAACGGTTTGCCGCAGGGAACAGCGATGTTTCCCCCGTTGATGGATCCGATGGCGGCAGCGTATTGGCAGATCCTAATTTTAACGGAACTACGGATCTTACGTTCGCCGGTTCAACTCCCGCCCGTTCAAGCGGGACTCCGGTTTCTGGAATAACCACTGATTTTTCCGGGACCAGCCGGGATGCAAACCGTCCCTGCATCGGCGCGATTGAGACTATACAGTCCCAAAACGACCTGTCAGCCCCGGTTTTATCTGCTGTGAACATCTCCAACGGGACAGCCCCTGCTGTCGACGTTTTGCTTAAAGATAACAGCAATTCATCTGCCAACGCCACCATCAGGCTTTGGTACCGCCAAACCGGATCGTCCGGTGCTTTTACCAGCCTCGATGCTGATACAAAACCTTCAGGAACCATGAATGGCACCTACTCCTGGTCGTCGTCCCTGAACGGTTTAACCGCTGGCACGTATCAGTTTTATATTGCCGCACGGGATGGCCAGGGTGCTGGAAACGGTATCTGGGTAAACCCGATGTGGTCGGTGAGCCACAATGGGTGGAATGCTGCAGATCCACCTAATTTTATTACAAACCCTGATGCCAGTGCCTATACACGTACGTTCCAGAAGCTTGCAACGCTGACAGCCGGTACTTATAATGTCGGAACCGCGCAACCCAAATACAAGAAACTCACGGATGTCGCTAATCAGCTAAATAACAGCATGCTGACAGGTGATGTACTATTCGAGCTGAACAGCGATTACGACGGCACTTCAGGCGAAACCTTCCCTGTTACCTTCAACCAGATCAGCACCGATGGCGGAACCTATTCAGTAACAATCCGGGTTAAGGCCGGAGCAGGAACACGTACAACTTCAGGCAGCAACGCCACAAACCTGGTTAAACTCGACGGCATTGACAATCTCATACTGGATGGAAGGGAAGGCGGAACAGGTTCTTCAATCGCCTGGACCTTTAGCAATAACGGAACCGGCGCCACGGTCAGCCTGACCAACGATGCGTGCTCGAATACCCTCAGATATCTTGAACTGACAGGCTGCGGGACAACTTTGACGACTTCAGTCGTTGAATTCGGACTGACAACTGGAACTTCCGGGAATGATAACAATACTGTTAATCATTGCAATATTCACGCCGGGGCAACTACGCCCAGGTGCGGGGTTCATTCTGAAGGAACTTTGTCAAAAGCAAACAGCGGGAACACGGTTTCGTATTGCAATATCTATAACTTTTTTAACAGCTCGGCCGACTGTGCCGGTATTTACCTTTATTCCAACAACACTGACTGGACCATCTCCAATAACAGGCTATACCAGGAGGCCCCAAGAACATTTACATCTTCCGCAACTTATTACGGAATATACATCAATTCGGCAACCGGGAACAACTTTTCGGTCAGCGGCAATACCATTGGCTATGGCGCATCCGACGGAAGCGGAACCACGGCCATTTCAGGTTTATCGAACATGGTGCGTCCGCTTTGTGTTTCAGTGGGAAATTCAACCGCCAGCAGTATCCAGGGCAACACAGCCGGGGGGATCAGCCAGACCACAGCCCAAAACTCCACCACGAGCAACCTTGCAGCATTTATCGGCATTTATGTGGGCAATGGCATGGTGAATATTGGGAATATCAGCGGGAATATGATTGGGAACATGTCGGGAACCGGAAGTATCACTATTTCTGCATCTTCAACCACGGTCAACACCTATGCTTCAATTGGTATTTTTACGAACAGTACAGATAATACGGTTATATCAGGCAACTTCATTGGTTCGGTATCTGTAATAACAGGTGGTTCAGGCAAGTATGTTGGTTTTACCGGCTTACTCGTATCCCCGAATGGCGCCATCAATACAATCTCGAATAATGTAATCGGCGGGACTTCATCAAACAGCGTTACCGTTGATTCACAGTACGGACGGCTGACCGGGCTTTATTCGGTTGCCGGGCTCAATACGATTTCCGGCAACACCATCAGGAACCTGACCCATTCTGGGCCAAATACCGGAACAGGATCAGATGCTTCCGTTATCGGTATTTACCAGTATGCAACCTCCCCGGGCCAGTCGATTACAGGAAATTCCATTTCCTATTTATCGAACAGCATTGCTACTTCTGATGCCGTTGGGGTTACCGGCATCTACTATTATGGCCCCACAACCGGCACCAACATCGTATCCGGGAACCTGATCCATACCTTAACTGTCGGATCATCATCAGCTGCTTCGTTTATCTATGGGATGCACATTGTCCGTGGGGTAACCAGTTATCAGAATAACTGCATCAGTTTGGGCAGCACGTTGTCCGGCAGCTACGATATCGCAGGTATCAACGATGCAAACGGCACCAATAGCTTCTATTTCAACAGTGTATATATCGGGGGCAGCAATGTTGCGGGATCCGCAGCTACATGGGCGTTTAAAAATGCATCAACGGGAACGCGGGTTTATAAGAATAATGTGTTCTGCAACAGCCGTTCGAACGGTTCCGGCACGGGCACCCATTATGCAGTAAGATACGGAACCACATCAGGCCTGACGGCCGATTACAATGTATTTTACACTGACGGGGCGGGAGGCATGATGGGCTATTATAATGCGGCCAATTATTCGACTATCGAGACCTGGCGGACTGCCACCGGGAAAGACGCCAACTGTTACAATGCGAATCCCAATTTCACCTCTTCTGTCAGCCTGAAACCTGTCGCAGGCAGTTATCTTACCGGTATTACGGTGACAGGCATTACAACCGATTATGAAGGTACAACCCGTTCCACCCCTCCCGATGCCGGCGCCTATGAAGGCTCAGAAGCAGGAAGGTGGCTTGGCGGGACTTCTGCCGACTGGGCGGTCACTTCCAACTGGGACAACGGGATATTGCCAACCAGTTCCGATAATGTCGTGATTTTCGCATGGCCCGCCAACAAACCTCACGTAACATCAGATCCCGGTTCACCTGCCCTCTGCAACAATCTTACCATCAGCGCCGGGGCCAACCTGACCATCGACGCCGGGAAGGCGCTGACTGTTACCAATACGGTTACAAACAATGGAACCGCTGCAGATCTGTTAATACAACAGGGAGGTTCCCTGATTTTTGATGAAGGAATTGCCGATGTTACGATGAATAAAGATATTGCCGCCTGGACGGATGATGCTCATGGCTGGCATTTCCTCTCATCTCCTGTTGAATCGCAGGCAATAAGCCCAGGATTTGTTGCTGATCCTCCTGAAACCTACGATTTCTATACATGGTGGGAAACGACCAATGAATGGGTGAATTATAAAAACACCACTGTTCCTCCGACCTGGAGCACTGCCAATGTTTTGCCAGGCACCGGCACCGGGGGCGGGGTCGAATTCGTCCCGGGAAAAGGATACCTTGTTGCTTACTATACTTCCTCTACAAAGCAATTCTCCGGATCCCTGCACCGACAGGATGTGTACCTGAATAACCTTCAAATCCATTCAGGGACAAACGCCGGGTGGCATCTGCTCGGAAACCCTTTCCAGTCAGCGCTTACGTGGGGAACTGCAGACTGGATGTTATCCCGTATTGTTACCACAGCCAAAATCTGGAAAGAATCAACAGCTTCCTATGTAGATATTGCTCCCGGCGGGATAATTCCGGCGATGAATGGTTTCATGGTTCAGGTTTCAAGCGGCACGGGCATCATCAATATTCCCAAAGCTGCCCGGGTGCACAATACAACAACGGCATGGTACAAATCATCAGGGTACCCAACGTTGTTATTGGTTGCAAACGATCCCACGGGCCATACTGCCCAGGAGAGCATTGTTAATTTTATTCCGGAAGCAACCGCTGGTTTTGACCCGGCATTTGACTCACATTTTTTTGCCGGGTATGCCCCGCAGTTCTATTCAGTTGCAGGCGAAGAACATCTTTCTACAAACGCGCTGCCTGAGGCTGGCGGCACAGTCAATATCCCCCTTAACTTTATTAAAAACGGCGGCGTAATTTTTTCAATCGAGGCGCAAACGATATCGGGCATCACGGGCCCCATCCTCCTTAACGACCTTAAAACAGGCGCCAGCCAGGATTTAACGGTTAATCCAGTCTATAATTTCACTTCTGAACCAAATGATAGCCCTGCCCGGTTTCTTGTGACCTTCAGCCACCTGGGAACAGTAGATAAAAAGCGTGAGAATCCCTTCAGGATATATGCTTCCGACAATGCACTATGTATTTCAAATGAATCCGGAACCGCGGTAAAAGGCGATGTGTTTGTATACAGCCTGTTAGGCCAGCAACTGTTGCAGGCCAAACTGAATGGCAATGCCCTGACAAAAATCAGAATTAATGGCTCTTCAGGTTATTACCTGGTTCAGGTAGTTACTGATAAGGAGGCATATTCCGGCAAAGTATTTCTCCGGTAAAACCCATTGAATGGTAGGCCAGCCCGGGAACGGCGGTTTATCTTCCTTTTGGGATTGTATAGGGATTTCTGAGATTATACTTCAGGATAAAGGAAATAAGTATGTTCCTGTCGATATCCTGATCCTGTAATTTAAGGGCCTCAGATAGGTCTGCATCATTTTTTATTAAATCTTCAACATGGTGTTGAGAACATGTTTTTATCCACCACGGCAAAAATCGAATCATTGAGATCGTGCGGTTTCCCCGTCGAATCATTATATTGGTAATAAGGAAGATAGCCAAAAACAGGTACGACTCTCGAAAGTTTACAGTTCTGGTATTTGGGCGAATTCCGGATGATTTCATCAAAGGAAGTATAGATGCCTGAGGAAAAAACAGCATTGCGGTTATCACCGGTATCATTTTGAGAATATACCTTTAAAGCAAAGAATAAACAAAGGAAACAAATGCATTTCATACTGTGAAAATTTGCTTTCTGTTTGCCTGCCGCCACGTCAAAAATAAACAATTACAATAAATTAACCACGAAGGCGAATAAGGAGGCACCAAGGCGCACGAAGGGTTTATTCTGCGGCCATGTATACTTCCAGCTCCTTATGCCAGGCTTCCGGTTCAAATTTTTTCGGCAGGGTTGCCTCACCCAAAAGCAGGTCGACAAGGTAGCGCGGCCTTTTCCTGTAATCGCGCCCAAAGCGCTTGTCGCATCCGGATGCAAATACTTTTTTCATAACCCGTCAGGTTAAATTTTCTGAAAACCTCTTTGTGCGCCTTTGTGCCTCCTTATTCGCCTTCGTGGTTAATTTTAAAATATTCACACATGTTTCAAGAAAATAAAAGCCGGCAATCACCGGCTTCTATTTTAAACACCTTGCCAATCAGCAACCCTATTTAACCGGGAAAGCAACCGAGGTCTCCCACTTTGCCGTGTCCTTTTCCGACATCGGATCGGTAATATAGATCTCGCGGGGAGCACCGGTTATCTCTTTTTCATTTTCTTTGATGTATTGATGCAGTGCATTGTATGTGTTGCCAATTTTTTCATAGGCTCCGAAGTATTGTGCCACAACGGCTTTCTGTTCCGGCAGCGTTTCAACCCGGATCCTGCCCTTGCCTTTCTCCGCTTTTTCCACCGGGAACCCTATATCCATCACCGAAAACATGGTAACAGTATCATATTTCACATAAATGACGAAGGGAGACCCGGCAACCTTCAGCTTATTGCTTTGAATAAAAGACATGAGCTCGCCGTATGCCCTGCCGAGCACCTGCGAATAGGTTTTCGGGCCTGCCGAGTCATGTACCATCAGGGCAACCTGCCCGCGAATCACGGTCTCTTCGATCTTCGGCCACGCAGCGCGGGCTTCAGCCACCGATTTCAACTTGGAAAGACCCTTTTCAAAATCAGGCGCCATCATCTTGTCCATAAAAAGACCCATGTACCGGGCCATGGGGTTGTAACCCAGGTCACCCTCATCAATCCATGACGTTTTACAGGAATCGCCCTGCTTTTCGATCACAATTTTTCCTTTCGACTTATACTTGCCGTGATCGAATGCAAGGTCATAGGCGACAAACTGTCCCGGAACAAGCTCCGATGATACCATCACGCCCTCCCCCATCTTTTTGCCATTCCAGGTCCATGAAGTGCCGATTTTTCCGGCTTCACCCTTCATTTCAAAAACTGCAGTCGGGTCAAGTTCCTTAGTCCAGGGAACCCAAAGGTGCCACTGGGAGAAATTGCCGGTGAGCCCGTAGATCACATCCGGCTTTGATTTGATGGTGATGCTCCTTTCAACCTTGTAGGTCTTTGGTAAGAGGAATGCAATGAGCACCAGTACCAGGATGATGCCGATGAACCAATAAAGAATTTTAATGAATGTTTTCATTTTTTATAGAATTAAATTAGTGGTCGTTGAATTTACAGACTCCGTCGCCTGAACGGTCAAAAGGCTCATCTGCATGTGAAGGAATCTACCTGTAAAATTAATCTAAATCGGCCAACCAGCAAGTCTTCAACGGAAAATTGCTATTTTTGCCGTTTCACAAAATCCAGTCCTGATGAAAATTGCTGTAACCGGCGCCAATGGCCATGTTGGTGTGAATTTATGTAAAGCCCTTATTGAACATGGACACCAGGTCAACGCCCTCACCCACCTCCATACAAAAGGTCTCTCCGACATCCCGGTCACGATTGTAAAAGGCGATGTGCTTGATAAAGCCTCACTGGAGGCTCTTTTGACCGGGGTCGATGTGGTTTTCCACCTTGCAGCCAAAATTTCAATCACCGGCGACAGGGATGGTATGGTATCCCGCATCAACGCGGAAGGAACCCGGAACATGCTGGCCGTGGCTGCAGCCTGCAAGGTTAAGCGTTTTATCCATTTCAGCTCGATCCATGCCTTCAGGCAACAGCCGCATGACCAGCCGCTCGATGAATCACGTCCCCTGGTAGAAAAAGAAGAAGGATTTGCCTACGACCGCTCTAAGGCCGCGGGGGAACGTGCGGTGATGGAAGCCGTTAAAAATGGCTTTCCTGCCCTTGTACTCAGCCCCACGGCTATTATCGGCCCCTGCGATCCTGAGCCTTCCCTGATCGGGAATGCTGTGATCGATATCTATAACCATAAAATTCCGTCGCTTGTTCCTGGGGGCTACGACTGGGTTGATGTGAGGGACATCGTTTCCGCAGCAATTTCCGCGATCGACCGGGGAAGGATCGGTGAAAAATACCTGCTATCGGGCCATTGGCACAGCCTTGAGGAATTTTCGGGGATGATCCGGTTGCATTCAGGCCGGAAAACCGTGAAAACCGTGCTGCCTATCTGGGTCGCCCGCGTGGGGCTGCCGTTTATCACCCTTTTTAGCAAATTATCAGGCACCAAGCCCCTGTACACCAGCGAATCACTCACAATCATCGTGGAAGGAAGCCGCATGATCAGTAATGCCAAAGCCAGGACCGAACTGAACTTCAACCCCCGCCCTTTCTCAGAAACCATCCGCGATTTTCTTGGCTGGCTGAAAGAAAACGGCACCATCCAATAACTCATCTTCATGAAAGAAACTACCTTCTATTTTATCGTGTACACGTGGATCGCCATAGCGCTGTTCATTTTCCCGCTCGTTCTTAAAATCGCGGCCCCTTATGGCCGCCACACCACCTCCAAATGGGGCGTTTTAATTGACAACCGGGCAGGATGGATCCTGATGGAATTACCGGCGCTGCTGGTCTTCGCCGGGTTTTACCTGTTTGGCAGGGGCAGTCACCCGACAGTAACCTGGATCTTTTTCGGGTTTTGGGTGCTGCACTATGTGAACCGGACGCTGATATTTCCTTTCCGGCTGAAGACCAAAGGAAAAAAGATGCCCCTTGCCATCGTCTTTATGGCCATCGGCTTCAATTTCGTGAATGGATTCATCAACGGATACTACCTGGGCACTATCGCTTCTTCAGTGCACTACCCTGATGCCTGGTTGTTAGATCCCCGGTTTATCGGTGGTGTGGCCGTTTTCATTGCCGGCATGTTCATCAACTGGCAGGCCGACAACATCCTGATCCACCTGCGCAAGCCGGGTGAAACTGGTTATGTTATCCCGCAGAAAGGATTTTTCAGGTATATTTCCTGCCCGAACCACTTTGGAGAGATTGTTGAATGGACTGGGTTCGCCCTTATGACCTGGTGTTCGCCGGGACTTGCTTTTGCCGTGTGGACGCTTGTGAACCTGTTGCCCCGGGCGCTGCAGCATCATAAATGGTACCGTGATACTTTCAAGGATTACCCGGCTGAAAGAAAGGCCGTTTTTCCATTTATTCTGTAGCCAAATTTCATGGATTCCCTGAAATACAAATGGGAACCTCTTCTGTACGAAGGGGTTCCCATCCCGTCATCCCGGTGGCCGTAGCCGCCTGGCGCGCCCAGGTTACTGTTATTGTGGTTGAAGTACTCAATCGGGGTGTCCCCTCCTTTTTCTTTCCGATCCTACGCCTCAGTTACCTTCGCAGGTAACCCCGGTTTTGGTTCCCGTTTCAAAACGCGTGCCTTTCGGGCCGAACCTTGCGGGTTCTTTCTTTGGGGCCTGGCAGCGAGTGCCGGAACCTTGCGGCCCCTACTTTCAACTGCCTGTTTTTGTCGCGGACCTTTTATCGCTCGCCTGAGAAATCAAATATACATCAGCGAGAGGCCCTGACGCAAGTTTTTTCGGTAGGAAATATGAACATATTTCTCACCGGAGTTATTAACAATTTGTTAATAACTTTTTCGAGCAACTCCGGATGTTTGGAAGGTGAAGGCGATGCCGGGCACTGAATCGTAAAAGCCAGTATTATTCGATGGAAACGGTAAGGCCGCGCAGGGTCATCTCGTCAAAAAGCGGTTTTAACTGCACAAAATCGCCGGTTTTAACCATGCACTTGCCCTTGAAATGCGCGATCATGGCACATTGTTCAGCCTGTTCCGGCTCATGTTCACACACTTCGATCAGGGTTTCGATCACAAAATCAAACGTGTTAACATCATCGTTAAACAGGATCAGCTCCCGGATGATGGTTTGACTTTCCTGGTGTAAAGTTGATGGACTTTTTTTATGTTTGACCATGATAATTGGTTATCATGACAAAATTACATAAAAAATGATTGCAAAACTTTACCTTTGAATTCCTTTGAATTTATTCCCGGATGGAATTCAGCGAATTAGTGGTTTTACTTGAAAAGCGATTACAGCAACCCCTTCCGGGCAGATCAGCCCAGTTGAAAATGTCGTCGCTCGCGCGCATGCAGGAATTAGTCAGGTTGTTTCCCTCGCACGACGCCATCCTGAGCAGTGTATTGATCCTGCTGTACCCGGCAGAAGGGAAAACCAGGCTTGTACTGATGCTCAGGCCCGAGTACGGAGGCGTGCACAGCGGGCAGATCAGCCTGCCTGGCGGGAAATATGAAGACACAGACGACAGCCTGACTTTTACCGCATTGCGGGAGGCCAAGGAAGAGATCGGGATAGATCCCGGCCAGGTTCAGATCCTCGGCCAGCTCACCGAGATGTACATCCCACCCAGCAATTTCATGGTAAACCCTGTTGTCGGTTACCAGGCCAACAGGCCTGAATTCCATGCCGATCCGAAGGAGGTCGCACGAATCATTGAGGTCGACCTTGATGATCTCCTGGATAAAAAAAATATCAGGATGAAGAAGATGAATACCCGGCTCGGGATTTCGCTGAAGGTTCCCTCCTATTTTATCGATGGCAATATCATCTGGGGAGCCACTGCCATGATATTAAGCGAATTCACAACACTGGTTGCGGAAATTCTCCCCCCGTGCGTTTAGTCCATAAAAAATTGTTCGGAAACTCTTTATTTGTTGCTGCTCTTCGTGAAGCAGAAAGACCCCGGGATTCTTCCTGCAGTATAGGATTTAACCAGGGTTCCGTAGGTGTCATACTGGTACACCGTGCCATTTTGCACGTAATCCTTGGCATCGCTCACGTATATATGACCGGTGCTGGGGTGAATGGCCAAACCATACAGGAGCCGGCCTTCCGGGCCAATCATGGGCTGACTTGGAAGCGCAGCCGCTGAAACAGGCATCCGGCATACACCATTCCTGAGGAAATACATCGTGTCGCCTGTCGGGTTAATGCATAACCGGCTGGGTACCAGTGTAGGATCAGCAAAGGTGAATGTTTTCTCGATCATGCGCAACTCAGGGTTGATGCGGATAAGCGATGGAGCTTCAAAATTATCATAACCGCCTGAACATAGCACCCATACCTTCTGTTTTTTATCAATCACAAGCCCGATGGGTTCCTTGCCGGTCTGGATACTGTCGACGATGGCATCGGTTTGGGTGTCGATCACCAGGATTTGGGCCCTCCTCTGGGCACTGGGGTCGCTGAACATACCAATTGACGTAACCAGCATGTATTTGTTATAGCGGATCAGGTTCTCCGTCCAGCCATTCGTTTTGATGGACCCGGAAACTGTATTTGTCTTAAGATTAATGATCGACACATCGCTCCTGAGGTTGGTCACATAAGCTTTGGTTGAATCCACTATTTCAAGGAAACGCGGGGAATCGAGGCCATTAATGGTACTGACGGATTTAAAATCGGCCAGAGAAACAACTTCAATCCGGTTGGAGTTGTTGATCACAAGATATCCCAGGTTATCGGCAATTTTCATCGACTCAGCGACATCGCCAAGGATGCGGTTATTCGATTTCCTGAAAATATCCTGGATTAAGGTATTTGAAGAATTATCGATAAAGGTGACAGAGGCGTTCGCCCAGTTGAAGTTCCCTTCATTGACCACGAAAATTCCATTCGCGTAGCTAACGGTATGGGTCGTATCGGGCGGAACAACTGTTTTTTCCCGGATGGGCGTTTTGGAACAAGAATCACTGAAGATAGTAAGGGCAAGTAATGAAAAGAGTGTGAGCAGATTATATATCGGGGTGTTTTTCTCTTTCACGTTTGGGTGATTGGTTATCAAACTATTGCCTGTTTAATTTTGGCATTGAAAACTTAAGCGTAACAGCATAATTCCTACCCGGCATCGGCCTGTTGGCAATGGATTGATAGTCCAAATCCATCAGGTTCCTGATTTCAAGTTGTAAAGATAAAATAAAATTTCTCAAACTGATGTTTTTACCCAAAATAATATTTGACAAAATATAACCCGGCATCACCGACAGGTTGTCCTTTGCTGTATACCTGTCACTTACATAACAAAAATTATAATTCAGGTAAAACTTCCACCGCGCCGCCGAGAAGGTACTGTTCAGGGTGTTCACCGGAATATAGATGAGCTGCTTGCCAATTTTCTGATCATAGGCAGAACTGGCTTTCTGATAAGTAGAATGGCAGAAATTGAAGTTGTTATCGAGGCTTAAATCAAAATTAAGAACTTTCCAGTTGAAGTTCAACCCTGCTTCAAGTCCTCGTGCATGTATCTGATCGATGTTTTCAGGTTGCCACAGGTTGCTGTTGCCGCTGGCCGGCGACCAGGTAATCATGTTGTATATCCATGAATAGTAGCCTGTCAGGGTGAGGTCGAATCTGAATTTCCTGTCGTTTGACTTGTGGTACAAGGTAAATCCGCCTTCGACCGAATAATTTGTTTCAGGTTTCAGATCAGGATTGCCCGAAACGGTCCAGAACAAGTCGTTGAGCGTAGGATACCGGTAGTTGCGTGCAAGGTTGACCGAAAATGAGAGGTCCTGGTTTTTCCAAGGAAAATATTCAACCCCGAGTGCGGGTACTATCGGGAGAAATTTCGCGTCGATAAGGTCTTCCCTGATTACCAGGGATGTTTTTACCCGCTGCCCGGCCATGTAATTGACTTCTGTAAAGAAACTGGTCGTGCTGCGTGTTTTCATCCCGTCGTAATCATCCGAAATGACCTGGTCGTAGGTAAAATCAATTCCCGGTCTGATGCTCAAACCGCGGATCCCATTGTAAGAGAACCTGACCTTGCTGATCCACTGGTAATACTGATGAACAGCGTTGATGGAACTGTCGAGCCGGTATTGCATCCGTTGATCGGCGAAGGCTGACTTGACAACCAGGTTGTATTTTTTTCCGACCAGCTTATATTCGAGCACGGCAAAAAGGTCTTTGGTATTTTGCTTTTCCAGGTGGTCAAGATTATAGTCGGTGACTGTAGGCGGAAGATTCTGGTCATTCTGGTTATACCTGACCTTGAGTGAAAACAGGTGTCTATCCTTTAGTTTCCAGAAAAGTTCTTCGGACATGCCAAACAGGGCGAAGGAGGCATTTTGCTGATGAATGGTCTCTTTCAGGTAATCGTTATAGTAGGGAAAGTCGTTTGTTGCGGATGAGTAATTGAATTTGGTATGCGACTGGAACGAAGATGACCCGGCTGCCACGTTGACATTGCTGGTAAAGGTACTGAAACTGGCCAGGGATTGCATGGCAAGGATGTTCAGCCGGTTGTTCCAGTCGGGGTTTGTAACGAGATTGATCACCCCGCCGAAAGCCCCCGATGTACGCGCAATACCGGCAGATCCGTATAAAATCTCCAGCCCGTCGAACTGTGAAACCGGGATCTGCGAAAGGTCAACCTGGCCCAGCATGGGGGAGTTCAGGTTGATCCCGTTCCACTCAACCTGCGTGTGCTGGGCCGTTGTGCCGCGAAAAGAAGGTGTGGCGAGGCCACCATTCCCGTACGACTTGATGAAGATCGCCGAATACTGGGAAAGGATGTTTGAAAGGTCGGTGTTCTGGTGGTTTATCAGTATCACCGAATCAATCTTCACCCTTTTAAAGCAACTGTTGTCGGTGGAATAATTTGACTTCACTTCGAATTCCTTAAGGCGCAGTGTGTCCGTAAGATTCTGGGCACGGACAACGTGTACCATGCCGGCGATCGAAATGGCAATAAGGAATAAAATGAAGGATATATGAACCCTGGTCACCGGTGCGGACAATCTCAGAAGTCTAATTTTTAATGATTTTTTTCGATATGGAAGCACCTGCCTCCAGCGAAAAAGTAATAATATAGATCCCGGGCTGAAAAGCCGAAAGGTCAAATGATTTTTTTCGTTCCAGAGTTCCCCGCAACAGCACCCTGCCGAGTTGGTCGGTGATTTTGAGGTCAACCCGGCCTGTGAGCGGTGAAATGATAGTCATCCTCTCCACAACGGGGTTAGGGAAAATCCCGATGGCAGATAGCTGACTTGATTCATCAATTCCCTGCGCCGCATTGTGGATCACGCCTACGGCATCGAGGTCAAAACCGCCGGTGTCGAACGGTGTTGGCCATGGGTCATTGATTTTATGTCCCTGGGAATCAATTGACGCGAAGGGAACCTGGAGGCATCCAACGGCATCGACTACCCTGACCTGTGTGATATGACCAAGGTCGATTCCCGAACTGTCCTTTATTTCTTCCAGGTCAAACGGGGTTCCGTAGGTAAGCCGGTATTTGCCGGCAAGGTTGTTGATCTTTGTGGCATCCAGCGTTCCAAAAGTTGGAATCTGGAGTGTATCCTGCGTCAGCGAAACGGCCGGAAACCTAACAAACCGCTGGCCGTCGGAACTTACCTCGACAAAAGCCAGTTCAAGGAAATTATCGCCAAACGCATTCTCGAATACGGCGAAATCCGGTCCGGGGCGGTTTACGATCGGAGAATCGAACGTAAGCAATGCTGAGCCATGGTCCCCAAGGCTGACAACCAGTTCATCGGCCGGACCGCTGGCATAAAGATAGCTGCCATAGGTGGCCTTATTAACTCCGTTGTATTTAATGGTTGTATCGGCTATGTTGATATAGCCCCGGCTGATGGTGCAGTATGAAGCCCAACCGATAAAGGCTGAACTGTCCTTGAACATGGCGGTAGTGCCCGGAGTTCCGGCAGGCGGGGGAAATTGGGCCCGGGCCAAGGTTGTACAAAATGTAATGCTGATAAGGAAAAAAATACGGATTGGGATCATTTCAGATTTTTCAGTCAGGATACAGTATGACACAAAAATAGAAAAAAAACCGGCAGCAATTATTTATTTGTTAAATTTGCTCCAATGGATTCTTCCACAATAATGTCGTAATGAGATATAGACGAATTATTTCCATCTGCCTTTGTTTGGCCTTGATGATACTGGTATTTCCAGTCACATCCTGCAAGTCGCGGAAATCCCTCTGTGAAGCAAACCGGCAGGATAAAATGCTGAAACTTAAAAAAAACAAAAGCTCCTACGGAACCAGGTACAGCTTTAAATCGAAGCCGGTAAGAAAGGAATACGTGATCCGGAATAAATCGAGGTAACTTTACCATGCAACGGCCAACCCTGCTTTTGTTAATCTCCCTCCTGATTCTCACATCTTCATGCCATGTTGCCCGCTATGTGTGGTGGAACTATGCTGACATCCATGACACGGAAAAATTCCCGGTGGTCCCCATTGACAAACCTGCCGTTTCGAAATCGTTAACTCATTCAATAAGTGATATTAAAATACCATTACCTACATCATTTATTAAGGAGGAACGCGAGATTTCCCTTGAGACCTATCTGCAGGAACATAAGACGGTTGCCTTTCTTGTCATCAGAAACGACACACTGTTGTATGAAAAGTACTTTGGAGGTTTCACCAGGGAGTCAGTGCTTCCCTCCTTTTCTGTCGCAAAGTCTTTTGTTTCCGCACTGGTTGGTATCGCCATCAGGGAGGGAAAAATCAAGTCGGTTGATCAGCCGGTAACCGATTTTATTCCTGAACTTTCCGACCAGGGCTTCAAAGCAGTAACCCTGAAGGATCTGCTGGAGATGCGGTCGGGCATAAAGTTTAATGAGGGCTATTCAAACCCCTTCGGGGAGATGGGGAAATTTTATTACGGGCTCGATCTGAAGAAATACACCCTTGCGCTGAAAACTCAAATTCCCCCGGGCGATGTTTACAACTATCAGAGCGCCAACACACAACTGCTTGCCATTGCCCTCGAGCGCGCCACCGGGATGAAACTGCCCGCTTACATGGGAGAAAAGATATGGCGACCGATGGGTAGTGAATACCCTGCCTCGTGGAGCGTCGACAGCAAGCGTAACAACGAATCAAAGGCCTTTTGCTGCATCAATGCCCGTGCGGTTGATTTTGCAAAATTCGGGCAGCTGTATCTCCACCACGGCATGGCCGGTCAGGATACGGTTGTTCCACCTGGCTGGGTTAGCGAATCCCTGAAAATTTCGAACAATTCCCGCGATTCACAGGGTTATCCATACACCTATCACTGGCGGGTTTTAAATAGCGGCGATTTTTTTGCCAAAGGAATCCTCGGGCAATATATTTATGTTTGCCCGGCAAAAAAGATCGTGATCGTACGGTTTGGTAAAAAATCGGGCGGCGTTGCCTGGGGGAAATTATTCAGGGAGCTGATACGTTCGCTTTAACATCCAGGGAAGCCGTTATTCCACATCCGGCAATGAATCAACCTGTTCCTCGTAAAACTGAACATGCCCGGGATAATACATGAATTGATTTGACTGATCGGGCGGAAATGTGAAAAATGTCATCAGTGCTTTGGCACACAGTGTATTGTTCTTATCGAACAGCAGTACTTCAATGTCGGCCAGGTTCCTGCGCATTTGTTTCACCTTTGCCCGCAACATGAGCGGCCCCTGGTCCATCCCAACCGTTTTAAGATAGCGGATATCTGCTTTGGAGGTGAAACCAGCTGTTTTCACCTTGACATATACCGTCCAACTGGCAATTTCATCCATCAGTGTAGCCTGAATCCCGCCATGAAGTATATTGAAGTAGCCCTGGAAATTCTTATCCGGCTGCCAGTGGCTTACGATCTCATCATCCTCTTCCGTGAAAACAAGATGCAGACCAAGCGGGTTGTCGGGAGAACAGCCAAAGCAATTATATCCTTCAAGGCGGGAAAACGGGTTCCTGAGGTTTCTCATGTATGATGGATGCGAAGGCTGTCAGTTATTTTTTCCTGACATCCACGCCATCCTTGTATTTGGTCACTTTCGCGGGTTTGCCCAATTCGTCGTATTCCGTCCATGCGCCCTCTTTCTGGCCATTGACGTAAGTGCCGGAAATTTTCACTTTACCGTTGCGGTAATACTCCTTTGATTCGCCCGATAATTTATTATCAGCATAGTTGGAAACACTCTGAAGGGAATCATTTTCGTAATAGGTCTTCTGGATCCCGTCGAAATTGCCCATTTTATAGTTGTATTCGGCCATACGCTGACCACTTTTGTTGTTCCATCTCGATAACCCGTTTTTCAGGTCATCCTTGAACCATGATTCCTCCTGGATCTTGGCATTGTCATAATAAAGACGGTAAAGGCCATTTCTCTTGCCATTGGCAAAGTCGGTGACAGCCATCGGGGTTTCGTTAAAAGCTCCGTAATTGATGGTTTGACCGTGGGGCATCCCTTTTTTGAAATTTTCGATCAGGGTAATCTTTCCATGCCGGTCGAACTGCATCGAGATCCCATCCTTGAGCCCATTGCTGTAATACTCGACCTTGTAAATAAAATTGTTTGAATAATAACCAATCCAGTTCTTCTCCTTTTTGTTGGCGACATATTCGCCCTTGTAAGAAATGTCAGACTGTTTTTCGATCCAGTAACCTACTTTATTGCCAAAGGAATCAGTCCTGTTGACCGTGTCGGGAAGTTTGCCGTCATTTGCAGGTACCTGTGCAAACGAAAAAACTGGGAATGCCAGCATAATAGCGGTAATGCAGATCAGAATCGTTTTCATTTTCGTGTGTTTTTTGAATGACAAATTTATTGCATTTCACCAAATAAATCAAAACTTTCGGCCTTGAAAATTTTCACCTTGCAGAATGAGCCGATTGGAAGGATTTTCCCTGTTTTCGGGATGAGCACTTCGTTATCCACCTCAGGCGAATCGTGCTCGGTGCGGGCGACATAATAATCCCCTTCTTCGCGGTCAACCAGCACTTTAATGAGTTGGCCAACCTTTTCCTGGTTGAGAGAATAGGAAATACCCTCCTGGATTTCCATCAATTCACGTACGCGTTGTTGTTTGGTTTTTTCAGGTACCGAGTCCCGCAACTTAAAGGCTGCCGTGTCCTCCTCATGGGAATAGGCGAACACGCCCAGCCTGTCGAACCTGAATTCTTCGATAAACCGGCTGAGCTCCTCAAATTCCTTTTTGGTTTCACCCGGATACCCGACGATAAAGGTGGTTCTGAAGGCAACCCCGGGAATAGCCTGTCTCACCTTTTCAACCAGCTGCCGGGTGGTGGTGCCGTCGAGACCGCGGTGCATCGATTTCAGAATGCGGTTGCTGATGTGCTGCAGCGGCATGTCGATGTAGTTGCAAATGTTTCCGGCCGACCTGATGACATCCAGCACTTCCGGAGGAAAACCGTCGGGGTAGGTATAATGAAGGCGGATCCAGTCCAGGCCGTCGATATTTGCAAGGGTGTCGAGCAACTCGGGCAGGAGGCGTTTTTTATAGAGGTCGAGCCCGTAATAGGTGGTATCCTGCGCGATAAGGTTGATCTCCTTCACACCCCGGGTTACCAGGTGCGATACCTCGCCAACAATGTCTTCCATAGGCCGGCTGAGGTGCTTTCCGCGGATCATCGGGATAGCACAGAAAGAACATCTCCGATCGCAGCCTTCTGCTATTTTGACATAGGCATAGTGAGGCGGGGTAGTGATTTTTCGTTCGCCAACCAGCTGGCTTTTATAGCTGCCCCCGATATGTGTGATAATCTTTTTCAAATCATTAACGCCAAAAAACGCATCAACTTCCGGGATGTCCTCACGAAGTTTATCCTTATACCGCTCTGAAAGACAGCCCATAACATAGACATTGGCGATCAGGTTGGCTTTTTTTGCCTGGACAAATTGCAGGATGGTGTCGATGGATTCCTGCTTTGCATCGTTGATGAATCCGCAGGTATTGATGATGGCTGTGTCAATGCCCTTGTAATCGACGGGATCGAAAATCAGTTCAAACTGGTTTGCCTCCAGTTGTTTTGCCAGTAGTTCAGAATCAACGAGGTTTTTGGCACAACCGAGTGAAACCAACCCTATTTTATGAGGTCCGGATTTTGTTTTCAAGAAGGAGAAGTTAGCTGAAAAGGCTGTCGACGAATTCGAAGCGGTTGAATACCTGCAGGTCTTCAATCCCTTCCCCGACTCCGATGTATTTAACCGGGATTTTAAACTGGTCGGAGATCCCGATAACCACACCGCCCTTGGCTGTCCCGTCAAGTTTTGTGAGTGCCAGTGCGTTGACATCTGTGGCAGCGGTAAATTGTTTCGCCTGTTCGAAGGCGTTCTGACCGGTTGAGGCGTCGAGGATCAGGAGTACTTCGTGCGGGGCATCGGGAATCAGTTTCTGAACGACTTTGCGAATTTTCGATAGTTCATTCATCAGGTTGATCTTGTTGTGCAGGCGGCCGGCCGTATCGATGATAACCACATCAACCTCTCTCGCAATGGCTGATTTAACCGTATCGAACGCTACAGAGGCCGGGTCGGCGCCCATGCCCTGGGTAACGATGGGTACCCCTACCCTTTCGGCCCAGATGGTGATCTGTTCAACAGCAGCGGCCCTGAAAGTGTCGGCTGCACCAAGCAGCACCGACTTGCCGGCCTTTTTGAACTGCCATGCCAGTTTCCCGATGGTGGTGGTTTTTCCGACGCCGTTCACGCCAACCACCATGATCACATAAGGCTTTTTGCCCTCGGGAATGGAAAATTCAACGAGGTCGCGGCTGTTATTTTCCTGCAGCAGGTCGGCAATCTCTTCCTTTAACAATGAATTCAGTTCGCCGGTTCCCAGGTATTTGTCCCTGGAAGCCCTGGCCTGTATCCGTTCAATGATGCGGAGGGTTGTTTCAACACCGACATCTGAAGATACGAGGATCTCTTCAAGATTGTCCAGAACTTCATCGTCAACTGTTGATTTTCCAACAATTGCCTTTGAGATCCGGCTGAAGATGTTTGATTTCGTCTTTTGTAGTCCCTGGTCAAGACGTTCTTTTTTCTCGCGGGAGAAAATGTTAAAAAGTCCCATAAACTACCTTTTATATATAAAAAAAGCTTTTCCCCGCAATGGAAAAAGCCTTTCAATGAAAACAAAAATAGATTAGTTTTCCTTGGTTGCTAAAAAGTCTTTAAGCATTTCATTAGCAACAATGGTTTCTTTGAAGACGAACGCCCCTGATTTCGGGGATTTGACCATACGGATGACTTTTGTAAAATCTTTCCCGGAGGTAGCTTTAAACGAAGCAACTACTTTCTTTGCCATATCTCGAGTTATTTAATTTCTTTGTGAACGGTTTTTTTCTTTAAATAGGAATTGTACTTCTTCAGTTCAATTCTTTCAGGGGTATTCTTTTTATTTTTGGTGGTGATGTATCTTGAAATACCGGGAACACCGCTGGCCCTTTGTTCAGTACATTCCAGAATAACCTGTATCCGTTGGTCTTTGCTCTTTTTTGCCATCTTACGACTTCTTTATTTTTCGGGACTGCAAAATTAAACCTTTTCCCGGGAAAAACAAAAAAAATTCATACTTTTCTTTCCCGGGCTTCTCAACTCCTTCCGTGCCCTGATTTCAAGGTGGCGAATGAAGATTCAAAGTATCACGATATTAAGATTTTAAGCAAGGATTCATTAACTTTGCACACAGTCATGACACCCTGGAATTCATATATCGGCGGTTTTAAAGCCTACCTGCAGCTGGAAAAATCGCTGTCAGGCAACTCTGTGGAAGCATACCTGCATGATGTCACAAAGATAACGCAATTTCTTGAACTCCGGGGGTTGGCCATTGGACCGGAGAAGGTGGAACTTCATCATCTCCAGGAGTTTTTAAAATGGATTACCGAACTTGGCATGACGGCGCGCACACAGGCCCGGGTCATTTCAGGTTTACGAGCATTCTATCATTACCTTGTACTCGAAAACATCGTTACCAAGGACCCGACCGGGATGGTGGACCTGCCAAAAATCGGAATGAAACTGCCTGTTACACTCAATGTGGATGAGATCGACCTGCTGATCGGCAAAATCGACCTCAGCAAACCGGAGGGGAAACGGAACAAGGCCATGCTTGAAACCCTCTATGGTTGCGGACTTCGGGTTTCAGAACTGGTTGGCCTGAAAATTTCCAATCTCTTTTTCCATGAAGGTTTTATCAAAGTGACCGGGAAAGGTGACAAGGAGCGGTTGGTGCCGGTTGGAAGTGTAGCGCAGGCAGAGATTCTTTATTATCTGTCGGATGTCAGGAGTGCGATAAATATCAGGAAAGGCCAGGAGGACATTATTTTCCTCAACAGGCGGGGCGCCGGGCTCTCCCGGGTGATGGTCTTCACCATCGTGAAAAACCTTGCTGTACTTGCCGGGATAAAAAAAACGATCAGCCCGCATACCTTCCGCCACTCCTTTGCCACCCACCTCGTTGAAGGTGGCGCCGATCTGCGTGCCGTTCAGGAAATGCTTGGTCATGAATCCATCACAACCACCGAGATTTACACCCACCTCGACCGGGATTACCTTAGGAACACAATCATCGAATTTCACCCCAGGAATACGAGGTAGCGAGGTAGCGAAATTTAGCTACCCCGCTATTTCACTACCTATTTAAATGGTGAATTCGGCTCTTTGGCCATGTGGTTATAGACCATTTTATCCATGAATTTCGGGAAGAATTTGTTCAGGATAACGGTGGTTTTTCCCATGGCTGTAAGGACAAGCCTGTCTTTCCTTTTGTTGATGGCATGAATGATATGTCTTGCAACTTCTTCTGCTGTCATCAGGCTACTCTCATCCAGGGGGGTCTCCCCCTGGGCCGTTCCGTCTTTTGCAAGGGCGACATTGCGGATGTTCGAAGCGGTAAAGCCGGGACAGGCGATCAGCACATGCAGGCCCTTTTTCATATTCTCGATGCGCACTACTTCAAGAAAACCCTGCATGGCAAACTTCGAAGCGGAATAACCGGTCCGGCCGGGCAATCCCTTGTACCCGGCCACGGACGAAACGCCCACCAGCGAACCATGGGACTGCAACAGGTAAGGCAGTGCAAATTTTGTACAATAAACAGTTCCCCAGAAGTTGGTATCCATCAGCCTGCGGATCACATCCAGGTCAACGTCGGCAAACAGGGCTCGCATGGAAATACCGGCGTTGTTGATCATAACATCGATCCGCCCGTATTTTTCGACTGCTTTATGAATAAGGGTGGCGCAATCTGATTCGCGTGTTACATCGGTAGGAACATACAGGATTTCGGTGGAAATTTTCTGCAGCTCAGGATCAACCGTGGCCGAACGTGATGCGAGCACCAACTGTGCGCCCTGGCGTGCATATTCGAATGCCAGCGCTTTCCCGATCCCGGAAGAGGCGCCGGTGATGATGATGACTTTGTCTTTCATGAGTAAATGGCAAAATTTAAAATAGCAAAATGGTAAAATGGTAATCCCGATAGCTATCGGAAGGTGAAATGCTGAAATTATAAAACAGAAAGCGAAATTAGTAATTATCATTTAGTAATTTCGTGGAATAAAAAGTACCATGACTGAACGAGAGCTGTTTTACCGTTACCTGGGGTTGCCGTCGTTTTACCCGATGGGACTGGAAATCGCGAGGGCGGAGGGAATTTACCTTTATGACCCGTCGGGCCGGCAATTTATCGATCTTGTTGCCGGCATTTCAGTCAGCAATGTGGGACATCGTCATCCGCGGGTGCTCGATGCGATCCGCGATCAACTTGACAAGTACCTTCACCTTAACGTATACGGCGAATTCATCCAGGCGCCCCAGGTTCACCTGGCCGAACGACTGGCCGGGCTTCTTCCCGAAAAACTCGATTCGGTCTATTTTGTGAATTCGGGCAGCGAAGCCATAGAAGGTGCGTTAAAGCTGGCGAAACGTTTTACAGGCAGAACCGAGGTGATCTCCTTTATTGATTCATACCATGGCAGCACGCATGGCAGCCTGAGCATCCTCGGCAATGAAGCGCTGAAAAATGCGTTTCGCCCCCTGCTGCCCGATACCCGGCTGATTGAATTCAACAATTACTGTCACTTGGAGAAGATAACTACCCGCTCAGCCTGTGTCGTGATCGAGATGATCCAGGCCGAAGCGGGCATTATTGCCGTTGAGGAATACTTTATCAGGCAGATGATGAAGCGGTGTGCACGCGACGGCGTCATGATCATCGTTGATGATGTGCAGATGGGCATGGGACGTACCGGCAAAATGTTCAGTTTTGAACATTACGATTTTGTGCCGGATATCCTTGTCCTGGCAAAGGCCCTCGGGGCTGGCATGCCGCTGGGGGCATTTATTTCATCCAGGAAAATGATGGATACCCTGGCCTTTAATCCTGAACTGGGCCACATCACGACGTTTGGAGGCCATCCGGTAAGCTGTGCTGCAGCCCTTGCCGGACTGGATGTGTTGCTTTCTGATCAGCTTATTCCTTCGGCAGAAGAAAAAGGCAAGCTGTTCGAGGAGCGGCTAGCTCCCCATCCGGCCATATCCGGGATCAGACGAAAAGGCCTGGCACTGGGGCTTGACCTGGCAAACCCTGAACTCCGGACGGCCTTTATGCAGGCCGCGCTTGAACAGGGCGTTATCATCGACTGGTATCTTTTTAAACCGGCAACTTTCCGCATTGCTCCCCCGCTGACCATCACCCTCCCTGAGATTGAACAGAGTGTTGATAAACTCATTGCCGCACTCAACTCTGTAATATCCTCCGTTTAATGACTGTATATCTTTTACCGGAAGAGCCGTTTTTCCCGCCGGCCGATGAGGCTGAACCCGACGGGTTGATTGCCGTGGGCGGTGATTTGTCGGTCGGCCGGCTAATACAAGCCTATGCCCATGGGATTTTTCCATGGTTTGCCAACGAGGATGAATTTTACTGGTACTCTCCCGACCCCAGGCTGGTCATGTTTCCCGAAAAGTTTAAAATCAGCGATTCATTAAGGCGAATCGTTAAAAGCGATCTCTTTGAAGTGCGGTTTGATACAAACTTCGGCAAGGTGATCAGGGCATGCTCGGCAGCAAACCGGCCCGGGCAGGATGGTTCCTGGATAAGCACTGAATTCATACAGGCCTACACCGAGTTGCATCTGCACGGTTATGCCCATTCGGTTGAAACATATTTTAAGGGTAAACTTGCAGGCGGGCTTTACGGTGTATCACTGGGCGCCGCCTTTTTCGGTGAAAGCATGTTCTTTTTAAAAAGTAATGCTTCAAAAGTGGCCTTCTGCAGCCTGGTAGATTACTGCAAATTGCACAATTTCCGTTTCATCGATTGCCAGGTTGAAACATCCCACCTTGTTAGTCTCGGGGCAAAACCGGTTCCCAGGAAGGATTACCTGGAAATATTGGACGTAGCGTTGAAGAAACCTACCGTCAAAGGTCCGTGGAAAGCATAAAAAAGGCTGCCCCGGTTAAGAAGCAGCCTCCCTGTTGAAACAATTCAAGCCTAGTTGATGCCCAGTTTTTTCCTGATATCTTTCGGGATGGCGTTTTTGTGTACCATGATGTCCATCGTCTTCAACCGTACATAAGCTTCCGACGCATAGAAATATCCCTTGTAGGGACTTCCATCGGTGCCCCATGAATTCTTTACATAGTAATATTTAGTGCCGTTCTGGTCTTTGGCAATCCCGGTGAAGTGCATGCCATGGTCATCAGTCGTTTGATAGTTGTCATATTCGGTCTGGCGCATTTCCTGGGTGATCTTCTTTTCAGGAACCGGTTTTTCGAATTTATAGAGCAGTTTATCTTTGTCGGCATCCGACATTTTTGACCATTTTGCACTCTCCATACCCGCGATTTCCGTCGCATTTTTATCGGGAACAACAGCCACGCCATTTTTCCAGGAAAACCCTTTTTCACTGACATCGGCACCCCATACCAGGGTATACCCGTTATCAATCGAGTTGTCGATCACACTGATCAGGTCGTCAAGCGGAACGTTGTAGGTTTCCTCCATCTGCCAGTTGTCGGGGATCTCGAGGACGAACCTTGAATAGAACGGATGATGATTATAGGAAGTGATTTCGACATAATCATCGGGATTCAGGCCCATCATGTCGGCAAACGACTTCGCTGTATATTCTTTTCCTTTATAGGTAAATTTCTCTGGAACTTTTCCCAGGTATGCATCCAGCAAGCCATCAAAACCCTGGTGCCATACCGGGGTGAGTTTTTTGTTTGAATTTTTGAGAACGGCGTCCACGTCTGCGTTCAACACGGCATCCATCTCCCCATGTACGGGATTCGGTTCGTTGATGGTCATTCCCTTATAGGCTTCGTCGGGCATCATGCCATATTTTCTCAAAACGTATGTCACGTCATGTGCTTCACCACCTCCACCGAAATTATGTTTCCCGTTGAAGCGGATATAAAGAGAAGCTTTATCTGAGTAACAGTTGCGAACACAGAACATCTCTGAAAGATCGAACGTGTCTTTATGGGTACGCAGCAGTTCTGATTCCAGGAAAGAGATGGCCGAATAGCTCCAGCATGTTCCTGAACGGTACTGGTTCTTGACAGAAGTAGCCGGGAGTTGTTTCACCATGGTGAACACGTAACCCGAATCGGATTTCTTTTCTTTTTCTTTATCCTGGGCGAAACCCGTGGATATCATGGCCAGGAAAAGACCCGCAAGCATTAATGGAAAAAATCGCTTCATAGGAAATTAATTTGAGGATGTGAGGATGTGAGAAGTTGAAGATCTGAAAATTTGAGAATGGGTGAATTGATAATTTTTGTGCTTCAAAAATAGTGAGATTGGGAATAGATCACAAGGAAATTCTTTCACCGTAAGGATTTTGACGATGTATGAGGAGGGCAGCCTGATATTGGTGATGGAAAATTGAATATTAAGCCATATTCTGCATGGATGAGGCGTCCAGTTATTCGAAAGGATGAGGCTGATCGAAGTCGGGACGGTAGAACTCATTGCTTTCAAATTCCTGGATCCAGCCATTGACTATTCCCAGCCGGTCCATTTCGTCAACAACCTGCTGGTATTCGTTTTCTGTAACACCGCGCCCCAGCCGGGGATGGTCTTTTACCCGTTTTGTCGGGAAATACTGCGCCATCAGGGAAACATGAATCCTGGGAGATATCTCTTCGGCCAGGAACCGCATGACGCGCAGGCTGTTTTCCACCTGACCCGGCAATACCAGGTGCCTGACAATGATCCCCGATTCAGCAGTGTTATCATCTCCCAGTAACAGTGTTGCACCCTTCTGACGCATCATCTCCCTGAGCGCCTTCATGGCATGCTCAGGATAATCGCGGGCCCCGGAAAAATCGTGGGACAGCTGGGGATCCATGTACTTGAAATCAGGAAGATAAACATCAATGACTCCCTCAAGCGATCTAAGCGTTTCTGCTTTGTCATACCCGTTGGTATTGTATACCCAAACCGGCTTGTATCCAAGCGAATGGATCACGTCGATGATTACCTGCATCTGAGGGATGAAGTGCGATGGTGAAACAAACCCCACCCGGCCAATCCCCTGGTCGAGAAACCGGGTGATCCCTGAAATTACCTCAGGCAGGTCCATATTATCAGTTGAACGCTCCGCGTGGGTATCGCTGATCTGGAAATTCTGGCAATAGATGCATTGCAGGTTGCAATTGGTGAAAAACACATTGCAGATGCCACTGGTGCCGCTTATGGCAGGCTCTTCGCCATGATGAAGGCAAATGGAGGCGATACTGAATGAATGATCGCTTTTACACCACCCCGTTTTACCTGAAAGCCTGTTCGCGTGGCAATTCCGGGGACAAAGCGTACAGTCGGCGAGTTGGCTGAGTGGTCCTGTGTAAGTGTCATAAATCATCGCGTAACGATCATTTTTTCGTTAATTTTACCGGGTACAAAACTACGCATATTTGATGATCGATCTGAAGAAATACACGCACATCATCTGGGACTGGAACGGAACGCTGCTCGACGATGCATGGCTCTGCGTTGATGTGATGAACGGCATGCTCGGTGAACGCGGCCTGCCCTTGAAAACCGTTGATGAATACATGGAATTGTTTGATTTCCCCCTGAAGGATTATTATGCAAAACTTGGTTACAACTTTGACCAGGAGCCATTTAACGATGTCGGGACGGAATTCATCAAGCGTTATAACGAGCGGCAAGGCGAAACCCGCCTGCACGGCAACGCATATGAAACCCTGGCAAAGTTTGCAGCCCGCGGATACACCCAGGTGATCCTTTCGGCCAGGGAACAGAAGGAACTATTGACAGAGTCCTCTGCGCTCGGGGTTTCGAAATTCTTTCATCTTATCTATGGCCTGGACGACCATTATGCACACGGGAAAACAGATGTTGGTTTAAAGCTGGTCAGTGACCTGGCTGTTCGCGGTGATAAAATGCTGTTTATCGGGGATACCCGTCATGATGCGGAGGTGGCTGCCGAAATGGGCGTGGATTGTATCCTTATACCAAACGGGCATCATAGCCTGGCAAGGCTTGAACTGCTTAATGTACCCCTGGTGATGTCGTTGGAAGACTTAAATAATTTGTTATGATAACACATCGTAATTATTTTTATTTCTGTATTTTATCGTTGCTATTTTTTCCCTTCTCCCATTTAAATGCCCAGGGCATGAAGGGCCAGGGTACGCGTACGCACACGGTCCATTTAACAAAGAAAACGGAGACGCCTGAGGCCATCGATGGTAAACCCTTGATTGGTTTTTTGACGGTGCTTCCCTATGATAAATCGGATCAGGAAATTAAAAGTGCCTGGGATTTTCTTAAAGGTATATCAGGTTTCGCGGTTGAATACATCACCTTCAGAGAGCTTGAAAAACGACCAAAAACGACAGGGCGCTTCTCCGCGATCTGGATCCATCGGGCTGATACTACCGCATTGACTGGTCCGGAAATTGATAAAAACCTGGTACAATCCTTAAAATCCTATGCTGAAAGCGGCGGTCGGCTTTTACTCACCCTCCGTGCCGTTCATTACCTTAATATTCTTGGATTTGAGTTGCAACCATTGACAGACAGCACAAAATCCTGTGTGGATAATGGCTACGGCCGCAAACTCGGATTCCACGCGTTCAGGAACCATCCCCTCTTCGACGGGCTCAATGGCGGTGCATACATCAGCCGGCCGATTGCCGATATCACCTCAAGAATTTCAGGATTTTTCGGCGAAGATATCCCGAAGAATGGCAAGGTGGCGGCTGTTGACTGGGACTACATCTTCCTGCGTGAAAATTCAAAAATCGTGCTTGAATACACTCCCGGCAAAGGCAGGGTAATCGCGGCAGGCGGTTATATGAACTTCAGCCTGGCCAACCTCAACAGGGCTCATCTTGAATTATTTACCGTCAACTGTTTTAACTACCTGTTGGGCAAGAACATGGACCAGTCTGGTTTTTACTGGGATTACTCAAAAAACACTGTGATTCCTTGTCAGTTAAAGCCACAAACAGACCAACTGATCACGGCAGTGCCGACTTCAGAAAAATGGGTCATGCCCCCTGACAGCCTTTCGCTGACAAACCGTTATGCGACCGGCAATTTCTGGGACGTGGCGGGTGAAAGGCTGGTGACCATGGGTACTGAAAAAGGCGGCATTGAAGAGGTATGGGCCCATCCCTTCATGGCGTTCCGTGATTACGAGGTTGGGATCAGGTTTGAATACAGGGATACCATTTTCTGGCTGAACGATGAACGTCCTGAGATTGAAGTGAACCCGGCCTGTTTCGCACGAGAATACAAGTTCAAGAGGGCCTATCTCAAAGAAGTGGTAGTCAATGATCCTGAAAAGCCGGAAGGGGTAATACATTATGAATATCGTGGTGTTTATGCCGCCGATTTGATCATCAGATTCAGGTCAAACCTGCGCTGGATGTGGCCATACTCTGAAAAGGTCACAGGAAGCATTTGTTATGCGTGGGATTCCGACCTGGACGCTATCAGGGTTCAGGACCAGTCGGGTGATCTGAATGTGAAAATTGGCGGTAACCGTAATCCTGTTTATCATACTGAGGGTCAGTTTGATGGATTTAATTACCAGAAAAAGGACAGCCTGTTTCATGGCATCCCGACGATGAAATTCCAGGTTGCCGGGTTATTACAATACCACCTTTCAATGAACGACAACCTGGATATCGTTTATACAGCCACCAATGAAGGAGGAGCTGCCGCCGATCTCTCATACAACCAGGCTGTTCGCAATCCCAAACAAATTTACCTCGATGCGGTGCGTCATGCGCGTGAAACACTTTCGCAAAGGATGATGATCACCACCCCCGACGCCAGTTTCAACACCGGGTACCGTTGGGCGCTGCTTGCAACAGATCGCTTTTTCGTGAACACACCTGGCATGGGCAAGGCGCTGGTTGCAGGATATTCTACCACCCGCCATGGCTGGGACGGAGGTCATAAGATAAACGGGAGGCCCGGATATGGATGGTACTTTGGGCGCGACGGTGAATGGAGCAGTTTCGCTTTACTCGATTGCGGCGATTTTGATAAAGTCAGGACAGAACTTGAGTTTTTCAACAAGTACCAGGATCTCTCCGGGAAAATTCTCCATGAAGCAAGTACCTCAGGCCTTATCCATTATGATGCCGCCGACGCCACGCCCCTTTATATCGTGCTGGCAGGGAAGTACTTCAGGCATACCAACGACACAGCCTTTCTAAGGAAAACCTGGCCCAACGTAAAGCGGGCCATTGCCTTTTGCTTTTCTACCGATACCGATCATGACCATTTAATTGAGAACACCAATGTAGGGCATGGTTGGGTTGAAGGGGGCGAACTCTATGGTTCCCATGCAACCCTGTACATGAACGGATCATGGGCGGCCGCCCTGGCAGAAGCAGCAAACATGGCTGGTTTCATGCATGATGCCGATGGGGCAAAATACTCCTGGGAGGCTGAAGAAGTAAGAAAGGTGATCAACACCGGTTTCTGGAGCAGCAAGCAGCAGTTCTACGCCTACGGGAAAAACAGGGACGGTTCATTCCGCCTGGAGCCTACCGTGCTGGCTTCAGTTGCCATCTATTTCAAGGCGACCGACGCTGGCAAGGCTGCAATGTGCCTCCGACAGTATGCCGGCAACGCCTTTACGACGGAATGGGGCGCCAGGATCATCCGTGATGACAGTCCTCTTTTTAAACCAGCCGGTTACCACTATGGGAGCGTATGGCCTCTTTTTACCGGCTGGACATCGCTGGCCGAATATGCCGGAGGCAATCCCGTGCAGGGATTTTCGCACCTGATGAACAATCTGAATATTTATAAAAACTGGGGCCTGGGATTTGCCGAGGAGGTGCTGAACGGCGCCGAATACAAACCATCGGGGGTATGTGCACACCAGTGCTGGTCGGAAACCATGATCATTCAACCGGCCCTTGAAGGCCTGCTGGGGCTCGATGTGAGGGCTCAGGAGAATAAGCTGAACCTCTCGCCCAGCCTGCCTGCACAATGGGATTCGATTGATGTGAAAAATATCCGGATTGATAACCGCAGGGTTGATCTTCATTATACAAGGAAAGACAATCCTGAAGCGGGCCAAAAAAACAGCCTATCAACCTGGCATTTCTCACTTGACCAGGGAAAATCAGTGAAGATCGTGTTTATGCCTGCCTTTCCGCCAGCCACTCAAATACATACGCTAACCCTCAATGGCCGCCCAATTCAGTTTACCACATTCAAATCGGGGCAGAACATGACCATGTATGCTGAATTCGAGCTGCAATCATCATCACAGCTAATCGTGGAGACAACTTCAGGGATCTCTGTGTTACCCGCCATTTCTGACCCGAAACCAGGCGACCCGGCCGAAGGGTTGAGGATCATTGCAACCCGGTATGCAGGAAATCGTTACCAGGTGGAAGTTGAAGGAAAGTCAGGAAGCACCGGCCTGATATCCTTCTGGTCGGCCAGCCAAAATTTGATTCAGGCGTCAAATGCAACCTTCATTGGCCGGAACGGCCGCATTTTCAGTTTTAATGTGAAATTTGATACAGCCGTATCGAAATACGTTTCCAAAATAATCACAGTTGACGTTAATGAATAGGTATAACCCCGCATCCGCCATACAGCCTGCGGCCCGGTTTCGAAGCAATATGTGTTGTCACATGAAGAAAGCCCTGCAGAGCGCTGTTTCAATCATCCTGTTGCTGATCACTATGAGCGGGTCGGCGCAATTCCTTTCAAACCTGCATGCCCTGAAAACAGATGCGTTGTTTACCACCTATGGTGCAGCCCCGAAACGGTCGCAGTATAAAAACGACCAGGGATATCAATTTCAGTGGAATGATGGTGAAGCAGGCGTGGAGTTTATCTCCAAAGAAGGTCCTAACCTGGGTATAGCATTCCAATCGGGAAAGAGGCTGATCTTTAAACTTGATGAGTTATACCGGGAGCCGGTTGTCACTACGTCATATAGTGACCTGGTAAAATATTTTTATTACCCTTACAAGGATTTGCGCGTGGAGGTTTTCTTCGTTGTATACAGCTCCTCGTGTGCCATTATGCAATTCAGGATTATCAACGAAGGACCCTTCCCAATCGAATTTTCGGCAATTCCCTACCTTTACTATCCGTCATCCGACAGCCTGGAAAATATTGAACTTCAGCCTGTTTCGAACTCCTTCACCTTCCCGATGATAAAGAAACGCGACGGGTGGATGGTTGAGCACCACATACCAGTATCCGACACCCTGTCAGGGTGGTACACCCTGTCAGGGTGGTACACCCTGTCAGGGTGGTACACCCTGACGGGGTCCCCCACCCTGACGGGGTCCCCCACCCTGACGGGGTGGAGCGTTACCCGAAAAGCCATGGAAGAACAATATCCTGGCCTATTTACCTCATTGGCTAACCTCAAGCGGTCAGACCCGCATATTAAATTAATCATCAACTCTTTAGGGTTCACACTGAAACCCGGCGATTCCACCTCTTTCAGGGTTGCCGTTGGTTTGAAGGCATTTTCACCGTCATCCAATTCGGCCACAGTACGAAAAGGGACAGCAGACCTGCACACGAAAGCAAACCCACTGCTGGAAAATTCAGATTTAGAGAGACTGATCAGAGAAGATGAGCAGGCATATGCCAGGATCCCCCGGCTGGAATTTTCTGACAGGGATCATGAAATGCTTTACTGGAGCGCCTTTTCACTGATGCGCCAATGCATGATGCCAGCCGAAGGAAAATGTCGGCAGAATTATTATGTTTTTTCACGCGAACCCAGATGGGGATGGGGTTATGGCGGACAGGTATTCCACGAAAGCCTGGTGATGATGGCTTATGCCTTTATGGACCCCGCCGCAGCGATGAATTCCCAGCGCGTATACTTCGACCGCCAGCGCCCCGACGGATATATCAACTACAGGACCGGGCCATACCTTGATGAAACCATCGAAACCGACGGCCGCTCAACAAGCTCGGCGCCCTGGTTCAATTATGAAAACCTGGAAATATACAAGGTCACCGGGGATAAAACCTTCCTCAGACAGGCCTATGATTCCGGGAAAAAATTCTACCATTACTATGTCAGTAACCGGGATTCAGACAACAACGGTTTATGCGAATGGGGAGCCCATGCCGGACTGGAATCGGTACGCGACGCCCGGGTAGCCGTTTGGGACAAGGTGGGATGGGCCGCCAATTTCGAAGGACCTGACGTAAATTCAATGCTGGTGATGGAAGCACGGTCCCTTTCAAAAATGGCGCGGTTGCTGGAGTTGCCGAAAGAATCAGAAGAATTTCAAGACGATGCCGCAAAACGCACTGAACTTGTAAACACGACCCTGTGGGATTCGGTAACCAGGTTTTACTACAACGTGAACAAGAACAATCATACTTTCACCTTCAAGACACCCGGCGATCTGAAAATCAAGGAAATCATCGGATTCCTGCCACTCTGGGCGGGTGTATCAGATCGCGAACGGAGTGCCATGCTGGTTGCAAAAATGAAAGATACGACCGAATTCTGGCGGCCTTACGGGGTTCCGTCACTCACCGCAGCAAGCGACTACTATTGTCCGATCGGATACTGGAACGGTCCGGTGTGGGTGCAGTGGGAATACCTGCTCTACAGCGGTCTGCGTGAGAACGGATACAAAAAGGATGCGACAGTTTTGTCAGAAAAGGTAATGAAAAACATGATCATGCACCTGAAAAAAGACCACGTCTTCTGGGAGTTTTACAGTGCCGACGATCTGCAGGCAGGATGGAATAAGACCTATATCTGGGCAGGAATTGCAGCGAGGTTTATGATCGATGAACAACTCAGGACGAAATTCTCCTGGGAATAACCGCAAGGAATTAATGTTAACTCCCGCAGCGCAAATGCCCTGCAACACGGAAACACACACCCATTATTAAAAACAAATGAAAAATGAATGAACCTCACCGACAATATTCAGCTTTGATTTCAGGGGCCACCGGCCTGGTGGGAGAACAACTGTTAACCCTCCTGCTCAATGACCCTGCCTATGCCATGGTGATCGCCGTGGTAAGAAAACCAATGGAAATGAACCATGCTAAATTACAACAGGTCGTCACCGGTTTTGAAAAATTGCCGGCTGCCATGGAGGGTTTGTCGGCTGACCACGGTTACTGCTGCCTGGGCACAACCATAAAAACCGCAGGAAGCAAAGAGAAACAATACATCATCGACCACGACTATGTTGTGGCATTTGCAGCAGGATGCCAAAAAGCCGGCGTGACCCGGTTTGCCGTCGTTTCATCCATTGGTGCAAATGCGGGATCCTCCAACTTTTACCTGCGAACCAAGGGAGAAATGGAACGCGACATCATCAAAATCCCTTTCCAGGCAATCTTCATCATGCAGCCATCCTTTTTACTTGGAGAGCGGAAAGAATTCCGGGCCGGAGAAAAAACGGCGATTTCCGTTATGAAAGTGCTGAACTCTTTCATGGTCGGGCCTTTGAAAAAATACAGAGGCGTCCGGGTTAAAGCTGTGGCAAACGTTATGATTAACCAGGTAAAATCGGGAAAACAGGGCGTGACATTCATCCGTTCAGACGTAATCAGTTAGCACCTGAAAAAAACCGCCAGGAACGAAGTAACCATGACTTTACGCTGGTTTCTCCCTTCCTGGCGGTTCAAGGAAAGCAAGGTACACCTTTGAATTAATCCGATTAATTTATCACGGGGATAATTCAACCGGTTGGGTGTTTAACGATCCAAATCAATTTTAAACGCGTTAAAGATCATATCAGCTGAAACCGCGGAGGCGCCGTGGTAAGCACCTTCGAGGATGTCGGTGTCTGACCAGCCGAGATTCCTCAGTTTGTCCACATCATCCTGGACAATCCCATTGGAGTTTTTAACTACGTTAAGGACAAAAAGCAACATGGCCAATTCCTTCTCGTCAAGGGGTGCTGTTGAAGGATCAGCTTTAATTCCCTCCAGCATCTCAGGGAGAACGCCGTACTGAAGCAGGATACCTGCATTCATTCCGATACAATAGACACATTGTTCCTGCTCGGAAACAAGGAGGCGGACAAAAGCCAGCAACTTGCCGCTCAGTGTTTTATGACGCATATAATGGCCAAGATTGGCAACCTGCTTGTCAAGGACATAGGTACTTGGACTATAGACCTTAAAGGCATTCGGGACAAAACCCATCGAATTGATCATGGTTTCGTATATCTCGGCAACGCGTCCGGTCGCCTCTTCCTTTTCAATTAATTTTAGTAATGACATCGGTTTTTGTTTTAAGATTAAATTTGTGAATTGTTCAGGTTGTAAAAATACGCAAATGGATGAAATCCCGGGGCAAATTTTAACTTTGCCAGGTCACTTGTTTAAAACTTCATTTTTTTCCTGTCACCACCAATTTGAATAATTCCTACTTTCATCCCTTGATTCATGTAAATCCACTTAACAAATGAAAATAACAATACTGATCCTGTTTTGCATTGTACTGGCCCTGGGAACTATGGCCCAGCAGTTCAAACCCGTTGAGGATTATGTAAGGATAAGCGCCAGGGCCGGTGATCCGCTTTATACAACCTATACCGCCGCAATGGCCCGGTCGAAACTATATGGTGATAAGGGATATAAAATGGATTATTACTCCGACTGCCTTCCTGTAAGCTATTCGTCGGATCATGCCGGGACGATGTTCTGCATCTGGAAGGTGGACGAAGTGGTGATCCCAAAGATCGGCGAATATCTTGTCAAACCCGTCGTGCGGTTCTCATTTCCCGACATGGCCGTCATTGAATATGAACCGTTTCGCGGCATCAGGGTCAAAGAAACCTTCTTTGTTTACAGTTCATCAGTCGCCCTGGTCGACATGGAGGTTAAAAATACGGATAAAATTGTACACGAAGTGGCTGCCTACCCGATCCTCGAGATTGGCAATGATTCAATGGAATTGGTAAAATATGAAGGCGTTTCGGATGGTTATCTTACGCATCGCAATGAAACTCCCTACCGGCTGATCAGCAGCCTGAAAACAGAGTATGGCTACCCATTGAAGTTAAGTGATTTCTTTACAGCCAACTTCAAATCTACTTCACATGGCGGGTATCACGGTGATATGAATGATTTTTACAATGTGATTAAAACCGATTTTTACACCAACAAACGGGGTGATTCCCTGAATATGAGATCAACTGGCCTGGTCAATGTGATCGCCCTGCATCTCAAAAAGAGGCTGAAGCCCGGCGAGTCGGTCAATTTCAGGTACCTCAGGGGATGCCAGGATCAGAAGGAGGACCCGGAGAGACTGGTCAAAGTGGTCGATTCGGTGAAAAATTTCATGCTGAGGACCTATTACGAAGATAACCTGATCCTGTTTTCAAAAGTGCCGCGGATCGCATTTAAAAACCAGCAGGAAAAACTTGCCTACCTGAGCGCCTTCAATCTCGCCCGCGGTTGCATGTATCCCCCGACGGGACAAACAAAATACAATTTCTATGCCTTCTCGCGGAATCCGTTATGGGGATGGGGACACGGACACCAGGTGTTGCACGAGTCGCTCAGCATGATGGCTTATGCCTACATGGATCCCAAATCGGCGGAAGGTTCGCAGCGGGTGTACATGGAACAGCAACGTGAAGACGGGCTCATAGCATACCGCCACGGCCCGCGCGGGTTGCAGGATTATCCCCACAAGAACATGTCGACCACCTCTGCCCCGTTCTTCAGCTGGATCAACCTGGAAGTCTACAAAGTGAGCTGCGACAAGGAATTCCTGGCCGACGCTTATGCCTCCGGCGCCCGATATGTTGAGTGGCTGATCAAAAACCGCGACAGCAACCAGGACGGTACCTTCGAATGGGGCCCCTACGGAATCATTGAAAATGTAAGGGATTGGTATAATGCTGTTTTCCAGGTTTCGGCCGAACGGTACCTCGATGTAGATAAGGAAGATATTTCAGATGAGCTTGAATGCCTTGACCTTACCCTGATGGTTATCAGAGAGGAACGCAGCCTTGCAAAAATGGCGTCGATCCTGGGGAAGAAAGAGGATGCCGCCCGGTGGCTTGGCTTAGCCGAAAAGACGACCAGCCTGGTGAACGAGCGGATGTGGGATGAGACGACAGGATTTTACTATTCAATCAATAAAAAAGACCGGTCATTCCAGTTCATGACACGCGACCTGAAACGGCAGGAGATCATCGGTTTTCTTTCGCTATGGGCGGAGGCAGCCCCGAAAGAACGTGCCGCACGGCTGATTCAGACACTCACCGATACCACCAGGTTCTGGAGAAAATATGGGGTTCCTACCCTCTCCGCCCAGGATCCGTGGTTCAGTCCGTATGTTGATTACTGCTGCAAGTGGAACGGCCCGGTATGGATGCTCTGGGACTACATGGTTTATGACGGTTTGCGCAAATACGGGTATAATGACCTGGCCCACCAGCTTGCGGGCAAAATGGTCAATTGTGTGACGGTTCAACTGTCTAAAAATCATAATTACTGGGAGTCTTACAGCCCCGATAACGAATCGCTCAATTGTCCCCCCAACTACATCTGGGATTCAATCATTGCGAAATTATTGATCGATGAAAATCAGAAATAGTACCTTTGTGGGTTGAACTTCTTACGTTATGAAAATTTTCTGTATTCCATCCTGGTTTGCCGTGTTGCTCATATTCGCAGGCCTTTCATCATGCAACACTGGCAATCGTACTGATATTCAACCGCTTTTATCACCGGCAGCGTTGCCATACCTGAAAAACAGCAAGCTGATCCAGGTTTCAAGTTATGACACTACAGGCGGCAATAACGACAAGATAACCATTGAACCGGGAAAAAAGGCCACTATTTTTAATGTCGAAGGGCCGGGCATGATCGTACGGATATGGTTTGCCATTGATTCGCGGGACCCCTATTTCCTGCGCAGGGTGGTCCTCCGTATTTTCTGGGATGATGAAACGCGTCCTTCGGTAGAAGTTCCCCTGGGCGATTTTTTCGGCTGCGGATTTAAATACCGGCAGTATGTGTCGCAATACCTGGGCATGACAAGCGGCGGGTATGTTTGTTATTTCCCGATGCCTTTTGAAAGCAATGCACGGATCGAGGTCGCGAACGAAACCCGCCAGGAAATCCGGGGACTTTTCTACCAGGTGGATTACCAAAAATTTGAAAATGCCCTGGAATCGGATGTGGCCTATTTTCATGCCCAGTGGAATCGCAGCATCCGGACGAATTATGATTCGAATTACGTCATGTTGCGGGCTGAGGGCAAAGGTCACATCGTGGGCGTTAACCTGAACATGCAATCGTACGACGGGCAGCTGGGCTACCTCGAAGGGGATGATATGATTTATGTGGATGGCGAAAAAAGACCATCGATCCACGGGACCGGGACAGAGGACTTTTTCTCGGCCGGCTGGTATTTCAACAAAGGGGAGTTTGCCGGCCCTTACAGCGGGTTGATCTATAAAAATGATTCGCTGGGGCAGATCGCTGCTTACCGCCAATACATCACCGATCCCATCCCATTCAAAAAAAATATAAAGGTTACCATTGAGCATGGGCATGGAAACCAGGATATAGCAGATTACAGTTCAACAGTATACTGGTACCAATTAGAACCGCACACCCCCTTCCCCCAGTTCCCCATTGCCGGCCAGCGGATACCTTTGCGTATCGTCAAGCCAGCCCGGATGTTCGAAGCCGAGAACCTTAAATTCAAACTGGGTGGGCTTAAGTCCAGGGTGATGGATATGTCCGATTTTGGTCCCGAGTGGGGTGGTAACAAGCAGATCGTGATCGAAGCAAATGAAAAATCAACTTTCGGACTCGACCTGAATGGCCTCAGGGAGGCTGAGTACAACATGAATCTATACTATTCCCTTGGCCCCGATTTTGGAAACGCAGATATTTTCGTGAATAAAGTCAAAGCAGGAACGATCAGCGGTTATTCACCCTATACCCTGCCTTCCGGCAAGGTTACGCTGAAAGGGCTGCATCCCGGTTCAGGGGCGGTGGAGATCCAGTTCGTCGTGACCGGTAAGGATGCAACATCAAAAGGCTATAACATCGGGCTCGACGGAATCAGCATGGAACCAAAACGTGTTTACATTCCCGACTGGTATGTCATCGGACCATTTCCCAACCCCCGGAAGATCGGCTCAATGCGCCGCGGGCTCGACACAGTATACCTGCCCGAGCGTAACGTGGACCTGCAAAAAGATTACCAGGGAGGCGGAAGGCAACCTATCCGCTGGTTTTACGTACAAACTCCTGAGAACGGGCTCCTGTCGCTTGTCGATAAGATCAATCCCCATGAAATGGTGGTATGCTATGCAGTTACATACATCTTTTCACAGGAAAATCGCAAGGCGACGCTTTTTATTGGAACAGACGATGGCGGGAAGGTCTTTTTAAATGACAAGGAGGTTTATCGCTACTTCGGTGAACGGGTAGCCGAACCTGATCAGGCTGAAATACAGCTTGCCCTGAAGCCTGGCTGGAACAAGCTGTTGCTTAAAATTGAAAACAACCTTGGAGCATATGCTTTTTACGCCAGGCTGCTGGATCCCGATAACAAACTTGTGGTTAGTGCAACCCAGCAAAATGGTCCTTTAGAGAAAAAATGAAAAAACAAAAAATCAAACACCTGTTGAGGATGGCGGCATTCATCATGCTTACGTCATCAATTCACGTGACCTCCGGCGGACAAACCTTGGTAATCCAGGGGAAGCGGGTTCCTGTGAACTTCTGTGTGAGTCAGCCAGTGATGGAACTATACAACCGGATTAACGAATACAGGCAAATCTATGACCTCCCTCCTGTCCATCTTTCCAAATCGTTGTGCTATGTTGCCTCGCTGCATGCCAAAGATCTTTCACTTCACCATCCGGATAAGGGCCCATGCAATTTCCACTCATGGTCAGGCCAAAGCTTTTGGAAACCATTCTGCTATCCGAAAGATGAAAACAAGAAGAGTTCGGTATGGGATAAACCACGCGAGCTGACCACTTACCCTTCCAGGGCTTATGAGATTGTTTACTGGGAAAACGCCCCCCTGGTCACCGACACCGTTTTCATGGTGTGGAAAACTGAAACATATTTTAACAGCTTTTTGCTGAACAGCGGAAAATGGCAGGGAAAGCCATGGAATGCGATCGGGATTTCCGTCTATGAGAATTATGCGTGTGCATGGTTTGGCGAGGTTCCCGATCCTGAAGGAGATGCCTGGGCATGCGGCAGTAAGCCCCCTGTGCCTGCAAAAGACACCCTGAAGCGCCTGGTTAGGGATACCCTTAGGCACTCAGTTAAGGATACCCTCAAACACACTGCCATCATAAAAAAAACCCGTCCTGCCAAAGTGAAACCGGTCAAAACCGACAGTGTCGCAGTAAAACCCGCCGACACGCTGGCACGTGTACCTGCCGAACCTGCCGTTAGGAATGATACTGCCGTAAAAACCTATTACATCATTGTCAAAACAAACCTGACGATGGAAACGGCAGCCAAGCTGGTGAATTCGCTTAAGGAAAAGGATTATCCCGGTGCAAAAGTGATCACGAAAGATGATAAGATCAGGGTATCTGTTTTTGAATCCTCCTCCAAGCCAGAGGTAATGGCCAAACTAAAGGAGGTTAAAAAGACTTACAGGGATGCATGGCTTTATAAAAACTGAAGACTGGCAGATTTGTGAACCAGGTTGATCAATAATTGCATTCCATTGTAATGTGTTCAGATATGCTGAAATCCTTTCTTAAAACCCTGGCGGGATGTGTGCTGATGCTTGGCACGGTCCTCACGCCCATGTTTTCATACGCGCAGCTTACTGTAGTGCAGGGGGCTGCCATGAACATGACGCCTCAGCAGCTGGTTCAGAATTACCTTGTCGGGGCAGGGATTACCATCAGCAATGTGACATTTAACGGATCTTCTGCATTGATCACCTCCGACCAGGTCGGAACTTTTGCTACCACAGGCATGGCAACCGGTCAGCTGGGTTTATCCGGCGGCATCCTGATGACCTCGGGAAAAGCCAGCATTGCCATCGGACCAAACAACAATGCCGGTGCCGGGTCCTCAACGGGAGGGGGCGGCGACCCAGACCTTAACCTGATCTCCGGGACAAACACCTTTGACAAGGCAGTGATTGAATTCGACTTTATACCACAGTTCGACACCGTGAGATTCCGCTATGTGTTCGGTTCAGAGGAATTCTTTGAATACTGCAACCAGATCAATGATGCTTTCGGATTTTTCCTCAGCGGGCCCGGGATTTCCGGAACCTTCTCCAACAATAGCGTAAACATTGCCAGGATGCCCGGTGAACTTGGCTCGTATGTGACCATCAACAATGTGTGTGCGAATACCGCTTCGCGGTGGACCAATCCCACCGGCGGAGCATATTTCCAATATGACGGGCTGACACATGTTTTCTCGTCGTGGTATGCTATACAGCCCTGCCAGACCTATCATATCAAACTTGCCATCGGGGATGCGGTCGACCATATTCTCGATTCCGGCGTTTTCCTGGAACAAAACAGTTTCAGCAGTCCGGGTGTGAACATGGTCAACAACAGCACCATCCCTCCCTTGGGGAACAAAGCCGTAGAAGGATGCAATGATGTTGCTATCAATTTTAAACTCCTCGCGATTCTTGATTATCCCTACACAGTTCATTACACCATAGGAGGAACGGCTGTAAACGGTGCCGATTATTCCCTGATTGCCGACAACGTGGTCTTCCCGCCAGGTTCCGACAGTGTGAACGTGATCATTCACCCGGTAGCGGATACCCTGACTGAAGGCGAAAAAACGGTCATCCTGACCCTGAACCAAATATCATGCGATGGTGTTATCAAACGGGATACCGTTTACATTGAAGACTACAAACCCATGACCATCGCCGCGAACCATGACACGACCCTGTGTTTCGGTGCGAGCATAGAACTCAAGGCCAACACTACGGGGGGAATCATGCCCCTCGCATACACATGGAACATCCCGGGAACCGACAGCACGGTGAACCTGGTGCCCCCTGTCGGTCACAATACCTACACCGTCAGGGTGACTGATGTGTGCATTCATTCGGTATACGACACCGCCCTGGTAACCGTTCACCCGGTTCCCATTGCCAATGCGGGCCAAAATGTCACCATTGCCAACGGCACGAGTACTACCCTTCACGGCACGGCAAGCGGCGGTTACGGGACTTATGGCTACTACTGGACTTCAAACCCGCCGGGGTTTACCTCCACACAGCCCGATCCTTCCACCGGGAACATGACCCACACCATCATTTACGTTTTGAAAGTCACCGACCTGACAAGCAGCTGCGGAAGCTTACCCTCCCAGGTCATCGTGTCGGTTGCCGGCGGCCCCCTCTCGGTCAACCCCGTGGCTGAACCAAATGCTGTGTGCCTCGGAGATACCTCTAAACTCTTTGCCCTGTCGGGAGGCGGTTCTGCCATTTATACCTATGCATGGACATCCCAGCCCGCCGGGTTTGTTTCAGCCGAAGCCGATCCGGTCGTTATTCCACAGGAGACCGCCACCTATCACGTGGTTGTGAACGATGGTTTCAACCAGGTAACAGGAAATACCAATGTGGTAGTTTATCCTCTGCCGAAAATCAACCTCGGACCGGCAGACAGCACCGTGTGCATTTATGACACGGTAACATTGGACGCCGGAAATCCCGGATCCACCTACCATTGGTCAAACGGTGCCATAAGCAGAAAAATCACCCTGGCCACCACCGGGATCGGTTATGACATACAGACCTATTCAGTCGAAGTAATCAGCCAGGACGGCTGCAAAAACAGCGCAACCATTCATGTCATTTTTTCGTTCGACGATTGTGTCGGTATTGGCGAACATCAGCAAGACCAGGATTTTTCGGTTTACCCGAACCCTGCTTCAGGTAAGTTACGGTTAATCGTGCGGAATACCGCTTCACATGCCACCATGGAACTGCTGAACATGCTGGGAACCAAAGTCATGTCGGGCAGCCTCGATCGCATCGGAAATCAAATCATGGAAAAGGAGTATGACATAACAAGCCTGCCTTCAGGAATCTACATACTCCGGGTTGCCGGTGGGAAATTTTCGGGAACGGTGAAGGTGGTTGTTAATTAGGTGGACAGGTGGACAGGTGGACGGGTGGACAGGTGGGCAGGTGGGCAGGTGGGCAGGTGGACAGGTGGGCAGGTGGGCAGGTGGGCAGGTGGGCAGGTGGATAGGTTTGTGTCAACAGAATTTTTCAAGTTTTTAATTTTTCGCCATTTTACTATTTTGCAATTTTACCATTTTGCAATTTTACCATTTTGCAATTTTACCATTTTGCAATTTCACCATTTCACAATTTCACCATTTCATTATTTCGCTACCTCGCTACCTCGCTACCTCGCCTCCTCCTAATTAAAGGCCACCCCATTCGGCGCTACGCCCACGGTATATTGCCTGATCAGGTTTCCCTGTGCACCGTAGCGGAATAGCTTTCCAGGATTTGTAAAATCGCCCGCGTCAAGGGCATAAATATCACCGTTGCCGGGGTTAACATTGAATCCGTAGAACATCTTGGATTCCGTAAGCGGAGCGACCGGTAACGTGGACGCAGTGATGCTCATGGCAAAAATACCGGCGTAGCCGAATCCTCCGCCATAGTATATCGTGGATTTATCAGGACTGATATCAATGTGCTGAGGATGCTGCGTTGGGGAAATGATAAATTCGCCAAGTTTCTGGTATGGGGCTTCTCCTGATAACTTCACCAGTTTCGATGGAGTTTCCAGGACGATGTTGAAATTTGAATCATATTTGACATACCCGTAACAGATCACCCACAGGTTGCTGTTTTTATCAACAACCACTTCCTTGGGGTTATGTCCTACCTGGATGGTCTGGAGGACATTGTCGTTTGCGGTGTTGATGACTGAGATGGTGGAGTCAACATCGTAAGCACCGCCATTGCAAACAAAGATGTTTCCTCCAGCGGCAACTGCTGCTTCGGGCCCGGTACCCACTTTAATGGTTTTAAGAATGGCATAGGTACTCAGATCAACCACTTTGACAACGCCGCTCTCGCCCCATTGGGTAATATAGCCTTTGTTATTATAGGAGGTCATGAACCTGGGCGAGTTAAGCCCGGTAATGTAACCGGTGGATTTAAAATCATCCACTGTGACTACCCTGACCGTATCCGAGATGTTCAACACCATATATGCCTTGCCGTTGCCGATGTAAACCGACTGTAATACCTGGCCGAGTGTGTGATGGTTGACAACCGTATAAATCGAGTTTCTGACAGAATCTCCAGCAAAATCGTAGTAGCTGACCGAAGCATTATTGATACCGTAGGTGCCTTCGTTGGAGATAAACGCTCCATTGGCAAAAGGTCCGGATGAGGTATAAATGGTATTATTATCTTTCTTGCAAGCAGAAATGGTGGCAATAATAAGCAGTGAGGTAAACAGCAGATTCAGTAGTGTTTTCATAGCATTTTTCAGATTTATGGTGTATCGCTTTTCTCCCGGAAGTTATGAGACACTGTCCGCATGGCCCCCGATGACAAAGGCTGCGGAATATAGCCCGGCGAACCAGCAACAAGTTCAAAGCAAAATTAGGTAAAAAAAACAGATGCTTTCAGATATTGACAATTATTCCCTCTTCGGCAGGGAAAGTTTCCGGGAAAACGGACCGGGCTTCGGCCAGCAGGGGTTCAATGTCTTCATACCGGGCCGAGAAATGACCAATGAGCAACTTTTTCACCCCCGCTTTCAGTGCGATGGCTGCCGCTTCAGCTGCAGTTGCATGCAGTTTGTCGGCAGCAATTGCAGCCAGGTCCTGCATGAACGTTGCTTCATGGTACAGAAGCCCTGCTTCGCTTATATAAGGGATGATCTGTTCGCAGTAGGCGGTATCGCTGCAATAAGCATACGAACGGGCAACCGGGATTTTGCGGGGGGGATTTTTTTCCCGAAAGATAAAACCGCAGGTAGGGATGCTGTGTTTGAGCGGAAAACTGTGAACAGAAATTTTGCCATCCTCGTATAGCAGATCGTACTGATCAAACCGGAGCGGATGGAAAAGAAGCGGAAAATTAAGGGTGGTTTGCGACGCTTCCATCTGGATATCGAGGATTTCAGTCAATGCAGGGGGGGCGTAGAGATGCAACTCTTCCTTGCGGCCGAGCAGGTGCATGGAATTGAGCAGTCCGATCAGTCCAAAAAAATGATCGCCATGCAGGTGGCTGATAAAAATACGCTTTATCCGCTGCATGGAGATGTGGTACCTTCTGAGTTGAAACTGGGTGCCTTCTCCGCAATCTATCAAAAAGAAGCGCTCATTTGCATTGAGCAAATGAGCGCTTAGGTTCCTGTTGTTTGCCGGGATTGCTGCATTGCTGCCCAGCACGGTCAACGAGAAAGTCATGATGAACTATTCGGTCTCAGCTTCTTCACCGGCCTGTTCAGCTTCGGCTTCTGCTTCCGGTTGTGCCGGTTTGGCGTCACGTGCCAGGTTTTCGGCCTTCACCATGTCAGCTTTGAGGTTTGCAAGGGCATCGATATCGCCAAGGGTCGTTTTCTCCAGGTTATCCTTGAGTTTTTTGACTGCCTTCTTGGTATCGCTTTCCTTTTTCAGGCCGGTTTTGGCCTCCTTGTTCTTCTCGGCATTGGCAACATCCTGGTGGATTTTGCTATGGGAAAGGATGATCTTCTTATTCTCTTTCGAGAATTCGATCACCTTGAAATCCATTGCTTCTTCTTCCTTTGCCAGGGTGTTATCTTCCTTGCCGAGGTGGCGGAGCGGTGCAAAACCTTCAACACCGTAGGGAAGCGCAATGATCGCGCCTTTGTCGCTCAGGCTTACGATGGTTCCGAGGTGAACTGAACCAACAGCAAAAACGTTTTCAAAGACATCCCAGGGGTTCTCTTCCAGTTGTTTGTGACCGAGGCTGAGGCGGCGGTTTTCAACATCCACGTCCAGAACCATCACATCGATGGTTTCACCGATTTTGGTGAATTCGGCAGGATGCTTGATCTTTTTCGACCAGCTCAGGTCGGAAATGTGGATCAGGCCATCAACACCTTCTTCCAGTTCGACAAAGATGCCGAAGTTTGTGAAGTTGCGAACGGTAGCCGTATGTTTCGATTTGAGGGGGTATTTTTCCCTGATGTTTGCCCAGGGATCCGGGATAAGCTGTTTGATACCCATCGACATCTTGCGCTCTTCGCGGTCGAGTGTGAGTATGACAGCTTCCACGATCTGGCCGACCTTGAGGAAATCGTGGGCGGTACGCAGGTGCTGCGACCATGACATTTCAGACACGTGGATCAGGCCTTCAACGCCGGTGGTAATTTCCACAAATGCGCCATAATCAGCGATAACAACCACTTTTCCCTGGACTTTATCACCAATCTTGAGATTCTGATCAAGCGAATCCCATGGATGCGGGGTAAGTTGTTTCAGACCGAGGGCAATGCGTTTCTTGTTTTCATCGAAATCGAGGATAACCACCTTGATTTTCTGATCGAGTTTTACGATCTCTTCAGGATGGTTGATACGGCCCCAGCTGAGGTCGGTAATGTGGATGAGGCCGTCTACGCCGCCAAGGTCGACAAACACACCATAACTGGTGATGTTTTTGACCGTACCTTCGAGGATCTGTCCTTTTTCCAGTTTCTTGATGATTTCAGCTTTCTGGGCTTCGAGTTCATCTTCGATAAGGGCTTTGTGCGAAACTACCACGTTCTTGTATTCATGATTGATCTTCACAACCTTGAATTCCATGACTTTATCAACGAAAACGTCATAATCGCGGATGGGCTTCACATCGATCTGGGAACCCGGGAGGAAAGCCTCAATGCCGAAGATATCGACAATAAGACCGCCTTTGGTGCGTGATTTGACATAACCTTTGATGATCTCCTGTTTTTCATATGCATCGTTGATGCGTTCCCATGATTTCAGGATGCGTGCTTTTTTGTGGGAAAGGAGCAGCTGTCCGCTGGTGTCTTCCTGGTTTTCGATGTAAACTTCAACTTTATCACCGATTTTCAGCTCAGGGTTGTAGCGGAATTCATTGATCTGGATCACGCCATCGCTTTTGAAGCCGATGTTGACGATCACTTCGCGGTTGGTCATGGTGACAACAGTCCCTTCAATCACTTCGTGATCCTGGATGGCGCGGAGCGTCTGATCGTATGCCTCTTCCAGTTTGCGGCGTTCGTCGTTGGAATAAATTTCATGCTTTTTTCCGATAGCATCCCAGTCAAAATCAGCCGGAGCTACAGGAGCAACAGGTTTTGCCCTGGGTACTTTTACAGGTTCTGGCGCGGGTTCAGCAACAACTTCGGCTGCCGGTTCTGCAACAACTTCTGCTACAGGTTCTGCAACGACCTCTGCAACGGGTTCTGCAACAACCTCTGCAACAGGTTCTGCAACTTCCTCAGCAACGGGTTCTGCAACTACCTCAGTAACAGGTTCAGCAATAGTTTCTGCTACAACTTCTTCGACGGCAGGAACTTCGGATTCGGTGTTCACATTTTGATCAACAATGGGTTCAGCATTCTGCTCCATGTTCTCATTGGTTTCTTCAGGAGTCATTCAATTTTGCTTTGTGGCAGTGCTTTGGCACCACCGGATTTAACATTTAATTAACTGTCAGGGAATTATATAAAGAACGGTATCCATTTTCCCCTACAAAAATGGGGTGCAAAGATAGGAAGAAATAATTTACCGACCAAGCCCAAATCAGGATTAAGTGTTATGATTCACCACTTTATTAAGCGGGTATCCACAAAAAACAGTAAACCCGGTAATCCGTCAGGCGGATTACCGGGTCAAATTGGTTCGGGTAAAAATAAAAATGAAGGCTTATCCTCCTAGTTGTTTCTCATCAACCCGTACTTTTCAATTTTGGCATTCAGGGTAGGCCTGGTAATTTCAAGGATACGCGAAGCCTCTACTTTATTCCACTTCACTTCGTTGAGTATCCGCTCGATATGATATTTCTCAAGATCAGCAAGCGATCTCAGTTTAGGCATGTTATCCGGAATGATATTCGTTTGCTGAAGTTTATTCAGGGTGACATTATCTTTTTCCAGCACATCGCTTTTCGACATCACAATGGCCTGAAGGATGGTATTTTCCAGTTCACGCAGGTTCCCGGCCCATTCATGTGCCTGGAGCATTTCAATGACGCCGTCGCCGATTTTGATCACGTTTTTATTTAGCCTCTTGTTGAGTTTATGCAGGAAATGGATCACCAGATCTCTCATGTCATCCCTTCTTTCACGCAAAGGCGGCAACGAGATAGTAAATACTTTGAGCCGGTAATAGAGATCTTCCCTGAACTTCCCTTCCTTAACAAGAGCTTCCAGATCGTGACTGGTTGAGGCAATGATCCGGGCGTGCATTTCAATGGTCTCCTGGCCGCCGACTTTTTCGAATTCAAGGTTCTGGATCACCCTTAATAATTTCACCTGGGTGTTCAGGGAAATGTCGGCAATTTCACTTAAAAATATGGTACCATCGCCCGCAAGCTCCAGTTTGCCCTTTTTTTCATGAAGGTTGCCAGTAAAGGATTCTTTTACTTGTCCAAACAACTCACTTTCAAGCAACGATTCAGAAAGCGTGCTGCAGTTTAATACCACAAACGGGTTGACACGCGTGTTGCCGGCATAGTGGATAAGCCGTGCTATCAGTTCTTTTCCTGTACCGGTTTCTCCCTGTATCAGCACATTAACCTTGTTCAGGGATATACGGCCGATATTTTTGAATATCTCTTTCATCTGCAGTGTCTTCCCCATCGGGATGTTATCCTCCAGCATGGTGTCGCCGGAAACACCATTTTCGAGGACTTCATTAAGGCTGTTGCTTAACCTTACTGAATTCAGTGCATTGTGAACAGTTATCTTTAACTGGACCGGGTTGAAAGGCTTTTCAAGAAAATCGAACGCTCCAACCTGGATTGACTTAATGGTTAGCGAAACATCGCCAAAGGCAGTGAATAATACAACGGGAAGTCTCGGATCCACCTTGTGAATTTCAGACAGGACCTCAAGTCCGTCCATACCTGGCATCCGGAAATCAGTGAGCACAAGGTCAGGATGTTCAGATCGTACCAGTGCGAGCCCGACCTCCCCGTTTTCAGCTTCTATGGTTGTATATCCTTCCTTTATCAGGGTGTGCTTCAACATCGTGCGGTAAATCTGTTCGTCGTCAATTATCAGAATTTTTTCCATACTCGGTTTCTTTATATTATATATAAACATGCAGAGCAGCCCTCATGTTTATTTTCAACTTATTGTCTGTTTATCTCTTTCGAAAAGTTTAACAAAAATAAAGAATTTTAACAATTAATTGTTAATTATTTTACAGAAAATTAATCTTCACGTCATTACCATGAGTATACAATAGCCGATTTGGGTTGTAAACAGATGAATGGGTAAACGTGTGAACGGGTGACACGGTGACAGGGTAATGGAGTGAAAGGGTGAGGGTGGTCAGGTTGCGGCGGAGAAGTTCAACCAGGAGCTGTCCTGCTGGTAATCTTCGATGACCATGGTATTGTCGCTGACGCGGAACTGGCCCATTAAACCTGCAATTTCACTGCGCAAAACCGCCAAAGCATTTTCAACAAGATCGTTCCGGAAGCCCTTCGTGCCAAGGACCATCACCACATCCATCGAAACGATGCGCCCGATTACCTGCCCCAGCTCAATGAGTTTACGCTGCGGCAACTGCATGTTGAGTTCAAAATCAAGGAAATTCCGTATAGATCCGGCACTGTTGCCGGTAGCAGGATATTTTACCAAAAATTGGTAGAGGTTGGTTTCCTTCGCCTTTTTCATCATTTTTACCACGCTCTCCGAAATCTGAGTATACAGGATATCATTTGAGCCCTCAAATATCTGGAATGGACGGGAATCAATAATACCGCGTGCACCTATGTGATTAAAACGGTATGCTTTTGCACCTACCAGTTGTACAAGCGACTGTGCTGCCGATTGCATCATGTCCGTAACCACACTTTTAAAGGAATTTGGCACCAGTCCGCCCGACGAGAGATCGTTTTCAAGCGCGGCTTTATCGCAACTGTAGGCACACATGGCCGAAGAAATAGTAAAGGAGGCCTGCAGGTACGACAGGCGTTTCTGAACCTGGTCGTATTCAAACAGGCTTTTCCCGCCAACCCACCTTTGCTTGCAATGTTGCAGGGCTTCATCCATCATCCTGTGTATGAAGCCAAGGCCCATCCCGGGAAACTGCAACCGGCTTCGGTGAAGCAGGTCAAGCAGGATATTTATTCCGGATGTTTGTGGTTCCAGTCTGTTAATCTTTGGGACCAGCACATCGATCCTGTTTCGTCCGTAGGGTATCTGGTGCAATCCCAGATTGTCAAACAACTCTTCAACCACAATCTGCTGGCCGGGACTTTTCACATCACAAATAAAAAACTGGATATCTCGTTTCAGATCACCGCTGGCTGCCCGTTCCCGCGCAGTAAGCAGCCAATACCTGGCATAGCCGGTGAGACCGGCCCAGTGTTTTGTTCCGTTGATGTGATAATGGTCGCCCCCAACCTCATAGCAGGTTTGCATGTGGAGTGCATTGCTCCCATAATCGGGCTCGGTGATCATGAGCCCCCCCATATCCTGCTCCTTTAAAAAAGTGTCAAAAACCGCCTTCCTGACGGCCTCGTCAGCATATTTGGCAACAGGCTGAATAAACAATGCGGAATTGATCCCGATGGTTAATGCCATGGAAAGCGACTCATACGATGCTGCTGAAAGCACCGCAAGAATTTCACTGATGTGGCCTCCCCTGCCCCCGTTTGCAACTGGAATGCTGACCGACAGCGGGTTACGCGACATAATTTCACTTATCACAACATCCGGCACGCCGCGTTTGCCGCCAAACGGATCATGATCCGGGTAGTTATAGAAAACTTTGTGGAGTTGCCCTTTCAGCTCGGCGAGGAAAACCGGGAAAGGAATAAGTGGCGGATTATCAGCCTTTTCATCAAAAGCAGAAGGTATGGTTGAACTATTCATAGTTTGCTGGACAAATTTTATTAGCACCTCCTGGCGGGATATGTTTCTCCGTAATGAGGTACCACAACGTGTAAATAAGTGCAAATATAGGCAAATTGAAGATAATCAACTATTTTCCACGATTTCCTCCCGGTCATCACACCTTAATTACATGAATGATAATTACTTGTCAAAATATGCCATTTTAACTGACGACTGATTCCCCGGTAATCCTGATACCAATCTTTTGCGTAATTTTGATCACAAAACAAAAGCGTATGTATTATACTGATCTTTTTAACCGGTTATGGAAGGAATATACTACAAAGAACCCTTCAACACTGGAGATTTTTAATTTGTTCGTGGCCGGGGGGGAAACCGTATTGAACGACCATGTCGCATTCAGGACCTATAGAAATCCGGCCATCGGGGTTAATCAGCTGGCAAAAGTTTTCCTAAAATACGGTTATAAATTCAGGGGCGATTACCATTTTGAAGCAAAAAAACTGTACGCCCGGCATTTCGAGCATAAAACGGATAAGGAAGCCCCGCGCGTCTTCATCAGCGAATTGCTGGTCGAACAATTCAGCCCGTTCCTGCAGGAAACAGTGGCCGGGTGGATTAAGGCCATACCTACATCGGTGTATGATTCGGATGACCTGGTCCTGGCCGGGAATGTCTCAGGATTGCCATCCTACACCATTTATGAAAAACTGCGCGACGAATCAGAATATGCAGCATGGCTCTATGTGAATGGATTTTGTGCCAACCATTTCACGGTCAGCGTAAACCGACTTAAAAACCTTGACTCAGTTGAAAAAGTGAACGTTTTCTTAAAGTCTCATGGATTTTTGTTGAACGATGCCGGAGGCGAGATCCAGGGAACCCCGGCAGAGTTGCTGGAACAGTCTAGCATCAGGGCAGGAATGGTTTCTTTTCAGTTTGCCGAAGGCAATTTTGAAATCCCTGGTTGCTACTATGAGTTTGCAAAACGCTATCCCGACGAAAATGGAAACCTTTACAGCGGATTCATTGCCAAATCAGCCGATAAAATCTTTGAATCCACCAATTTTTATAAAAAATGAACGGGTCGTTCAAAATTCCTTTACTCTTGTGCCTACTGGGCGTATCCGTATCGTGCTCCTCCCGGTCAACTAAAAAAATTGACAGGCCCATTGTTTTACCTGCTACCGGTATGATCCATGAAAATATCACGGGATTCACTGATAAGGATATCTCCTATGCTTTGTATATACCTGGCCCTTCACCTGCCACTGCCGTACAGGATAAAGACAAGACCGGCGCGCCGCCGGTGAAAAGCCTGCTCCCGGTCATGGTGCTGTTCGACCCGCATGGTTCTGGATTGCTGCCGGTAAGGAAATACAGGGAACTGGCCGACAGGTACCAGATCATCCTGGTGGGATCAAACAATGCCAAAAACGGGCTCTCTATTCCTGAAATAAACGGCATCCTGTCATCCGTCATGAAGGAGATCACCGTGTATCCCATCGACACGGCGAGGATCTATGTATCCGGTTTTTCAGGAGGCTCGCGGGTTGCTGCCATTGCGGCCGGAACATATCCCTGCATTAAGGGAGTAATTGGCTGCGGGGCCGGGTTACCGGGTGGCGCGCCGTCGGTAGGGCGTAAATTCGATTATTTCGGCATCGCAGGAACTGCCGATTTCAATATGTTCGAGATGTTGCGGCTTGATGAAGAGATGACACGCGCAGGGATCAGGCATTTTATCACAACCTTCCCGGGGCCGCATGCCTGGCCGCCCTGTGAAGTCATGGAGGAAGGTTTCGGGTGGATCACCCTGAATGCCATGCGAGACGGAAATCTCGGCAAAAACAACGATATGATCACAGGGATTATGGCAGGGTTTGATACACGAATTAAAGGTTATATCCATCAGAATCATCTCCTTGCAGCTGCAAATGCCTGCAGGGAAGCCATTCAGTTTGCCAGTGGGCTGGTCCCTGCAGGAAAGTTCGAAAAACAACTGGAGAGCATAAAACAAGAGCCTTTTTATGCAAAGCAGGTCGGTTATCGTGAAACGATCATGAAAAAGGAGATGGAAGAACAGGATGTGCTGGAAAAATCCCTGTTATCCAAAGATCTTGGCTGGTGGAAAACCAGGGTTGCCCTGATGGACAGCAGGAACATGAAGGGAAAAAACCCTGAGGATACCCTGATGAACGCCAGGCTAAAGGCCTTTCTCAGCCTCTATTGCTACTCGCTGGCCAGCGCAGTCATGCTGCATCATGAATACAGCGACGCCGAAAAAACCATTGCTGTTTACGAGGTGGCAGATCCACCAAATCCTGAACCCAACTATATGAGGGCTATTATTCTTGCAGGGCGTTCTGAAGATGATCGTGCAATGAAACAGTTGCAGGTTGCACTAGTAAAAGGCTTTACCGACAAGCAAAGAATGAACGATCAACCAGAGTTTCAGCCGCTAAAAAGCTCTCCGGCCTGGTTTGACCTGTTAAAGACCATGAAATAACAGGGCTACTTCCACTGCAGATGAAAAAACTTTGAAACGACGACAATGGATTTAAATACAGTTCTTAAGAAGATTGATGAATTCAGGCCTGATTTTGAAGGTGATATATTTACCGGGGAGACCCAGCGGCTGCTTTATGCAACGGATGCTTCAGCCTACCGGGAGATCCCGCTGGGCGTGGCCCGCCCGAAAACTCCCGGTGCCATTCAGAACCTTATTCGTTTTGCCCGGACCGAAAACATTCCGCTTATACCAAGAACAGCCGGCACCTCCCTGGCCGGGCAGGTTGTCGGGCAGGGACTGGTAGCCGATGTATCGCGTTACATGACCGGTATCCTGGAACTCAATGTTGAAGAACACTGGGTGCGTGTGCAGCCGGGGGTGATTCTGGATGAGCTGAACAAAATTGCCGAAAAGGCGGGGCTTTTCTTCGGGCCAGAAACCAGCACTTCAAGCAGGTGCATGATGGGCGGCATGGTCGGGAACAACTCCTGCGGCGCACACTCCATCCTGTACGGAAGCACCCGCGACCACGTC